>Ga0265295_1000674_pt1 | contig 66153 bp, 59 predicted proteins | sample Munlansysbiofilm_FD_192503 | JGI IMG/M metagenome (GOLD analysis project Ga0265295, IMG submission 192503) | Leachate microbial communities from a municipal landfill in Southern Ontario, Canada - Methane capture system biofilm | ecosystem: Engineered > Solid waste > Landfill > Unclassified ...
CATCTTACCCACCCCAGCCCTCCCTATGAATAGGAAGGGAGCAGATTCTACTCTTATAAAAATCAGTATTTATCTCAATTTTAACCGGTTAGGTCCTCCCCCTATTCAAAGGGGGAGTTAGAGGGGGTAAATAGGGTGGCTGCGGGAAGTTGCATATATTTGCACTTTAAGGATTACGGGTGTTTATAATTAGTAAGCAACCGGCGTAAACAATACACCCGTCAATAAATTACAAACCCCTGATTAATAGATTTCTAAGATTTTTCATATATGAATGAAATTATAAAGAACCTCTCGCGTATTAAGCAACGCATAGAAAATGCTTGCCTCAAGAGCCAGCGAAGCCCCAATGAGGTGAAATTATTATTGGCCACAAAAACCATTTCGGCCGATAAAATAAAAATAGCGCTTGAAGCTGGTGAAACCTTAATTGGTGAAAATAAGGTACAAGAATTAACGCAGAAGTTCGAACCTCTTAAAGCCATTCCGCACCAAACGCACTTTATTGGGCATCTGCAAACCAATAAAATAAAAGAGGTAATAAAATATGCAGATTGCATACAATCGTTGGATAGAATTGATTTAGCCGAAAAATTACAAAGACGTTTAGAATTTGAAGATAAAACTATGGATGTATTTCTGCAGGTGAATACTTCCTACGAAGAAAGTAAATTCGGCATGGCCCCTGAAAAAGCCCTTGACTTTGCAATGAAAGTCAATCAGCTTGATCGTTTAAACATCAAAGGTTTAATGACCATTGGGCTTTTCTCTGCCGAGACAGAGCAGGTTCGCAAATGTTTTAAATTACTTAAACAATTGCAACAGCAAATTTTGGAAAAAAACATTCCCGTCCATGAGCTTTCCATGGGAATGAGCGGCGACCTTGAAACCGCTATAGAAGAAGGCTCAACCATCATCAGGGTAGGGACGGCCATTTTTGGCATAAGGCCATACCCGGACAGTTATTACTGGAACGAAATTAAATAAAAATGGAAATTAGAAAAGCAAAACTGCAAGACCTGGAACAAGTTACAAAGTTTGGACTCGTTTTATTAAAACAACATGCCGATCTGGACCCTTATTTTACTCCGATTGAAACGGTAGATAATGTTTATCGGAAATTTTTGGAGGGATGTCTGAATTCAGAGAGCAAACTACTTTTGGTTGCAGAAAAAGATGGAAAGTTAATGGGCTATGCTGCGGCAGAAATTCAAAAACGTTCGTTCATATTCAAGATTACTGAAAATGGATATATCAACGATGTATATGTAGAGGAAGAATTTCGGAAACTGGGTATAGCCAGAATGTTTCTGACGGAATTGAAGAATTGGTTTAATAGCAGAAACATTGAGTATATTGAACTATCCGTGCTTGCCAGCAATGAGGTTGGCAAAAAGACATGGGCAAAATTTGGTTTCGAGGCTTTTGAAATTAGGAAGAGAGTGGAAATGGGAGATTTTAAAATTACCTAAACCAAATGAGGATCGCGCTTAAACCGCAATATCACAGGAATGGATTGCCCTTAACATAAGATTTGGAAAAAATGGAAACATTAAGTCTTGTATATTACTCGCCGACAGGAACGACAAAAGAGGTGGTCAGAGCAATTGGCCAAAACTTGGGATTAAAGCTTATCTCAGAAAATGATATTGCCGAAAATAAGATCGAATCCATAAGCAGGATAAGTGATAATTGCCTGACTATAATTGGAATGCCCGTGTATAGTGGGCGCTTGCCGGAACCAGCAATTGAATCGCTAAAAAGGCTTCAATCGAATCAATCTCCAGCCATAATAGTAGTGGTGTACGGCAATCGCGATTATGAGGATTCGCTTTTAGAACTTAAAGAAATTGCCGGCAATTGTGGATTTAAGGTCATTGCCGGCGGAGCTTTTATTGGCGAACATTCCTACTCAACCCACAAAATGCCCTTAGCAAAGAATAGGCCGGATAAACAAGATTTAGAGAAATGCAGAGATTTTGCCCGGAGAATAACGGAAAAATTGAAAAATATTAAGGACACAGACCTGCTCTCTGAACCAGAACTACCGGGGAACTATCCCTACAAGGAACGAAAACTATTGCCTTCATCCATTCATCCGGAAACAGACGCTGAGTTATGCACGCTATGCAGAGTTTGTGCGGACTTATGCCCTACGAATGCGATAACCATTGAAGGGTCGGTTAGTACAAACGGCGAATTGTGTACCTTGTGTTGCGCTTGTGTAAAGTATTGCCCGGAGGATGCGCGGATTTTCGATCACCCGGCAGTAAATGCAATCAGAGAAAACCTCTTTCTCAATAGTTCAGTAAGAAAAGAACCTGTATATTTTGTATAATTGTGTTGCCTGATAAATGAGGTTTAAACATCCCGCCCGAAAAAGAAAACTCCCTACCCGCCATTTTAGGCGAAAAGCCAGAATGTTTGATGTCACTGCCCACAGGTCAAGAGGGCAGGGAATCAGGCATGTATTGAATGAAGTCAATCCGAAAAAACTCAGAACACGACAACGATAGCAGGAATTGATGTACCCGGAACCTTCGCCTATTGGATAAACCTAAAGACCTGCCATATAAAGGCATGTAGATTAAATGAATTTTATAAAAAGTATGTTAATGATATGTTAATGATGACAAATAACTTGCATTCAACATATGTGATTATATATCTTTGAGTCCATATAAAAGACTATCTATGGCGAATACTGACTCTTATTTTGAAGTAGAGGGAGAAATTCCACTCATCCAACAACCCAATAGCATGGCGTGCTGGGCAACTGTTGCCACCATGTTGATGTCATGGAATGAACAACAAAGTTTTGGCATTGAAACAGCAATGGACATGGCAGGACCTATCTATCGACAAATGTTCGATCAGGCGGACGGTCTTCCAGCGTCAATGCATCAGCAATTTGCAGAGGCATGTGGCATGACCATAGATTATCCACAATGTTATACTTCCGAAGGTATTTATAATCTGCTCTATGATTATGGACCTATTATAGCCATTACTGATGAAGACCCCGGTGAATATTTCGCCATTCATGCACGCATTATTAAAGGTATTGATTCCGATACAACGCCAGGGACTACTTATCTGATGATCATTGATCCGGGAACCGGTACGGAATATAACGAAACATTTGAAGACTTTTCTTCCAAATTTGAAGCAGTTGACGGTGCACCAAGAATACAGGTAATGCATTTCTGACATCAAAACAATTTTTAACATTCCTATTTTTCAACCCAAAAAAAATAAAACCCATGGCACTATTTAAAAGTGAAGATTTAATGGAGGCTACCCTGGCCAAGTTAAATGAGATCATTACAGGCGGTGATAAATATGCTCCTGCCAATAAGAACAACTTTGTATCCTGGGTTATGCCCGGCCTGCCTTTTAGCAACAGTGATTTTGAGTTTTTGGAAAAAGGGTTTAATGGCAAAGATGGGGATGAAGTTAGAAAATTAGTCATGCAAGCGGCCGATTTCGCTTTATTTGCTGACCTGGTACCAGATCCTGCTGCTATATACAATGCTGACCAGGCGCAAACTATGGACCGGAATAGCCAGGAGAGGCTCAGCAAGATATATGGGAATATCTTAAAATTTGCCAAAGTAACCAATCTGGAACCAACAGATGCCGAGAAAGCCAAACTGGATAAGTTCAAGAAATTATTGTACGCCACCAAAGAAGAGAAAAATCTCGTTACAGATGAAGTAAGAACGGTAGTGGTAGAAGGCCCTGTAATGCAGGCTTACAATGAAAAATTGCAGGTATATGAAGATGCCGCTTTATTATATAACAATAAAAAGATAAATGCAGCAACCAGTGACGAAAAACAGGCTGTCATTGATTTTTCAGTGAATGCCTCCATTTACCGCAATAAGGTAAAAGCGGCCATGAATGCATGGATCGCCGCAGGATACAAAAATGAAGTGGAAGATATGCAGGCTTATATTGCCCAGGTTACCGGCAGAAGCATGGCTTCCTGGTTTGCCGAGCTAAGGGACATATATGATAGAGCGGCCTTTACCGAAAGTATGATAGATTTTACCTTTCATCCAGTGCGACTGTTTCCGGCAAATTTCTACAAGCAGCAATGGCAGAATTATTATTTCAGGGAGACCGAATATACCACTCATCATGACAAAACAACCAATGCCTGGAATGCAGGGGGCGGCCTTAATCTGGGCTTGTGGAGTGCAGGTGCTTCAGCCGGTGGTTCCAACGAGAGGGAAAACCGTAACATGAAAACATCCAGCTTTTTTATGAGCTATGATCTTGCACAGGTAAAGATATTAAGACCCTGGTTCGGCACCGAACTATTCTCCTGTCGCGGATGGAAACTGGATCCGGGAACATGGACTTTTGGTGATACTCAATTATCTGATGGCGACAACCCTCCCAAAGGAGCCTTTATTGCATACTCTACCAATGCCTTATTCGCTAAAAATCTAAAAATAACATTCGATAAGAGTTCGTGGGAAAGCAGCAGTTTCAGAAGCCAGTTGAATACTAGCGCCAGTGCCGGCTGGGGCCCTTTCAGGATAAAGGGTGGCTATTCACATGGCTCCGAGAAACAAGATTTTCAGTACAAAGATACCGGACAGGGAATAGAATGTCCCGGAATGCAACTCATAGGCTTTATCAATCGGCTGGTGGGCGTTTGTCCCAATCCCGATCCGAATGCAAAGTTTGATTGAGCTTAATATTTCTAAATTATAACCAATGACCCCACTCGTAGCCATTGCTTTAATAACAAAGCTGAAACTGATATTTGAAACGGACGCCGATGGCAATAAGCAATCGGATAAGTTTCTGGCATTCCAGAATGGAGCTTTCCCTGTTTCCAAAGAAAATTTCTATTTTATAGAACCGGATAAATATAAGATTGGCCCTATTGATACGGCTTTAAGAATGATGGATTTTTCCAAGAGCTTTAATTTCATCACGACAGTAGATGATTTTATATCACCAACTACCGATGAATTAGAAGACGTTTATCACCGGACTTTACAAAAAGCCATCGGCGCCAATAGCAACCGTAGTCACGAAGAAGAACAACGCTATAATGCTGCAAAGGATTTTTTGTATGAAACAGTACAAACCCCTGATGGACAAACCATTACCAGAATGGCAAATTATGATTATTATGACAACCAATACAAGGAAGCATTAAGCGAATATAAAAGCAGGGAGTTGGCGGCTGTCAATGCACAGGGAGAAAGTGCGGTGCAGGTTAAAGCGGCCTGGCAAAATGATATACCGGATTTAAAAAAAGCCATTGCGATTAGTTTACTGAATTTCGAGAACCTGGGACAAAGATCAGCAGTCGAAAAATATCTGGGAGATTTATTATCACTCTCGGGAAGCTCACCTTCAAAAACAATAGCCGATCTTAAAATACAGTATGAGCTTTTTGCAACGGCAAGTTCAGTTGATCATCTGGCGAATGAACTAAAATACATACCTACCTATTTTACACCCATCAACTTTTTCGACGATAATCTTAGCTGGCAAGCTCTGAGCCTGGATAAATCAGAGGTAAATGCGCTCATGCAGCAGGCACCACAAAGATTAAAAAACTTATTTGAAATAGATACGAAGGATGTTGACATGAACAAAATTTCCTTTGAATATATTGTTGTAAGTATTGTCAGGGATTGGTTGCATTATAAAGATTTTTTGCTACAGCGTTTCTGGAAATTTTCCGATATGGAAAAATCGCTCTCTGATGGAACAGGAAATGGTCCCTTACCGGCCTTTCCTGAAAAGATGATTTTTGTAAGAAATCTAAAAATTGAAAGACCGGGGCATCAGCCCGCAGAAACAAACGGAAAGTCTTCTAACTTTTTGACACAACTTTTCCAAAAGTTAAAACCTCAGGTTGTTGACACTCAGTTGAGGCGTACGGCTATTATTGATAGTAGAAAAATAGATACTGTGAAAATGAAAATGATGGTATTGGAAAAAGAAAAAGCTATTGCAAAGCCAGTCATACATGGAGCAACTATGATGCCTCTACCTGTTATACCTATCAATGCAATAATATCATCGGCCGCTCTGTCGGGAAAACCATCCGAAATCAAAAAGAAGCCTGTAATGGCTACTATTCAGCCCATGCTTTATAAAGCAGAGCTGACCACTACCTTCAGAAAGCCATTAGACCCTGTTATGAAATTCTCTAGACATCATACTGCCTTAACTTCTCCAGGATCTAAACCAGTAGTAACTGAACACAAGGAAATGGAATTACTGGCCTTCCTTTGCAGAAAAGTGCCACCCTGTCCATTGCCCGACCCCCAACTTAAATGGGATTGATGTTTGCCATTACACAAATTTTTCTGAGAGCATCATCATGCATAGAGTCGTTCCTTTAGGTTTGCTTTGATCCCGCTCAACCTATAACCACTTTTTGCATAACTTACCTTGCCTTCTATTGGATTTCGTTCTCCCGGACTTATATGAACTGGCTGTTAAAAATGCTCAGGGCCTGTAATAAAAGCATAGTCATAAAAGAAGAAGCGCTACCTGCCCATTATGAAATTGATTATAACAGCAGCGATAAAAATCTTTTGAAGATGGCATCAATGTGATAAATCCTAAAAAAGCTGCCTCACTGATGAGAGAAACAATACAACAATGAAGCAGTGTAGATTTCTCAATAGAATGAGCACTTCCCTTTGATTGTATCAGAACAAAACCCTCTAAATTCCCTCTAAGAGCCTGATGAAAGAAGCCATTTTTGCCTTTGCATCCTCATCCTTTTCTTCTTTCAGCGCAGCCCTTAAATCGGGAAGGTAATGGGTGAACTCTGAATGGGCAATATACTCAGCAGCTCTTGCCCTTACAGCGGCGGATGAATCAAAAAGCAATCCCTGCACCCAGCGCTTGGCATCCCACGATACGTTGCTCTCAAGCCAGTTAAGTGCTTCTATCTTATCTTTGGGTGAGCCGTAAAGAAAGGTAGAGTAGCAGGCCGACTCAAGCTTGAGCATATCCTTGCTAAAAAGAATCTCTTTTTCGAATAGATCCGGTTTTACCACACTCTCGTTATAAGTAATATATTCCTTACCAAGCGTCCACCTGACCATACGCGGGATGAGCCAGCGCATGCCGGGGGTAGCCTCGGGGTGCGCAATGGTGCTGAACACCCGTCCTTTGCCAAATATGTTGCCAATAAAGAAAGGTTTTGCATTGGTCATATTTGCTGGAGCGCCACCCTCCTCATGTACATCGCTTTCCATAGTAGCAAATGAGGTGTAGGTGATAGAGCCCGGAGCATTTATAAAAACAGGGCCTTCGTAATAAACAACAAAATTGGTGTCGCGCGCAGCCAGCTCAGGGAATATGCTTTTCCCCTCATCATTCAGCGTGAATTTGACCAGTCCATGCCCGCGGTTATCATGCTCAATATCAATGGCCTGTGCGCCATTGATGGCCATACTCGCGTAGCCAGGTGTATTGGAGAAAAGGTAGGCTCCGGCGCAGATGCCCACAGCACCGCCACCAGTGGCAATAAAGTTGCGAATGCGCTCCTGGTTCTCGTGCCCGAGGTTTAGGTACTGACGGCTGCCCCCGCCTCCCGGAACAATGATGGCATCAAGAGAATCTAAATATCCGTTGGCGATGTCGGAGGTAGTGATAAGCCTCACTTCCATTTCCTTATCTATCTTAATGGCTTCGACCGCTTCCCAAACGCAGGTCTGAGCGCCACCATGGCCATCGAAAACGCCAACTCTAACTTTTGCTTCACCCGCTTTGGAGGTTTGTGATGAATTGCTACTGCACGAAAAGCCCAAAATAGCCAATGCAAAAACGATAGAAGTAAAGAGTCTCATAAAACAAACTATAGTGGGTGTGTAGTAGTTTAATACGGCAAAGTTAATACAAGAATATCAATTGAACTAATTGCAAAATCTAATCATTATTGAGTGATGAATCACTTCTTTTAACAAGGGTTTAGTCAGATATCATCAGAAACTTATGGATAATTCAGGCGCGTCGTTGATGTAAAAATTGAAATTATTGAAAACGCATAAATTAAGAAGAAGGACACCAATGATAGTTCCGGTAAAACCGCAAAAAAGGATTATCACCAGTAAAAATGAAGTTAGGAGTTATTATTTCTTATTTTTACCCAAATATTTTTAACAAGTGATGAAAGAAATGATTAACCATAAAAACTTTCGTAATTATTTGATTTTACTGGTGGCCACTTTATTTATTGGCTCATGCACCTATGAATCAGATGATTATTATTCTCCTCCCGTAAACCCGAATCCCGACTCTCCTGATTTACAGATCGTCACCTTAAACCTTGAAGAAGACACCGTGTTCATTTATTGGGACAAAGAAGTTGTATTCGATTTTACGACAGATAACCACAAAATACATGGAGTGAAATTTATCCTTGACGGCGAAGAATATTACACTAAATACAACAATAGTGGAAGATTTAAATTTACCCACCTATTGTTGTCTCATGGCATACATCGGCTTGTTGTTGAAGTATATACAGAAACAGGAAGTGGAAGCCTGGCTGACGAATTGGGCTATGAACAATTTGTTTTTTCAAAAGAATGGGTGGTTGAGGTTTATCTCAATATTTACAGTGAACTTATATCTTATCCCGAAAATGGCTTTTTAAAATTAGCCTGGCCAGCCTATAAATCATCAGATTTTATAGAATATAAAATTACCAGGGGAGGTTCACCTACAGGATTTGAGGTTGGCCGCACCACAAATACATCTTTTACAGACAGTTCTTATATTGGTGAAGGTGAGTTGTATTATATTGAAGTAATAAGAGCAAATGAGGCAGCAGCGCAGTGGGGCACCATTCCAGTTCATTCTGATAAGCCCAGGCTGAGTTTTAGTGCCAATCCGGAGAATGAGTACCGGCTTCACTGGACGAAAACCAAATACTATAATGCGGTAGAAGCCATTGAAATATATAATGAAGCCAGGTATAGTCCTCACTTCGAACTTATCGCAAGTGCTGCTAGCAATGGTGACACGGTTCATTTAATCACAAATGCACAATTTGGTGACCAAAAAGAATATACTATCCATGTCAAGCCCAAATATGCTCACCACCTTTATCCAGGCCACCCATCTGTTTTTGAATATGCCCATAGATTTAATATTGGATATGGAACATTGAATTTTTCGGCTGTTTACCCGGCAGGAGAAACAGATTATTTAATGGCAAACAATTCTGATGGCTATATTTATAGGTATTCAACAGAAACATTTGAAATCGAAGAAACAAGGAAATACATCTATAACGGAAATACTACCTCTATTTTTAACTACGTGGACGTATCAAAAAACGGCACTTACTTAAGTGCCTATGTTGAAGAAAATAAAGGTGTTTATTGGGGGCCAACAGCCGATTTAACTTATAATAAGGTTACTGACTTAAGATACTTTACAGGGAATAGTTTTGTTCCTCCAATACTCCTTTCTGATGTTGGAACAGCCCTAATCCAATCACTCAATTCACAAAACATTGCATTTTATCTGTATGATTTTAATACGGATGCTGTTGTTGGATCATATGTTAGACAAGGTTATGCAGGTATGTATGGTTTCCAATTTTCGCCAAATGGTGAGTATATATTTTATATCCAACTAGAATTGAAATTATTGCATTTTTCAAATGGGATATTTATTGAAATGCCCTTTTCGGAAGGAGCAGCCACATTTCATGAGTTTATGGCAGATGAACCCGAACGCTTTGTTCGCTGGGAAGGCGGTGTTTTTTATATAAAAAACTGTGCTGATTTTTCAACTGTTAATCAGTTCCCATTAGTGGATGATATGATCGTGGATATCGATTACTATCAAGATCAATTATTGACTTACGTGGATGGACATTTGTACGTGAGAAGTTTGATTGATGGTTCGTTGCTTTATGATGTTCCGTATAACAACAGACCGACATATCCCAACAAATGTACCCTGTTAAATAATACAATATTGCATGAAGAAGGTGTATTCTATTTACTTAAATAAGGCTATGAGAAAAATCATTTTTATTGCAATTATATTGGCCGGCATCATGAGTTCTGCGAATGCCCAGACCTGGAAAATTGGATTTGAGACAGGAGTCGGAACTTACCGCATGGATCAGTTAAAAGAGTTCAATGCAGCCTTAGTTTTTCCTTTTGACACGAAACTGATGTCAGATTTCCCTGCGTTTATTTATTATCAATCAAGCATTCATCGTATATTTAACCAAAGTAGTCTTGGCCTATCAGTTGCGTTTCAATCAACTGGCTCAAAAATTTCGCGCAAGGACTATTCGGGTGAATATTATTTTAATAACACCGTGTATTCATCATCACTTTGTGTCAATTATGAAAAACTGATAACAAGTTTTAAAAACCTGAATTTTAATGTTTATTCCGAAGCGGGTGCCATCTATTCTTACTTAGTGATGAAAGAATTCTTACAAATCAATAATACGGTAATTGCTGACGATCTCACTGAATTGGTTGCGTTTAACTATATTTTTGAGCCAGGAATCAACTTTTCTTATCAATTCAGCAAAATAGCACTCGGTTTAAATATTGGGTATGCAGTGCAGATAGGTAACGGGGCGTTTCACTTGCACGGCGAAAAAGAGGCCATATTAATAGAGCCTGATACAGGCGATAAGGTTACACCCGACTGGACAGGTATTAGAGTTGGGTTATCTGTTGGGTATCAATGGTAATTGGCTGCGCTGATACGGTATTTTACTACTATCGACCAATTGAAAACTTATAGTGTTGGCAAACGGATTTGTCAAGAAAACCCGGAAAACACCAAAGAGCGAAATAGAGCTTGCGGGAAAACTCAAAAAACAATGTCGAAAGACTATCTTCATTTGGAACAAAAACGCAAGAGTTCAATACAAAATGAAGGATTTCTGCGAATGCCCGGAAAAACGGACATGGAATTATACCCTTCTTGAACTTACTTGTCAGAACGTTTGTTGGTAGTTAGAACGTTTTACTTTTAGCAAAGATTCTACTGGCCGGAATGATTGGGTTTTCAGAAGAGCCTGTCAAAACACAGCCAGGCAGGTAAACACAATGTAAATTCCGAAGCATGAAAAAGAATATCTTCATAACGGGAGCATCCTCCGGTATTGGTAAAACGATAGCCGAATATCTGTCAAAAAAAGGATACAATGTTATTGGAACCAGCAGAAAAAGTGCCTCAAAAAGTAATCACTTTGAGTTGATTGCTTTAGATGTGACCGATGCAGTTTCCGTTAATACTGCCATTAATTATACCATTTCAAAGCTCCATACAGTTGACGTATTAATCAACTGTGCCGGATATGGCCTTTTTGGTGCTTTGGAAAACAGTTCAATGGAAGAGGCAAAAAAGCAATTTGAAACCAACTTTTTTGGAGCGGTACGAATGATTAATGCATTTTTGCCCCATTTTAGAAGAAACCAAAATGGCTTGATTATTAATATTAGTTCAATGGCCGGGCTTATCGGACTGCCCTTTCAAGGACATTATTCCGCCAGTAAATTTGCTCTTGAAGGATACACCGAAGCCCTACGGCTGGAGCTGAAACCTTTTAACATTGCTGTATGCAGCATCTGCCCCGGGGACTTCAAGACCACATTTACTTCCAATAGGATATTCACCGAGCGGGTGTCCCCGGAATATAAGGAGAAGTTCGGGCAGTTTTTAAAAACATATGCTTCTGAGGAAGAAAATGGTGCGGACCCAATACTTATCGCCAGGTTAGCCTATCGCTTGATAAGCACGACAAAAAATGTTTCGGTGAGGTATGTAGTTGGGAAAAAAGGCCAAACGCTGGGGCTATTTATGAAAAGGATTGTAGGCGAGCGTGTTTTTGAGAAAGTGTTGATGATGATGTGGAAGGTGTAATAAGTCTGGCATTGAAGATTCTCCTGCTTTTACCGGACAACAATGCAAATAAACAAAAGAAGATGGACAATTTGATAACGCTAAAAAGTAATTATTCGGCCCAGGATACTGCTGACCGGATTGTGGAAAATATTAAAAATGAGGATTGGCACGTTTTTGCGCGGATCGATCACGCCAAAGAAGCCGAAAAGGTTGGTTTGCACTTGCGTCCAACGGTGGTTATATTATTTGGAAATCCTAAAATCGGGACCAGTTTAATGCAAAACAGTCAATCTTCTGCCATTGATTTGCCGATGAAAGCCCTAGTGATGGAAAAGGAATCGGGAGAGGTAATTATCTTATACAATGATTTGGATTGGCTCAAAAACCGTCATCTGATTTCCGATAAAAAAACGCTTGATACGATCAGACAAGTAGTGGAAAAGGTGTGCAAAAAGGCGATTGAATAATATCGATTCCCAAAATCTTAATTTTTTCAACGTTAAACTCTATCTATAACGAAGTTAATCCCCTTTCCCGCCTGAGCAGTTCAAGTTATGAACATTCTTCACAATATTGAAGTTAATAATAGTTCACGTAAAAATATTCACCGTCTTAAATCATTAATAATATGAAGCTAAAATTACTTTCTATCCTCTGTTTTGTTATTTGGGGTTTTACAGCCAACGCACAAACCGGATTATATGTACCTCAACTGGCGAGATTTGATGCTGCCATGCTTGATCTCATGTCCACATACCATGTACCCGGAGGACAATTGGCCATAACCTATAAGGGGCGTTTGGTCTATAACAGAGGTTTTGGATTCGCGAATACGGCTACCCAGGATTCCGTTTATCCCAACAGCATATTCCGAATTGCAAGCGTTTCCAAAACGATTACAAGCATTGCTTGCATGAAATTGTTTGAACAGGGCTTGTTAGACTTAAATGCAAAGGTTTTCGGTGCCGATGGTATTTTAAATGATGCTCAATACCAAAACATCCTTGATCCGCGCCTTAAAAACATTACTGTGCGCATGTTGCTCCAACACAGCGGAGGATGGAACCGTGATATTTCCGGCGATCCCATGTTTAACGCATTCAATATTGCAACAACCATGGGTGTTGCCTCTCCGCCTTCACCCAATGTAGTAATTGAATACATGCTCGCATACAAGATGCTTGATTTTACACCGGGCTCTCAGTATCAATATTCCAATTTTGGCTATAATATATTGGGAAGGGTGATTGAAAAAATTACAGGGCTGCCCTATGAAAGCTATGTAAACACTGCCATATTAGCTCCACTTGGTATATCAAAGATGCAACTTGGGCATAATTTACTTACCAATCAGTTGCCTGACGAAGTGAATTATTATGATTATCCCGGCGCACCAAAAACCTATTCGGTGTATGATAATACAACCCAGGTACTCTGGCCTTATGGCGGTTTTAATCTGGAGTTTATGGATGCGCATGGTGGCTATATTTCATCCAGCGAGGATCTTATGAAATTACTCTGTGCCATTGACCGATTTGATACCAGGCCAGACATTCTAACAAAAGCGACCATCGACACAATGACCAAACCTTCGATAGCCAGCTCCAACTATGCGTGTGGCATTGGGGTAAACCAATATAATAACTGGTGGCATATGGGCTCTTTACCTGGCACCACTTCCGAAATTGTCCGTAACGGAAACGGACAGATAAATTGGGCCATCTTATTAAATACACGTGATCAGGCAAGTAATATTAATTCTGCAGTGGATAATTTAGTCTGGAATGTGTTACCATACATCACAAGCTGGCCTACTTTTGATCTGTTTTCTGGATCAAGCACTGGCATGGATGAAATCTCTGTTGCACCTGCATTAACGATATATCCCAATCCGGCAAGTGAAAACCTGATTATCTCACTTAATGCTAACAATCAGAAAGGATTTAGCGTAAAGATTTTAAATTCTTTTGGACAAGAGATTTTCAGTCAGCAAGTTACAAGCGCCACAAAGACACTTGATATTTCACGCTTTGCAAATGGAATTTATTTTGTGCGTGTAATAGCAGAGAACCACATCGTGTACAACGAGAAGATAATTATTCAAAAATAAACGGTGCACGCTGATGCAAGTAAAAACCGGCTGTCGCTGATAAGTTGAACTTAATGCGGCAGCCGATTTTCTGCTTTTTGCGAAATAGAATAATCGGATTCGATGATTTTCTGATAGGCATCTGGTCGGAAAAGAGTCTTATAGTTAAGCGAATCTTACAAACAATCAGAGAAAGCGAAATCGGGAAAACTAGAAGAATGACCTGAAATTAACTACTTTTACATAACTATGAACTTTCAGGAAATAAAAGAAACTGTTGCGGCATTTCAGAAAAGCATAATCATTTTAACAGCTTATCAATTGAATATCTTCACTTTAATAGGTGAGGAAAGCCAAAGTGCTGAAACCATATCAAATTCACTGAACCTGAATAAAAGTGCAACGGAAAAATATTTCTTGAATCTTGCGAAGTAAACAAAAAGCCTGTTGGATGCGTTGGCTGACCGTTTAATGGAGAGGCGCTTCTCGGATGAAGTATATTGAGTTCTTTTTTAGTAAATAAGAAGTTCGGGGGGGATTGCCGCCAAACCGTATCGTCCTGATAGAAAATTCTGCCCGATAGATAGTCCCGTTTCATAGCCAGGAATTGGCCCTTCACAAAAACCGCCAGTCAACAGAAACGCCAACAGGCACATTTGTGCATGAATAAAATCTATATATTTGCTCAAAACTATTGGAAGCTGGGATGATTAGAGTTTTTAATTGTCTGCAAGCGCATCTCTTCTAGCGTTAAGACATATTATGACAATAGAAAACGTGAATAGATTTTCTTACCCCATAAAAAAGTGAAATATGCAAAGGCATCATAATCGGAAAATCATAACCACAGATATTAATTTCTTACCTATGAATTTAAAATATGTTCTGCTTAGAATCGCTGGTGTATTACTTATTGCTTTTATTTTCCAGACAACTAATGGTCAGGTCAACTTTAAGCAAGGCTATGTAATAAAACAATCAGGAGATACTTTACATGGTTTTATTGACTTTAGAAACTGGAAGGTTAATCCGGTTAAAATATCATTTAAAGAAAATTTAAATGGAGAAAACGTCAATTATACGCCACTGGATATCAGGTGCTTTAGCGTTCTTGATGAAATTTATGAAAGTGCTTTAATTGAAACCGAAATTAGTCCATCAAACATTCAAAACCTAGAATTTGGGGCAGAATTAAATTTAAAGGTTGATACCGCTTTCTTACAGGCAATGATTTTAGGTAAAAAATCGCTGTATTTTTATGTTAACAACCAGGGAAATAGCCAGTTTTACATAAAGATAGACTCTACTTTTAAATTTTTAGCTTATAAAAAGTATATTAAAAAGGTTGATGCTGAAAACGTATCCCGACAAACTAAAGAAACAAAAATCTTTGAAAACCAAATATTTTTAGGTCAACTCATTTTATACCTTAATGATTGTCCCGATATTAAGCCGATGATTGAAAAAACAAAATACACAAAAAAGAGTTTGGAAACCTTATTCAATTTCTACTATGACTGTACCCAATCGAAAGTGCAATTTCAAAAATCAATTGAAAAAATAAAAACAGAGTTTGGCGTAGTCGCTGGTTTATCTTTAACTTCAATTGCATTCAGTGGTGATATTTTCCCCTATCTTGTTGATGCAGAATTTGAACAATCATTAAATTTCTCAGCAGGAATAGCGTTTAACTTAATTATCCCAGGCACGAATGGCACATTGTTATTACACAATGAGTTGGCCTTCTCTTCCTATAAAATAGATGGATATAATTTAAGTGTTTATCATGCTGACAAATATACCGCTTCAACAACAGCCCTGGGTTTTTCCTACCTGAAAATGAATAATATGGTACGTTTTTGTTATCCTATCAATGATTTTTCTGTTTTTTGCAATGCAGGTATCTCAAATGGTTATGGATTTAACGAAACAAATTATCTGTATCAGGAAGTAACCTTTTTCACCACCTTCACCACTGAAGAGGGTAAAGCATTAGATAAAATACGCAAATCTGAATTTGGATATGGATTTGGTCTAGGAACCAAATATAAAAAGTTCTCAGTTGAATATAGGTATGAAATAGCGAACGGAATGTCTGATTACGTATTTCTGCAAGCTAAAACAAAAAGATCCTTTTTTCTACTGGGATACACTTTCTAAGTCGGGGAATTAGAAAATACAATATTAAAGAGATCTGTTCACATATTACGCAGCAGTTTTAGGATAATATATACAAGAAAAACTCATTCCAAAAGCTATCCCATCTTTCAGATTTAACAATGAATCTTAGGTTTAGGATTGCCTGTCAGCCTTCAATTGACCAATACAGACCGCTACGGCACATGCGCTATATTACCACCGATTTGCAGGCAGCTTCGATTACACCGCTGCCAACTAGCCATCCTCTTTCTTTATATACTGCGTAATCCATAATATTTGTGGGCTGATTGAAGGACGGCCAGTTTTATTAATGCCTACATGTTTGAGATAAATTTTTCAAATTTCATTCCATGGGATTAAATTACCCAACACCACCCATCTGTCTTTAGAAATAAGGGTGCATTCAAATGGCGCCTCAAAACGAGCCATAGTTAACGGTGAAGGACTCCTATATTCGGAGCTGGATGCATGCTTTTTGCAGGTTTTATCCAAAAATCCGCACATAAGTTAATCCAAAAATAAAAATAATCTGCTTTGTTATAACAAGATAAGGGTTTTTCAGCAGACCCTAACTATACGCCTGACAATATCCCAGATAAGACTACATTTCAAAATCTATTCTAATCAATTTTATAATGCGTAATCACTCTGAAACATAAAAGATATATAGCCGTAAAACACAGATAAACAGATAACCAATAAGTTTATCAACCTTTTTTCTTTTCCGGCAGGACTTTCTGCGTAATTAGGGTAAACCTCTTTTTGGAGAATAAAAAATATAACTTGTAAAGAAATCAATTAATCCGAAGTAACTTAAAAGGATCAGGATATGCAAATAATGATGAAAAAACAGCATAGACACATAAACCAATAAAAGCAATATTAAGTAGATTTTTTTATCTTTAATCTGGTAAATAATTTTTCCCCAACGGCTTGCACCATGCTCTGATTTACTATGATAACAAAGGCTATGATAAGAAACATAGAAAAACACAACAAACAAAAGAATAATGTACCACATTGAAATCACGTGATCGTTATTCATTAAAGAAGCAACAATATTAGCGAGTATCATAGGGCCTGAAATCAATCCGGCCATGGAATGGTGAATATCGTTTGATCCTTCAAAATCGCCGATAATGACAATTTGATCCTCATTTAGGAGGTAATCTTCAAACAGTCCCAATTGGAAATAATTCAGGCCTTCAATAAGGTCTGACTGCGCATATCTGAACTCAGGAATGAAAGTATTCAACACCCACTTGCCATCATGTGTGTAATAATTGATGAACCCAAGTTCTTTTCTTTGCATTTTTTTATTGGTCATCGCCTCCCAGGCCATCAAGGGTATCTGAGGCATGTCTTTATAAAGTATTAGCGAATATTTAAGAAACTGAATGTTCAAAAATGAAGAACGATATTGCGAAAGCCCTGTCGTACCTTCAAAAACCGGAACAATCATTTCCTTTTCAACATCGTTGTAAAAACCTGGCATTGCGAATTTCTTGGCTTCGGTCAATTTCCTGATTTCCTTCTGCAGAAGACTGTCAGCAGTTGCATTATCTGATGGGCTTTCAAAAAATACGTCACAGATGACGAACTTTACTTTATCCTGATTCTCATTCAGTATTTTCAATTTATCAGCTAAAACAGTACGATCGGTAATTACCGTATTTATGGTATTATCGTTATCAAAAGGAAGCAGTTCATTGTTTCTGGATGTATTGATAAACAGCATCTTATCAACGTCATCAACAGTTATTGAATCTTTAAATACATACTCTTTAAAAAATGACCTCATGTTAAAATAGTCATTCATAAACTCAAAACCGTCCATATAATTCACATGCCCAAGCCAAAGCAATGCAATAATAATCATCCACATGGAATGCAGCGACATTAAGAACGCCTTAAGCCATGTAATTCCGGGGAAAATAAAATTCAAAAAAGAACGGATTCTTTGAAGTATCCGGGTGTATTTTTTTGATCGACTGGTATTTTTCTTCGAGGAACCGGGTTTCATTATGTGGCGTTTAACGGATAAATACAAAGCCTGCCCATAAAGAGGGCTGATTAATATATCGGTTCCTCATTTCCTGTTGAGCCAGTTGAAACGCAGTTTCGGGGTTTTTCTCTTTCATTAGTTTTTCATAAAACAGGGTCATCAACTCCATTGTCTCAAAATCAGGGACTTCCCAAAGCGAAACAATTACACTTTTTACTCCAGCCATAAACATTGAACGTTGCAGACCGAAAACACCCTCACTTCCTTTTATATCTCCCAAGCCTGTTTCGCAGGCTGAAAGCACCATGAGGTCTGTCCCCGAAAGATCAACATTTGCTAATTCATAAGCTGTAAGTATTCCATCTTCTGCCCCGGCCGATGATTCGCCTTTTATCCAGGCATGGTTTGCGCCGGCAAAAAGCAATCCTGATCGCATCAGTGGATTTTCAGCATTTGTATAAGCCTTATAACTTGAAACTGCCAATTGTTTTCCTGGTAAATCATTCGGATCAGATGATGGAAAGCTAAATCCATGACTGGCAATATGAATAACCGATGATGAGTTTCCATCCATGGCTTTCAACGATTCTTCTGTCGCCTCCTGATCGAGCATTGTCCTGGACAGCATATTGCCGCCTGTCATGATCCGGCTGATCTCCCGAGCTTCAGCTTTGGTTCCCGGAAGGTAATCCCAGGCGGTGCCCCTGAGACTTCGTTTAACTTCATTTTCGAAAGCAAAGTATTGTTTATCAATTGAATATGATCTGGCCAGCTTGTTCAGCGTTATTGTATCGGCATTATAATCAATGCCACCATATACCGTCCCTGAATTTCCATGGACGGAAGAAACATCAGCCAATAAGTTTCGTGTTGAAGCCAGATTGGTAAGTTTATACAGTTGCGACAAAACCTGTCCTTTATGGTTAGGGATCGCAGAAAAAGCTACCCTGTTCAGCAATCCCGATGGTGAATAGAATACCATTTCAATGCCTTCCAGAAACTTATCGAGTGGTTTCCAGATTTCATCATATAAGCCGGGATTTCCAATATTATAAATCTCATCGGGATGCTTCTTTAGCAAATCTTCAAGCTCATTACCGGTAGTAAGAAATATCATTTCAGGCCAAATATATTCCTTTCTTAAAACCAGTGCGCAGTAGTAAACGGTATCTGTATCAACACATTTATCGTTATGTTTAAAGCTCAGGAACTCAATGGCAGCTTGTCCCGGAGCAAGCGCATCGCGCACCTGAGTAAAAATGATTTCTTCACTCATCAGCAAATTGCTGTTAAATCTTCCCTCTTTTACCAGCACGCTAATTCGCTGTTTTATTTGTTTTTGAAGGCCCGAATATTCCTGCTCCAGCTTTTCGGGCTCAGATTTACGCTGATCGGCAGGCAGGGTATAGATTGTTTCAAGCTCAGTGCGGATATTCCGTTGCTGCAATGTGAGTGCTGAAAGTATGGTATCATTTGCGCCGGCAACAGCTTGCTGAAACTTTCTGGAAGATTTCAGGAGCAGACCTTTAAGAAAAAGCTGGTTGTTGTAAGCTTTACCGCAAAGTTGCAGGTTACTTACGCAGTTGCGCAGATAATTCGAATGCAAATAATCAAAAAACAGATTACTATGCACGTTTATGTATGCTTCCATTTCATCTTCAGACCAGTACAGCAGATTTTGGTCAACCATTGATACCACAGCTTCATTACATTCGATCGCCTCAGAAACAGATTCAGTAATCCTTCCTGCTCCTTCGAGGTACATGCTACGATTTATCTTCTGTGTCAGAAAATCAGGATGGAGCTCATACTGAATTTCGCGGTATTTTGAAATGGCTGATGTACTCCATTTCAGTGCTGCATTAAAATCACCTGTTTTAGCATATACCATTGCAAGATTTCCCATAATGTTTGCATATTGAGGCCATTGGGGCGATCCTGTTTTTTCAACAATCTCAAGTGCTTCAAGGTATGTACTTGCCGATAGGGAATATTCCTTTAAATACCAGTAAATTGTCGCCAGAGTACCTAAATTTATTGCATAATCAAGTTCTGCAATAACTCCATATTCAACTTCTGTCAATCCTCCATAATCAGCTTCTACCATACCTTTACGGGGTGTTCTTTGTAATATTTGTTTATAGGTCTTTTCAGCTTCTTTGTATTCCATTCCATACATTTGACACTGCGCCTGTATCTTCAAATATTGGATCATTGCTGATTCCTGAACTTTACCCCCCTTCTTAAGTATGTTCATTCCTTGTTCTGCAAAATCGCGGGCCTGGGCCGTATTATGCATCTGGGTGTATATGACTCCAAGGTCAATGAGGGATGATCCAACCCTTGTATCCGTTTCTGAATACAATTCTTTTTGAATTTGAATACATTCAAGCAGATACTTCTCTGCAAGATCATATTTGCCTTGAGACTGATACATATTGCTGAAAAATTGAAGCTGACCAGCATAGAATTCCTTATCAGTATTCTTGTACTTACTGATAAAAGGAAGCATTTTGTCAACAACATGGGCCAGCATCCGGAAGTCATGTTTTTCAGAATAATATTCCACTAAACGGCTATAAATGTCTAATACTTTTCCTTCATTCAATTGAACAGATTCCATTTCAAGTATTGACCAATACAGGGGTATAGCTTCCTTTTTAAAATCATTTTCATCGAACATAACGGCTATTAAAAATAAAAATTCCTGGTACTCTTTAGCAGTATCCCCTACTTTTGCTTCAATCAACGGCAATGATTCCATATAAACATTCAAGGCTTCTTGCTTTCGTCCGGTATCCCAATACCCATCACCAAGGTAAACAAGCAAACCCATGCGTTCATCTGGATTATTGCTGTCCAGTATCCCCAATTCCAGATATTTTTCTATATAGTCAACCGCTTCAGCTTTCATACCGGCCTGCAGATAGCTGGTGTAAATGGCTTTCAGAATGAGTGCATAACTACCGGTGTAGGAAGCAGGCAGCTCTTTGTAAACTTCAACTGATTTTTGATACCAGGTTTCAGCATCATAAGGCTTGTTCCAATTCTGGTAAAGGTTTCCCAGGAAAAAATACATATACCCAGACCTTAAATCATTGCCCAATTTCTCAAGCATATGAGTCGTTGCCAGATAAAATTTTTCGGTGGTTTTATAATCCTTATGGGTATTGAGATAGTAGTCACCAATTCTCTCAAGGCATATGGAAGTTTCAAGAGAAATGTCGAGACTTATTCCCAGTTTGGTGTTCAGATAAGCAAGTGTCTTTTCAATTGGCCAGTCACCATCAAAGCGGGTCAATTTATTTTTTTCAATCCAATGATAAATGGGTTCGCCATCCTTAAAATACATGACATTGTTTACTGAACCATTTTCATCTCTGCCTATACGCATCCCATCTCTGGTTGATTGGGCACGCACTGTTTGAGGCATTATTTCAATAAAAAATAGCAGAAAAAGCAGGGGAAAATAAAATCCAATTTTCATAATTATATGAATATCAGAGTGAAAAAATATATTCTATCCTCATTTTGAGCCATTGTTTTGCTTCTTGCTCATTCAGCATGCCAAACTCCCGTTGAATCTGACAACTACCAATCAAATCGGGCATGATCATTTGAAATACAGTGTTGGCATCCATTCCTATACCATCATGCTTAACCTGGGCATAGTACTGAATGATGTCGTTTAGAAAATATAGAGAAAAAGGTTGAATGTCAGGCAGAATCGTCTTTGCGTGTGAAGATGTATCATTTAACAGATAGAGATTTATTTTTTCAATTTCGAAAGAGTTTAGCTGAACAGGTCCCTCCGGCGTATCTATGCTGAAAAGTGAGTGACGTGTAAGAAAAAGTGTATCATTATGGCCAATTTCCTGAAAAATTTCTAATCCATTCCATTGATATCCGACAGCCAATTTTGTGTTTTGAGTAAACCTATAAACATCAAGACCGGTGCAGATCAAAGTATCTTCAGCAAGCAAAGTGAGCACCCCATTTTCAGGCGAAAAAGCCCGTTGGAATTCGAAATCACTCCTGACAAATTTTATGCCCCTGGTGGCAAGCATAAGGTCCCTGCCCTGTTTATTGATGCGAGCGGAAATGAGGATTATTTTACGACGCTCAACATCCAGAAAATGAACTTCATCTGAATTGGTACCAAAAGAAAAATGCGAATATTCTCTATTCATATTTTCCCTGATATCCATATCGGTGAGGATCAGCTTATCGCCCCTTTTTAACTCACGATCCTTGTAATTTACTTTTCCTTTTACAAGGACTACTTCATACGGATGGCCGGCAAAAACTCCGGAGGTTACTATTGAAGAAGTGCATAACCAAACAAAAAACAGAATAAACCTAGTTTTCATAACCGTTGGTGCTTTACTCAGCTAAGTTACAATATTTATTGGTAAGAGATATAATGCTATGTTTTTTTTCAAAATAATATTTTACTCTCCTGATAACTTTTAAAGCTAAGGACAAAATTATTAAACCCGATGAATTAAATGGCTGGTTATGACAGAACGGAAATGATTTAATGTATCTATGTAATTATAAAAGTTAAAGCATTCTTGACAGATATAAATGGATCCTATAAATTGAATAAACTAACTTTACATGCTATAAAATGAGAAGGCTGCCTTTTTGAGACAGCCTTCTTGTGACTCCGACAGGATTCAAACCTGTAACCTTCTGATCCGTAGTCAGATGCTCTATTCAGTTGAGCCACGGAGCCATTCTTGTTTGAGGCAGCAAATATACAATTATTTCGGGAGTAGCAAATGATTTTCTGTATTTTTGTCACAAAAATATACAACTATGGTTGAATGGCTCGAAACGCTCCCCGTGGCAATTACCGTGTCAGATAAAGCAGGAAACATTATTGACATGAATGGGTATTCTCAACAGGTGTTTCAGAAATATGGAGGTAAACACCTCATCGGAAAGCATTTGCATCCTTGCCACCATCCGGATTCTATAGCCAAAATGGAAACAATGCTATCACAGGGTACTGCCAATATTTATACCATTGAGAAGCAAGGCAGGAAAAAAATGATCTTTCAGGCACCCTGGTTCAAAGAGGGTGAAACAGCCGGATTGGTTGAAATATCAATTGTCCTGCCTGAGGATATGCCTCATTATGTAAGAGATTAAGCCTTTTATAAATCAGGCGGCTTTCGCAACTCCTTTTTGAGTGATTGCGATTTTTTCTCATCCAGTCGTTGGGCTTTTTGTCTCGGGGAAACCCTGATTTTAATCCTGGGCTTCTTAGGTTTAAGCGCCTTTGCCAACATTTGGTAAAAGCGATCTAACACATCATTGCGGTTTGCCAGTTGGCTTCGGTATTTTTGGGCATACATTCTCAGGTAGCCTTCCCTGGAGATACGATTGGATAACCGGTTTATGAGCTGCTCGCGTTGCGCTTCACTAAGTAAGTTAGAATGAAAGACATTGAACCGGAGTTCCACCCTGGTTTCGGTCTTATTTACATGCTGTCCGCCTTTGCCACTGCTTAAAGAAGTAGTCAGTTCCAGCTCACTACCAAAATCAGGCAATCCGTATCGAATATCTTTTTCTTCCATACACAAAAAAAACCGGCAGAACTTTCCGCCGGCAAAAATAACATTTAACAGAGCAAAATATACAGTTGCTGTGAGATTAATTTTTCTTTTTGATGGTACAGCCTATGGCTTTGGTAAAACCCGGTTCAGGTTTTTGGCCTTTAATAAGTGCATTGACTGCATTTTCAACATACTTTTCTTTCACCGCGGTTTCATCCTGATAATTGTCGTCAATTGCCCCAACATACCTCACCTTATTCAAGCCATTTTCAGCCTGAAGTAAAAATACATGCGGTGTCCGGTTGGCACCATATACCGGATATACTCTCTGACCTTCATCAATCAGGTAAGGGAAAGTAAATCCTTTCTCTGCGGCACGGGATTTCATTTTCTCAAATCCATCCTGAGGCTGCAGCTCAGGATCGTTGGGATTGATAGCAATGACAGGATAACCCAGAGGTTTGAATTTTTTATCCAGGTCAATAATACGGTCTTCATAAGCAACTGAATAAGGACAGTGGTTGCAGGTGAAAATCACTATAAATCCTTTGGCATCCGGATAGTTTGCCAACGAAACATAGTTCCCGTCAATATTTTTGAGTCTGAAATCAATCGCCCGATCACCGGCTACATAGCCCTGAGCCATAGATAAGGAAGCAAAAATAAAAGAAAATAAAAGTGTCATTAATTTGTTTTTCATAGTTTTACGAGGTTTGAATCAACAATATGTTTAAGTGAGATGTAATTGAACTCCTGCTCATAAAAGCCCCTGAAGTTCCGATTGAATATCAGGGTGGCCGGCAAGGCTCCCGACCAGTCAGGACTTACCTTATCAATCCATGCATTGGCATCCGGATCATTGAGCACAATCACTTCCGGCGAAAGTTGATGCTTTTCGATGAAGGGAATAAGTCGTGAATCAATGTGTTTAATAAAATCAAGGCTGACGAGAAGCACTTTCACCTTTTCGGAAGCATATTCCTTATGAAGTTGCTGAAAAGCAGGCATTTCTTTTATGCATGGCAGACACCAGGTAGCCCAGAAATTAACTACATAGGTGGTGTCATTTCTGAGTTCCAGCCGGGATTGTAACTGCTCAAAATCAACAACCTGAATGGACTGACTGAAAACAGCAACACCAGGCAAAAGCATCAATACGAATAGGAAATTCTTCATTATTTTTAAAGCAAAGCAGTATAAACACCAGCCGGGATGGCAATGTTCACCTAAAAAGTTGCTTTACCTTTTGTACACAGCTTCACCGTCAATATAGGTATATAATACACTGGCTCTTGGTATTTCAATCTCAGGGACGGTCATTATATCCCGGTCAAGGATAATAAAATCTGCATTTTTACCTGGTTCAAGACTACCCCGGCGGTTTTCTTCAAAAAATGAACGCGCTGCCCAAATGGTAACAGAACGCAATGCTTCTTCGCGTGTGAGAGCATTTTCTTTCTGAAATCCTTTAGGTGGGAAGCCACTTAAATCTTTACGAGCTACGGCAGCATAAAAAGTCTTTACCGGACTTATGTCTTCGATGGGGAAATCGGTGCCATTGGGCAGCCAGTTATTTTGCTGCATCAGCTTACGATAGGCATAAGCCGTTTTAATGCGAACCGGGCCAAGGCGCGTAACAGCCCATTTCATGTCAGAAGTAGCATGGGTAGCCTGAACTGAAGGTATAATCCCAAACTCTCCAAACTTGTCAATATCATCAGGATGAACGATTTGGGCGTGCTCAATGCGCCAGCGCAGGTCGTTTCCGGGCATCAGATAATTGCTATAGACATTCAGTATAGTTCTCACCGCCGAATCGCCAATTGCATGGGTGCAAACCTGAAAACCATTATCATAAGCCAACAGACAGACACGGCCCAATTCATCGGGGGTAATGGTGGCAATTCCATAGTAACCGGGCATATCACTGTAAGGCTCTATAAGACAGGCTCCCCTGGAACCCAGCGCACCATCGGCATATAGTTTAATAGAGCGCACATTTAACCTGGGAGTGACATATGGTCCTTTATTAAGAAACCTGGAAAAATTTTCTTCTGTGGGATTTAACATTGCATAAACAGCCATCTTCAATTGCCCGTCCGACTGCATGTTATCAATAAAACGAATGGTTGAAGCATCCAGTCCGGCATCCGCCACCATGGTTAGCCCCTCTTCAAAACAGTTTGTCGCAGCTTGTCCCAAAAGCTGCTCCAATACATCATCCGGTGGGACAGGAACCATGTTTCGCAATTGATCAGCATAAGACTCCAGAAAAACACCGGTAAATTTCCCCTCTTTCATAATTACTTCATTGGGGTTGCTCAGACTATCAGCCCTTATTCCGGAACGGTCAATGGCCGCCTGATTTACCAGCACCGCATGTCCATCCACCCTCGTCAACATAACAGGAATATCCGGAAACAACTCATTCAGCAGGGCATTGTCAGGGAATTTCTTCGTTGGCCATAAATTCTGATCCCATCCCCTGCCGGTTATCCAATCAGAGGGATGTTGAGCATGATGCTTTTGCACCCTGTCAATCAATTCATCGAAAGAGTGACAACCATTCAGATCAGCGTATTGCATGTTGAGTGCATAGCCGTAAAAATGTGCATGTGCATCAATAAAACCGGGGAAAACTGCCTTTCCCGTTGCATCGTAGATTGAATCGGATAAGTAATTTTCCAGAATATATACATCATCACCAAGTTCCAGTACTTTTCCATCTCCTACAGCCATGGCTGTATAAATGGTGAAACCACTGTCAGCAGTGTAGATTACTGCATTCTTTATAATAAGATCGGCTTGTGGCCGATCATCCGAACAGGAAGACAACATCATGATTGCCAGTGAGAATATTAAAAATTGCTTAGGCATTTTACCTATTACTTTTATCAATGCAAACTTATGGATTATTTTTGATATCTGTTCACCCGTATTAAATGGATTGTAAATATTCCAAAATCAGGGTTGAGTAGAACTTTTTCCTCACTTTGAGGCAGACATATGGCCACAAGGTTCAACATCCTTTCATTCTGGTTAACAATAAGCATAAGTTGTGTAGTGTGATGTAAGTCTGCGACATATGTGTATATGAAAGCAGGTTTTTAAGTATTTGGTACAGATTTTGAAAATATACACTCAAACCTTAAAAAAATAAATCATGAAAATAGTAAGATTAATGTTTCTTGGAGTGATTACAGCATCCCTGGTAAGTTGTTCATCCATGAACAGAACTCAAAAAGGTGCGGCCGTTGGTACAGCCGGCGGCGCTGCAACCGGAGCTGTTATTGGAAGAGCATCGGGAAATACTGCACTGGGTGCCATTATTGGTGGAACAGTTGGTGGTGTTGCAGGTGCCATTATCGGAAAGCAGATGGACAAACAAGCTGAAGAAATGGAAAAAAATATTCCGGATGCAAATGTAACGCGTGTGGAGGAAGGCATTCTTTTGGAATTAAATGGAGAGATTCTGTTTGGTTTCGATCAGGAAGTTTTGACCGCAACTGCACAAAGTAATTTGAATCAATTGGTTTCCATCCTTAATAAATATCCTGATACTGATATTGAAGTTCAGGGACACACAGACAGTAAAGGTTCTCAAAAATATAATCAGGCGCTTTCTGAACGCAGGGCAAGTGCGGTGGTTAATTATCTAAAAGTTCACAATATCCCCGCATCGAGACTGACTATGGTTGGTTATGGAGAAACATCTCCCAGATACACCAATGATACGGAAGAAGGCAGAGCTAAAAACCGTCGCGTTGACTTTCTGGTAGTAGCCAATGAAAATATGAAAGAGAAAGCTCAACAAGAAGCAGGGAAATAACAACATTCTAATTTAACTTAAATAAATTTAAAATCATGAAAAAGCAACTTAAAACACTATCTATCACCGTAATAATGGTACTTGGACTATACACAACAATGAATGCTCAGGAACTGAGCTTCGGAATAAGGGCAGGATTTGATATGCAGAATATCAATGGCAAAGACACCGATGGCGACAAACTTGAGAACACGCTCTTGCCTGGTTTCAATGCCGGAATAAACGTTGAAATCCCTGTAGCCCCCGACTTTGTAGTTCAACCTGGTTTACTATTTACTACAAAAGGATCAGAACTGGCAAGGTATGATGGCAATATCATTGAAGGCTCAGCGAAATTACACCTTTCCTATGTTGAATTGCCCATAAATTTCATCTACAAACCATTACTGGGTAGCGGACATCTCATTCTGGGTTTTGGACCTTACCTTGCATACGGTGTGGGTGGAAAATTTAAAGTTGATGGCAGTCTTGGAACAATAGAATATCATGACGACTGGGATGTGAAGTTTCAGAAGGAAGTAAAATCTGGTGATCCTATTGATCAATACTATGTTAAGCCATTTGATGCAGGTGCTAATTTTCTGTTCGGATACGAATTGGAGAATGGATTGTCTGCTCAACTGAATGCCCAATGGGGTTTACTTGAAATGCTCCCCGATTATGGTGTGGATACCAAAGCAACCATGAAAAATACCGGTTTCGGCATCTCCCTGGGTTACCGCTTCTAAATACACTGAATAAACATTAATTTAACTCCTGGTGATTATTTTACCAGGAGTTTTTTTATTCTGGATAAAAAATATCCCATTTCGGGTAAATTTTTAAGCTAAAAAGAATCGAATAAACGTATTGCAGTTTGAAAAACGTTCAGGTTTGAACTTTTAAAACAGGAATTGTTTAAACAACGATCATAAATCCGTGTTAATACTCTTAAAAACCTGCTAAAACAGAAAAATAAAACAAAAGTGGGTGCTTATTTGAAAACCTTTTATAATTTTGCCCACAAATAAAAACAACCTATCATGGAAAAACGAGGACTCTCAAGCAGAACCATCTTTGTGGTAACAGCCATAGTAATTGCAGCGGCTTTTAGAATTGTTCCGCACTGGCCAAATTTCACGCCCGTTGCGGCTATGGCATTATTTGCCGGAGCCACCATTAATCGCAAATGGATGGCATTTCTTTTGCCACTCGCCGCTTTGTTTCTGAGTGATCTGGTTTTGGGATTCCACTCCACCATGCTGTATGTTTATGGAGCTATGATTCTCACCGTTCTCATCGGTTCCTTACTGACCAAAAAGCTTAAAGCCGGTAATATTGCGATTGCCTCAGTAAGTTCTTCAATTCTATTCTTCCTGATTACCAATTTTGGTGCATGGTTGAGTGGTATGCTTCCTTACACACGCGACTTCTCGGGTTTGATCCAGGCATACATAGCTGGCATTCCGTTCTTTAATACCGCAGTAGCCGGCGATTTATTTTACAGTACCGTGTTGTTTGGTTCATTTATATTGGCTCAGAAGCGTTTCCCACAGTGGGTTAAAGCCTAAAAAAACACAAGCATAATAGTAAAAAAGACCTGCACCGTGCAGGTCTTTTTTATGAAGGTTAGTAGTGATCGTCTTCCCTTTCGATCAACAATACCGACTGTTGTGGAACTATGAAATACCTGCTGCCATTGAATGAAATTTCTATGGCTGCTTTCTGCATAAACAACACATAGTCACCCTCACGACATTGTAGTGGGACATACCTCACATTTTCCTGTGTATTTAATTTCCAGGGCTCATCAGCTTCATGGGCAAGCGGCACAGGATAGCCCGGACCAGCCTTGACGACATAACCAGACTGTACTTCTTCCTTTTCGTTATAACCAGGAGGCAATAACAATCCTCTTTTTGTTTTTTTTGTGCTGCTGCTGGGCTTAATCAGTATTCGATCGCCCACCACATGCAGCCTGTTTAATTTTTCTTCGTTCATAGCCATTATAAATCCTTTGGTTGTATATCGTGATCTTAGTGCAAAACTATTGAAATTTATCGGTATTTTTGTAAATTAAAAAGTTTCAGGCCGAACATTTGAATGGCCTGTATAAAGAAAGGAGTTCACATGAAAATAGTTGCTTTTAAAACACGCAAACCTAAGCCATATAATTACAAACCATTGTTTTACGATAAAAAGAAAGAAGAAATGGAGAAGCGTTTGCGTCAGTATACTGATCCGGCTGAAGCTGGTTCAGAGCGTCTGCGCATGCGTATTCGTGACAACTGGCGTGTCCGTGATGCAAGCAACCGCAGCCTATCGGGCAAAACATTTCTGGTTTATATTCTGATTGCTTTCGCTCTACTCTATTTCATCTTCTTTTACTAAACGATTGCCTAACCTTTTTTATGTCTGATATAATACGTTTGTTGCCTGATGCTGTAGCCAATCAGATAGCTGCAGGAGAAGTGATACAACGGCCTGCCTCGGCAGTTAAGGAGTTGCTTGAGAATGCGGTAGACTCAGGAGCCACGCAAATTGACCTGGTCATTACCAACTCAGGTAAAACCCTGATTCAGGTTATTGACAATGGCTGTGGTCTGTCGCCCACCGATGCGCGTATGTCCTTTGAGCGGCATGCTACATCCAAGATCAAGGATGCCTCTGATCTGTTTAAAATACATACGTTTGGCTTTAGAGGCGAAGCCCTTGCGTCCATCGCTGCCATTGCTCAGCTCGAACTCAAAAGCCGGCGGCACGAAGATGAACTGGGCACCCACATTATCATCGAAGGTTCTGCATTTAAAGATCAGCAACCCTGCGCCTGTTCGGCCGGTACTTCCATTATGGTAAAGAACCTCTTTTTTAATGTACCGGCAAGGCGTAACTTTCTCAAATCTGATCAGGCTGAATTCAGACATATCCTTGAGGAATTCCAACGGGTAACACTCGTAAATCCTGATATTACCTTCAGTTTACAACACAATGGCAAATCGGTTTTCCAATTGCCACCCACCAACCTGAAGCAGCGCATTGGCAATCTTTTGGGTTCAGGTTATTACGAAAAACTCATCCCCGTGGCTCAGGAAACCGATGTACTTAAGATTAGTGGCTTTGTGGGCAAACCTGACAGCAGTAAACGAACCCGGGGAGATCAGTATTTCTTCGCCAATAACCGGTATATCAGACATCCCTATTTTAATCATGCAGTAGAAGAGGCATTTCAGAACCTTATTCCCGAAGGGCATTTCCCTACCTATTTTATTTATCTTGAAGTGGACCCTGCGTCTATTGACATCAATATTCACCCCACCAAAACGGAGGTTAACTTTCAGGATCATCAGGTAATTTATGCCATGTTGAGGGCTGCAGTAAAGCTCAGTATCGGAAGATTTAGTGTATCATCAACCCTCGATTTCGAAACCGGACGTGAGTTTGATACCTTTTTCCCGAAAGACAAACCCATTGTAATACCGACGATAAAGGTAGATCCTGAATTCAATCCGTTTGAATCCCGGTCACATGGCGGCTCAGACTCAAGGGCGGGAGGAGCGCCCCGGCAAACGCACACCACCGGCTGGGAACGGCTTTATGAGCCCGCTGACAGCAAGTCCGGCGCCCAGGCCTCCCTTAAAAGTGAAGCTTCCCCTGATATTGAACCAGAAGAAGTCCAGCCTTCGCGCTCTTTCATGCAATTACACAATAAATATGTTGTATCAAAAATAAAATCCGGATTACTGTTCATCGATCAGCAAGCTGCCCATGAACGGATTTTGTATGAACGTTTCCTTGAGCGTATTGAGCATCGAAAAGGACATTCACAACAACAACTTTTCCCCCACACTGTTAATTTGTCAGCATCCGATGCTGAACTCCTTAATGAATTGATGGATGAATTTACTGCCCTTGGTTTTGATATTGGCCCTTTTGGTCAGCATTCATTTGTTGTTCAGGGAGTTCCGGCCGATGTAGGCAACGAAAATATTCAACAACTCATCGAAAACGTACTTGAAAACTATAAATCGAATCAACTCGGCCTGAAACTTGATAAAAAGAATAATCTTTCGCGCTGCATGGCCCGGAATATGGCCATAAAATCAGGTAAAGCATTGCTTGCAGAGGAAATGCAGGCACTGGTGGATGACCTGTTTGCCTGTCAGGTAAATCAACTTAGCCCGTCAGGTAAAAGAATACTATTAATCATACCAACCGATGAAATTGAAAAAAGGTTTGGTTAAAGCTACTGTCACTCTATGAATATGCAACAAATGTCGCCCCGGGGATTCAGCATGCTTCCCCCAGTGGTTAAAAATTTACTCATCATTAACGGGTTGGTTTTTCTGGCTCAGCTCGCCGTAAGACAAGTCTATCAAATTGATTTGGCAGACTATCTGGGCATGCATTATTTTGGCAGTTCCAAATTCAACCCTGCCCAATTGGTTACCTATATGTTCCTTCATGGGAACTTTACCCATGTGTTTTTCAATATGTTTGCATTGTGGATGTTTGGCTATACCCTGGAAAATGTATGGGGACCCAAGCGCTTTCTTATTTATTATTTTGTAACGGGAATCGGAGCTGCACTGGTGCATATGGGGGTAATGTGGATTGGCATCCATTCGGTAGAAAATGGCATAGCTGCCGTAATGGCTGCACCTTCACCTTCGGCTTTTGAGGCATTCATCAATAGTCATTTCCCAGATTATTACGGGCAGGTTCAGGCCTTTATTCAGCAATGGTATAATTCTCCCGCAAATATTGATAACATAAGCCAGGCTAGTAAATATATGGACGACCTGATCAATATACAGATGAATGTGCCCACCGTAGGTGCTTCAGGCGCCGTTTTTGGCATTTTACTGGCGTTTGGGATGATGTTCCCCAACTCCATGATCTATCTCTATTTCTTCTTCCCGATAAAGGCAAAGTGGTTTGTTATTGGTTATGGAGCTATGGAGCTTTATTTTGGCATTGCCAATTCATCCGGAGATAACGTAGCACATTTTGCACACCTGGGTGGTATGATCTTCGGATTCTTCCTCATCAAATACTGGAACCGTAAACTTAACCGTTATACTAACTGGGATTAATTGTATGTTTCAAGCAGTATCGCCTCTGGAGAGGATAAAAATATTCTTTAGCCGCAAAGATGCGCTGCCCCGGCTTATACTGATAAATATTGGTGTATGGCTGCTGCTGGCGCTTATCCGAAGCATTGCCTTTTTGTTTGAATCACCCGGACAAATGATGGATGCTTCAAGCGGAATGGGCGATTGGATGATGCACGCTTTTGCCTTGCCCTCCTCACTCCCTGCTTTTCTGGCCCGCCCCTGGACCGTTATTACCTATATGTTTTTTCATGAAAAATTCTTACATATTTTATTTAATATGCTGTGGCTGTGGTGGTTTGGTAAAATTTTCGTCCAATACCTTTCACAAAGACAATTACTGGGCACCTACCTGTTTGGCGGCATTGCAGGTGGTTTATTATACATGCTTGCATTCAATATTTTTCCTGCGTTTGAAGGAGTATCGGCAATGGCTCTGGGTGCTTCCGCATCGGTACTCGCCATCGTGATGGCCATTTCATTTTACGTGCCCAATTACACCATACATCTGTTCTTACTCGGACCGGTAAAAATCAAGTATATTGCTCTGTTTTCGGTGGTTATGGATTTGTTCATGCTTAACTCGGCAAACGCCGGCGGACATCTGGCACACCTCGGCGGAGCGCTTTGGGGATTTGCCTGGGTAAAGATGCTGCCCAAATACGACATCACCCGGATGTTTGGCTGGCTGGATTTTTCCCGTTCACGGTGGCAGACAGGGAAACCACGCAGGAAGTTTAAAGTATATCGTCAACCCAACCGTCCATTTACGGATGAAGAATATAACATATCAAAGGCTGAAAAACAAAAGAAAATTGATCATATACTCGACAAGATCTCACGCTCGGGTTACGATAGTTTAACTTCAGCAGAAAAAGAATTGTTATTTTCAAACAGTAAAAATCAAAAATAGCCGGTGGCGTAGTTATGTCAGCAAAGTCACGCAGACCAATAAGGTTCAGATTTATTTCACGACTATTGCTGTTGATGCATGGATTATTATTACTCTTCCTGCTGATAGGATACCTGGCGGCTTACATCCCCCCCGATCGTTTCTGGCCCTTTGCATTTGCAGGTCTCATTTTTCCCTGGCTTGCCCTGCTCAACATTTTAATGTTGCCACTCTGGTTGCTTATCCGGCCTAAATTTGTTTTCATTCCCTTAATCACCACCCTCCTGATATGGGGACGACTGGGTAATTTTATCCAGTTCAACCGCCAACCTGCCGGCATAGAAAAAAGCGATTCAAACATAAGTTTATTGTCTTATAATGTCAGGCTTTTCGACCTTTATAACTGGAAACACGGGCGGATATCACCCCTGACCGATAGTATTTTTCATTACATCAAAGCCTGCCAGCCCGATTTGCTGTGTATCCAGGAATTTCATGCCGGTAAACATGGCGAAGTGGTTATTGCAGATTCTGTCCGAAAATACAGTGGATTAAAATATGAATATATCATCTACACCAGCTATAATGGTAAAGTAAGGCCATACGGAATTGCAACTTTTAGTCGCTGGCCCATTATAAATGCAGGCACTATCCGATTTAAGGATAATCCATTTAATACCTGTGTATATACGGATGTGCTGAAAAATGGAGATACCATCCGGTTGTTTAATCTTCATCTTGAATCTATTCAGCTGAGTGAGGAAGATTATCTTTTTGTTATGGAATTAAAAACGCGGCAGGAGGATTCGGAAATTTTTTCGGAACGGTCAAAAAAGATACTACGTAAATTAAAAGGTGCCTTTATCCATCGGGCCTCGCAGGCAAGGGCGGTTGGAGAAAAAATTGCCGAATCCCCCTACCCTGTCATTGTCTGTGGCGATTTTAATGATACCCCGTCTTCCTATGCTTACCACCAGATTGCGGCAAACCTTACGGATGCATACCGGAAAGCAGGCAAAGGCATAAGTGAGACGTATGCCGGGAATCTCATGCCCTATTTCAGAATTGATTATCTGCTATATCAGGATAACTATTTTTCAGCGCTAAACTTTTATCGTTTTAAGAGAGCCTGGTCAGATCACTATCCCATAAAAACAGTTTTGGTTTTTAATCCTCCTGCCCAACAATGAGACTGAAAAAAAAATGGCGGCTTATCTTTTTTACAGCCTCAGCCTCAGTGTTTATCATTTATCTGATGTCGCTTACTGCAGGCTTTATCAATCCGGGTATCTGCTATATTTTTGCTTTTACGGGTCTGGGATTTCCTATTGTTTATGGGATTCACTTCCTCAATACCGTGTTTAATCTGAAAAATAGAAAATGGTTTTGGATACTCTTGTTCTTTTTAGTGCTTGGTTCACCTATAATGCTTCGTCATTATTCACTTCCGCTTAAAGCCAATCGAAACAATGGCGAATACAGCCTAATCAGTTATAATGTAGAGGGATTTTACATGCCACGGGCTGCAGATGCTCCAATAAAAAGGAATCAGGTATTGAGTGATCTCCTTATTCAATCACCGGACCTGATGTTTTTTCAGGAGTTTCATTTTGGAAAAATTAAATCTGACGATCCGGTTTACAAGCAATATCCACATTACTTCCCTAAAGAGCATTCAAATACCAATGTTATATTTTCTACCTATCCGTTAACACATGGTGGGAAGCTCAGCTCAGACGGAGAAGTGTTTGCAGTATATGCCGATGCTGCCTTTCCGGAACAAACCATCCGGCTTATCAATGTGCATTTACGGTCCATTATGTTGACCAATGAGCGGGAGCTGCTTCAGCCAAGTGTAGATGAAACAATACAGCGGTCAACTGTGCGCAAACTTTTACGTACCTTTCGTAAATTAAGAAGCGCTTTTAAGCATCGCGCCATTGAAATTAAAGCCTTGAATGCGTTGATTGTTGATAGTCCTTTTCCTGTTTTGCTTGCCGGCGATTTTAACGACACGCCCGCTTCCTACGCCTACCGCCAGATAAACAGACAATTGAATGACGCGTCTTTCCTAAGAGGCAAGGGTTGGAGAAGAACCTATCTGGAAAGTACCTTTCCATTAAAAATTGATCACATTTTTGCTGCTCCTCAAATAGATAGCAGATATTATGAACGCTTAACACTTGATTATTCAGATCATTATCCCGTTGGCATAAGCTTTGATCTGTCTGAATGATTTTTCATTTTGGCTCACATTGACAATATCTCTATACCTTTGTACAGACATGGATTTTAAACTTACCTCTGAATTTCAACCTACCGGTGATCAACCTGAAGCCATTCAGCAGCTTGAAGAAGGCCTGCTCCGTGGAGACCCCGCTCAGGTGTTGCTTGGAGTGACAGGCTCGGGTAAAACTTTTACGATTGCCAATGTTATTGCGCGGGTCAACCGACCAACGTTGATACTGAGCCACAACAAAACGCTTGCAGCTCAGCTATATGGAGAGTTTAAGCAGTTTTTCCCTGAGAATGCAGTAGAATATTTTGTTTCGTATTATGATTATTATCAGCCGGAAGCCTTTATTCCCACCACAAATACCTATATTGAAAAGGATCTGTCCATAAACGAGGAAATTGAGAAATTAAGATTGAGTACCACCTCCTCTCTACTATCCGGACGGCGCGACATCATTGTGGTATCCTCAGTTTCGTGTATTTATGGCATAGGCAATCCTGCCGATTTTGCCAATAGTGTAATTCACCTGCAACGGGGAGATAAAGTAGCCCGCAATAAATTATTGTGGTCATTTGTAGAAGGTTTGTACAGCCGGACGGAAGCTGACTTCACGCGAGGAAATTTTAGGGTTAAAGGCGATACTGTGGATATTTTCCCAGCCTACAGCGACTTTGCGGTACGGCTTATTTTCTGGGACGATGAACTGGAAACCATTGAAACTATTCATCCCATTGATGGTCATGTAATTGAGAAACTGGAAAGCATTAACATCTATCCGGCCAATATTTTTGTGACATCCAAGGATAAAATGAAATCTGCCCTGGACGAGATACAGGATGATATGGTTCAGCAGACGGAATATTTTAAACAACTGGACCGGCCAATGGAAGCCAAACGGCTTGAGGATAGAGTGAGCTACGATATAGAAATGATGCGCGAACTGGGCTATTGTTCAGGCATTGAGAACTATTCCCGTTATTTTGATGGACGGGCGGTGGGCTCCAGGCCTTTCTGCCTGCTCGATTACTTCCCTGATGATTTTTTAACGGTAATAGACGAAAGTCATGTAACTGTTTCTCAGGTCAGGGCCATGTATGGAGGCGATAGGTCGCGGAAACAAACACTGGTGGAGTATGGATTCCGGCTGCCATCAGCCATGGACAACCGCCCTTTGAAATTTGATGAGTTTGAGGGTCTCACCGGTCAAACCATCTATGTGAGTGCTACTCCCGCTGATTTTGAGCTTCAGCAATCTGAAGGAGTGGTAGTAGAACAACTTATCCGGCCAACCGGGCTGATCGATCCGCCTATTGAAGTACGTCCGGCAGGCAATCAGGTGGATGATTTGCTGGAAGAAATAAGTAAAACCGTCAAAAATGGTGGCCGTACCCTGGTTACCACGCTTACCAAGCGGATGGCAGAAGAACTCACCAAATATCTCACCCGGCTTGACATCAGCTCCCGCTATATTCACTCTGACGTGGATACACTGGAACGCGTTGAGATACTGAGGGATTTGCGCATGGGGGTATTTGATGTGTTGGTGGGTGTAAATCTGTTGCGCGAAGGACTGGACCTGCCCGAAGTATCCCTGGTGGCTATTCTGGATGCCGATAAGGAAGGATTTCTGCGTTCTGAGCGATCACTGACTCAAACCGCAGGCCGCGCTGCCCGTAACATTAACAGTAAAGTGATTATGTATGCTGATAAAATGACAGACTCTATGCGGCGGGCTATTGATGAAACCGATCGCAGACGTGAAAAACAAGTTGCCTACAACGAAAAGCACCATATTACTCCAAAACAAATTGTTAAGTCACTTCATGCCATTATGGGACAGACTTCAGTAGTAGACCAGATCAGTGGACAAAAAGCCTATATTGGGTCAGATAACCTCAGTCTGGCTGCCGATCCGGTAATAAAGTACATGAATAAGGATCAGTTGCAGAAAAGCATCAATCAAACAAGAAAGACAATGGAAAAAGCAGCCAAAGAACTCAATTTTATTGAAGCTGCCCGATTACGCGATGAAATGTTTGCCTTACAGGAGTTATTTAAAAATGAAGTAAATAAATAATCACATGCCTGAACTTTCCTATACATCAAATGAACTGTATGCTTTAGCCATTGATGCAGCCATTAAAGCGGGAGCAGCCATTGCTGCCATCTACAATAAAGATTTTGAAGTGAGTTATAAAGCGGACCAAAGCCCATTGACAGATGCAGATCTGGCTTCCCATAATTGTATTGAATCAATTCTGGCCGCTACCGGACTTCCCTTATTGAGCGAAGAAGGAAAGTCACCACCCTGGAGCGTTCGCAGGAGCTGGAATCGTTACTGGCTCATCGACCCGCTGGATGGCACCAAAGAATTTGTGAAACGCAATGGGGAATTTACGGTAAACATTGCTTTAATGGAGAATGGCTTTCCGGTTTTCGGTGTAATCTTTATTCCGGCTGGCAGTCAGCTCTATTTCGGTGGGCAGCATATGGGAACCTATCGCTTTATACTTGAAGACGAGGAGCCTCTTTTAAAAAAAACTGCTTTTGACAACTGGCTGGCTGCTGCCTTAAAACTTCCAGTAGTTCCAAAATCGAAGGATACCTGGGTTATGCTAAGCAGATCGCATTTTTCTCACCGGGCAGAAGCATGGTTAAAGAGCATGGAAAAGCACTTCAGCTCTCTTAAAACCCTTAATGTAGGAAGTTCGATAAAATTTTGCCGGGTGGCCGAAGGAATGGTTCAGATTTATCCCCGGTTTTCACCCACCATGCAATGGGATACTGCTGCCGGACAGGCTGTTGCAGAAGGTGCAGGTATGATTGTAGCTTCCCTTCCGGATAAAAAACGCTTGTCGTACAATCGTGAAGCCTTGCTTAATCCTGATTTTATCGTGTTTGATCCCCGGTATATTTCCCCCGAAACTTTAGAAATATAACTAAAAAAAATGCCATAACACTGAGTTATGGCATTTTTTTTAGCTGATGAGTGTGGTTATTTAACATCAATCAGTTCCACTTCAAAAACCAAAGTAGCACTGGGTGGAATAGTTGGCATGCGACCCTGTGGACCATACGCGATGTTTGAAGGGATGACCAAACGGGCTTTACCACCCTCTTTCATCATGGCAATACCTTCATCCCATCCTTGAATTACCTGTCCCTGACCCAATACAAATTCAATAGGTTCACCGCGATCGACAGAAGAATCAAATTTTTGTCCATTCAGCAAAGTGCCTGTATAATGTACTTTAACCGTTTTGCCACTGGCTGCCTGTTCTCCGCTACCGGCTTTGGTCTCTATGTAATAAAGTCCACTGGCTGTTGGTTTGGCCGTAATATTATTCTTTTTGATATATGAAGCTCTTTCAGAGGCTTCATCAAGGCTTGCCTTGTTTTTTTCTGCTTCAGCTTTTTTGCGGATGGCTTCCTGTTCTGCGTCATAAGCAGCTTTAGTTTTGAAATCTACCATTTCGAGTTCGTAAATCAGACTGGTGTATGGGGCAACCATTTGTCCCCTGCCCTGCTCACCAAAAGCCAGATCTGAAGGAACAATTGCCATAGCTTTGGTACCTTTCGACATCAGGTTAAGCGCTTCTGTAGCACCTTCGTTATCAAAAGTTTTACCTGCTTCCCAGGTCATTGGACGAGCTTGTTCATAGCTGGAATAAAGGGTATCGCCCTGAACAGTGGAAACAATAAAATGCACCGTGGCCATATCACCGGGAGCCGGTTTACGTCCGGAACCCTTTATTTCCTCAATGTAATATACGCCTGATTCAAGTGGTTCTACATTGACATTTCTTTCGATGAGAAACTGATCAAAAAGAGTCTCATCCTGTAGCTTCATCTCAGCAAGTTCAGCCTGACGTTGTGCGTCTATTTCTTCGCGGGTCTTAGCTGAAATCATCTTAATGTTGAACACAATGTCTTTCCCGATAAAAGCTGAATCAGGTATAGTTGGCATACGGATGGTCTTTAGGAAAAACGAATCCGCACTACTGATAAAAGTGGCACTATCGCCAGGTACCATCATAGCCAGTGCATCGTAAAGGTCACCTTTGTAGGTGGCTGAATCCAGGGGAATAAGAAAGTCTGCAGGATTTTCGGCAGAGTTGAATAATACAGAATCATTGATCGAATAATTGATCAAAAGTTCCAGGATCATTCCACGTTCCACTTTGGTGACGTTGTCACTCTTTACATGAAACTTGTAATACAAACCATCGGAAGTCTTTTTGAAGCCAGGATGTTTGGAACAAGAGTAAAACGAGGCCACCAAAACCATAGCGACCAGAACAAGATTTAGTTTTCTAAATGTCATTTGCCAGAAAAATTTACTTAATATTTTGATTATTAATTTAATGCTACCAACTCCAAATCGTAAATGAGCGTAGATTTGGGTGGCACCTGGTCCTGGTCACCAAGGAGTCCAAAACCGAGGTGCGAAGGTATAATAAATTTCGCTTGGTCACCTACACTAAGCAATAATATTCCTTCTTCAAGCCCACTTTCCACCCCCCCTTTTCCAATCATGAATTCTTTCAGACCATCCCTCGCTGAATTGTAAATTTCATCTCCATTAATAAGCCTCACATTATATTTGAGCACAGCTATTTTACCGGGTTCAGCCTTTTCACCTTTGCCATGATGGTAAATCGCATAACGAAGACCTGAGCCTGTTTCTGTCATCTTCCAGTTGTACCGATGGATGAAATCCGTTATTTGCTGCTCTTCTGCCCTGATGGCCTGCTTGTTGGCCTGGATTAATGGTTCCTCCAGTGATTCTGGGTCAGTTCTTTTGCTTTCACGATGTATGGGTGAATCGCAGGCCGGAAGAAACCCTGACAGGATAAGAAATATTAAAAAATGCAAAATTTTCATGGGTTATCCGTCAGGGTTCTGTATTCCGTTTGTTCAGTGGTTAGTCTGAGCTCATCCTGATATTCAGGCAATACGGATTCAAACTGCCGCAGGGTTTCTTTTAGTGGCAATAAAGAATCACCGCCTGAAGCATTGCGGTGGCCTCCTCCGTTATAAAGCCTTTTTGCAAATTCATTTACTGAAAAGCCACCTTTAGACCGAAAAGAGATTCTGACCTTATCCTTTTTTTCGGTAAAAAGAGCGGCAAAGGCAATACCTTTAATAGACAGGGCATAGTTAACTACCCCTTCAGTATCTCCCGGTTTATAATTAAATTGCGTCAAATCATCTATGCTGAGCCAGATGTAAGCAGTGGCAAATTGATTAAGTATCACCATGCGCTCGCTGAGGCAAAATCCCAGCAATCGCATGCGCGATTCAGCGTAAGTATCGTAAACCAATCGGTGAATGGCTTCGCAATCAATCCCCTGCCTCACCAACTGAGCAACTACATCATAGGTTTCCGGATAATTACAGGCATAGCTAAAGGAGCCGGTATCCGTCATTATTCCAACGTATAAACACTCCGCAATGGGTTTGCTGATATCCTCAATGGAACCGATATCATTGATTAAATCAAAAATCAGTTCAGCAGTGGACGAAGTTTCTCTGACAGAAAAATAAAGATCAAACTCCGCTCCCGGTTCTAAATGATGATCAATCAGTATTTTTTTTGCGGATGATTGCGCCAATTCTTTGGTAAAAAGGTTAACACGTGAAAAAGTATTATAATCGAGGCAAAAAATCAGTTCAGCTTCTGCAAGAAGTCGATCTGCCTGATGACGATGATGAAAATAGATTAACGCCTGATCAATTCCTGGCATCCATCCCAGGAAATCGGGAAAATCGTTTGGAACAATCAGCGAAACAGACTTGCCACGGCCCCGTAAATAGTGAAGCCAGGCCAATGAAGATCCCAGGGCATCGCCATCCGGATTATAATGGGTAGTGATTACCATATGACCTGAAGTTTGAAGCAGGCTTTGCAGTTCAGTTAATGAATCCTGGGAAAATTTACTCAAAATGCATGAAGTTTAAGTTGTAAATCGAACACAAAAATAGAAATATTGTTAATAGGTCATCCAAACATAGGGATTTAAAACCTTTATCCATCAAATAAATAATAATACTTATGACAGGCAAGCTAACCTTCACCATGATAAAGCCCTCGGCCGTAGAAGCCGGACATAGCGGTAAAATTCTGGATATGATTATCACCGCAGGATTTAATATCCTTGCTATTAAAAAAGTTAAACTAAGCAGCCAGCAGGCAGGAAAATTTTATGAAGTACATAAAGAAAGACCTTTTTATCAAAGTCTGGTTTCCTTCATGTCTTCAGGACCGGTTTATGCTGCCGTTCTTGAGAAGGAAGATGCCGTAAATGCATTTCGCAAACTGATAGGTGCCACCAATCCCAGCGAAGCCAAAGAAGGTACGGTGAGAAAAAAGTTCGGCCTTTCGTTGGAAAAAAATGCCGTTCATGGATCTGACAGCGATGAAAATGCCATTATAGAAAGTCATTTCTTTTTCTCTGACCTGGAACTGATTTAGGTTTACTCCTGATTGGGTAGAAATGTTTCGAAAGTACGGTCGGTATAAAAGAAGATAATCTTAACCACCTGCTTTTGTTCCTTTGCTTTATAAAGTTCAGCCTCCGCATTCCTAAATTCGGGAGGATTTGAAGAAATGCTCCCGGCTGCCTTTACTTCTTCTATCCCGGATTTTTCTGCACTTATTTTTCCCTCCGGTTCCGGAAGCGTATTATTGTCCCTATTTCCCTGAATATCAGCTTCTTGTTCACTATTTTCCTCAGCTTTTAACTCTTCAGGAATGATTTCTATGGCCGGTGATGTATCCTCGTCAGGAAATAACTTCATAGCCACAGCTTGAGCAGCCGGTTTGGCCGGACCAGACTCCGCTTTTTTATCTATACCTTTATTTTCATCTTCCTGTTGGCTTAATGAAAGTATTTCGCCTTCCCCAAATAACAACCAGCGAATATTCACATCCGGATAGCGTCTGATGATGCGCTGCACAAAATCAAGACTGGGTTTATTTCTTCCATTAAGTATGTGCGAAACATTGGCACGCTGCACATCCAGTTCGTCCGCAAATTGTGCCGGACTAATGTTTTTGAGTTTAATCAACAATTCTATACGATGGTTCATAGCGCAATTTAAACTTTAATACAAAGGTAAATTATTTTCCTGAATTGCTGAATTTTTAATGTTTACAAATGTGACTTTAATTTATTTAAACGTTTATCTGAACATATACATTATATAAAGAATATAAAGTAATGATTAACAAGCGGTTTAAACGTTATTTTATATGCATCTATTGATTTTTACAAAAGAATTAAATAAGTAAAGTATTTGTTTATTTAAACTCCATATATAACTGATTATCAAATTTTATAATCTAATATTTATTCTATTTTAATGTTTATAGCATATTATACATTTGTTATTTAATTAATTCGAGTTAACAAACGTATCAAAGGTAACAAATGTTAACTATCTTGCGTTTACATTTGTTAACATTATTTTAATTAACAAATGTAACTTTTTGTTTAACTGAATCAATGGGCTAACACCAATGGATTTTTTTAAGCAGGTTCCCGCTTCTTGTTATTAACTCATGCTTGATTAAATGATCATCCTACCCTAACCTATCTTTTAAAGGGAATATTATTTTTTGTGATATCGCAGCATAGCATTAATATACTCTCGTCAAGGAGTATTTCAAAAAATTATTCTATTCTCAGGAGGGAATGATAGCATATAATTAGTCTAACCTGCTGCTATGCAAAGGTTTATGATAAATTATATATAATCATAACTTATCTTCAGAAAAAAAAAAATGCTTTGGCGAAAAAAAAGAGCAAGTAACTTTCATTACTGAGTTGAGCCGAACAGAAAAAAGTAAGGATTAGGGATGACAAAGCACTATAGGTGCAATCGAAAAGAATTAATACACTTCGGTGAAAGAATATTTGAATTCGTATTTTATTTAAGCAGCTTCATGGTTCGGACGTAATAGCCGTCAGATACTTGCAACATATAGATACCCTTAATCAGTGCATCCAGTTGATTAAGGGCTACCAGATTTTTACCCTGGGCCAATTTCATGCCGGTCTTAACGAAAACTTCTCTTCCGTAGGCATTAAAAATCCGGATATCTATGGTTTCAGGGTTATTCAATTCCAGAGCCACCATAAGTTGATCGTTTAGTATTGGGTTTGGATAGGCAGAAAGTCCGCCAAAAGGGTCTGACTCCTGAGAGATGATAGCTGTTAAATGACTGGATGCCACCATAAAGTCAGGTATGCCCCACCCTACCTTATTGTTTGGGTTTGAAGAAAAGGAAGCAGATTGTTTAAGGGCATGAATTATTTCCTGTGCTGAGTATGCCGGATTGGCTTGCCACAGACAGGCAGCAGCGCCGGCAATAATGGGCGATGAAAAAGAGGTGCCGTCCCCTTGTGAAATACCCGTAGGAATTGTTGCAACCACGCACCCGGCACCCTGGGCGCTTACGTCAGGTTTAATACGACCGTCATAGGTTGGGCCGGTAGAACTGAAATTGGCATATACTCCCGCAGCATTAACAGCACCAACAGCAAGTACACTATCGCCATCTGCAGGTGCTGAAATGTATTTCCAGGAAGTAGCGCCCGAGTTGCCTGCACTGTTTACCACCAATATTCCCCTCGATGCAGCCCTATCAGCGCCTCTGGTTATCACCGTAGTATTGCCATCCATATCAGCATAGGTATGGCTATCGGCCGGATTATCGAAGGTGGTATAACCGAGAGATGAATTGATGATATCCACACCTACGGAATCTGCAAATTCAGCCGCGTTCACCCAGTAATACTCTTCCATTAAATATTCAGTATTTGCATCTTCCGAACGGAGTAACCAAAAATTGGCGCGAGGTGCTGTGCCTATAATCTGACCTGGCAACCAACCTGCCATAGTTGACAATACATACGTTCCGTGAGAACTAATGGTATTCTGATAAACATTGTTGCCCGGAGAAACAAAATCGCGTGTACCCAATATACGGTTGTATGCCCTTAAACTATCGAAAGCAGCCATTGTGTTAACGCTTCTAAAGCCGGCATCAATTACAGCAATGGTAAAACCCTGGCCCATATAGCCCAGATTGTGAAGTTGATTTATCGCAATCATATTTGCTTGATTGTATGATGCACCATAACTCAAGACATCTGTAGCGGATGCATTCTTTGGATAAACATTGTTTGCTGATGAAGGTTTATAAATAACTTCATTATCAAAGAAAGGCTTATTGCCCTGGTTTTCAAATAATCGGGTATCACTATAGATACTTTTTACAAAAGGTTTTGCAGCAATCCTTGACAACATGCTTTGGCTTTCAATGCGTAGTATCAAAGTATTTAACCATTTTGAACTAAAGATAATTTCTGCACCTTCCTGCCGGATCTGTTCAAGATAAGCCGGAGAAACAGGTAAATCGGCTTCATCAATGGGTATATTCTGTCTAAGTCGGCGTTCAATGGCTTTGGATGAAAGAAATGCTGATGGATCGGAAATATTAAAGTGAGAATTCGATTTGTCGGTAAGTTTAACCACATAAAGTGTTTTGTCCTGAGCAGTCAGCAGAATGGTGGGGGACAATAAAAGAAACAGCAGGTATATTTTTCTCATAATAGTTTAGTGTTGACCATTGATAAACAATGGCTTCAGTATTATTGTTTGAAGAAACGGAAAGCTAAAGCACAATACTTAGCGTGACAAATGTATTTTATTTTTCATTGACCGCTGATACAAACCTCATTTTGTCCCTAAAATCCTGGTAAATTTCAACGTTTGAAAATCCTTGTTCGCACAATAACTCCTGAACTTGCCGGGGATAACTCTCATTGATTTCAAGCCATAGCTTACCCCCTGAACGCAAGTTTTTCCGGGCAAACCGACCAATTTGCCGGTAAAAGACCAATGCATCATCATCCGGCACAAACAGTGCAAGCCCGGGCTCATGTCTCAGCACATTTGGTTTCATCAGAAATCGTTCCGAATCCAATACGTAAGGTGGATTACTTACTATTAAAAGGAGCTCCTGAGGCAGGGATGTCCAGGACAACTCATTCAATATGTCACCCTGTAAAATCTTAATATTAACCTCATTGTTGATGGCATTTTGCTGGGCTGTTTCAAGTGCATCCCGGCTAATGTCCAATGCGTAAACCTGACAATGCTCCCATTGCCGGGCTAACGCAATGGCAATGGCTCCACTGCCGGTTCCAATATCAAGTATAGCACCTCCTTCAGGAACATTGTCGCAATTGACTTTTATAATTTTCATTACCATCTCTTCCGTTTCCGGCCTCGGAATAAGCACACCAGGTTTCACCTGAAGCAGAAGATCGCAAAACCAGGCCTGGCCGGTTATATACTGAAGAGGTGTATAATTGAGCAGCTTCGGAATAGTTTCCTTTATGACATCAACAATGTGCAAAGAGGCAGCAGTATGTTTAATCATCTGATAGGCTGCAGGCTCTATTTCGCAGTAATGAAGTAAAAGCATACGGGCGATGGCCGTACTTTCCTGCTCACCATATACAGGCTCAATTTGCTGTTGCAGCAATCGCCGGAGCTGTTCTAAGGTCATGTTATCCATATTCAGGATACAAAGTAAAATATAAATTGCTTAAGCCCGATGGATATCTAATCAGAGATGCGGGTATTTCCATAACTTTGCCGTAAAATTAAAAATCCGTGAGCTTGCTCCCAAACGATAGTGATTGTTCGCAGGTACCTAATTCCTTAGTGGAAGAAGTTTTCATGCTGATTCCGGGAACGACATCAATTAACTTTCCGATATTGATCACAAATCATACTTTTGATGCTCATCTGTCAGCCTCCGGAAAGATACTAACAAAAGCTTCTGCCCTTGAGTTATTGGCTTCTCTTGAAAACGCCGACAAATATAATTCCATACTGATACAAGCCCCCCTGTTGGCACTCTTTTTTTATCTTATCCAACAGCCTTTATCCATACCATTTATGGAAGAGTGGTTCATAGAATCGGGACTAAACGAGCAGGCGGCACACGCACTGTCTGAGTTTATCTTTTGGTCACGGCTTGATCGCGATGACGAAGAGATGGAACAGTTAGTAAATGGTTTGGCAATGTTAAGAGAGCTACCGACTCTACAGCAACGACCGGAGTATATTACACCTTCAGACATTACCCATGCCTTTCGTCTGGCATTTGTCCCGGATACGATCCGTCTTTATGGATCCTTTGACCCATTTGATAACAGACTGAATGCAACGCATAAAATACTACAATTGGAGCTATTGAATGAAACCAATTATCTTATTGAAGATGAGGCTCATTTGTTGCTCGGGTTGTCCCTGCCCCTATTTACCGTAATGGTAGCTGCCTCAGGTCCATTACCAACCTTAAACGAATGGTTGAAACAACATACCAGCATTGCCGAGCGAACCCACAGGTCATTGGGATATATGACTGAATACTTTTATTCCGAATGTTTTGAGGCATTAAACAAGGATGTTGCACTTGTAAATCTGGTAAGTTATAATCAGGAATCCGGATTTTTTCAACAACCTCTTCATAGAAATTGGAATAACAGTGCTGATTCAGGGGATAGGTTTTCCGGCTTGCCACTGTTTTTATTGTTAAATAAGCCTCAATTCACGAACTAATCCTATGATTTACCTCATTTTTGCCATTCTGGCTTCCACATTTATTCTGGTCACCCTCAAGGTGTTTGAGCAGTTCAAGGTGAATCGTTTTGTAGCCATAGCGCTTAATTATCTGGTTGGAGCAATATTTGGATTAAGTTATATTCAATGGGACATAAATATCGCTCAGGTCAGCCATTCACCCTGGTTTTACATGGCATTGACTACTGCATTCTTATTGGTTTGCGGCTTTGTACTGTTTTCTTTTTCAGCCAGTAAGGCCGGAATTACCCTTACTGCCATCAGCAGCCGCATGTCGGTAATAATTCCTGTGTTGTTTGGTTTATTGATGTTTGGTGATGAAGCAGGATTTGTCAAAATTTCAGGTATTGTACTTGCCCTGCTGGCCTTAATACTGACTTTATGGGGAAATGGTGATAAAAAATTCAGACTGAAACTCATTTTTCTACCACTGTTGGTCTTCCTTTTTGCCGGACTTAATGATTCTGCCGTTAAAATTACCCAGGCGCTCTTTTTAAGTAATGAAACCACCGATTATGTGAGCTATGCGGCCACTGCGTTTGTGTTTGCCTTTATATTGAGTTCGGTGGTGGTCCTTGTTATTCAGCCCAAAACCAGGCAACGGATTAACCTGAACACCCTAATTGCCGGAGTAATACTTGGTTTGCTGAACTGGGCATCCATCTTTTTTATGCTTAAAGGTTTGAATCAGGTGGAAGTGTCGGTGTTTATCCCTCTGCTTAATGTGAGTGTGGTAAGCTTATCTACCTTAATCGGATATTCATTCTTTAAGGAAAAGATATCCCTGATCAACTTCATTGGAATTATGCTGGCGGTTGTTGCCATTCTACTGATTGCCTATCGTCCGATATGAAAAACCATCCTAAGATGAAAATGAATATTACCAACTATAATAATAAGATATACCTTAATGCGGCTCAATGCAAACAATGTGGAGAGGTGCTAAAAAATCTAAACATCAGGGATGAATTTTACCGGCGTCCCTTTTTGAAAAATAACAATGTTACTGAGTCAAAGCTCAGTATGCTTTTTAATGCGGTTGCTGTTTGTCATCAAACGCGTGCATTGGCGCATCCGGGTCTGAACCTTTATGGCTGGGATTATCTGGAGATGGGTTTCCTGCAACTTGCCAAAGCTGCTTCCTGGCTGCTTCAGCCTGAACGCATAGTTGCGGCCTCTATTCATAATATTGCGGAAGCATTAAGCCTGACCTTTTCTCCGGATAACGAAGGAACCAATTCTACCCTCGACAGACTTGATGAACGAGCCGGATTAATGAAAGGACTGGCCCATTTTGTTGCAGCGCAATATAATGGCTCCTATTGCTCACTTGTTACATCTACCGGAAATAAACTTGGAGGGGATAATGGAATATATAATCTGCTTATGCAGCTTGAAGCCTTTGCAGATCCCCGGAAGAAAAAAACATCATTTTTGGTGAAGCTGATGTATGATGCCGACCTTTTCACCATGGACGATCCGGAGAACTACGTGCCCGTAATGGATTACCACATGCAGCGCGTATTGCTTAGGATGGGTTGTGTAGAGGTATCTGATCCTGAATTACATGAACTGCTTGTCAGACGACAGTTACAGGATTCAGACGAGCCTATTCGCACTGCCTGTATTGATGCGCTGGCTTTAATTGCCGGTATTTCAGGTCATCCTGTCTGGGTAATGAACGACTTTTTATGGCCACTGGGGCGATCATGCTGCCACCTGAATCCACTATGCATTTCAGGAATGTGTGAAAAAGAACCCTGCACGTTTAATAACATGGTGGGATTGCCGGATGAACATAAGAACTGTATCTTTCAGAAGTTTTGTTTTGGAAGCCGGGATGAAAAATATCGCAACTTATATGAACCCATAATACAAACACATTATTACTGATGAATCAAGCATCTTGTCCTTTCTGCAGTAGTTACATTCAGCATAGCGCCTTTGCAAAAAAGTCAGGCTTTATGGCTGTGCTTAACCATTCACCTATTTTACCCGGGCATTTACTTATTATTCCGGAGCAACACATTGAAAGTCTGCACGCTTTGGCTGAAGAACAAATTGGCCGATTTTTCACTTTCGCCAGAGCCATTACCGGATTTATAACACAATTGCACAATGCAGATGCTTATGACTGGTCGCTTCAGGAAGGTGAGGCCGCAGGTCAAAGCGTGTCCCACCTTCATTTACACATTATTCCCCGCCAGACAAACGATCTGAATCCGGATGAAGACTGGTATGTAAAACTACAGACGAGTAAAGCTATTGACGATTCAAACCGTGAAATAATGGATAAGGCACAATATGACCGGCTTTCAGCCGAATTAAAAGCTGCCTGGTCAGCTTATAATTCCCGGCCTTAAACAAAAAACATTACCACGCCGGCCACTGCAATGGCTGCTCCTATCATTTCGGGCCAGGTAACTTTCTCCTTCATCAGGAAAACGGATGGTGCTATGATAAGCACGGGTACTATTGACATGAGCGACGAGGCGACACCGGAAGAAGTATATTGAATGGCAAGGAGTGAGAAAGAAACGCCAAGAAAGGGCCCAAAAAAAGCGCCGACAGTCAGGTGCTTTAATGCTGTAGTTTGTGTAAATGCATATCTTACTGATTTCCAACTACCATAAACTGTGATAACAATTAAAAACCCGGCAACACCAGTTAGCACTCTAATCTGAGTTGAGGCAAAGGCGTCGTATCCACCCATACCATATTTACTCAGTACCAGCCCTATACCTTGTCCGGCAGCACCTCCAAAAGCAAGCAGGATACCCTTTACGGGATATTTGAAGCGTACTTTTCTGCGTTTTTCTGTTTTAAGGGCCGGTTCACGGTTTAAAATGGCCAGGCTAATGCCTGTAAAAGTGAGTACCATTCCTGCTAATCCGGTTGCCTGAATGGTCTCTCCCATCAATAGCCATCCTGCAAAGGCAGCAATGGGCGGGGCTAACGCCATAATAAGCATTGAAATACGGGCACCTACAACCACATAAGCCTGAAACAGAAACAAGTCACCAAGCACAAAGCCAACCAATCCTGAAACCGAAAGCCATATCCATTGGTGACTTCCGGCTCCCATCGGAAAAAATGACCCCTTGACAATTAAGCCATAAATGCCAAGCAGTATCATAGCAATGGTCAGTCGCAACAGGTTCACAGTCAATGAGCCAATCTTTTTACTTGCCGATTCAAAAGCTATGGCTGTGATGGTCCAGAATACAGCCACAAGTAAGGCAGCCCATTCACCGTAATAATTACTAAACATCTTTTTTAAGTTGAGAACGTAAAATCTGTTGCTGTTTTTTAGGTGAGCAAATTTAGTAATTGTCATGAATTTGAAGCCGGTTTTTCAGATTTGATTTTGCCTGCTATCTATTGGATACTCAACAGGGTAGTTATTAAAGAAAAAAATAATAGCCGAAACAAGGTGAGAAACACAAAAAAAAGCAGTAGGTTTGAACATCAAACTCAGCGCTCACATTTGATATAACCCTGGATGAATTATGCTTTTTGACGATACTTATCGGACGATATTAAATGAATCTACCGGCATCTATAAAGAAAAAGGGAGTAAATTTCTGGCTTTTGCATTGCCTGTGGACAATGAAGACCGGGTAAAACAGGAGTTGGAACGTTTGCGAAAGACCTATTACGACGCCCGGCATCATTGCTATGCCTATATTATAGGTTATGATAAATCGGCCTGGAGGATAAATGATGATGGCGAGCCCTCAGGTACCGGTGGACGTCCCATTCACGGGCAGCTATTGTCGAACGATCTGACCAATGTACTGGTGGTGGTAGTGCGGTATTTTGGTGGCATTAAACTTGGTGTTGGCGGTCTAATCAATGCTTACCGTTCGGCTGCGGCTGATGCCATTGCAAATGCTGAGATTGTCGAGGAGATGATAAAAGAGGTTTATGAACTTCGTTTTAAATATGAAGAAATGAATAATGTGATGAAGGTTTTAAAAGATGATGAAGTTGAAATACTGGATTCAGATTTTAATCTGAGCTGTAAAATGAAAATTCGGATAAGAAGATCGATGGCAGATAAAACTATAAAAAGATTACGCAGTACATATGCTTGTGAGGTAATATATAGATAATATCAATAGGTGCTGATTAGCAGCCTTAAGTGTTAATTCTGTATTTTCTCTATACAACTTTAATTTGTAAAAAACAATAGTGAAATGATTTTTTTCTTAACTTTATTTGAGGGAATTTTGTTGATAAATCACCCTGAAACTTTTAGGAAGTTAAGTTGCTGTGAATGTGGGTAAAGACACTTTGGAATCATTCATTGTTAAAAAAACGGGCGAAAGTTCTGTATTGTGGAACATTTTAGTATAATAAGGAGAATGAAAAAAGACTACCAGGAGGTGTGGAAAAATTGCCTAAGCATTATTAAAGACAACATCAACTCCCAGAGCTACAAAACATGGTTTTCACCAATTCAACCCGTAAAGCTTAGTGACAATGTGCTTACCATTCAGGTCCCCAGCCAGTTTTTTTACGAATGGCTCGAGGAGCATTACATCGGTCTTCTAAAGAAAACCATCAAGCATGAGCTCGGGGTGAATGGAAGATTGGAATACAGTATTATAATGGAAAGTGCCAGCGGTAACGGGGGCCCTTACACGGTAAAAGTCCCCACCAGTAACCGAAGTATATTAAATAATCCATCAGTATCCATGCCCATTGACATAAACAAAGGCGGTGCTAAGGAAATCCCCAACCCCTTTGTGATACCGGGATTGAAAAAGATTAAGGTGCATTCCCAATTGAATGAATCCTATTCTTTTGAAAATTTTATTGAAGGTGAGTGTAACCGCCTGGCGCGTTCAGCAGGTTATGCAGCCGCCAACAACCCCGGAAAAACCTCTTTTAACCCCATTTTTATATATAGTGCCAATGGACTTGGGAAAACCCACCTTGCCCATGCAATCGGTATTGAAGTAAAAAACAGATTCCCCGATAAAACGGTACTTTATGTAACTACCGAGCAGTTCCTGCAGCAATATGTTGAAGCCTCAAAAAATAAAAATCAAAACGATTTTGTGCATTTCTATCAAATGATAGATGTATTGCTCATTGATGATATTCAGTTTCTCTCGGGTAAAGAAAAAACTCAGGAAATCTTCTTTCATATTTTCAATCACTTGCATCAGAACAACAATCAGTTGGTAATTACTTCTGACAAGGCACCTGCAGAGATTAAAGGTATAGAGCCACGGTTACTCTCTCGTTTTAAATGGGGGCTGGCTGCTGATTTACAAGTGCCCGATTTTGACACCCGGCTGGCTATCCTTAAAAAACGATTGTATAAAGACGGCATTGAAATGCCCGAGGATGTGATTGAATATCTGGCCTTAAGCATTACCACCAACGTTAGAGAGCTCGAAGGTGCGCTCATATCTCTTATGGCCCAATCATCGCTGAACAAGAAAGCCATCACCATTGATCTGGCCAGACAAATGATTGACAAATTTATATTGAATACTTCAAAGGAAGTTTCCATTGATTACATTCAAAAGGTGGTGTGTGACTTTTTCGATATTCAGTTGGATCACATGAATTCTAAAACCCGCAAACGTGAAATTGTTCAGGCGAGGCAACTGGCCATGTATTTTGCCAAAAAGCATACAAAATCATCGTTGGCTACCATCGGCTTCCACTGCGGAAACAAGGACCATGCAACCGTACTTCATGCCTGCCGTACGGTAACCAACCTGATTGAAACGGATAAGGAATTCAGAAATTATGCAGAAGAAATCGAGAAAAACATCAAGATTTGAGCAATATCCTGCAAAATTTGTTACTTTGAATCAACCTCACTTATCTTTAGGTGAGGTTGTTCGTTAAAAGAGATATATATGGTGAAAATTTTGATGGTTTGTCTGGGAAACATATGCCGTTCTCCACTGGCTGAGGGCGTAATGCGTAAAAAACTTACCGAAAACAATATTCAGGGTATGGTTGATTCCTGTGGATTTGAGTCCTTTCATGTAGGCGATGCCCCCGATCCAAGAGCCATTAGGGTTGCCTGGGAAAACGGTCTGGACATTTCGGACCTGAAAACACGTTTGTTTAAACAAGAGGATTTTGATATATTTGATCATATCTTTGTAATGGACAGTGGAAATTATCGGGATGTCTCCAGAATATCGCGGAAAGAAGCTGACATGAAAAAGGTGGATTACCTGATGAATCTTATCTATCCGGGTAAAAATATACCCATTCCTGATCCTTATATGGGAGACATGGAAGATTTCAGAGAAACACTGAATATGGCTTCCCAGGCAGCGGATGCCATGATAGGGAAAATCAAAAAACAAGAAAACCTATGATCCAGTTTCCTGACAAAGGACAGATTGAAGCCGCGTACAAACGCGTGAAACCATGGGTTCATAATACCCCGATACTGAGTAGCAGCAGCCTGAATTCCATGTTTGGAGGAGCATTTCTTTTTAAGTGCGAGAATTTTCAACGTGCGGGTGCATTCAAATTCAGGGGAGCCATAAATACCCTGATGCAGTTGAGTCCTGAGCATCTCGGGCAGGGAGTAGCCACCCATTCATCCGGCAACCATGCTGCTGCGCTGTCATTGGCCGCTCGTTTGGTTGGAACAACAGCGCACATTGTAATGCCCGAAAATTCCAATCCTGTAAAAATAGCTGCAACGCAATTCTATGGCGGAAATATAACGTTTTGCGCCCCTACCCTGCTGTCGCGTGAAAGTACACTCGAGGAAGTTGTACGGCAAACCGGCGCCATTGAGGTTCATCCATATAACAATCTGCACATTATCGCAGGTCAGGCAACAGCCGCCTTTGAAGTTTTTGAAGAAATCGCTGATGTGGATCAGATTGTTGCACCGGTTGGCGGTGGCGGATTGCTCAGTGGAACGGCTCTTTCTGCCCGCTATTTTTCTCCTTCCACCAGAGTGATAGCTGCCGAACCCCTGGGTGCTGATGATGCTTACCGGAGTTTCAAGAGCCGACAATTTGTTCCCTCTGAAAATCCTCAAACCATTGCCGACGGGTTACGGACTTCACTGGGTAGCCTTACTTTTCCTATTATCATTAATTATGTGGATGAGGTGGTAACTGTTACCGAAGAAAGTATAGTGGAAGCCATGCGCCTTATCTGGGAAAGGATGAAAATTATTGTAGAGCCTTCCTCGGCAGTTCCTCTTGCCGCCATTATAGAAGCCAAAATAAATGTGGCCGGAAAAAAAACGATGATTATTTTATCTGGTGGAAATGTTGATCTGAAACACCTGCCCTTTTAAACATCCGGTATGAACACAAACGGAAAACTAATTCTTATCCCAAGTTTATTGGGAGAAACTCCTCCCGAAAAAGTAGTTCCCCACTATAATCTCCAGGTTATCCTTGGGTTGGATGTATTTGTAGTGGAAGAGTTAAAAACTGCCCGACGATTCCTGCGAAAATGTGGCTACAAGGCTGATTTTGATAACATAACATTGTTTGTCCTCAATGAGCATACTGCAGAGGAGCAAATTGCAGCTTATTTAGAGCCTGTCTTTACCGGTAAATCCATTGGATTGCTATCGGAGGCCGGATGCCCGGCTGTGGCAGATCCGGGAAATACGCTGGTGAGAATGGCGCATGAAAAGGGAATACAGGTGGTGCCACTTTCCGGTCCTTCTTCTATCATAATGTCATTAATGGCATCGGGACTGAATGGTCAGGAATTTATTTTCCATGGCTATTTGCCTGCCAGACCGCCGGAAAGAGAAAAGAGACTGAAAGAAATTGAGCGCGAGATTCAACAGCATGGTTATACCCATATCTTTATAGAAACACCCTACCGTAACAATCAAATGATTGCCTCTATTCTGAAAGTATGCAGCACATCTTTAAACTTCAGTATAGCGGTAAACATTACTACTGAAAATGAATTTATCCGGACATCCACTATAGCTGAATGGCGCAAAACGAACTTCGAGCCGGGCAAACAACCGGCAGTTTTCCTGCTTGGGCGATAAAAAAAAGCGGTGTAAACACCGCTCAGTCGTTTTTTCATCAGTGCTGATGACCATGCGCACCGTGAACGTGTCCATGGCTGATTTCCTCCTCGGAAGCATCACGTACATCAACAACTTTTCCGGTAAAGTGGAGTATTTTACCAGCCAATGGATGATTAAAATCCATCTTAACTTCATCATCGCTAACTTCAACCACCAATCCCTCCAGGGGATTTCCGTTATTGTCCTGCATGGGGATCACATTTCCAATCTGGAGCATTTCCTCATCAATTTTGCCGTCAACTTTAAAAATGTCAATGGGCAGATCAATCACTGCTTCATTGTTGGCCTTACCATAAGCATCTTCAGAATCAAGCGTGAATTCAAAAGTATCATTCACATTCAAAGACTCGATGTTTGATTCAAATTTGGGAAGCAGGTTGCCAGCACCAAATAAAAATACGAGCGGTTGCTCTTTGTCTGCTTTATCAACTACCTGACCTTTATTATCGTCCAGCTTAAGTTCATAAGTAAGTGAAACCACTTTGTTTTTTGAAATCGTCATTTTTTGAGTTATTTGTGATTAATGATTATACAACAAAGAGGGTTACCACAATGTTGAACGCATGTGCAAAGTTAATAGTTTTATTCAGGCATGTTTGTTTTCGGTTTATATTTTGTAATTTTCCGCACTGATGCACAGGTGTAAAACTAAATTTCAGGTCTTGATGGATAGTAATGATACCAAAGCTTCGGGGATTCAACAGCAGTTAGAGGCCCCGATGGAAATCCTTCGTCTGGAAGGACTTAGCAAGAGATATGGAAACATTCAGGCTGTAAATGGATTGGATCTGAGAATACTCAAAGGACAGGTTTATGGTTTGCTTGGCCCGAACGGAAGTGGTAAAACCACCACACTGGGTATTATTTTGGGCATTTTGAGACAGACTTCGGGGAATTATTTTTGGTTTGGGAAACCCTCAGAAGCGACGGTGTACACGCGCATTGGCTCCTTGCTTGAGCGGCCCAACTTTTATCCTTACCTGAGTGCAGTGAATAATCTGGAGATAATTGCCCTGATCCGTGGGGTGTACAAAGCTGATATTGAAGCAGTTCTGCATCTGGTTGACCTGTATCCACGCAGAAACCATAAAGTACAGACGTTTTCATATGGCATGAAACAGCGGCTCGCACTTGCCTCTGCCTTGTTGGGCGAACCAGAAGTGCTTATTCTGGATGAGCCTACCAACGGACTTGATCCGGAGGGAATTTTTGAAATCAGAAATATTATTGGTAAGGTTGCCTCAACAGGAACTACTGTGCTTTTGGCCAGCCACCTGCTGGATGAGGTTCAAAAAGTTTGTACACATGTCGCCATACTTCATCGGGGTATTAAAAAGTTCAGCGGCCCGGTGGATGAATTGCTGAGCGAAGGTGAAACCCTGGAACTGTCAGCTACGGACCTGAAAGCACTCGAAAATGTCGTAATGAAACTGCCCGAATACCTTTCGCATAAAATTAAAAACCAGATGATTGAACTGAAGGTCAATGGAAAGACTGATGCAGCAGCAATAAACCAATTTCTGCATCAAAACGGGGTAAGTTGCTCTCATTTAAGCATTCATAAGCAAAGTCTTGAACAAAACTTTCTGGAGTTGCTTCAAAAATCATCCTCATAAGAACCCCGGTCATGAAAGATAAATTTTCGGTTTTAGTAAAAACAGAATGGATCAAAACAAGGCATTACAGGGCATTCCAGATTCTGTCGCTTGCCTATGTCGTCCTGTTAATTCTGGTGTTTATTGGTGCACAACGTTTCATCAATAATATTACGATTCAGAGTAATGACAGCTCCTTTACTCCTTTTAGGGGATTGTCCTTTTACCATACAGAATATATATGGCAAAATTTTACTTATGTGGCGGGGTATTTAAAAATTATACCAGCACTTTTAATTATACTACTGATTACCAATGAATTCTCATTCTTGACGATGAGACAACAATTAATTTCAGGCATGAGTCGCGAGGGATTTTTAACCGGTAAACTGTTGGTAATTTCATTTATAACCCTTGGAATGGTAATTTTAATTGGAATAACTGCTTTAGTTTTGGGTCTGCTGCATCAAAAGGTGGATGATGCTTCTCTACTTAATCCGGGATTATGGTTTATACCCATACATGCGCTTGAATTGTTCACCTATCTTATCTTTGCCATGTTAATCGCCTTTATTTTCAGGCGTTCAGGCATTGCTACGATAGTATTTGTTTTATATAGCATTGTCGGAGAGCGTATTATAAATCTTATACTGCCCGGCAATGTGGGAGACTATTTGCCATTGAACGCAGCCGGTTCCCTGATTCCATTGCCCAATAACACACTTACCTCTTCATTGGGCCTCACTTTTAGAAGTACGGTAGATATGCAAACAATAATAACGTGTGCAGCTTATTGTTTCCTTTCCACTGCAATTATCTATTTATTGTTACGCTGGCGGGATGCCTGAATTTACAGTGGAATCGGCATCTTTGGGCACATAGGCCGGGGAGGTGCACTGATACGCTTTGGTAATTTTAACGGAAGGCGCCGGGAACTTTCCCCGAAACTGTTTAATGTTCTCATCCTGCATTACGCTTTCCATGAAGGCACCGAATTCGGGGAGCGCTGTACGCAGACCTTCTCCAGTTTGCGAAGTCCGAAAGTGAACGCTGGGATGCTCTGCTCCCACCCAAACGCCTGTTACTAATTTTGGAGTAATTCCAACAAACCAACCATCGGCAAAATTTGAAGATGTCCCGGTTTTTCCTCCAAAATCAGTATCATAGCGAAAAAGGTCAAAATCCCAAAGCCCCTGCGTAGTCCCACCTGGTTCAGATAAGCCGGAACGAAGCATGTTTTCCATCAAAAAGCCATTCTCAGCACTCAATACCCTTTTGGGTTGGGATTGATGTATGAAAATAACTTTATCATCATGTGTAGTAATTTTTGTAACCAATACTGCAGCATTAAACTCACCACGATTGGCCAGGGCTGCATAAGCATTTACCATTTCTAAAAGGGTAACCTCACTGGTTCCCAAACCAATTGAAGGCACACTGATAAGCGGAGAGGTGATGCCGAAACGCTGCGCCATTTCAATTACCTTATCCCATCCAACTTCTGTGGTCAATTGCACTGCCACTGAATTTACCGAACGTGCAAAAGCACTTTTAAGAGACAAGTTTATTCCTGTGAATACCCAATTGGCATTCTGGGGTGTCCAAACCATCTCTTCCCCGTTTTCAGTGTATTTAACCCTCATGGGCCTATCGACTCTTCGATCGCAGGGGCCTAGTCCCTTTTCAAAAGCAGCAGCATAAACAAAAGCCTTAAAAAGTGACCCCGGCTGCCGGCGTGCCTGATTAACATGGTCATATTTAAAATACCGGTGATCAATGCCGCCAACCCATGCTTTAATATACCCATTTGACGGATCAATGCTGACCAATCCGGTATTTAAAATATAGGCATACCAGGCAATTGAATCAAGTGATGAAAGCAAAGTGTCTATCTCCTTGTCCCAGGAAAAGATGGTCATTTCATGGGGTACGGTAAGTGCTTTCATGGCTGAATCATGATTGTTCCTGTAATGGTGTAGCCAGGATTTGTACGCGGGAGTTTGCCTGCCCAGGTTTTCAATAAAATCAAGGAGTGGTTTACCATTGGCATCCACCCAGGGCTCCCGACCCTGCCAATGCTCGTAAAATTTATTTTGTAACGATTGCATGTGCGATTGCATGGCCACCTCGGCGTGATTCTGTAGAATAGGATCGATGGTAGTGTATATTTTCAACCCATCGCGGTTGATGTCGTAACCGGACGATTTGCACCAGGACTTTAATTCGCGGACTATCGCCAATTTGAAGTAGGTGGCTTCCTCACCCTCTTTGTACTGATTAAATTTGAGAGACAATGGCAGCTTAGCGAGAGAATCATATTCTTTTTTACTTATAAAGTCATAATGTACCATTTGCATAAGCACATCATTTCGTCTGCTCAGGGCGTGCTCAGGATTTGACACCGGACTGTAATAACTTGGTGCTTTAAGCAAGCCCACAAGAAGGGCAGCTTCATGCGATGTCAGTTTTTCAGGTGACTTATTGAAAAAGGTATTGGAAGCTGCTTTAATCCCAAAGGAATGACTTCCAAAATCAACTGTATTGAGGTAAAGGGTAAGAATTTCGTTTTTAGAATACAAGGTTTCCAGCTTAATGGAGCTGATGTACTCTTTGGCTTTATATACAATGATACCTATTCCCGGTATTTTCTGCAACAGTCCTCCTGGTTGATCATCGGTACGCGTTTTATAAAGATTTTTGATCAGTTGCTGGGTAAGGGTACTTCCTCCCCGGCGATCACCGTTTAAGATACTATATATTGCGGCGGCTGTTGCCTTAACATCAATGCCATGATGATAATAAAAGCGGATATCTTCCGCCGAAAGCAAAGCATTAATTAAAATCGGAGGAAGCTGATCAAAAGTAACCGGCGATCTGTTTTCAAAATAATATCTGCCCATCAAACTGCCATCAGCGGCATAAAGCATGGAAGCAGCATCGTTATGAGGGTTTTGCAGATCAAATAGTTTGGGAGAAGGACCGAATAAATTGAACAGATTATAATCAATGGACAATACAATCAACAAAATAAATAGTACACTTTGAGCCAGCCTTACCGCCAGCTTCTCCCAAAAATGGGTGGCGTGTTTGGGCATACCGATAAATATTGAAATAAACTTATTAAAGAAATATTTAACATATCTCCATACCCGTTTAAAAATGTGGTCTGACTTCATTTAATGTATTAGATATGAGATTATTAGCATTCTTTAGGAGAGTTATTCGCACCACACAACTACACCAATTATTTTTTTTAATGCGGCAGACTTTGTAACTTTACATGAAATATTTCGTCAGAATAGATAAACTTAAAAACAGTCGATTTGTTTGAAGTTTAGCGTTATAATAAATGCCGGTAAATGCAATTGAAGGCATCTCATAAAATTAAAACAACATGATTTTGCGCAGGAAAAACGGGATACTCCTTTTACTCATATTATTTTTTCCTTTACAGACCGTTTTTGCCCAGCAAAATTCAACAGCTTATCTGAAAGCGGCCATAGAAGCCACCAATCAAAAGAAATATGTTGAAGCAATAAAGTACTGTGATACAGCGGTTAAATTAAACAGCACCCTTGTAGAAGCTTATTTTCATAGGGGATACAACAGACTTAAACTGAAGGATTTCACCGGGGCCAGGGTGGATTTCACCATCTGCCTTGAGCTAAACCGCAACAATCTTAGCGCATATCTTTACCGTGCTTATACCAACCAAAAACTGGGCAATACCTGGGAGGCAGGTCAGGATTATTTAAGTGCACGAAAGATTGATGCCCTGGAAACTTTTACATTTTTTACCCTTAATTTATTTAGGTCAGGGTTTAATTAACGGAAGATTTACTGAGTCGATTCAGTCTTTCAGCCAGGGGCGGATGAGAATAATGCACAAAAACATAGGCCGGATGGGGCGTGAGGTCGGAAAGATCATCTGCAGCCAGTTTTTTTAGCGCTTCTTTCAGATTATTGGCATAATGGTGTGAGGATGCAAAAGCATCGGCCTGAAATTCAAAACGACGCGAAATATAATTTGAGCCAAGAGACAGCATTAAGGAGACCGGTGTATAGAGCAAACCAAACAGGATTATCCCGATATAAAATGGCTTTCCCTCAATGCCCATAGCCGCGTAAATTTCAGGCCGGCCAATAACCTGAGAAAAAAGCCAGAACATGATGCCCGTGCTTAATACGGATAGTATCATTGAAAAGACGATGTGTTTTTTGCGATAATGCCCTATTTCGTGAGCCAATACGGCTGCAATTTCCTCATTATCAAATTTATCAATCAAAGTGTCGTACAATACTATCCTTCGTTTTGCACCAAAACCACTAAAGTAAGCATTGGCGCGGGTTGAGCGTTTTGACCCATCAATTACATAAATGTTATCTATGGTAAATCCACTCTCCACTGCCAATTGCTCCAGACGCTGCCGCAGGTCGCCGGGGCCGAGTGGAGTTTGCTTATTAAAAAGAGGTACAATGAGGGTGGAATAGAAAAAGGCAAAGAAAATGCTGACACAGGAGACTACCAACCAGGCCAGCCACCAGAAATCTGAACCGAAAATTGAATAAAGCCAATAGAGCAAACTATAAAAACCACCAAAAAGGAGAATCGTCAATATCCATGATTTGAGTTTGTCAAAAACATAAGTTCTGGTAGTGGTAGTGGTGAATCCATACTTTTTCTCAATCACAAAAGTATCATACAGGCTGAATGGAGTAGAGAGTATTTCACTGGCTAAACCGAAAATAGCAAAAAACACCAATCCACGGATGAGTTCATTGTCTAAAGTCAGCAAAGCAAAGTGCAGCGCTGCAAAGCCATAGATTACCATGAATAAAGTTGCTGCAAAAGACAAGCCCGACACCCATCTGCCGAAGCGATGTGAAACGTTTTTATACTCCTGATAGGTTTGATATCTTTCCTGAGAATAAACATTCGCCAGGGATTGAGGTACAGGATTCATCCGGGAACGGTGATTTAGGTAGCTCAGCCATCGTTCGCCAATAAAATTAAGTGAAACCAAGATGAGTATTATGAAAAACAAGGTCATTTAATAAACTCATTTAGTAATTGCCATAGAATTTTCTCAGGAACCACTCTGCACCCAGCAGCAAGATAAGAAGAATCAATGCCGGATAAAAGTTTATGAGATCGGTATATTGCTTGCGGCTGTATATTACTGGTTTAATGTCATTTCGGTTTTTAAGATCGCGAATAAGAACTTCCGCCTGATTACCAAAATACGCCCCACCCCCTGTTTCGTCTGCTAATTTATTGAGCAATTGATGATTGGCTACGGTGTTCATCTCTTCCAGTTTAAGTGCGGTGATGGAGAAGCTACCCTGCCGTTGAAGCGTAGTACTGCCAGTGTTGGCGGTAGTGGTAAACCGGTAGCTGCCCGGGGGCAGATTTCCCGCGTTTAACTGGTAACCACTGCCTGAGGTTAAAAACGTATAATCATAGGTTTTCCCAGCTTCATCGGTAATTACCATTTGCAATTCGGGGTCGGTTATCATCTCGAAGCTCTCGTTATAAACAATCGCACTGAACTCAACCGGTTGATTTTCAGCATAGTAATTTCGCCATGAAACCTGTAAGCGACCGGCATCATTTTCCACCGAAAGGTATTGAATGATTTTTCCGAAAAGATCATCAAAAGCCTGATGATTGTTATTGAGGCTGTAGTCGAAAATGCGCCACTTCCAGATGCCTTCGCCTGCGATGACTCCAATGCGGCGTTGAGCGGTCTGCCCAAAAATGAGCAGAGGCATGTCAGTTTTCAGGTTGCCAATCTTTTGGTAGGCAAGTGTAAAGGAGGCTGTTGATTGCTTATATTGTGCAAATGGCGCCACCAGGGGAGGCACCTGATCAAGGAAATTTATCATTTGCCGGCTGACAGTGAACAGCGGAAACTGCTCATTAACTGTGGGAATGGCTTCATTCAGTTGTTTGGAATAATTGATCAATGAGAGTCCCGTCCGCAATCCATTGAAGCGTTGTATGTCGGTTTGGCTTCCCAGAATGTATAAACACGGTTTATTCAGCCTTTCAATCTCATTATCAAGCTTTTCAAGGCTATAGGTTGTGGAAGGCAGGTTATGGAATACAAACAAACTGTATTCGGCGGGATTGAGATTGAATCCGGTGGAGGCAAACTGCTCCAACTCAAAATTATTGCTCTGACCAACCGCTCTCTCAATAGCGGCAAGGTCAGGATGAGGTGCATTGGCCAGAAGTGCTATCTTTTGCCGCTTTTCTTTGACTTCCACAAAGACCACCCGCTCATTATTGCGGGTATTGGTTTCCCCTTCAATTACCTGTATTTTTACGGTAAGCTTCAGCATACCTGTCTCTGAGGCTTCTGCAAAAGCAGGAACAGCGATGACCTGATTGTTTGAAACAAAGTCGAGTGACTTTGAAAGAATTTCTGTTTCTCCAGCCTTTATGGTAATTAGCGCTGATTTTCCGGCAGCCTCTCTGGCCTGAACCATTGCTTCAATGGGGAAACGGTTGCCCTTGTAGGCTACCTGATTGTGTTTAACTGAAGCAATCGACAGGTCGCAATAGACGGTTGTATCGCCAAATTTCATGGAATAAACCGGAAATCCTGCAGTTCGTGCAGGATAAACAGGATCAATACCCACATTGTATATTCCATCGCTTAATAAAACCATGGCCCCTACATTGCGGTTATAATAGCGACTCTGCATATCGGTGAAAAATGCACCTATATCGCTGGCTCCCTCGTTAAAGTTTAATTCGGGATCAGCGGAGATGCGTTGCCCCAGGCCGTAAAGACTAACGTGATAATCGTTACTTAATGCGCGGGTAAGATCCGCAACCACCTGTTCAAGCTGTTTCCGTTGCTCTATGCTATCGGATGCCATTACCATTGAACGGGAGTTGTCAACCCCGATAATGATGGTTGGCTTTTCAGTATCGCGGATCAGCAGACTTACCATGGGAGAAAGCAAGAGGAAGGCAAGCAGACTGACCGTTATAAAGCGAAAGGAGAACAACCACCACCTCCATTGAGGAGCAATCTCGTCAGTACGGTTGCGATAATACAGAAACATGGCATAACCAAACCCCGCCAACAGACAGAGGGGAGCAAACCACCATGAATAACCCGAAATAATCTGAAAATTCAAAATAGTAATATTAGCGTGACAATATGGGAACGGATTTCAGGAAATTCATTTTCAACACCTGTTAAAATACCAGCAAATACTCAAAAGCTCAAGGTTTAAATTTTGACAACACGGTGTACCCGGTGAGTTTTCCTTTTTTATCATAGGTTTCACTCCGCACCATGCCCACATTTTTTGAAATCCATTCCGCGGAAGTGGTAGTAACTTTCACAATGGACTTTACATCAGTATCATAGGTAATTTTATAACAGTCAAAAGTACCGGCTGGAACCGTTATGCTTTCAAAAGCTTCCACCTTACGGTTTATGATATTCACGGTCATATTCAGCATGGCCATTCCACCAGAAACCTTCATGCTAACACTGCCATCGGGAAGAGTTTGTCCTACCTCCATGCGTGAGGGGAAAGCCAGGTCGCTTGCATCAACGGTCACTTCCATATCTTTCATGCCCTTCATTGCATTGGGATCGAGAAAACTTTCCATATCCATGTAAAATACATTATCCTTGCAACGCATCTGCAGTTCCTGTTCAAATACGGCATTGTCTTTTTCATCAAATTGTTCACTTTTTACTTTAATGATTAAACCTTCATCTGTTTCATTGGCTTCGAGAATAGTTTGACGGTTGGTACCTGTCAGCTTATCCTTAGCAGAAAAGGATTGCATTTCGATAACTGCTCCGGTTTTCAGTGGATAAAAACCTTCGCATCCCTGGCTCCAGGAAGTAATGGTGAAAATTGCGATAATAATTGTAAGAAATAACTTTTTCATAAGTGTGCGAATTTAAGGGTTTATGTTCACAAAATTAATAAATTGAAACAGTTATAACAATCTTTTGTTCTATTTACATGTTTTGACAATGATGAGTAGTGGGTTGTTTCGTTGATGCGTTGAGTTATTGAGTTTTTAAATCTGGTTCTTTGTTCTTTGAATAACCCAAAACCTGTTAAAGTGATGATTGATAAATTTGAATTCTGTCCCCATGTACCTCGATGAAAAAATAATGAATTTTAATCGTTCTCTTAAATTCGATGGTGAACTGCCTGAGAACATTTCTGTAATGAATCCTTTTGAAGAAAGGGGTATTATCACAGAAATAGCTGCGCAATTTTACCGAAAATATTACCACGATACCCTGCCCCGAAAGGTAATTCTGGGTATTAATCCGGGCAGGTTGGGTGCAGGAGCCACCGGCATACCTTTTACAGATACGGTTCGCCTTAACGAGGTGTGTGGCATCCCTATGAATAACTTCCACAGTAATGAACCATCTGCGGTATTTATGTATAAGATGATTGAGCGTTATGGAGGTGCAGAAGCGTTTTACGGTGATTACTACATCAATTCAATTTGCCCGCTTGGATTTCTAATAAAAAATCACAGGGGAAACCACATAAATTGCAACTATTACGATGATCCGGAATTATTAAAAACCAGCCAGTCGTTTATGCTTCAATCCCTTAAGCACCAAATGAGTTGGGGATTGGACAACAAGTCAGTGATTATCCTGGGGAAAAAGAATGCCGTTCATTTCAGAAAAATCAATGATGAACATCGTATTTTCGAAAATATAGAAGTGCTTGATCATCCAAGATTTATCGTTCAATACAAACGCAAACAGATGAATGATTACATGGATCAATATCTTGAGAAACTGAAGGATTAGGTTTGTTACAATCTGTGGCAGAGTCAATTGGAAGAAAATGGGTTAGGACAACTAATCTCCTAGATCAACATCCCGATCCCGTACGTACGGGATCGGGACCTCAAATCTATAAATCAAATTCCGCTGCTCCCCACAGACCTAACAGGTTAGAAGAAAACCTGTTAGGTCAACTTTACTCACAAATCATCAAATTATCAAATCTCCATTAATACCTACCACAAAGACCTAATAGGTTAGAAGAAAACCTGTTAGGTCAACTTTACTC
>Ga0265295_1000675_pt1 | contig 66150 bp, 59 predicted proteins | sample Munlansysbiofilm_FD_192503 | JGI IMG/M metagenome (GOLD analysis project Ga0265295, IMG submission 192503) | Leachate microbial communities from a municipal landfill in Southern Ontario, Canada - Methane capture system biofilm | ecosystem: Engineered > Solid waste > Landfill > Unclassified ...
TAAATGTTAATGATACCTACAGTGTAGTTTCACCTGTAATATCAGGATACACAGCAAGTATATTAACAGTAGCTGGAACAATGCCAGCAGATGATGTAGAAGTAACAGTAGTTTATACAGCAAATGATTACACTTTAGCAATAAATTATGAGTATGTAGGTGGAGCAGAAGCAGCTACAACTCACACAGATACAACATTAAATGTTAATGATACCTACAGTGTAGTTTCACCTGTAATATCAGGATACACAGCAAGTATATTAACAGTAGCTGGAACAATGCCAGCAGATGATGTAGAAGTAACAGTAGTTTATACAGCAAATGACCAAACACTAGTATATAATGCTAATGGTGGAGTTGGAACTATGTCAGATAGAATAGAGCTAACAGATACAGAGTTTAATTTAGATCAGAATCTATTCACTAGAGATGGCTTTAAATTTGTAGGTTGGAACAAGTTAGTTAATGGAAATACAGTAGAATATGTGGATGAAGCATTATTTACAATGCCATCCTCAGATACAACTTTATACGCAATGTGGGCAGGATTAACAGTAGTTAAAGAAGGAGTCTACGAAGACTTTAATGAAGATGAAAAAGTTAACGAAGGCGATAGAATTAACTATACAATCACAGTAACAAATACTGGAACAATAACTCTAACATATATAGTAGTAGAAGATATAATGTTAGGAATAAATGAAACAGTAGCTAGTCTAGCACCAGAGGCATCAGAAGAATTTACAGGAAGCCATACTTTAGCTCAAGCTGACCTGGATTTAGGATTAGTAACAAATAAAGTAACGGCAGATGCAGAAGAAATAGAAGAACCAGAAGAAGATGAAGAAATAACAGAATTAGAAAAAGCACCAGGATTAACAGTAGTTAAAGAAGGAGTCTACGAAGACTTTAATGAAGATGAAAAAGTTAACGAAGGCGATAGAATTAACTATACAATCACAGTAACAAATACTGGAACAATAACTCTAACATATATAGTAGTAGAAGATATAATGTTAGGAATAAATGAAACAGTAGCTAGTCTAGCACCAGAGGCATCAGAAGAATTTACAGGAAGCCATACTTTAGCTCAAGCTGACCTGGATTTAGGATTAGTAACAAATAAAGTAACGGCAGATGCAGAAGAAATAGAAGAACCAGAAGAAGATGAAGAAATAACAGAATTAGAAAAAGCACCAGGATTAACAGTAGTTAAAGAAGGAGTCTACGAAGACTTTAATGAAGATGAAAAAGTTAACGAAGGCGATAGAATTAACTATACAATCACAGTAACAAATACTGGGACAATAACTCTAACAAATGTATTAGTAGAAGATACAATGTTAGAAATAAATGAAACAATAGCTAGTTTAGCACCAGGAGCATCAGAAGAATTTACAGGAAGCCATACTTTAACTCAAGCTGACCTAGATTTAGGATCAGTAACAAATAGAGTAACAGCAGATGCAGAAGAAATAGAAGAACCAGTGGAAGACGAAGTGATAACAGGATTAGAAGAAACCTTATCACTAGATATTAAAAAAATAGCAGATAGAACAACTTTCTCATCAACAGGTGAAGTTATCACTTACACTTACCTTGTAACAAATAATGGTAATGTAACATTATCAGGTCCATTTACAATAGTGGATGATAAGATAGCAACAATAAATATGAGTGTAGCACCAGAAATATTGGCACCTAGTGAGAGTTTTACTGTAACAGCAACCTATGCGGTAACATCAGCTGATATGACTGCAAGATCTGTAACAAATGTAGCAAAAGCAACTGGAAACTTTATAGATGAAACTCAAGAATTAGTTCCAGTAACAGCTACAGATTCAGTAACAGTAACCAAAAAAACTTCTGGAGGTGGAGGTGGCGGTGGAAGTACCGAGACCATCGATGAAGAAGTACCTCAAGCATTACCAGAATTAAACAGAGAAGATCACTTCCAGTATATTCAAGGTTATCCTGATAATACTGTAAGACCAGAAGGAAAAGTAACAAGAGAAGAAGTAGCAGCTGTATTTTACAGACTTTTAGCAACTGACTATAGAGATAGCATAAAAACTCTTGCTCAAGACTTTAATGATTTAGACATGATGAGATGGTCAAATAAGCATATCGCAACCTTAGCAAATGGTAATATAGTAGAAGGATATCCAGATGGAAGCTTTAAACCTGGAAACTTTATTACTAGAGCTGAATTAGCAACAATTGCATCAAGATTTGATAATTTAAGTCCATTTGAAAGTAATAGTTTTTCAGATATAGAAGGACATTGGGCTAATAAATATATCAACTCTGCATCACAAAAAGGTTGGGTAAATGGTTATCCAGATGGAAGTTTCAAACCAGATCAAGAAATTACAAGAGCTGAATTTGTAACACTTGTAAATAATGTTCTAGAAAGAAGAGTTCACAAAGAGAATATTTTAGAAAATGCAAGAATGTTCCCTGATTTAGCAGAAAGCAAGTGGTATTATGAAGCAATGCAAGAATCAATAAATAGTCACTTGTATATTAGATTAGAAGACACTTTTGAACAATGGGAAGAAATAATATACCCATCACTAGAGATGTAATCTAAATATCTAGTATGTAAAACTAAAAAGAGGTTGACTTCTTTTCTTGAAGCCGGCCTCTTTTTTATGATAACTCAGAGATGCTTTTAATAATTGTATTATATAAAAAAGTATTAGTTAATATGACCCCAAAATAGGGTAACAATAAAGAGTAAAGTCCTTATTACAATTAAGATATAGCCTAAAAGCTATATAAATATTGTAATCTGGTTGGTAAAAAGTTATAATTAGTTAGTAGCACAAGTTTCACGAAAATACTAAGGGGGTAAAAAAGATGAAAAAAATACTGGCAATTGCTTTGGCAATTATGTTAGTAACAATGAGTTTAGCAGGTTGTTCTCCAAGTACAAATGATGGAGCAGATGGTGGAGATGGATTCGAGATAGCTCTTATAACAGACAAGGGAAATATCGATGATAAATCTTTTAATCAAGGAGCATGGGAAGGCGTTGTTGAGTTTGCAGAGGCAGAAGGAATCTCTCATACTTATATTAAGCCAGAGGAAGCTTCAGATGCTGGTTATTTAGCAGCAATAGACTTAGCAGTTACAGGTGGAGCTAAAGTTGTTGTAACTCCAGGATTTTTATTTGAAGTACCAGTATATGAAGCACAAACAAAATATCCTGATGTAAAGTTTATATTACTAGATGGAGCACCTCATACAGCAGATTATGCGACATTTGAAACTAAAGAAAATGTAGCTAGTATATTATATGCTGAACAAGAAGCTGGATACCTAGCTGGATATGCAGCTGTTAAAGAAGGTATGACTGCTCTTGGTTTTATGGGTGGAATGGCAGTTCCTGCAGTACAGGCTTTTGGATATGGATACCTTCAAGGTGCTGAAGTTGCAGCTACAGAATTGGGAATGGCTGATGGATCTATCAATGTAACTTATCATTATACTGGAAACTTTGATGAGAATGATAGTAACAAAGCTACAGCAAAAACTATGTATCAAGAAGGTGCAGATGTTATCTTTGCTTGTGGAGGATCAGTTGGTAAAAGCGTTATGGCAGCAGCTGCTGAATCACAAGGTAAAGTTATTGGTGTAGATGTAGACCAAAGATATGATAGTGAAACAGTTATAACATCAGCAACTAAAGGTTTAGCAACATCAGTTATGGATGTACTTGCATCAATATATAAAACAGATAGCTGGTCAGATTTTTCTGCTAAAACTACAATTTTCAATGCATCTAATAATGGTATTGGTCTTCCAACAATGGTTATAGGTGATGAAAACGCTGATGCTTTTGATAGATTTGAAAACTTTACTAAAGCGGATTATGATGAAGCATATGCTAAATTATTAGAAAACGAAGATAGTATACTTCGTCAAATTGAAGTAGTAGATCCTACTGGAGCTGCAACAGCAGCTGAATTAACAGAACAATTAGGATTAATGAAAGTAGTTGTAACTACTAGATAATATTTTTTAATAATTACCTGTTATACTGGCCTTTTGGCTAATGCATGTAAAAAAAGTCAATGGGGGAAGGCGAGAGTTTTCCTCCATTTTGATATTTAATTTATATGTTTGGGTAAGAATAAGATAGTTAAATAAAATAAAACAAAAAGAGGTTAGCTCGTGGATAATTATATTATAGAAATGCTAAATATAACAAAAAAATTCCCTGGAATTATAGCTAATGACAATATTACTTTGAAGCTTAAAAAAGGAGAAATCCATGCTCTTTTAGGAGAAAATGGAGCAGGCAAATCTACTTTAATGAGTGTTTTATTTGGTATGTATATTCCTGAAGAGGGAGAAATAAGGAAAAATGGTGAAAAAGTAAGGATAAACAATCCAAACGATGCAAATGCACTAAATATTGGAATGGTGCATCAACATTTTAAATTAGTAGAAGTATTTACAGTTTTAGAAAATATTATACTAGGTGTTGAACCTACGAACAAAGGATTTCTTGAAGAGAATCAAGCCAGGGAAAAAGTAGTTGAATTAAGTAACAAATATGGTCTTAAAGTAGATCCAGATTCTTTGATTGAGGATATTTCTGTAGGAATGCAGCAGCGAGTTGAAATTTTAAAAATGCTTTATAAAGATAATGAAATATTAATATTTGACGAACCAACAGCAGTTTTAACACCACAGGAAATTAAAGAACTTTTACAAATTATGAAGGATTTAGCAAATGAAGGCAAATCAATCTTGTTTATCACACATAAGTTAAATGAAATTGTTGAAGTTGCAGACAGATGTACAGTACTTCGAAAAGGGAAATATGTTGGAACTGTAGATGTAAAAGAAACAACCAAGGAAGAGTTATCCAAAATGATGGTGGGTAGAGATATTAACTTTACGGTTGATAAAGATGAAAAAACTCCAGGAGATGTCGTACTTTCAATAAGAGACATGGTAGTTGCCTCAAAGACTCATAAGAACAACGCAGTTAAGGGCATTTCATTGGATGTAAGAGCAGGAGAAATTGTTTGCTTGGCTGGGATAGATGGTAATGGACAAACTGAGTTTGTTCATGGACTGACAGGTCTTGAAAAGCTAGTTTCTGGAAAAATAACTTTGTGTGGTCAAGATATTTCGAAAGCTTCAATCAGACATCGTTCAGTATTAGGAATGAGCCATATCCCTGAAGATAGACATAAGTATGGACTTGTTTTAGATTATACGCTAGAGGAAAATTTAGTGTTGCAGAGATATTGGCAACCTGAATTTCAAAGAGCCAATTTTATTAAATTTGACAAAGTAAGAGAGTATGCAAATAAGTTAATAGATGTATTTGATATAAGAAGTGCTGAGGGACCTGTCACGATAGTAAGGAGTATGTCTGGGGGGAATCAGCAAAAAGCTATTATTGCAAGAGAAATTAACAAAGAACACGAGTTGCTTGTAGCAGTTCAACCGACCAGAGGATTAGATGTTGGAGCAATTGAATATATACATGAAAGGTTAGTTGAAAGAAGAGATGCGGGAAAAGCAGTATTATTGATATCCCTTGAATTAGATGAGGTAATGAATTTAAGTGATAGGATACTTGTGATATATGAGGGTGAAATAGTTGGGGATTTAGACCCTAAAACTACGAGTGTTCAGGAACTTGGTCTTTATATGGCAGGAGCTAAAAAAAGCGGTCAAAAGGAGATAAACAATGCAGGAGAATAACTCTAAAAATAAAAACAAACTAAATATAAAAAGCATTACTAAATTAAAAGGATTCTCCTCATTTACTTCGGCTCTTTTAGCTATTTTTTTAGGATTGGCATTTGGTTTTGTAATAATGTTAATTGCTAATCCTGGTAATGCAATGGCAGGTTTTAGATATATCTTAGTCGGAGGGTTAGGAAGATTGGGAGATGTATTCTATTTTGCCACTCCTATTCTTATGACAGGTCTTGCTGTAGGATTTGCATTTAAAATGGGTCTTTTTAATATAGGAGCTTCAGGGCAATACACCATGGGAATGTTTTTTGCAATGTATGTTGCTTTTATGTGGGATTTACCTGGTAGTAGCCACTGGATGATTGCAATACTAGCTGGTATGATTGGCGGAATGATAATGGGATTTATACCAGGTATATTTAAAGCACTTTTAAATGTGAATGAAGTTATTACATCTATAATGTTTAATTATATAGGGATGTATTTCGTAGATATGCTAGTTCAATCAAATGGAGATATGTATAATGCTACCTTGACTAGAACGAGGTATATCGATCAAGGGGTACAAATTCCTGCACTTGGTATTGCGGGGTCTAATGTAAACTTAGGTATTGTATTAGCAATAATTGTAGCAATAATTCTTTATATTACACTCCAAAAAACTACATTCGGCTATGAACTTAAGGCAACTGGGCATAATAAGTTTGCAGCAGAATATGCAGGAATGCAAGGTAAGCGAAATATAATTTTAACTATGGTTATTTCAGGAGGACTAGCAGGATTAGGTGGTGCTTTTGCAATCTTAGCACCTTCTGCAATAGCAGGAAGTAGCATGACTTATGAACCCATTAATATTATTGCAGCAAATGGTTTTACAGGTATAGCAGTTGCTTTACTTGGGAATGCACATCCGCTGGGGATTATTTTTTCAGCGACATTTATATCCTATATTCAAAGAGGTGGAACTCTTGCTAGCTTGGTAGGGTTTAAGCCGGAAATTATTGATATAGTAATAGCTGTAATAATTTATTTTTCAGCATTTGCAATGATTATGAATTCAGCTATAGCTAGAGTAGCAAAAAGACTTGTTGGGAAAAAGAATGATGATGAAATAGTTGAAGAGGATATAATAATTGAAGAAGATGTAATAGTTGATGATAATGATAATTTGACAAAGGAGGCAGAATAATGGATGTAGTATATTATTTAATTCAAAATATGCTTCCTGTTGGAATATCTCTATTATTAGTTGCACTTGGAGGTATGTTTAGTGAAAGAAGTGGAATAATAAATATTGCCTTGGAAGGCATAATGCTCTTTGGAGCTTTCTTTGGTGCACTATTTGTATTGTTTGTTCAAAAATCAGGAATGGGAGCTCAGACTATTTTATTACTTGGAATGTTAGTAGCTGCAATTTCTGGATTGCTTTATTCACTGCTTCTTGCATTTGCTTCTATAAATATGAAAGCAGATCAAGTAATTACAGGAACAGCTTTAAATATGTTAATTCCAGCTGTAATTCTCTTGTTTTCAAAGATGTTTTTTGGAAGTGATGGAGTTACAACTAATATTAGTTTCTATATTAGAAAGATTCCTATACTCGGGGATATACCCATATTAGGACCCTTGTTTTTTCAAAGCACCTATTTAACAGTAATTATTGGTTTTATTCTTTTAGCAATAGCTATTGTACTTTTGTATAAGACCAAATTTGGGTTAAGACTTAGAGCGTGTGGGGAGCATCCACATGCAGCTGATTCAGTAGGAATAAATGTTTATCGAATGAGATATGCTGGAGTAAGCTTATCTGGTATATTAGGTGGGATTGGAGGATTTTTCTACTCAGTAGGAGTATTAGATGGAAATATAAGTGGGCATACGGGAGTAGCAGGATTTGGTTTCTTGGCACTTGCTGTTATGATATTTGGGCAGTGGAAACCACTTAGGATTTTAGGTGCCGCTATGTTCTTTGCATTTTTAAGAACTTTAGCCTATTCTATATCATTAATACCATTTTTATATAATCTAGGAATAGATCAAAACTACTATAAAATGTTACCATATTTGGCAACAATGATAGTTTTAGCACTTTCATCTAAACATTCAAGGGCTCCTAAAGCAGAAGGAATTCCTTATGACAAGTCACAAAGATAAATAGAAAAGCAAGGCTCTCTTTAGAAAATTTAAAGAGAGTCTTGTTAGATTATAGACACGCTATATTTTAAATAGAAACCATCTACAAGTTGCTATATCATATTTAATTTCAAAAATTTTATTTATATTCTGAACGATTCCTTCACATCTATAAACTATCATCTTATTTCCACCAAATTTTTCTTCTTCTTGAAATAATATCTTATCTATTTTTATAACCAGCTTTGATTTATCTTCAGCATCTAGTCTAAACCGAAGGGGAACAGGAAAACTTTCCTCTTTAAACCATGCGATTATTTCAATAGGCTTCATTAATACCTTCATAACAAATCCTCCTAGAGAATGCTTGACATCATTGGATAGCTTTCTTCAGCGACAACTCCTCCAATAATTGGGTCTATTCCAGAATATAAAAAGCAAGATCTTTGAATAGAATTTTGACCAAATTTAAGACGAAGCTTATCAATTGTCTTATCCAAAGTACTATTTTTTTTATCTAAGGGTTCTAAAAAAGATAGTTGGAAAAATTCGCTTGAAACAAGTTCAGATAAATTTATCGAAAAATGTCTAATCGGTTCTTTTTGCCACATATCATCAAATAGTTTTTTTGCAGTGTAATAAATTTTATTGGTTGAATCCGTTGGCACATTTAATTTTTTTTGGTGAGAATATGAAAAAAACAGATAATTTTTAATTGAAATTGAAACAACATATCCACACATTTTAAGATCTCTGGACCTCAGACCAATCATTTCGGAAATCCCAAGTAGAACTTTGTAGGCTTCTTCTTTTGTTTCTACATCAAATGGAAGGGTAGTTGAGTTTCCAACCGATTTAACAGGGCAGGAATCGATTCTAACAGGAGTTTCTTCTATTCCATTGGCATATTCCCAGATAAGGATTCCTGGCTTTTTAAGCCAAGAATAGATATAGCCTTTATCTAAGTTTGCAAGTTGGCCAATTGTAAATATACCTCTGTCATTTAATTTTTTTTTAGTTCTTGAGCCTACCATAAAAAGTTCTTCTACAGGCAGTGGCCACATTTTTTCATAAATCTCATCTTTAAAAAGAGTATGTATCCTATCTGGTTTTTCGAAATCAGAAGCTACTTTTGCTAATAGTTTATTTGGACCAATCCCAATATTTACAGTAAAACCCAATTCTTTTTTTATATTTGTTCTTATTTCTTCAGCAGTTTCCATAAAAGGTCTGTCCATATGGGAATAATCCATAAAAACCTCATCTATAGAATATCTTTGAATTTTAGGAGAGTAGGCATTTAAAAACTCCACCATTGCATTACTAGCTTTCATATATCTTTCGTAGTGTGGGGGGACTATAACTAGCGAAGGACATTTTTTTAGAGCAGAATAGATGCTTTCTCCTGTTTGAATATTATATTTTTTTGCAGGGATAGATTTGGCAAGGACAATTCCATGCCTTTTCTCCTTGTCGCCTCCAACTATTGATGGAATATCTCTAAGATCAATATTAGAACCCATTTGGAGGTTAGAAGAAGCCTCCCATGAGAGATAGGCAGAGTTAACATCTATATGAAATACGATTCTTGACATTTGAGACACCTCATTTAAGATTAGCTTGTGAGTTAATAATAACAGAACACATGTTCGAAGTCAATGGTATAAAATGATGTGAAAAAGATGGATAAATAGGTTATAATATAGTAAATACATGAAATAAGGGGAGATATCTGATGAAAGTATTATTTATAAAATCTGGATTAAGTAATAAAGAAAAATATTTTTTGCCAATAAGATATAAAGAACCAATTGAGTTATTGTACCTTGCAAATCAAATCCAGCCTTTCATAAAAGATAAAGTCCAATTAGATTTTATTGACATGGAATTAGAAAATGCTTCCTATAAAAAGCAACTTTTAGACATTGATCCAGATTTAGTTGTATTTTTTGCAGAAAAAGAACAAGGAGATATTATATCAAAACAAGCTTCCTTAACTAAAGAGATTACACCAAGATCTTACACAGCACTTTTAGGCGAGTTAACAGATAATTTTAAATCTCCTTATATAGATTTTTTATATAAAGATAATGCTGTAGAGTCATTTAATGAAACCTTAATTGGAATTCAAGTTGATAGAAGCATAGAAGAAATTAAAAGAAACGTAGAAAGTGTAGATGAACTTTTATCTAAACCTTTAAATAAGCCTTTAAGAAGTCTTTCAAGTGAATATTCTAAAGACTATTATTTCCTTCAACATCCTTCTGTTATAGAGATTCATTCTATCGAAAGGATAGATTTTAATGAAGATATAATTTTAGGAAAAACCGAAGGTATTTTAAGAAAAGAAGAAGAAATAACTGAGGATATAAAAAATAATCCTAACAATGGAATTTTTTTAAAAGATTTAGATATATGGGCTGACAAAGATAGACTGAAAAAACTTTTAAATATATTAGAAGAAAAGAGTTTAAATAGAACATATATATCACATGGAAACTGGAATACAGTACTAGAAGAAGAGGCTTTACTTGAAAGATTTTCTAAATTAGGTTTAAAAGCTATGATAATGAATTTAGGCTTTCCACAAGATGAAGATAATTGGATTTTAAAGCAAGAAGTAATGAGGATGCTTAGAAAACATGGGGTAGAACCTGTGCTTATAGTAAGTGAAGTACTTTCCAAAGAAGATGAAGAAGCTCTTATTTTTTGGTTAAAAACCAATAAAGAAGGACTAGTAATTTTAACAGAAGAAGCTTTTGCAGAAAATGCTAGCATTTACAAAGAACTAAGCCTTAGCGTACCTATTATTTTCGGTTGGACAAAACAATATGGATTAGGAGAAGCGTTAAGAAGGCAGAAAGAATATAAAGCAATTTACAATTCACAAATCACAAATCACAATTGAAAAAGAAATCACAAATTACAATGAAATGCGTAGGGGCGATCTTAGGTTTTCAAAAAAATGTCATTAGGTGAAGAAACTAATTGATGAACGCAAAATCAAAGACCTGATTTGGGTTCACTACTTATCCGAACTTGTTGAGAAATCTATAAGTCTTTGGAAATTAAAAAGATAAGATTCTTCGTTATACTCAGGATGACAAACTCTTGTGATTAAAAAAATTAATGAAGGATCCTTTCTATTTCATGAGAGTAAGCTACTCCCATACATATCTTATAATTAATCTTTAATCATTTCATTGTGAATCGTGAACTGTGATTTGTGCATTGTGCCTACGCTATTCGCTCCTCAAACTTAGATCTGTATATTTCCAATAATTCTGTTTCAGTTACATTTATACTTGCTTTATCCAACACTATTTCGCCTTTATCAAGCATTATCAATCTTTGAGAATATTTTATTGCATCTCCCATATGATGTGAAACCATAATTGTGGTTATATTGTGCTTTTCTAGCAAGTCCTGGGTTTTCTGCATAACTACATGAGATGTCTTTGGATCTAGGGCTGCGGTATGCTCATCTAGCAATAATATATCAGGGAGTTTCATAGTTGCCATTATAAGAGAAAGACTTTGACGTTGTCCACCGGATAGAAACTTAACTTGTGTGTTTAATTTATTTTCAAGGCCAAGGTCTAAATCTAATAGCATTTCAATATACTTATCCATATTTTTTTTCTGGATAAGTTTTTTTAATGAGAAGTTTTCACCTTTTTTATTAGCTAAAGATAAATTTTCTAAAATAGTAAGACTTGGAGATACACCCATTGAAGGATTTTGATAAACCCTGCCTATAAAAAGAGATCTTTTTTCTTCAGGAAGTTTTGTTATATCGTGATTATTTATTATTATGCTTCCATTATCAGCCATGAGGTTACCGCTAATTAGATTTAAAAGTGTACTTTTTCCACAACCATTTGCACCAACGATTGAAGTGCAAGTGTTTTTTTCGATTGTTAAGTTAAAGTCATCAAATATATTTGCTTTATATTCTGTATTTATATTAAAAGTCTTGTAAAGGTTTTTTATTTTTAGCATCAGTCTTACCTCTTTTCTTTTTTAAGCTTTGAATAAATGGAGTTGAAAAATTATTGTAAGAAATAAATAAAATAACTATAATTGCACTTATTGCTCTAAGGTCAGTTGGTTTTAAACCTAAGTCTATTGCTATTCCTCCAATTAACTTATATGCCATTGCACCTATTATTGCTCTTGTAGTTAAAGATAAGGAAGATGAATTTTTTCTGATTGTTTCGCCGATTATAATAGAAGCTAAACCCATTATTATAATTGAACTTCCCATCGTTATATCAACAAAACCTTGATATTGTGCCATAAGGGCGCCGCTCATTCCAACTAGACCATTTGATAACATAAGACCTGCTATTTTATAGATATTGCTATTTTTTCCTAATGAGCGAACTAGAACCTCATTATCACCAGTTGCAACTAGAAGATAACCAATTTCTGTCTTTAAAAATAAATCTAAAAGAAGTTTTATTACTAAAATTATAATAGATAGTATTATCCATTTGGGAATATCCATAAAAATTGAATCGTATTTAAATAATGGTATATTTGCTTTTCCATTTAATCTAAGATTGACTGAATATAATATAGTCATTGTAAGGATACCAGATAATAGAGGCTTTATTTTAAATTTTACGAATAATAATGCAGTTAAAAGTCCTGCTATAGCACCATAACCAAAAGCTAATAGTGATGAAGTTATTGGTGAAACTCCAAGAATTAAAAATTTCGCATATACAAAAGCACCTAAAGGGAAGGTTCCTTCAACTGAAAGATCTGCAATATCAAGTATTTTATAAGTTAGTGTAACTCCCATGGCAAGGACTGCGAAAATCAGTCCTTGCTCAATGGATGTAATAATCAATGCGTTCATATCCTACCTCCTAAGCTGCTATTTATTCTCCTACTGGTGTTGCTCCTTTAAACACTTCATTATCTAAACTCAATCCTAATATATCTACGGTTGCTTGATTAAATACTGCTGTGGTTTCCTTTCCAGACTCTGAAGGAATATCAGCTGGAGATTTTTTATCAACAAGAATCGATTTAGCCATAGATGCAGTCTGTTTACCAAGGCCAAAGTAACTAATACCATCTGATACAAGTATTCCGCCTTCTACATGAGAACCTTCAGCGCCTACTGTAATCATTTTAGCAGCATTTGCTTTATTAGCTACTATAGCAATTGCTGAAGCTACCATATTATCTGTAATCGTATATATTGCATCTACATCTTTTATAATTGAATCCATTGCCTGTGGGATATCATTTATATTAGATATTCCAACTGCTACTATTTCTAATCCCAATTCAGGAGCAAATGATTTTGCCATTTCTATCTGTGTATCTGAATTACTCTCGCTTGTATTAAATAAAATTCCAATTTTTTTAATGGAAGGGTCTAACTTTTGAAATGATGCTAATTGTTCTTTCATTGGAGATGCATCACTTGTGCCTGTTATATTTCCTCCAGGGCTTTCTACTGAATCCACTAAGTCAGCTTCAAGTGGATCTGTTACTGCACTAAATAATATAGGGATATCAGAAGTTGCTTGCTTTGAACTTTGTGCAGCTGGTGTAGCAATTGCATATATAAGATCAACATTGTCTTTTACAAAACCTTGAGAAATTGCTAATGAAGTAGGAATGTCCCCTTGCGCATTTTGGTATACTATTTCTGCATCAATTCCCAATTCCTTTAACCCTTCTATAAAGCCTTCTCTGGCATCATCAAGTGCGGGATGTTCTGCAAGCTGATTGATACCAATAACTAACTTTTGAGTTGGCTCCGGAGTAGCCTCATTAGCATTACATCCAGTAAAAACCATAATACTTAGTATAACTAAAATAATTTTAAATAAATTGCTCTTTTTCATTTTGTCTTCCTCCTTAAATTTTAAAAATAAAAAAATCTCTCATCTCTATGAATCAATTAGATTCACAGGGACGAAAGATTATTCTCACGCGGTACCACCCAGATTATGACAAAGTCATCACTTATCGGACCTAACAGTCCTATCCCTTATAACGATGGGTTTTCGGATTCACCTACTTTAAAAATTTTGGCGAATCTGCTTGGGAGTGTATATATCACATCTGGCTATTATCGGTTTCCACCCTTACCGACTCTCTATAAATTGCCTCGATATGTTTCTCTCCTTCAACGCTTTTATGTATTAAATACAATAATAAAGGTCATGATGATATTTGTCAACAATTTTTTTAAAATATTTTTTATTAGAGAAGGAATTCTTAGAATATGTTAGAATATAAGTAATAATTTATTTAAAAGGAGTTGGTAATTTTGAATGATAGACTACTAAAGGATATGGAATTTATAGTAGAGCTGGATAAAATGAAATCGATACTAAGGCAAACTAGTATAATAGAAGAAGACAGAAGAGAAGATGATGCTCAACATTCATGGCATATATCGGTTATGACTATGGTGTTAAATGAATATGCTAACGAAGAAATAGATGAGAAAAAAGTTATTAAAATGCTCTTAATCCATGATCTTGTTGAACTATATGCAGGAGATACATTCTGTTATGATAAAAAGGGAAATGAAGATAAGAGAGATAGGGAACTGATGGCTGCAGATAAAATATTTGGAATGCTTAAAGAAGAAAAGGCACTCGAGTTTAGGGCGCTTTGGGATGAATTTGAAGAGATGAAAACTCCGGAGGCTCTATTTGCTGCATCAATGGATAGACTTCAACCAATGCTTAGTAATTACCATAATGGAGGAGGAACTTGGAAAAAGTTTGGAGTTGATAAAGAAGATATCTATAAAAGAATAGCGCCTGTGAAAGAATCTTCGGATAAACTTTGGCAGTTTGTAGAAGCTATGATAGAAGATGCCTATAATAGAGGTTTGATAGAAAACAAATGAAGGAAGTGTAGATTATGACATTAGAGACTGTAAAAAAACATATAGAAAATGAAAATATAGATGTGAATATTTTAGAGATGAAAGAGAGCACAGCAACAGTTGAGCTTGCAGCTAAAGCCTTGGGAGTTGAGCCTGGTAGAATCGCAAAATCTATGGCTATTAGACTTAAAGATGAAGATATTATTATACTTACAAAAGGTGACGTAAAATTAAATAATAGAAAATTTAAAGATCAGTTTAAGCAAAAAGCAAAATTTATTAAAGCTGATGAAATTTTAGAGGCAACAGGGCATCCTGTAGGTGGAGTTTGCCCGTTTGGTCTTAGCAAACCATTAAAAATATATTTAGATGAATCTTTGAAAGTTTATGATTTTGTATATCCAGCGGCAGGAGATGTAAATGCATGCTTGAAAATAGATGTGGATTATTTGCAAAAGGTAACAGATGCAGAATGGGTAGATATATGTGAAAATACTCAAGATTAAGAATACGGATTTGTTGTTGTAATTTTATTGAAATATTGATATGCATAAATATGGGTAAATATAAAGTAAATAAGATTGGAGATGTGAGTTTATGACAAAAAATAAAAAATTAATTATTGGAATGTTGCTAGCATTTGTTTTGGTGTTAGCAAGTTGTACACCTTCAGAACCTGTAGATAACAATAAGGTTGAATCTTTGCAGACACAGCTTTCTGATAAAGAAGAAGTGATTGATGAATTAAATGTAAAAATACAAGATTTAGAAATGCAAATCAAAGAAATAGAGGATGAGGAGGATTCAACCCCATTATCAATAGGTCCTGTTCCTGGCGATTCATTAATGACAGTTGCACTTGATGTAATAGAACTTATTGAAGCTGAAAATTTTTCTGATCTTAATGTATATGTTCATCCAAATATGGGCGTAAGATTTAGCCCTTATAGTTATATAAATATACAAAATGATCAAGTTTTTCAAGCATCTCAGTTTCAAAATTTATCTGGGAATCCAAATCTTTACCTTTGGGGAGAATATGATGGTTCTGGAGACCCAATAAATTTGGTTTTCGATGATTATTATGATGAATTTATTTACGATGAAGACTATGCAAATCCGCATATGTATGGTAATAATTACCCTATTGGAACAGGAAATATGATTAATAATTTCTCTCAAGTATATCCAAATGATCAATTCGTAGAATTTCATTTTACAGGTTTTGACCCACAATACCAGGGAATGGACTGGAGTAGCTTAGTATTAGCATTTGAACAGCATAATAATGCATGGCACCTAGTGGGAATAATTCATGGCCAATGGACTATCTAAATAGATTTATCTCCTAAAATCTGATATTATAATCATAGTATAATTAATTTGGGAGGTGCATGTATGCTAGGTGGACTTATATTTGGACTTGTAATAGGTTGGGTGGTTTCTATATTTGGTGCAGATTCACTTTTAATAACTGGAATCAGAGAATTAACAGGAAATAATATTACGAGTGCAGGTTATTACACTATTTTTGCGATTATAGGGCTGATAGGTGGAGCATTAAAAAAATAGATAAATCCAGGTCAAATGATCTGGATTTTTTAATATTTGGACATTCTAGACACAATGCGGAAGAATTTATTTCAATTCTTAAAACATATGAGATTGAGACCTTAATTGATATTCGCTTATATCTAGGTAGTAAATATGTGCCTAAATTTAATAAAAAAATATGGAGATTTGGATTTCTGAGAACAGAATTAAATATATTCATATGGCTAAATTAGGTGGACGAAGGGTAAAAATTTAAAATGTAGATGAAGAATTAGTTAATGGTTGGAGACAACAGGTATTTAAAAAATATGCAGTTTATACTTTAACTGAAGAATACAAAGATGTGATTAGAGAGCTAATAGAAATTGCAACCAAAGAGCGAGTATGCTATATGCGTGTTGAGACTTTGCCATGGAGATGTCACAGGCTACTAGTTTCAAATACCTTAGTTTCAAGGGGATTAAATGTATTTCATATAATGAGTGAAGCTAAAATAATAAAATATGAGTTAAATATGTATGGTGCAAAAGCTATAGAAAAAGATGGAAACTTAATATACCCCAAAGAGAAATAATACCTACTAAGAATTTAATATCCCTAGTAGGTATTATTGTTGGCATTTATAAATTTTTAATACTCTTCAGCTAAGCTTTCATCTGAGTGTAACAAAGAAGAGTATTTTCTTTTCGAGCGGTCAAAGCTAATCCCTACGTATCATTTAATTGGTTTTTCAATCTTTAATCTTTTAATTGTGATTTGTGATCTGTGAATTGTGCATTGCTTTTCTACATATCTTTAGCTAAATAAAATAAAGTTTTTACAGGAACTCCTGTTGCACCTTTTGGTAAATATCCCATATCTTCAGATAAAAATGATGTTCCAGCAATATCCAAATGGACCCAAGGTGTATCATTTACAAACTCTTGAAGGAACATCCCGGCTGTTATTGCACCTGCTGCTCTACCACCTGTATTTTTTAGATCTGCAAAATGACTTTTAAATAATTCTTTGTATTCTTCATTGTGAGGAAGCTCCCATACAGGCTCTCCAGCCAATTTAGCAGCTGTTTTAATGCTTTCCATTAGCTTATCGCTGTTTGTTACTGCTCCTGTGTTTACACTTCCTAAAGCGACTACACAAGCTCCTGTGAGGGTTGCTATATCTATTACTTTATCAGCTTTTTCAACTGTAGTTGCATACCATAGAGCATCAGCAAGAGTTAATCTTCCTTCAGCATCTGTATTTTCTACCTCTATAGTTTTTCCAGACATAGACCCTATAATATCTCCTGTTTTATATGCATCTCCAGAAATAAGATTTTCACAAGCTGCAACTATCGCTACGACATTTTTCTTTAATTTATTTTTAGCTATTGAATACATAGCTCCTATTACAGCTGCACTTCCAGCCATGTCAGAATGCATTGTAACCATGCTTGCAGCTGGTTTAAGAGAATATCCGCCTGAATCATAAGTTAAGCCTTTACCAACAAGAGCAAGTTTATCTTTGATATCTGGATTTCCGTTATATTTCATAACAATAAATTTAGGGTCTTTCGCTGAGCCTCTTGAAACTGAAAGAAAAGCTTCCATCTTCATTTCCTCAATTTGCGGTTTGTCGAAAATAGTAACTTCTACGCCAAGTGGGGTTAATCTATCATAAGCTGCTTTTGCAAGAACCTCAGGATACATAGTTATAGCTGGCTCATTGACTAAGTCTCTAGCTAAAAATATACCTTCAACTAAGGTTTCAGTTTCTTTAATAACAGATAGTACCTTATCGTATTCGCCTTCAACAATATCTAAATATACAGAAGTTAAATTAACTACAGGTTTTTTATTACTTTTGAACTTGTTAAAATCATATTGAGCTTGAAGAAGTCCTTCTGAAATCGCTTTATTTGTCTTGCCATAGCATCTATTACCAAACTGTGGTACATAAAATCCGATGCTAGATATATTCTGTTTTTGTGTTTCTTTACCAAGTTTAAAAAATGCTTTCCTAAGTGTTGCATAGTCAAGCTTTTCTTCTTCTCCTAAACCTAAAAATATTTTAGAATCATCCTTTATAGAAATATAGCTGTAAACTTCTCCTACATCTCCTTTAAATAATTCCTTTCCTTTTATAAATTCAAATAGCTCAGGAGCTTTATCACAGGTCTCCATCCCCTTAAAAGCCAAAATTACTTCTATATCTCCGCCTTTTTCTAGTAAAAATTTCATTATACCCCTCCTTGATTATTTCGATACTCTTATTATATCAGAAAGGTGCATTACATTAAACTATTAGATAAAATATGGTATTATAATATTAAGATTATGAAAAAGGGTGAGAAAATGAGAGTTGCAATATTTGATCTTGATGGAACACTATTCGATTCAATGTGGGTGTGGGAAAAATTAGCCTATAATTATTTATTAGATAAAGGGATTGAAGCTCCATTAGATATAAGAGAAAATTTAAAGGAGTACAGTTTAAGAGAATCTTGTGATGTCTTAAAAGAAAGGTATAATTTATCAGAAACACCAGATGAGATAAATAATCAGATGGAGGAAATGCTAAAGAAATATTATTTTGAGGAAATAGAGATTAAACCAGGAGCAAAAGAGCTTCTTCAAAAAATGAGTGAAATTGGAATTAGGATTGTTGCAGCAACTGCAACAGCAGATTGGTTATCTAAAGCTGCATCTAAAAGGCTTGGAATTTATGATTATTTTGAAATTTTTCAAACATGCAAAGCAGTTGGAATAGAAAAATTTGATCCAAAGTTTTACAAAATCATTATAGAACAATTAGAAATTGAACCCGATAATATTTGGTTATTTGAGGATGCATTACATTCAATTAAGGCTGGAAATAAATGTGGAATTAAAATAGCTGCCATTAGGGAAGAATCAGCTAGATCAGATTGGGATGAGATTGAAGAGGTTTCTGATATAGTTTTTGATACTTTTAGTGAGTTTTTAGAAGAGTATCCCGATATATTGGGATTATAATATATTAAACTAAAGATATTTTTAAAAAGGGTGATAAAGTGAATGTTCGAACTGGTATAGACATTATAAAAAACGTGCGAATAGAAAAGATTATACAAAAAAACAAAGAAAGCTTTTATAACAGAATATTTACAACAGATGAACAAGAATATATAAAGGATAAAAATGATAATATTGGAACTATAGCTGGTTTGTTTGCAGCAAAAGAAGCAGTTTCAAAGCTTATGGGAACGGGGATAGGACAACTTTCTTGGAAAGATATAATAACAAAGCATGATTTATTAGGTAGGCCTTATATTGATTTATCCGATAATGGGAAAGTAATAACAAAAAAGTTAGGAATAGCGAATATAGATATATCAATTTCAAATGAAGATGATTACTCTGTGGCAATAGCTATTGGAGAACAAAATAAAAAATATGTCATACAGGAGAATATGCCCTATAGATTAAAGAAAAGAACTCTGGAATCACATAAGGGTGATTACGGTAGAATTGGGATTATAGGTGGAAGCCCTGGGATGTTAGGTTCAGTGTATCTAAGCTCATATGGGGCACTAAGATCTGGAGCTGGATTGGTTTATGCTATTTTACAAAAGGAACTTGCAAGGGATTTAAATATAAAAGCTACAGAATTAATTACTAAAGAAGCAGATGAATTATCTGTTTATAAAAAAGCTCTGAAAGGTTTAGATTCTTTGGTGATAGGTCCCGGTTTTGGAACTGGGAAACTACAGAGAGAGATTGTAGAGGATTGTATCTTGAATTTTACGAATCCCATAGTAATTGATGCGGATGCATTGAATATATTAGCTAATAATAAAGAAATTCTGAAAAATAGAAAATATATAACGATTATAACCCCTCACCTAGGAGAAATGTCTAGACTTTTTGACACAACTATTGATGAAATTCAAAATAATAAAGAAAGTTATGCTAAGAAGTTTTCTAATGAATATGGTGCTATTACTATATTAAAGGGACATCAAACTATTGTAACTGATGGAGATAGATTATATATTAATCATACTGGGAATCCAGGGATGGCAACAGCTGGTAGTGGAGACGTTTTAGCTGGTATTACGGGAAGTTTTTTAACTCAGTTTCGAGACCCTTATGAAGCTTGTGTTTTGGCAGTATATGTACATGGTCTTGCTGGAGATATAGCTAGAGATAAAAAAGGCGAGTATGGGATGATAGCTTCAGATATAATAGATTCTCTTGCAGGGGCAACTGTTTATGTAGTAGAAGACTAGCTTTGACTTGTTAAAGAGGAGGTAATAGGAGTATAATATAAGTATTGAAAATTAAGGAGGTTCCTATGGATTTTTTATCAAATGTAAGGCCAACTTATGTGGAGATTAACCTAGATAATTTGGCTCATAATTTCAGAGAAATTGAAAGAATTGTAAAGAAGGATACCGTAGTAATGCCTGTTATTAAGGCAAATGCTTATGGACATGGTTCAGTAGAACTTGCAAAACTTTATAAAGACATTGGAGCTAAACGCTTTGCGGTATCTTTATTAAACGAAGCGATTGAGCTTAGGAAAGCAGGTATAAAAGAGCCTATATTAATTCTGAATTACACACCAAACTCGCAGATGGTAAATGTAGTAGAACACGATTTAATTCAATCTATATATAGATTTGAAGATGCTGTAGTATTATCTGAAAAAGCTAAAGAAATGGGCAAAAATGTAAAGATTCACTTAAAAATAGATACTGGGATGGGTAGACTTGGGTTTTTACCAGAAGATGATTCAATAGAAGATATATTAAAAATAATAGAACTAAAGAACATTGAAGTAGAAGGAATTTTTACTCATTTTGCTAAGGCCGATGAAGTTGATAAGACTTTTACCGAGATTCAATACAAGAGATTCCAGTGGGTTATTGAAGAATTAGATAAAAAGGGTGTAAATATCCTAATAAAACATGTATCCAATTCAGCTGCAATAATTGATATACCAGAATATAATTTAGATATTGTACGTCCAGGAATTATTTTATATGGCTACTATCCTTCTGATGAAGTTATCAAGGAAAGAATTGATCTAAAGCCAGCCATGACATTAAAAGCAGTTATATCAAATATAAAAATAGTTCCGAAAGAGACAGGAATTAGTTACGGTCATTTATTTACTACAGAAAAAGAATCCAAAATCGCTACAGTTCCAATAGGTTATGCTGATGGGTATACAAGAATATTGACAGGAAAAGCAGAAGCTTATGTGGGAGACAGAATAGTCCCTATAGCTGGAAAAATCTGTATGGACCAGTTAATGCTTGATATTACAGGATTGGATGATATTAAAATCGGAGATGAAGTTGTTTTTTTTGGTGTTGGGAATTCTGATTATCCACAGGTAGATGAAGTCGCAACAAAACTTGGTACAGTTAACTATGAAATTATTTGCATGATGGGTAGAAGGTTACCAAGGGTATATGTTAAAGGAGGCAATGTAGTAAAAACAGTAGATTATTTACTTGATTAGCCAATGAATTGTTGACAGCGTTTTTAAATTAAGGATATAATAAATTAAACCTAGTAATTCTCTAAGAAATGAATAAAGGGGGGTTAAAAATGAGCATAAGAGAAATAAAGCTCCCTATGGTTATCGAAGATAATCTTGAGTTGTTTGATAAGGTTGTTGCGTTATGTCATAGAAGCGAATTTCATTGTAGGAAATACAGGGAATTTATGAAGGGGTATTTTGAAGTGAATCAATTAAATATAACCCTTTCCGAAATAGGCTTAGAGGAAGATGTATATGACTTGGTTTGCTATGAGCATAGATTGGGGAATGATAATCTATGATAGTTAAACGAGGAGACTTATATTATGCTGATTTAAGCCCAGTTATTGGTTCTGAACAAGGTGGAGTGAGGCCGGTTTTGATAATACAAAATGATGTAGGTAATAAATACAGTCCAACTGTAATTGTTGCGGCTATCACTTCTCAGATTAATAAAGCAAGACTGCCTACACATGTAGAAATAACTGCACAAGATTTTGGACTACCAAAAGATTCAGTAGTTTTGCTCGAACAAATAAGAACCATAGATAAAAAAAGACTTAGAGAAAAAATAGGCAGATTTGATGATGAATTAATGAGAGGTATTGATGATGCTCTCAAGATAAGCATTGGATTGGGAAATTTTTAAATCCTACATACATAATAAAAATAAAGAGTAAAAAAATAAGCATTAAACTTAATGCTTATTTTTTTTGTATGAGTATAGTATAATGAGAGATGGTTAACTTTGAACATTTATAAATAAAATAGAAGGAGTGATTTAGATGAAACTTAAAAAAACTATTGTTGCATTAGGTTTAGCAGGAGTTTTATTAACATCAGGTATTGTATTTTCAGAGCCAGGGAGTGAGTCAGATCCTGTAATTTCACTTAGTTATCTGAATATAAAAATTGATGAACTTAAAAGTTACATAGATGAAAAAATAAAGAACATTTCATTTCAGACACCTAGTAGTAGCGGGAACGATCTTGTTGTGGTTGAACTTCAAAATGGACAGTCCATAATTGGTAAAAGTGGAACAGAATTTATTAAAAGAAGCGGCAATGCACTTGCAATAACATCACCGTCAGGTGGGTTATCCGATGTTACTTCGGGCGTTGATATAGGGGATGGCAAGTCAGTACCCGATAATCATTTGCTAATAATACCTAGAGACGATGGAAGAGGAATGTTTATAACCAAGGATAAGACATTTATAATGGTACGAGGAGATTACAATATACAATAATGTTTTTAAAAAATGGAGGATATAGGATATGAACAAAAAAATTACAGTAGTAGGACTTGGTTATATTGGGCTTCCGACAGCAGCAGTAATGGCTAAGAAAGGTTTAAATGTCTTGGGATATGATATAAACAAAAGAGTTGTGGAATCATTAAATAAAGGTAAAATTATTATAGAAGAACCTGGATTAGATGAGCTTGTAAAGGAAGTAGTGGAGAGTGGAAAATTAAGGGGTATAAATAATTTTGAAAAGAGCGACGTCTTTATTATTTCAGTGCCTACTCCAATAAAAGCGGATAAGACTGCAGATATAAGCTATGTAGAAATGGCTGTGGAGGCCATAGTACCTTTTTTGGAAAAAGGGAACATTGTAGTACTTGAATCTACATCTCCTCCAGGAACAACTGAAGATGTGGTAGTATCTATATTAGAGAAATCAGGTCTTATAGTAGGAGAAGAGTTATTTGTGGCTCATTCGCCTGAAAGAGTATTACCCGGAAAGATTATCCAAGAACTCGTTGAAAATGATAGGATAATAGGTGGGATAAATGAAAAGTCTACTCAGCTAGTAAAAGAAATTTATGAGGTTTTTGTTGAAGGTGAGATATTTACAACCGATTCTAAGACAGCTGAAATGACAAAATTAATGGAAAATACATTTAGAGATGTAAATATTGCCTTGGCAAATGAACTTGCAATACTATCAGAAAATATGGGAATAAATGCTTGGGAGGTTATTAAATTTGCGAATAAACATCCTAGGGTAAATCTACATCAGCCAGGTCCTGGGGTTGGTGGACATTGTATTGCAGTTGACCCCTGGTTTGTAATTGAAGGTCAACCCGAAGCAAAATTAATTAGACAAGCTAGAGAAATAAATGACAATACTCCTAATAGGGTAATGAAAAAAATAGAAAGTTTAATGGATTCGACACAAGGGAAAATAACTATACTTGGAGTTACATATAAGCCAAATGTAGATGATACAAGAGAAAGTCCAATAATAAAATTAATAGATAAGTTAAGAGAAGACACCAAATTTGAATTAGCAGTACATGATCCACATGCTAAAAGAGATATTTTTAAGTACAAAGATATTCTAGTTGATGATTTAGAAGAAGCTGTAAAAAACTCTGAATTAATTGTACTTGGAGTAAATCATTTAGAGTATAAAGATTTAGATTTTGAAAGTCTAGGAAGACTAATGAAAAACAGAGTAGTTTATGATACAAGAAATTTTCTAAATGAAAAAGAGTTGATAGAGAATGGGTTCCGTGTAAATATAATTGGTAGAGGTTAATATGAATAAAGTTTTAATTATTGCAAATGAGTTTCCTCCAATGGGAGGGGCAGGAGTACAAAGGACAACTAAATTTGTTAAATACCTTAGAGAGTTTGATTTTGAGCCTATTGTGGTTACAAAAAAACATATGGGAGGCTTATCTGATCAGAGTCTACTTCAGGAGATACCACATGATATAAAAATATATCGCTTAAAGGCATATGATTTTATAAATAAGACTGGAATATTGAAGCTCCCAATGAAATTTATAGGAACAAGGATTTTATCACCAGATTCAGAGCTGTTTTGGTATTATTTTAATCGAGATAAGGTATTGGAGATAATCAAAAAAGAAAAAATTGAAATAATTTACACGACATCATTTCCTTACAGTTCTCATTTGATGGGGCTTTACCTAAGAAAAAAATTGAAAAATATTAGGTGGGTAGTTGATTTTCGAGATGAATGGACAAACAATCCTTACCATAGAGATAGTTTTTTTAAAAGGTTAAAGTTTAAGGCTGAAAAAAAGAAAGAGCTTGAAGTTACAAATAGTTGTGATTATTTTATTACCAATACGCCTCTTATGTTAGAAGGTTTTCTAAAAGATAACGCGGACTTACATAAAAATTCTACATTTATCCCTAATGGGTATGATGAAAAAGACTTCTGTGAGGCTATAGATAAAAGAGATGGAGATGAAAAGTTTGTTATAACATATACGGGTTCTTTATATGGGCGTAGGAATCTAGATGAATTTTTAGACGGTTTAAAGCTTGCAATTGATAATGAACAGATTGATAAAAATCATTTAGAAATAAGGATTGTTGGCAATATTTATGATAAAGTAATAGAATCATATTCAAAAGCATATAGTCTTGAAGGAGTAATTAGATCATATGGTTATCTAGCTCATAAAGAGAGTATTCAAATGCTATTTAATTCTGATATTATTTTATTAGTTATAGGAAAAGGTAAAGGTTCTAGAAATTTTTATACTGGTAAGATATTTGAATATATAAGGGCAAATAGACAAATATTAGCTATTGTACCAGAAGATGGTGTGGCAGCAGATGTTATTAGAGAAACAAAGACCGGAGTTGTAGTTGATCCTGAAAATATTGAAGGAATAATGAGTGCTTTAGTAAATTATTATAAGAACTGGCTAAATAATAATATTGTGTATAATAAGGACATTGCAGAAATTGAAAAATACAGTAGAAAAGCACAAACAAAAAAGCTTGCAGAAATATTTACAACGCAGCTTAATTTATTGAAATAGAGGAGAATAAAGGATGAAAAGAAAGTGGAATTGGATTGATACAGCTATAATTCTAGTAATAGTTTTAGCAGCTGTAGGATTTCTAAATAGGGACAAAATATTAAATAGAGAGAATAATCAAGTATCAAATAAAAGAGAAATATTAATAACCGTTGAAGCAGAGGAACTAAATGATGATGTAATTACTCAACTTAAAATAGGTGATAAGATTTTTTCTCAGTACAAGTTACAAGATGCAGAGATTGTTGAGTTTGTAGTTAATCCAAGTTGGAAGACACAAGTAGGTCCAGATGGAGAAATAAAATATTATGAAGATGAATATGAAAGAACTTTAGTTGCTCTTATAAAAGCAAATGCAGTAAGTTCAGGTCCTTATATAGATTTAGGTGGCCAGGAAATAAAGGTAGGACTTAGCTTTATACTTAAAACAACAGATTTTGAAGCTCTTAGTGAGATAAAGCATATTGAGGTGGCACAATGAAGATGATAAATAAAGAAGGAAAATTATTTAACAAGATAAATATATTAGATTTTGTTTTTATTTTAGCTATTGTATTTTTGATATTCTTATCAGGGATCAAAATTATGGGGAAAGAGCTTCAAGATATTGGTTCTTCAGCTGAAAAAGTAAAAGTAGAGTTTAGCGCATCAATATTAATGGATGCTGGTTATTTAGATGTAATAAAAGAGGGAGATCGAATTGGGGAAGTAAAACAATATCTTGATTCTTATATAAAAGAAGTTGAGATTGAGCCAGTGTATTCAACTAATTTGAATTTTAACGGCGAAAAAGTTATTTCTATTGATCCATCAATGGAGATAGCAAATATAGTTGTTGTTGGCGATATGCTCTATGATAATATGAGCTATAAATTAGGAAATCAGGAGTTAAGACAAGGTAAAATTATATTTATTGAATCAGATTTTTATAGATTAAAAGGACAAATTAACTGGATTAAGGTTGTGGAATAAAATGGAGTTTAAAAAGTCATTGAAGTCTAGTGCAATTGTAGGTTGGTTTTCAAAGCTAAAGAGCTTAGCAAAACACAGCTTAATTTTTAATGTGTCTATAAATAAAGACAATAAAGGCAGAGAATATAAGTCTTGGAAAGAAACAAGTATAGTATTTTCGATTCTAACAAAAAAAGATAATTTTTTTAGAAATATAGAAAAGAATATAAAAATCCAGCTTTTAAATAGCAAGTTAACAGGTAATATATTCGAGAAATTATTTTCTGAGAAGAAGAACAAATCAAATTTACTGGCATCTAGTAAATTACTTCAGACTGTAGGAATAGATGCAAAAGTTATTAAATGGAATCAAGTATTGATTCTGTTACCTACACTATATGTGCTTCTTGATTATCTTATTAGAAGAATCCCAGTAATTATGAGACTTGGTTCTGTATGGGATGAGATGTTGCTTTTATTACTCGCTATTATTTATATATTTAGTAGAATAAAAAGTGGTGGGAAAGTTCGATTTAACTTTACAGCAATGGATCTTCCAATTGTTATATATATTATTTTAGGAGTAAGTCATGTATTGATTAAAGCACCTGATATAGGTATTGCAATAGAGGGATTTAGATCTGTGTTCCAGCATATATTGTGGTATTTTATATTTACACAGTATATTAAAACAATAAAAGATTCAGAAGTGGTTATAAATGGTATGCTGTCTTTAGGACTGTTTTTAGGAGTCCATGCGGTTTATCAGTATATTGCCAAGGTTCCAATGCCAGGAAACTGGGTTGATACCGCAGAAAATATTAGTACAAGAGCATTTTCTATTATAGGAAGCCCAAACATATTAGGGGTAATATTCGTATTGTTTATTCCAATAGGAATTTCTATGATATTAACAAAGAAAAATAAATTCCAAAGATTATTCTATATTACAGCTACCATTTTTATGATAGCAGGTTTATTATTTACAATGTCAAGAGGTGCATGGCTAGCCTTTGCATTTGCAATGGCAATATTTACTATTGCTCTTGTACCTAGACTTATTGTTCCGTTTGCAGGAGTAGGAGCAGGCTTTGTGTTATTTGGTGGAGGACTAAGTGAGAGGCTTTTATATATGCTTTCACCAGTGTACCTTATGAAATCAGCTGCAGGAGGAAGGCTTTATAGATGGGCAATTGGGCTTGAACTTTGGCGTAAAAATCAAGTTTTTGGAGTTGGACTAGGTAGATATGGTGGAGCTGTTGCAATGAATAATAACTTAACTCCATTTTACTTAGACAACTATTATCTTAAAACATTAACTGAAATGGGCATATATGGGATAGCCGCATTATCGTTTTTAATAGTTTCTTTTATTGTATTTGCAATTAAGATAATTAGAACCACTAGTAATCATTACAATAAGATTATGGCAATTGGTCTTTTTTCGGGTGCAATGGGCGTTCTAGCTCAAAACTTCGTAGAAAATATATTTGAAGTTCCTGCTATGGTAGTATATTTTTATTTAGCAGTAGCTTTATTAAATTGTTATGCAAATGAAAAGGATGTAGTTTAATATGCAAAAAGAAGAAAAACGGTTGAAAGTACTTCATTTAATAAGCGGTGGAGACACTGGTGGAGCAAAAACACATATAAGCGCACTTCTAAAAGGTTTAAATAAGATGATTGACGCTAGCATTATTTGTTTTATTGAGGATACTTTTTATGAAGATCTTCATAAAGCAGGTGTTCCAATTAAGGTGTTTGAACAAAAGAGTCGTTCAGATTTATCAGTTATAAAAAGATTGACAGATGAAATCGAAAGAGAAGATTATGATATAATTCACTGTCATGGAGCTAGGGCTAATTTTATTGCACTTTTTATAAAACACAAGGTAAAAAAACCTTTTGTTACAACTATACATAGTGATTACAAATTAGACTTTAAAGATAATTTTTATAAGAGATTCGTCTATACAACACTAAATCAAGTTGCTCTTAAGATGTTTGATTACTATATAGGGGTATCACATCAGTTTCGTGATATGCTGATAGATAGAGGTTTTAAAAGAGATAGAATATTTGTCACATATAATGGCATTGACCCATATAGTACAGAAGAACATTTAGACAAAAAACGATTTTTAGAGAGACATGGAATAAAATATAATGGGGAAGTAATAGTTGGAATTTTAGCTAGGCTTGACGAGATAAAGGATCATCATACCTTTATAGAAGCTGCTAAATTTGTCCTTGAAGAAGAAGATGCGATGTTTTTAATTGCAGGTGAAGGTGCTAATGAGGAATACCTAAAAGAATTAGTTAAGAAATATGGGTTAGAGGATAAAATCAAGTTTATAGGATTTATAAAAGACCCATATTCATTTTTAAATACAATAGATATAAATACTCTTACTTCATTAAGTGAGAGCTTTCCTTATGTAATTCTTGAAGGTGCTAAAATGAAAAAGCCTATTGTCACAACAGAAGTAGGTGGAATAAATAGACTTGTTATAGATGGAGATAATGGGTTTTTGGTTCCAGTAGGTAATGTAGGTGTTTTAAAAGATAGACTTTTAACTTTAATAAGAAATTCAGAGATTAGAAAAGCTATGGGAGAAAAGCTTTTTAAAGCTGTTGAAGATAAGTATTCTTATGAAGCGATGGCTAGATCCCATATAGAAATCTATAATAATATTTTGAATAATGGGCCAGCTATTCTTATGAGCGGTTATTTTGGGTTTGACAATAGTGGGGATGATGCAATTTTAACAGCTATTGTAAAAGATATTTTAGATTTTAGACCAGATGCAAGAGTAAAAGTATTATCGAGGGATCCAAATAAAACTGAAGATCTCTGTAATGTTTCGGCTGCAAATCGATTTAAAATTAGAGATATTATACGTAGTTTAAAAGCGACAGATATATTAGTAAGTGGTGGAGGTAGCCTTTTACAAGATGTAACTTCAACCAGGTCACTCCTATATTACTTAGCATTAATGAAGTTGGCATTTTTCTATAAAAAGCCAGTAATGGTTTATGCAAATGGAATAGGTCCTGTAAATAAGTCATTTAATAGAAGACTTGTTAAGAGAGTCTTAAATAGAGTGGATTTTATAACTCTTAGAGATGAAGATTCTAGAAAATGCTTAGAGGATATGGGAGTTAAAAATAGGAACATTCAAGTTACAGCAGATCCAGTATTTACACTTCAGGCTGCTCCAGCAGAAAGAGTAAATATAATTTTTCAAGATGAAGGAATAGATAAAGATAAACCACTTGTTGGGATATCAGTAAGACATTGGAAAAACGATGAATTACTTGTAAGAGAGCTTTCAAAAGTAATAAAGTATATATTAGAAAATAAGGATATTAGTGTAGTTCTAATACCAATGCATTATCCAGAAGACCTTAAAATAAGTCAGTCTATATTAGATAAAGTAGATAATTTAAATTGTCATTTACTTCAAGAAAAATACAATGTTGAAGAATTGATGGGTATTATTGGTGAATTAAAATTGATGGTTGCAATGAGACTACATTCATTAATCTATGCAGCTACACAAATAACTCCTATGTTAGGCTTGGTTTACGATCCGAAAGTAGATGGTTTGTTAAAAGAACTAGAAGTTCCATATAAATTATCTGTTGATAATATTTCTGAAAAAGAATTTCTAAAAGTTTTTGAAGATGCTTGGGAAAATTTGGAGAATACTAAAAAGATTATTGAAACAAAGGAAAAAAATCTTAAGCTTTTAGCATATAATAATATTGAAACCATATTTAAGATTGTAGGGAAGTGATAAAATGTCTGAAAAAGTAAATATATTCGGAGTAGAGATACATAATACAACTTTGGATATCTTAATACAAGAACTTAAAGAACATCTTAAAAAGGATAAGAGTATCTCAATTTTTACGCCTAACACCGAGATAGTTATGGAAGCTAAAAAATCTAAAGAACAAAAAGAGATACTTAATTCAGGTAACTATATAATTCCAGATGGAATTGGACTAATTTATGGTGCCAAGCTAAGAGGAATTGAACTAAAGGAAAGAGTAACGGGCTATGACACATCATTGGCTCTTTTAGATATAGCTAATCAAAATGGATACGGCTTATATTTATTAGGTGGCAAAGAAGGAGTCGCTAAGAAAGCAGAGAAAGCTTTAAGCAAAAGTCATCCAGGGATAAGGATTACGGGTACTCATAATGGATATTTTGAAGGGACTCACCTTGGGAAAGGACAAAGCTTGGAGGAAAGAACGATTATAGATGATATAAAAGCGAATAAAACGGATATATTATTTGTTGGATTTGGATTTCCTAGACAAGAAAAATGGATTAATGATAATATAAATAAAACTGGGGTAAAGGTAGCAATAGGTAATGGTGGAGTAATAGATATATTAGCAGGTGATGCCAAGAGAGCGCCAGATGTTTTTATAAAACTAGGGTTGGAATGGTTATACAGACTAATTAAGGATCCTTCTCGAATAAAAAGACAAATTGTTTTACCACTGTTTATAATTCAAGTTTTAATAAGTAAAAAATCAATAACCAGAATAATTTAGGAGGAATGTTTATGAATATCGATCAGCTAAGTATTAATACGATAAGAATGTTATCAGTAGAAGGAGTGGAAAAAGCTAATTCAGGACATCCAGGGATGCCACTTGGAGCCGCACCAATGGCTTATACGCTATGGAGTAAGGTGATGAATCACAATGGCAAAAATCCAGTTTGGATGAATAGAGATAGATTTATTTTATCAGCTGGACATGGTTCAATGCTTCTTTATTCAATGCTTCATTTATTTGACTATGGATTATCAATTGAAGATTTAAAAAACTTTAGGCAGTTGGGAAGTAAAACACCTGGGCATCCTGAATATGGTCATACAATGGGTGTTGAATCAACTACAGGCCCACTAGGACAGGGGTTTGCAACTGCTGTGGGGATGGCTATGGCAGAGGCTCATCTTGCTGCAAGCTTTAATAAGGAAGATATTAAGATAGTTGATCATTACACATATGTTATATGTGGAGATGGGGACTTAATGGAAGGAATTAGTAACGAAGCCGCATCACTTGCTGGAAGTTTGAAGTTGGGTAAGCTAATTGTTCTTTACGATTCTAATTCAATTTCTATAGAAGGAAGTACAGAATTAGCATTTACTGAGAATGTAAGAGAGCGATTCGAGGGGCTAGGTTGGAATACATTATATGTAAAAGATGGAACAGATATTATTGAGATTGAAAAAGCAATTAATGAAGCTAGAAAGAAATTGGATAAACCAACGCTTATAGAGGTTGTAACTAATATCGGTTTTGGAACTGAAAAACAGGATAGCGCTTCAGCTCATGGTGAACCATTAGGTGAGCATAATATGAATGTTCTTAAGAAGAATTTAAATTGGGACAGAGAGCTTTTTACTGTACCTGAAGAAGTATCAGAGCATATGGCTAGCTTAGTAAAAATAGGTCAGCAAAAAGAAGCAGATTGGAATAGTTTAACAGAAAAATATAAAACGGCTTATCCTAATGATTGGAAAGAATTAAATATTTGGTTAGATAACAAGGCCCCTATAGAATATCTTGATTCAGAAGAATTTTGGAGCTTTGAAAAAGATGAGGCAACAAGAGCAAGTTCAGGAACTATAATAAATCGACTTGCTGAAAAAGTTCCTAATTTATTTGGAGGGTCAGCAGATCTTTCACCCTCAAATAAAACAAATATGAAAAACAGAGAATCATTTTCTAAAGAAAATTATAAGGGCTCGAATATTCATTTTGGAGTTAGAGAACATGCTATGGCAGCGGCACTAAATGGGATGTTACTTCATGGTGGAGTTAGACCCTATGGTGCAACATTCTTTATATTTTCGGATTATATGAAACCAGCTATGAGACTAGCTTCATTGATGAAACTTCCTGTAATATATGTGTTGACACATGATAGCATTGGAGTTGGAGAAGATGGACCAACGCATCAACCAATTGAACAACTTGCAGTATTTAGAGCACAACCTAATTTTATTGAATTTAGGCCATGTGATGCTAGAGAAACAGCTGCAGGATGGTATATTGCAATGACAAGCGAAAAAACACCTGTAGGTCTTATATTATCCAGACAAAACCTACCTTTATTAGAAGGTACAGGAAAAGAGGCACTAAAAGGTGGATATGTCTTAAAGAGAGAAGAACATAATTTAAAAATTATCCTTTTATCAACAGGCTCAGAAGTGGAATTAGTATATAATGCAGCAAAAGAGCTTGAGCAAAAAGGAATAGGAGCAAGGGTGGTTAGTATGCCTTCTTGGGAATTGTTTGAAAATCAATCAGAAGAGTATAAAACAGGAGTATTACCTATAAATATAACTAAGAGATTGGCAGTAGAAGCGGCAAGTCCATTTGGATGGGAAAAATATACAGGATTAGAAGGAAAAATAATTGCTCTAGATAGATTTGGTGGATCTGCACCAGCAAGTGAATTGTTCGAAGAGTTTGGATTTACTGTTTCAAATGTTGTAAAAGAGGCCTTGAAATTAATGGATTAAATATATAAAGTAGGCGATATTTGCCTACTTTTTGTTTTATTTTTTTTAAATATTATAAAAATAAAATAAACGTTTGCATCTATATATTTACTATGGTAAAATAAGAATTAACAATATTAAATAAATAGGAGGTAGTAAAATGATTAATAAGAGATTAGTAATGATACCTGGACCTACTCCGGTAGTTCGATCAATTCAGGATCAAATGGGAAGAGAAACAGTAGCTTTTGGTGATCCAGGTTTTGTTAAAGATTTCAAGGGAGTAATAGAAGATCTTAAGACTCTTTTGGGAACTACAGGGGAAGTATTTGTAATTGCAGGATCAGGTACACTTATGATGGAAATGGCTATAGCAAATAGTCTTAAATCAGGGGACAATTTACTTATTGTATCTAATGGATTCTTTGGAGATAGATTTAATACTTTTGTTTTAAGCAAAGGAATAAATGTTGATGTAATTAGCGCTGAATGGGGAAAAGTAGTACCAGCTAGCGAAATTGAAGCGAAATTAAAAGAAAAAACTTATCAGGCTATAACAGTAACTCACGTGGATACATCTACAGCAGCAGTTGCACCAATTGAAGAAATTGGGGAAATGATGAAAAAGTTCCCAGAAACATTGTATATTGTTGATGGAGTAGCAGCAACAGCAGGTGAGAAAGAGCATGTTGATGCTATGAATATAGACATATTATTTACTGGATCGCAAAAAGCTTTTGGAGTAGCTCCAGGACTAGGAATGCTTTGGGCAAGTGAAAAAGCTATGGCAAGAAGAGCTAGCTTAGGTCCAATCCCAGAATATTATGCTGACTTTGATAGATGGTTGCCTATTATGAAAGATCCTGGCAAATATTTTGCAACACCTGCCGTAAATATGATTTGGGCATTACAAGAATCAATAAGAATAATTAAAGAAGAAGGACTAGAAAATAGATATGCAAGACACATAAAAAATGCTAAAGCAATGAGAAGTGCCTTAGAGGCTATGGGATTTTCAATATTAGCTGATGAAGCAAATCGTGCAGTTACATTATCATGCGTTTTATATCCAGAAGGATTAGACGATCTTAAATTTAGAACTGTACTAGCAGAAGAAGGAGCGCAAGTAGCGGGTGGACTTGCAGCATATGCTGGCAAAATGTTTAGAATGGGTCATATGGGTAATATTGATGATCATGATTTAGTGTCAGCTACAGCAGCAATAGAGAGAACTCTTTACAGAATGGGTAATGATGTTTTAGGTAAAGGTGTAGAAGCACTTCAAAGAGGATTACTATAATAATAAGAGTAAAAAGACTTAGATTTTTAAAATCTAAGTCTTTTTTTAAGCATTTATATCTTTTAGTGCTTCTAAACAGGAAAAAGCATTCTATTATCCTCTTACCATATTTGATCCACACTTGGGACACTTAATTGAGGTACAGGGAGAAGCCACTACATGTTTAACTCTTTCGCCACATTTTGGACATACGCAATATCCTGCAGGTCCTGCACCTATTCCGCCACCTCGTCCTAGTCCTTGTCCTCTTCCGGCTGAACCCGTTCCATCTCTTGCTGGCATTTTAAGACCTCCTAAAATAATCTTATCTAATTGATAATCTATCTCTATAATAGTCCTATTATGAGCATATGTCAATAATGCTTCGCATTTTACTTAAATCCTGTTGATTTTCAATTAATAAAAATCTTTTATTTTGAATTATAAATTTTATTTGATTTAAATTTATTTTAAACATAGATATGATAGAGTATGTAGAGGATGAGATATAAAACTGGATAAGAGAATATGGGGAATAGTACTAGATGATTTTGTAAAAAACGATACTTATATGGTAGATTATAATATAGATTGAATAATTTTGATAATTATTACATATAAAAATAGATATAAAAACAATAGTAATGTTACCTATGTATTCTATATCTATTAGCTTAAAGATACTAAAATTTAAATCTGTCTAAGCTCTTAATCCCTTGAATCATACAGTCCTTCCGAACAAGGCATTGAACCCTTTTCTGTTATAATCATATCAACGGGTATGTCAAAACTCTCTCGTGGGACTTGTTCAATTATTTGCATTCCAAATCCAATGGAAATTTTTGGTACAGTTTTCGAAACATCTAATAAGAATCTATCATAGTAGCCTCCGCCATAACCAACTCTAAATCCGTGGCTATCGAAGACAACACCTGGAACTATAATAAGTTCAATTTCTTCTTTTGCAATTGGTCTGATAAATTGTTTTTTTGGAGTGAGGATATTATAGTATCCAATTTCAAGTTCATCAAAATCACGTAGTTCTGAAGGTATAAGTTCTCTAGGTTCATGAATAGATACTGGTACAATGATTCTTTTTCCTTCAGTGATAGCTTCTTTTATAAAATTATGGGTGTCAACTTCATGACTAAAACTTAAAAAACACATTATTGTCTTTGAATTCTTATAATATGAAGTAGATTTTATTAATTTGTTTATTCTTTCACTATAATTTTGTCGTGTCAAAAGCGGTATCTGAGCTCTTTCACTAAGAATTTTTTTACGTAATGTTATTTTATCCAATTTTAATCACCTCAAAGAGTTTATTTATAATCAATTTTATAATATAATAAACATATTATCATAAATATCTAATAAATAAAAATATAATTTTCTGAAAGTTAAGGTGAGATAGTGATTAAAATGACAAACATTGCAAAGGAATATCGAAATGGAGTTATTGCTTTGTATGATATAAATATTGATATACATAAGGGAGAATTTGTTTTTCTAGTTGGTTCTAGTGGAGCCGGTAAATCTACTCTTATAAAGCTTATATTAAAAGAAGAAGGAATTACAAGAGGAAAGTTAATTTTGGATGATATGGATATTACAAGAGTACCCAATCGTAGAATTCCATACATTAGAAGAAAGGTAGGAGTTGTTTTTCAAGATTTTAGGCTTTTGCCGAATAAAACTGTTTATGAGAATGTTGCGTTTGCTATGGAGATAATTGGTGCAAGGCCAAGAGAGATAAGGCGAAGAGTACCTACTATTTTAAGTATGGTTAGTCTAAGCAAAAAAGCTTCTAGTTTTCCTGATCAGTTATCTGGAGGGGAACAACAAAGAGTTTCAATTGCTAGATCAATAGTAAATAATCCACCTGTATTAATTGCAGATGAGCCGACAGGTAATCTAGATCCAGATACAGCGGCAGAAATTATGAGAGTTTTAATGGATATAAATAATAGAGGGACTACTATTATAATGGCAACTCATGCAAAAGAGATAGTCAACACTATGAAAAAAAGAGTTATCGCCCTTGAAAATGGAAGAATGGTACGAGATGAAGAGAAGGGTGGTTATAGCATTGAAATTCCGAATCTTTAAGAATATCATAAAACAGGGATTTCAGAGTATGTGGCGTAACCGGGGAATGGGGTTAGCTTCAGTAACCAGCATTTCAGCTGTTCTGATGATTCTTGGAGTTGTTTTAATTCTTATTTTAAGCATTAATAATGCAGTGTTAGATACAAAGTTAAAGTTTGATGAAATAGAAGTATTTCTGGAAGATGATTTATCTAGTGAAGTACTTGATAGTATCGAGGATTCTGTAAAAGGCTATCCAGGAGTAATTTCAATTATGTTTCGTTCAAAAGAACAGGCACTTCAGATTATGAAAGAGGATTGGGCTGATGAAGGTTATCTATTAGAAGGTCTTGAAGAAAATCCATTGCCTGATTCATATATTATTAAGGTAAATGATATAGTTCTTGCTGATAAACTAGTAAATAACGTAAAAGCACTTGACGGCATCGAAGAAGTGAAATATTATAAAGATGTAATAGATAAATTGTTGATTTTTGCTGGATATATTCAATTTGCGGGAATTGCAATAATTGGAATATTAGTTTTCGTGTCAATATTTATTATTTCTAATACAATAAAAGTAGCAGTTTCAGCTAGGAGAAGAGAGATTAATATAATGAAGTATGTAGGTGCTACAAATGGCTATATTAGAGGACCTTTTATTATGGAAGGTTTATTGTTTGGGGTAATAGGAGCTATAATAGCTATAGTAGTAGTGTATTTTGGGTATGATTATTTCTTTAACTCAATGAATGAAAAATTATATGCTATATTTACATTTTATTTAGTAGATCCAAAGATCATATTTGCCGATATTGCAATTATATTTGGAACAATAGGTGCAGGGATAGGAGCACTTGGTAGTATGATTTCCTTAAAAAGATTTTTAAATGTATAGGAGGTTGCATATGAAAAAAAGAAGACTATTAGTTTTAGCGATAGCTTTTATACTTGTTTTTTCAACAGTTTTACAAGTATATGGAGATAGCATTAGTGATTTAAAAAATCAACAACAAAAAATACAATCTCAAATTGAAAATACTAAAAAAGAAATACAAGCTATGCAAAATACATCTAAAGACGTTGATAATCAAATTAAGGAAATTGACTTAAGGGTTGCAAATGCAGCTTCGGAAATTGAAAATGTTGAAAACGAGTTGGGAATAATTAATCTTGAAATAGAGGATACACTGATTGAACTTGATGAAGCGGAAGTTAATATAGAAGGAAAGATAGACACTTTTAACGATAGACTTCGAGTAATGTATAAAAATGGGAATGCAGGTTACCTAGAAGTTTTACTTTCAGCTACTAATATCAAAGATTTCCTTTCAAGACAAGAAATGATCGAGTCAATCGCAGAATATGATAAAGAATTAATTAAATATATGAAAGAACAAAGGGATATAATACAAGAGAACAAAGTTGAACTTGAGGCTAAAAGAGCTTCTGTTGAAGTTGCTAAATCGAAGCTTCAGGCTAGAAAAAGAGAACTTGAAAAAGTTAGTCGAGAAAAAGAAGAGTTGATGGGAAGACTTTCTGAAGATATTAAAGAATTCGAAAAAGAATATGATAAATTAAACGATTATGCTAAAGATATTGAGTCTAAAATTGTTAAGTTACAGAAAAATACGGGACCATATTCTGGAGGTAAAATGGATTGGCCAGTTGTAGGTCATACCAGAATAAGTTCTCCATTTGGATATAGGATTCATCCAATTTTTAAAGTCAAAAAGCTTCACACTGGTATAGATATCCCAGCACCAACTGGTACTCCTGTTTCATCAGCGGCAGCAGGTACTGTTATTTATTGTGATTGGCTTGGCGGTTATGGGAAAGCAGTAATGTTAGACCATGGAGGTGGAATTGTAACTTTATATGCACATAATTCAGCATTTGTTGTATCTGAAGGACAAACTGTATCAAGAGGACAAACTATTTCCAAAGCAGGGAGTACTGGGAATTCTACTGGTCCACATTTGCATTTTGAGGTTAGAAAGAATGGTTCATATGTTGATCCAATGCCTTGGTTAAGCGGAAACTAAAACTAGGAGAGTAATCTCCTTTTTTTATTTTGTATTTAGAGAATTGATGGAGAGGTTAGGTGTGAAGATGTCAAAGAAAAAGATAGTAGTTTTATTTGTTGTTCTATTATTACTTACAAATGGGATAACATTTGCCGCTACAAATATTGTTGGATTAAGTATGGGGTCAAAAGTAGTTTTAAATAAGGTTGATTATGAAGAATTGTCAGAGCTGTATAAAGAAAATTCAAAAATAATGATGGTAAAAGACGTTATAGATGAGCTTTATCTGAGAGAAGTTAATGAAGAGGATTTATTTGAAGGGCAGATAAAGGGAATGGTAAATGCTTTAGATGATCCATATTCGATTTATATGACTAAAAGCGAATTTGAGAGTTTTAATGTTTCTACAGAAGGTGTATACGGTGGGATTGGAGTTATTGTAACACCGGGAGAAGACAATCTGATTACTGTAGTTTCTCCTATTGAAGATACTCCTGGTGAAAGAGCAGGAATTAAAACAGGTGATAAAATCTTAAAGGTAAATGATGAAGAATTTTTCGCTGATAATATGGATGAAGCTGTATCAATAATGCGGGGAGAACCAGAAACAGATGTTATACTCACAATTATGAGAAAAGACAAAGATGGAGTAATGGATACCTTTGAAGTTAGTATTACTAGAGAGATAATTAGGTTGGTATCTGTAAAAGCAGGAATTGTGGATGGTAATCTTGGATATATTAGATTAACATCTTTTGATACAATCACTGCGGATGACTTTAGCAAAAATTTAAAAGAGCTTGAATTAGAGGGAGCAAAAGGCCTTATTATTGATGTTAGAGGTAATCCAGGTGGACTATTAAATATAAGCGTGGATATAGCCGATGCACTTCTTGGAGAATCCACAGTTGTATATACTGAAGATAAGAATGGGAAAAGAGAATACGAAAAATCTGATAAGGCTCAAACAGAGCTCCCATTAGTACTTTTAGTAGATGGTGGTAGCGCAAGTGCTTCAGAGATATTAGCTGGAGCAATAAAAGATAATAATAGAGGTTTATTAATTGGGACTACGACATTTGGTAAAGGGGTAGTTCAAAGAATTAAGAATTTACCCGATGGTTCAGGAGTGAAAATTACTACATCAGAGTATTTTTCACCAAATGGAGTTAATATTCATGGAATTGGGATAGATCCAGATGTAGAGGTAGAGCTGAATGAAGATGTTGAAAACATTGGGATGGATTATTTGGAACAAGATAATCAACTTCAAAAGGCAATTGAGGTATTAAGAGAGGAAATTTAAAGAGATAGCTATTTAGCTATCTCCTTTTTAAATCATTTGTAGGAATTGAAAATATAATCTTAGGTGAATTTTCTTCATATGGAATGGATAGATTTAGATATACTAGTTCAGAATTCTTGTGATAAAATGATTTCGCTGAATTTATATTACCAATAGTTTGGAGTTCTTTAGTATCAAGATTTAGTATAGAATTATGATAGCAACTATTTCCAGCAGATGATTCTGTAATATATAGTTCATCAGGAGAGATTACATTAAAAGAGCTAATTGTGTTTAAAATTGTAAATTCATCTTTTAATGTTTTTAAACTAAATATATGGAGAGATTCCGAGTCAGAATACTCAGCTTTTTCTATATAAGCTCCATAGTTTTTATTAATTATAGTGGGTGAATATCCATTAGCTATAAACACAAATCCATTTTCTTGATCCCATAATTTGATTTTATTATTTTTAGTGTTATCTATATACTCAGAGAGAAGTATGGTATCTTCAAACTGACTAAAATTAGAAATATCAAATACAGCAGTTAAGGCTGTTCTAATGGTATTTTCTTTTGTATCATATAGAAAGATATTAGATTGATTGTTTTGGAATGAAGTTAATATTGAAAGCTCGCTAGTACTTTTCCAATCAATTTGTTCGGGCATTTGATTTTCTTCTAATACAATTTTAGTAACTCGTTTATCAGATAATTCAAGAATATAGGGACTAGAATAATTACCATTTTTTTCAATAAACGCAATAGCTAAACCATCAGGTCTAAATTTTGCAGAAATAATATCGGATTGAGTAGTATATATTTTTGTTTTTGTACTGTCTAAAAAATCATATAACCATATTTCAGTTGTTAAGGATAGATTATCAATTATATTTTTACTATAAAGAAATCCATAGTTTTGATCAGAGGCAAGTACTTCACCTTCATCAACCAATGAAGATATCAAACTTTTTTTTGACATAATAACTTGTCCTGTTTCACTATCTACTAATAATTCTAAATCGATAATAGGGTTTTCTATGTTTTGAATATCAAAGATATTTTCAAAGTTGATTTCCCAAAGAATTGAATCATCTTTTTCAACTAAACTTATATCAGGATAAGAATCTGTAGATATTTTAAAATCTGCTTGAACTTTATTTAAAACATCAACTATACCATAATTAATTTCAACAGGTTCATAGTTTTCATTTATAATATTAAATTCTAGCTTATCTAATTCTTTGCTATCCAATTTTGTGAGTAAAATAGAAATTTGGGGTATAACTAACTTTGCAGATGAATATGAACTATTTATGATGCTTATATTTACAACATTATCAACTAGAGTTATATCAGAGACTTCCATACCTGAGCTTTTAACTAATCCAGGGGTAATTAAGATTCTAGTCTCATCTAGCTTTGTTACCAGTTCAACTTTTGGATTAGTGTTTTGATAGCCTTTTGAAAGCAAAACTTTTTCAACAAGAAATTCGAAATCATTTTCTGAATATGTTGAGGCATTAATATCAATTTTAGTTAAAAAAGGTAAGTCTCCTAAAGAACAGCCAGATAAAAGGAGTGCCATTATAAATACTATGAATAATAAAAATCTTTTTTTCATATCTTAATATCGCCTCCTTTTATCAATTTTACCTTATTGAAGTGGTTTCTACAAGTAAATAAATGGAGTGGATTTTTGATAAGAAAAAGTATACTATATAAATAGAACAAGTGTTCAGAAAGAAGGGCGAATATGAATGAGTTTAAAATAGAATCATCATATAAATTGACAGGCGATCAACCTGCTGCTGTAAACCAAATAGTAGAAGGTTTAAATAAAGGGATGCAAGACCAAGTATTATTAGGAGTTACAGGGTCAGGTAAAACATTTACCATGGCAAATGTAATAGAAAGAGTGCAAAGACCTACTTTAGTAATAGCTCATAATAAAACCCTAGCTTATCAATTAGCAAGTGAATTTAAAGAATTTTTTCCTGAAAGTGCAGTGGAATATTTTGTAAGCTACTACGATTATTATCAACCAGAGGCTTATGTACCACAAACAGACACATATATTGAAAAAGATTCTTCAATAAATGATGAGATTGATAAGCTAAGGCATTCAGCTACTATGTCTTTGTTTGAAAGAAGAGATGTTATAATTGTGGCATCAGTTTCTTGTATTTATGGACTTGGAGATCCTATTGATTATGAAAATCTAGTAGTTTCCTTAAGACCAGGAATGCTGAAAGATAGAGATGAGGTTATGAGAAAGCTTATAGATATTCAATATATGAGAAATGATATTAATTTTGTCAGAGGTACATTTAGAGTAAGAGGGAATATTTTAGAGATATTTCCAGCCTCATCAGGAGAGAATACTCTAAGAGTAGAATTTTTTGGAGATGAAATAGATAGAATTACAGAAGTTAAGCATATAACAGGAGAAATAATAGGATATAGAAACCATGTTTCTATATTTCCAGCTTCACACTTTGCAACAACAAATGAAAAAGTTGAAAGGGCAATACTTAAAATAGAAACAGAACTAGAAGAAAGGCTTAAGGAACTTAGAGATAAAGATAAATTGGTAGAAGCGCAAAGACTAGAACAACGAACTAGATATGATTTAGAGATGCTTCGTGAAATGGGATTTTGTTCAGGAATTGAGAATTATTCAAGACATTTAAGTGATAGACCCGCAGGAAGTAGACCGTATACATTAATCGACTATTTTCCAGATGACTTTTTAGTTATTATAGATGAGTCTCATGTTTCAATCCCACAAATAAGAGGGATGTATTTGGGAGACAAATCAAGAAAAACAACTCTTGTAGAGTATGGATTTAGATTGCCATCTGCGTTAGATAACAGACCACTTCAATTTGATGAATTTGAAGGGATGGTAAATCAGGTATTATATACGTCAGCGACCCCAGGACCATATGAATTAGGGAAAGCTTCACAGGTAATTGAACAAATAATACGTCCAACAGGTTTATTAGATCCAGTTATTGAAATAAAACCTACTAAAAATCAAATTGATGATTTATTAACTGAAATAAGAACTGTTATAGATAGAAATGAAAGAATACTTGTAACGACACTTACAAAGAGAATGTCAGAGGACTTAACTGATTATTTAAAAGAGGTAGGCATTAAGGTGAATTATCTTCATTCTGATATTGATACTCTTGAAAGAATGGAAATCTTAAGAGATTTAAGACTGGGTAAATATGATGTGTTAGTTGGTATAAACCTTTTAAGAGAAGGTTTGGATTTACCAGAGGTTTCACTTGTGGCTATTTTAGATGCAGATAAAGAAGGCTTTTTAAGAAGTGAAACTGCTTTGGTTCAAACTTTTGGGCGTGCAGCCAGAAATGTACTAGGGAAAGTAATCCTTTATGCAGATAAAATGACAGGCTCAATGCAAAGAGCAATTGATGAAACAAGCAGGCGTAGAAAGATTCAAGAAGAGTATAATAAAGAGCATAATATTGTTCCGAAATCTATTGTAAAAGATATAAGAAATATTATTGAAGCTACACTTGTGGCCGATGGAGAAGTAGATTATGGTGAGGATATTTCAAATGAAGAATTAGAAGCTATAGTAATAGGGATGGAAACAGCGATGCTTAAAGCAGCTGAAACTTTAGATTTTGAAAAGGCAGCAGACTTAAGAGACAAAATTATTCAAATTAAGAAGAAGATTAGAAACTAGAGGTGAAAAAATGACTAAAAATATTATAAGAGTTCGGGGTGCTAAAAAGCATAATTTAAAAAATATTGATATAGACATCCCTAGAGATAAATTTACGGTTGTAACTGGATTAAGTGGTTCGGGAAAATCATCACTTGCTTTTGATACGATATATGCAGAAGGTCAAAGAAGATATGTTGAGTCATTATCAAGCTATGCAAGACAATTTCTAGGGCAGATGGAAAAACCAGATGTAGATTATATAGATGGATTATCACCTGCAATTTCAATTGACCAAAAAACTACATCAAGAAATCCGCGTTCTACAGTTGGAACTGTTACTGAGGTTTATGATTATTTAAGAATTTTATTTGCACGCGTTGGAACGCCGTACTGCTATAAGTGTGGTAAAGAGATAACTAGTCAAACAATAGATCAAATGGTAGATAGAGTTTTAAAATTACCAGAAAGGACAAAATTGCAAATTTTGGCACCAGTTATTCGTGGTAAAAAGGGTGAACATAAAAAGATAATAGAATCGATTAAAAAAGATGGATTTGTAAGGATTATTCTTGATGGAGAAATGTTAGAATTAGATAATGAAATAGAAATAGATAAAAACAAGAGTCATAATCTAGATGTTGTAGTTGATAGAATTATAATTAGAGATGGTATAGAAGCAAGATTAGCTGACTCTATAGAAACAGCTTTAAAGCTAGGAGATGGACTAGTAGTAGTTGATGTGATAGATAAAGAAAAGTTGACTTTTAGCCAAAAACTATCTTGTCCAGATTGTGGCATATCAATTGAGGAAATGTCACCAAGAATGTTTTCATTTAATAGTCCATTTGGAATGTGCGAAACTTGTAATGGATTGGGTTTTCATAAAGAAATTGACCCAGAACTTGTAATACCAAATAAAAATCTTAGTGTAAGCCAAGGTGCCATTGCACCATATGGGCACACTTCTAAAAATAGTTATTACAATCAAATATTTAAGACAATGGGAGAACACCATAATTTTACAATGGATCAACCTATATCAGAAGCTCCAAAGGGTTTTCTTGATGATTTGCTCTATGGCACAAAGAAAAAAATAGAGTTTAAGTTTTTAAGTCACTTTGATGATACTGGAGAGAGAGAATACAGCGGTAAGTTTGAAGGTGTAGTTCCAAACTTACAGAGAAGGTACAAAGAAACGCATTCGGATTATATGAGAAATAATATTGAAGATTATATGGCTGAAACTCCTTGTTCTTCGTGTGGAGGGAAAAGATTACGACCAGAAGTGCTGTCAATTAAAATAAATGGATTAAATATAGCAGAAGTTACTGATATGCCTGTAGTAAAGGCATTTGATTTTTTTGAGAATCTTGAATTAAGTGAAAAACAAAAAATAATAGCACATCAAATATTAGAAGAAATCCATAAGCGACTGCTCTTTTTATCGAATGTAGGATTGGATTATCTTACACTTTCTAGAACGGCTGGTACTTTATCAGGTGGAGAAGCTCAAAGGATAAGGTTAGCTACGCAAATAGGTTCCAGTTTGGTAGGCGTTATATACGTCTTAGATGAGCCAAGCATTGGTCTTCATCAAAGAGATAATGCTAAACTCTTAAAAGCGCTTAGGGACCTAACAAACTTGGGTAATACGCTTATAGTAGTTGAACATGATGAAGAAACCATGTTAGAGGCAGATAATATAATAGATATTGGTCCAGGCGCAGGAATACATGGCGGGAACGTAGTAGCTCAAGGCAGTTTAAAGGATATAATTGATACAAAGGAATCAATAACTGGAAAGTATTTATCAGGAGAATTAAAAATAGAAATTCCTGAAAAGAGAAAACCTGCAAATGATAAATGGCTTGAAATAAAAGGTGCAAGAGAGAATAATTTAAAGGCGATAGATATTAAAATCCCTCTAGGACTTATGACTTGTGTGACCGGAGTGTCTGGTTCTGGAAAGAGCTCATTGGTTAATCATATACTTTATAAAGCTTTAGCCCATAGTTTGAATGGAGCTAGGATTAGACCAGGAGCTTATGATGATATAAAGGGAATGGAATATTTAGATAAGGTAATAGAAATTGACCAAAAACCTATAGGAAGAACTCCAAGGTCCAATCCTGCGACATACACAGGTTTATTTGATCCTATAAGAGAAATGTTTGCAATGACAAATGAAGCTAAAATGAGAGGCTATAAGAAGGGGAGATTTAGCTTTAATGTTAAAGGTGGACGTTGCGAGGCTTGTAATGGAGACGGAATAATAAAAGTAGAAATGCACTTTCTTCCTGATGTTTATGTACCTTGTGAGGTATGCAAAGGGAAGAGATATAATAGAGAGACATTACAAGTTAAATATAAAGGAAAGAACATCTCAGAAGTATTAGATATGACAGTAGAAGAAGGCTTGGAATTCTTTAAGAATATACCTAAGATCAATAGAAAGTTACAAACATTAAATGACGTTGGACTTGGTTACATTAAAATAGGGCAACCATCTACAGAGCTTTCAGGGGGAGAAGCCCAGAGAGTTAAGCTTGCTACTGAACTATCGAAAAGAGCAACTGGGAAAACTGTTTATATTCTAGATGAGCCTACAACAGGATTACATTCAGCTGATATTCATAAATTAATTGACGTTTTAAATCAATTAGTTGAAGGAGATAATACAGTTATTGTTATCGAGCATAATTTAGATGTTATTAAGACGGCTGATTATATCATCGATCTTGGACCAGAAGGTGGCGAAGGGGGAGGATATTTGGTTGCTGCAGGGACACCTGAACAGGTAAGTAAAGTTAAAAAATCTTATACCGGAGAATATTTAAAAGGCATTCTTAAAGCGAGAGGAGTTAATAGGTAATGTGCGGGAGATACTCTTTAGATGCAGATATAGATGAGCTAATAGACAGATACAAGGCGATATTGAAAGAAAGAGCAGTTTATAATATGGAAGAAGTATTTCCAACAGATATACAACCTATAGTGGTGAATCGCGATAAACAAGAAATAGTATTTGCGAAGTGGGGATTCTATACTGACTTTACAAATAGACCAATAATAAACGCCAGAGCTGAAACAATAAATGAAAAGACTCTTTTTAGAAAACATTTTTTATTAGGAAGATGTTTAGTTCCCGCTACGAGTTTTTTTGAATGGGAAAAAAATGACGGGAAGAAAATTAAGAGAAGAATATCAATAGAGAAAGAAAAAATATTTTCACTGGCTGGGTTAATGGATGAATCAGGATCATTTACTATTATAACTACATCGGCTAATCAACAAATGAAAGGCATTCACGATAGAATGCCAGTAATCATTCAAAAGGATAAAGAAGAAATTTGGTTAAATCATAATATAAAGAATCCAAATCAGTTGAATAGTATGCTAATACCATATAATCTTCCACTAGTAATAGATTGAAGAATTAATCAAAAATAAATGCTTGCTTTTTTATTTTAAAGAGCATATAATCATAAACATATTAAATTTAACTAAAGGAGGTCTTAATCTTGATGATAAAAGATTTGATCAAGAGCCAACGGAAGTTAGTTTCCAGCAATGAAAACAAGACTTCCAAAAATCTAAGGATATTCTTACTATTATAGCCAACAAATTTAAATATAATAGGAGGAATAAAAATGAAAAAGAAAATAGCTTTATTATTAACAATGGTGATTTTAGCAGTAAGTTTAGCAGGGTGTTCAGGTTCAGGGGATGCTGAGCCAGCATCTAAATTAGAACAAATTAAAGCAGATGGTAAGATGGTTTTAGGTACAGCTGCAGATTATCCACCATATGAATTCCATAAGGAAATTGATGGAGAAGACAAAATTGTGGGATTTGATATTGAAATTGCAAAAGCAATTGCAGAATCCATAGGAGTTGAACTTGAAATAGTAGATATGAAATTTGATGGATTATTGCCAGCACTTACTACAGGTAATATCGATTTTATAGTTGCGGGAATGGTTGCATCTGAAGAAAGAAAAGAATCTGTTGATTTTTCAGTACCATATTATGTAGCTCAACAAAGATTTATCGTTAAAGCAGAAGATGCACAAACACTAACTACACCAGCTGATTTTGAAGGTTTGAAAATTGGAGCTCAAAAATCTACAATTCAAGAAGGAATAGCACTTGATAAGTTTGCTTCTTCAGAGTATATTGGTTTAAGTAAGATAACAGATTTAATATTAGAACTTAAGAATGATAAAGTTGATGGATTAATTCTTGCAGAACCTGTTGCAAAAGCATATGTAAGTCAAAATTCTGATTTATTTTTAGCAGAGGAAATTCTAGGTCAGGAAGATGGAGTTGCTATAGCAATTGATAAAGGCAATGAGGACTTAGTAGAAGAAATAAATACTATTTTAACAAAACTTATTGATGATGGAAGTATAGCTAATTTCATTGCAGAGGCTACGGCGTTAGCTGACGAATAAGATATTCCCTGGCAAAAGAGAAACAATTCTCTTTTGCTTTTTTAATTTTTTAAAAACTTTAGAGGAGGATTAATTTGGACGCAATTTTGGATTTTTTCACTGGAGAAGCAGCATTTATTGCTAAATACTATAAATTTTATTTAAATGGTACATTAATAACTTTGAGCGTCAGTTTTTTTGGTGTATTATTTGGTACAATGTTTGGAGTTATACTAAGTTTAATGAAATTATCAAAATACAAAGTGTTAAAAAATATTGCTTCTGCATATATTGAAGTAGTAAGGGGTACACCTCTATTGGTTCAGGTGTTTATAGTGTTTTATGGTCTTCCAATGATACTACCATTTGAACTAAGTAGAATAGCAGCTGGTACTATAGCTGTGTTATTAAACAGTGCAGCTTATGTAGCTGAAATAATAAGGGCTGGAATTTTATCGATAGATAGAGGTCAGATGGAAGCAGCAAGGTCGCTAGGAATGAAACATTGGGTTGCAATGAGATTTATTATAATTCCTCAAGCATTTAAAAACATATTACCTGCTTTGGGAAATGAATTTATCGTTTTAATAAAAGAATCCGCAATTATTTCTATTGTAGGTATTCATGATATTATGTACAACACTGATACAATAAGAGGAATATCATATAAGCCATTTGGTCCTCTAATATATGCAGCGGTAATATATTTTATCATAACATTTACGCTTTCTAAACTATTGGGATTATTTGAAAGGAGATTGCGTGCCGGTGATCAATACAATTAATTTAAATAAAAAATTTGGAGAATTACATGTATTAAAAGATATAAATGAACATATAGAAGAAGGAGAAGTTGTAGTAGTAATTGGACCAAGTGGGTCTGGAAAGAGTACTTTTCTAAGATGTTTAAATCTATTGGAAGAGCCAACTAGTGGTGAAATTATTTTCCAAGGTGTTTCAATAGTAGATAAAAAGAATGATATAAATAAACAAAGAGAAAAAATGGGAATGGTATTTCAACAGTTTAATCTTTTCCCTCATAAAACTATTTTAGAAAATATAACATTGGCTCCAATTCAAGTTAAAGGTTTGAGTAAAGTAGAAGCAAATGAGGTTGCAATGGCATTATTAAAAAGAATTGGATTAGAAGAGAAAGCTAACACTTATCCAAACCAATTATCAGGTGGACAAAAGCAAAGGATTGCTATAGTAAGAGCCTTGGCTATGTCGCCAATAGTTATGTTGTTTGACGAACCTACATCAGCGCTAGATCCTGAGATGGTTGGAGAGGTGCTAGAACTTATGAAAGAATTAGCTCATGAAGGTATGACGATGGTAGTAGTAACTCATGAAATGGGTTTTGCAAAAGAGGTTGGATCAAGAGTTATATTTATGGATGAAGGGCGTATGGTTGAGCAAGGCAAACCAGATGAATTCTTTAATAATCCTAAAAATCTCCGAACACAAGAATTTTTAAAGAAAATATTAGTTTAGTAGAGTGTCTTAGACTTTTTTAAAAGAAATGATTAAGTTTCTTTTAAAAATTGTCAAAGACGCTCTTTTACATTATAGGAAAGTTTAACTACCTATAGTATAATAAAACTGATATAAAAGATAAATGGAGGTTTAAAATGCTCTATATGATGTTTGGATTTTCTCTCCTTGGAGGGATCGATAAATTATTAGGAAATAAATTCGGACTTGGAGTTAAATTTGATGAAGGGATCAAAGCTATGGGAAGCCTCGCTTTAACGATAATTGGAATTTATAGCCTCTCACCTATTATTGCAAAGCTGATGACTCCAATTTTAACGCCGATGGCAAAATTATTATTCACGGATCCATCAGTTTTTATAAGTAGTGTTTTAGCAACCGATTTAGGAGCTTTTAATACAAGTATGGAATTAGCATTAGATCCACAAGTAGGTGTGTTTAATGGTATAATATTAGCATCGATGTTAGGTGCTACAATTTCTTTTACGGTACCTGTTGCCATAAATCTTATTTCTGCAAATGATTTTATTTTTTTTTCTAAGGGTGTTTTAGCAGGAATAATTACAATACCTGTAGGGATGTTGGTAGCAGGGTTTATGCTTCATGTAGAGTTAATAGATATTATATTTAATATACTTCCTGTAGTCATAATATCAAGTTTAATTGCATATGGGCTTGTAAAGTCCTTAAATAAAACTATTCAAGTATTTAATATTCTTGGGAAAGTGGTATTATTTATAAGTACAATAGGATTTTTATTTGGAATATTAAACTATGGATTTGGTATATCTATAATAGATGGTATGCTACCAATCGAAGATGGTGTTATGTTAGTATTTAGTATAAGTGTAGTATTATCAGGGGCATATCCAATGTTGTATATTATATCAAGAAAGTTTTATAAAGAACTTAATGCAATATCTAATAAATATGGTTTAGATGAGTATTCATTATTGGGATTAGTATCATCTTTAGCCAGTGCACTTCCTATGATGGGTATATATTCTGAGATGAATAACAAAGGGAAAGTATTAAATGCAGCATTTGCTGTTAGCGGTTCTTATGTTTTTGGTGGTCAACTTGGATACGTTAGTTCAGTTGCACCACACACTGTAAATGCATTTATAGTAAGTAAACTTGTTGCAGCTATAGCAGGGATTGCAGTAGCATTATATTTAATTAAAAAGGAAACCAAGGAGGTAATGTAAATGTTAGTAAATGATAAGATTAAGGCTTTAAGAGATTTAATGAAAAAAAATGGTTTTACATGTTATATGGAACCAACAGGGGACCCACATAGTTCAGAGTATGTAGCAGACTATTATAAAGGTAGAGAATTTTTGACAGATTTTACTGGTTCTGCAGGTACAGCTATTGTAACTCTAGATAAAGCTATTTTATGGACTGATGGTAGATATTTTATTCAAGCAGAGAATCAGATAAAAGATTCTGAATTTATTCTATACAAAATGAGTACTCCTGGTTATCCTAGCGTATCAGAATGGTTAGAAAAGAACCTTAAAGAAGGTGATAATCTAGCTATAAATCAATTGCTTGTTTCACAAAAGACTATAGAGAATCTAAGCGACTCTCTAATAAAAAAAGGAGTAGTAGTTAAACCTACTGAAGATTTACTAGATAGTATTTGGATAGATAGACCAAGTTTACCAACTAACCCAATTTTTAAATTAGATATGCAATATACAGGAAAGTCTGTGGAAGATAAATTAGAAGAGCTTAGAGAAAATCTCCAAAATGAAGAAGCGGATTATTTTCTTTTATCAAGCTTAGATGATATTGCATGGCTTTTTAATATTCGAGGAGGAGATGTTACATATACTCCTGTGGTAATATCCTATGCATTAATATCGGCAAATTCAGCAAATCTATATATAGATAAAAATAAAGTATCTAATACTATAGAAGAAGATTTAAAAAAACATGGAGTTTCTGTATCAGACTATGAAGATATAAAGATAGATGTAGAAAATATTGCTTTAGGTTCTAAAATACTTCTTAATAAAGCTAGAACAAATGCATGGATTTATTCTTCAATAAAAGATGGGATTGAAGTAATAGATAAAACAGATATAACCGAACATTTGAAAGGTAAAAAAAATGAAACAGAATTGGCTAATTTGAGGAAAGCATATATAAAGGATGGTATTGCTTTGTCGAAGTTTTTCTATTGGTTAGAACATGAAATTGGGAATCAAGATATAAATGAACTTAGTGCTGCACAAAAACTTCTTGAATTTAGAGAAGAACAAGAGGGTTTTATAGAACCTAGCTTTGGAACAATCTCAGCATATGGGCCTAATGGAGCAATGATGCATTATTCTGCAACAAAAGAATCTTTTTCAAAACTTGAGCAGGAAGGATTGTATTTAGTAGATTCTGGAGGACAGTATTATAATGGAACAACTGATATTACAAGAACTATATCTCTAGGCAAGCCTACTAGTGAAGAAAAAAGAGATTTTACACTTGCTCTGAAAGGTCATGTTAACCTAATATCTGCAAAGTTTTTAGAAGGAGCTTCAGGTCATGCACTTGATGTTTTAGCTAGATATCCTCTATGGCAAGAAGGCATAGATTATAAAAGTGGTACAGGCCATGGTGTAGGTTATTTACTAGGTGTTCACGAAGGACCTCATAGGATTTCAACAATGCCTAATCAGGTAGCGCTAGAAGAGGGAATGGTAGTTACTATTGAACCAGGTGTTTATAAACAAGGCAAATATGGAATAAGACATGAAAATGTAGTAAATGTAATAAAAAACATAAAAAATGAATCTGGGCAGTTTATGAATTTTGCTGTATTATCCTATTGTTATTTTGACTTAGCTTGTATAGATAAAGAATTGCTTACTAAGCATGAAATAGATTGGATAAATGATTATCATAATGAAGTTTACACTAAAATTGCTCAGTATTTAACAGAATCTGAAGCTGTTTGGCTAAAAGAAAAAACAAGAAAAATATAAAATTGGGTATTTGTTAATATATGGAATAGGTGATAGTTTGATAAATTTAGAAGATCAGTTAAAGAATTTGCCTGATTCTCCAGGCGTCTATTTAATGAAAGATGTAGGCGGAGAGATTATATATGTTGGAAAGGCTATATCTTTAAAGAATAGAGTAAGACAATATTTTCAGTCCTCATCAAATCATTCAAAAAAAGTTATTACAATGGTTAAACAAATCCACGATTTTGAGTATATTATGGTTGAAAATGAGGTTGAAGCTCTTGTATTGGAGTCAAACCTCATTAAAATAAATCGGCCAAAGTACAACATACTCTTAAGAGATGATAAGCAATACCCATATATTAAGGTTACATTAAATGAAAGATATCCTAGGGTATTAAAGACTAGAAGGATTGAGAAAGATGGTGCTAAATATTTTGGCCCATATCCAAGCGCAACAGCTGTAAATGAAGCTATAGAGATTTTTCATAGATATTATCAAATTAGAAATTGTAAATTAAATTTAGATAAAGAAGATGCGAGATTTAGACCGTGTTTAAACTATTTTATTGGTAGATGCTTAGGGCCTTGTATTGGAAATGTAGATAAAGAAATCTACAATGGAATGATAAAGGAAATTCTAGATTTTTTATCGCAAAAAAGCAATAGCTTAAATAAGATGATAGAAGCAAAGATGATTGAAGCATCCAAAAAATTAGATTTTGAAAACGCAGCAAGTTATAGAGATCAATTAGGAGCATTGGATATATTGCATGAAAAACAGATTATATCTTCAACTACTGAGCTTGAACAGGATATTATTGCAATGGCGAGAGGTATTGAAGAAGTAGTAGTTCAAGTGTTTTTTATAAGAGAAGGTAAGATAGTTGGCAGAGAGCATTTTATTATGGAAGATTCATATATTGAAGAAAGAGGAGAGATTCTAAGCTCTTTTGTAAAACAGTTTTATCCAGGGATTGCTTATATACCAAGAGAAATAATAATAGAGGAAGAACTACCAGATCATGAAGCTATACAAGATTGGTTAAGTAATCTTAAAGGAAATAAAGTTAGTCTTCAAGTACCCAAAAGAGGTGAGAAGCTTTCTCTTATAAGGATGGTTAAAGCTAATGCTATGGATATGTTAAACAAATATGGAGATAAATTTTTAAGAAAACATAGAGAAAATTTGAAAGCACTTGATATGTTGCAAGAGGACTTAGATTTAGATGAAAGACCTGATAGAATTGAAGCTTATGATATTTCTAATATAAGTGGTGTTGGTTCTGTTGGATCTATGGTAGTTTTTGAAAAAGGAGAAGCTAAAAAATCCGATTATAGAAGATTTAAGATTAAATCTGTTCAGACATCAGATGACTATAAGAGTATGGAAGAAATCCTTAGAAGAAGATTTACCAGAAGCTTAAATGAAAATATTGAAAATAAAAAAGATAATAAAAATCTCGAGAGCTTTTCATTATTACCTAATTTGATTATAGTAGACGGAGGTAAAGGTCAAGTAAATAAAGGTCAAGCTGTTTTAAATGAATTGGGAATAGAGATACCAATATGTGGACTAGTAAAAGATGATTTTCATAAAACACGGGGGATCATTTATAAAAACAAAGAGATTGTACCTGACAAAGAAGGTCTTGAATTTAAGCTTTTATATAGAATTCAGGAGGAAGCTCATAGATTTGCTATAAATTACCATAGAAGCTTGAGAACTAAGGATTTATTTAGATCTGAACTTGATGGGATACCATTAATTGGTGATAAAAGAAAGATAGCTTTATTAAAACACTTTAAAAGTATAAATAAGATAAAACAAGCTACAAAGGAAGAACTTTTAGAAGTTCAAGGGATTAATATAAGGGCAGCAGAGAATATATATTTACACTTTAAAAAAGAGGAGAGAAAATAATAATGAAAAAACTTTATTTGTCTGAAACTGATAAAAAAATAGCAGGGGTATGTGGAGGTATTGGAGAATACTTTGAGATTGACTCTACAATCATAAGGTTATTATGGATTGTAATATCTATACCAACAGGATTTTTCCCAGGTGCCATTGCTTATTTAGTTGCTGCAGCTGTAATGCCCAGACCTCCAAAGACTATAATATTTGAGGAGGATAATTAATGGAATATGTAATATTAAAAGATTTTATTAAGGAATTAGGGATTGAAGAATTATATCTTGCTGACAATATAAATGATGTAAAAATATATAATACTGAAATAAGCAGACCAGGTTTACAAATGGCAGGTTATTATAAGAAATTTGTACCTGACAGAGTACAAATTTTTGGAAATGCAGAATGGCAATATTTAAAGGATATGGATAATGAAAGTCGATATGCTGTATTGGAAAAATTTTACTCATATCCCATACCTCTAGTGGTTATAGCTCGTAATCTTGAAATTTTTCCCGAAATGATTGAATTATCTAAAAAGAATAATATATCGTTGATTAGGGGTAGTAGTGACACTTCTAAATTAGTTAATGACTTGAAAAATGGATTAGGTTTAAAGCTTGCCCCACAAGTAACAATGCATGGAGTTATGCTTGAAGTCTTTGGAATAGGAGTATTAATTATAGGAAAATCAGGAGTTGGAAAATCAGAAACAGCATTGGATTTGATTACTAAAGGTTGTAGATTAATTGCAGATGATTTAGTTGAAATAAGAAGAGTTGAAGATGTTTTAAGAGGATCCTGTCCAGAGCTGATTAGATATTTCTTAGAAATTAGAGGGGTAGGAATATTAGATATTGAAAGAATATATGGAATTGGTGCAGTTAAACAATTTGATTATTTAGATCTTGTTATTGAACTTGAAGAATGGGAAGACAAAAAGGAATATGACAGAATTGGCTTAGATGAGGAAAAAATTGAAATTCTTGGAGTAAATTTACCCAAAATAACTATTCCAGTTAAACCAGGTAGAAATATTGCTATGATAGTAGAAGTTGCAGCTAAAAACAATCGACAGAGAAGACTTGGATATAACGCAGCAGAGGTTTTAAATGAAAGAGTGAAACAATCAATACGGGATAGAAAAGAATTTGCTAAAGAGAATATTTAGATAAAAATTCAGAAATTCTAATTTCAATTATAAGTTGACTTTTTTTTTAGAGTTTAATATACTATTAATGATGTAAGATTAAGTAAAACTCATATTTTTTTAATATGCGTTTCAATTATAATACAACTAATTTTCCAAGGAGGTACTATACATGGGTAAAACAATGAAGACTATGGATGGTAATACGGCTGCGGCACATGTATCATATGCATTTACAGATGTAGCTGCAATATATCCTATTACACCATCATCAACCATGGCTGAAGCAGTAGACGAATGGTCTGCACATGGTTTGAAAAACATTTTCGGTCAAACAGTATTAGTAACTGAGCTACAATCAGAAGCAGGTGCCGCAGGAGCAGTTCATGGTTCTTTGCAAGCAGGAGCATTAACTACTACATATACAGCTTCTCAAGGACTTCTTTTAATGGTTCCAAATATGTATAAAATGGCGGGAGAACTTTTACCTGCAGTTTTCCATGTTTCTGCTAGAGCATTAGCGTCACATGCATTAAGTATTTTTGGAGATCATCAAGATGTTATGGCTACAAGACAAACTGGTTTTGCGCTTTTAGCATCAGGTTCTGTTCAAGAAGTTATGGACTTAGGTGGAATAGCTCACCTTTGTGCAATTAAAACAAGAGTACCTTTCCTACATTTCTTTGATGGATTTAGAACAAGTCATGAAGTTCAAAAAATAGAAGTAATGGATTTTGCTGATTTAGAGAAATTACTAGATTATGATGCACTTAATGAATTTAGACAAAGAGGATTAAATCCAGAAAGCCCTGTAACTAGAGGAACTGCACAAAATCCAGATATATATTTCCAGGCTGCTGAATCATCAAATCCTTTTTATCTTAAAGTTCCAGATGTTGTAAATGATTATATGAAAGAAATTAATAAAATTACAGGTAGAGAGTATAAACCTTTTAATTACTATGGCGATCCAGAAGCTACAGATATAATTATAGCTATGGGATCTGTTACTGATACAATAGAAGAAACTATTGATTATTTAATGGCTAAAGGTGAAAAAGTTGGAGTCATTAAAGTTCATCTATATAGACCTTTCTCAGCTAAGTATTTCTTTGATGTACTACCAAGTACAGTTAAGAAAATTTCTGTTTTAGACAGAACTAAAGAAAAAGGATCACTAGGAGAGCCACTTTATCTTGATGTAAGAAATCTTTTCTATGATAAAGAAGAACAACCTTTAATCGTTGGAGGAAGATATGGCTTAGGTTCAAAAGATACAACTCCTTCACAAATTTTAGCTGTATACAATAATTTAAAAGCAAACCAACCTAAAGATGGTTTTACAATTGGTATTGTTGATGATGTTACGAATCTATCTCTAGAAATAGAAGAAAAAATTCAAACTGCACATAAAGGTACAATCCAATGTAAATTCTGGGGATTTGGATCTGATGGAACAGTTGGAGCTAATAAGAGCGCTATAAAAATAATTGGTGATGACACTGATATGTATGCTCAAGGATATTTTGCTTATGACTCTAAAAAATCAGGTGGAGTTACTATATCTCACTTAAGATTTGGGCATACACCTATAAAATCAACATATTTAATCTCAGATGCTGATTTTGTTTCTTGCTCAAAGCAGTCTTATGTAAATAATTATGATTTATTAAGAGGTCTTAAAAAAGGTGGAACATTCTTACTTAATTGTCTATGGGATGAAGCTGAGTTAGAAGCTAATTTACCAGCACCAATGAAGAAATATATTGTTGAAAATGAAATTAAATTTTATACTATAAATGCTACTAAACTTGCTGTTGAAATTGGTTTAGGCGGTAGAATTAATATGATTATGCAATCTGCATTCTTTAAATTGTCTGAAGTGCTTCCAATAGATGAGGCTGTTGCACATCTTAAGAAGTCAGTTGTAAAAGACTATGGTAAAAAAGGCGAAAAAATTGTTAATATGAATTATGAGGCAATAGATAAAGGCCTTAATGCTCTTGTTAAAATAGATGTACCTGAGTCTTGGAAAAATGCTCAAGATGAAAAAGTTGCGGTAGTAGATGTACCAGAGTTTATTGAGAATGTTGTATTTACAATGAATAGACAAGAAGGGGACGATCTTCCTGTAAGCACATTTGTTGGTAGAGAAGATGGTACATTCCCAGCAGGAACAACTGCTTATGAAAAAAGAGCAATTGCAGTAACTGTTCCACATTGGATTAAAGAAAATTGTATTCAGTGTAACCAATGTTCACTTGTATGTCCACATGCAGTAATTCGACCTATATTAGTAACAGCAGAAGAAAAAGCTAATGCACCAGAAGGATTTGAAACAATTAAACCAGTTGGTAAAGGTTTTGAGGGTTTAGAATATAGAATGCAAGTTTCTACATTAGATTGTACTGGATGCGGTAACTGTGCTGATGTTTGTCCTGCAAAAGACAAAGCACTTGTTATGACTCCATATGAACAAGAATATGAAGTGCAAAAACCAAATTGGGAATTTGCAATGACTGTTAAGGCTAAGGGAGATTTATTCGATCCAAATACACTTAAAAACTCTCAGTTCCAACAACCATTACTTCAGTTCTCTGGAGCATGTGCAGGTTGTGGAGAAACTCCATATGCTAAACTAGTAACTCAATTATTTGGAGATAGAATGATTGTTGCAAATGCAACTGGATGTTCATCCATTTGGGGTGCAAGTGCACCAGCTACTCCATACTGTAAGAATCAAGAAGGAAAAGGACCAGCTTGGGCTAACTCATTATTTGAAGATAATGCTGAATTTGGTTATGGAATGGCAGTAGCAACAAGAAAAATTAGAGAAAAAATTCAGTTAGCGATGGAAGAGTTCTTAACTCTTAATATTGACACTGAAATGAATGAATACTTCAAACAATGGTTAGAAGGAATGGATGATGTAAAAATCACTAAAGCAGCCGCTGGAATGATTCTTCCAAGACTAGATACTAAGTTTGAGAACGATAAAGCAAATGAACTAATGGAACTTTTAATAGAATTGAAAGAACATTTAATTAAAAAATCTGTTTGGATATTTGGTGGAGACGGTTGGGCATATGATATTGGATTTGGCGGACTAGATCATGTTCTAGCTTCTGGAGAAAATATAAATGTATTGGTATTTGATACAGAAGTTTATTCAAATACTGGTGGTCAAGCTTCAAAATCAACACCAACTGCGGCAGTAGCAAAATTTGCTGCATCAGGCAAGAAAATTAGAAAGAAAGACCTTGGTATGATTGCAGCAACTTATGGTTATGTATATGTAGCTCAAATAGCAATGGGAGCTAATATGAATCAAACTATTAAAGCAATAAGTGAAGCTGAAAGTTATGATGGACCATCTCTAGTAATTGCTTATGCACCTTGTATAAACCATGGCATTAAGACTGGTATGGGAACAACAATTAAGCAAGAAAAACTAGCAGTTGAAACAGGTTACTGGCATCTATACAGATATGACCCAAGAGTTGGAGATGAAGGTAAAAATCCATTCGTATTGGATTCAAAAGAGCCTACTAAACCACTTGCTGACTTCTTAAATTCTGAAGTTAGATATACATCATTAAAATTATCTTTCCCTGAGCAAGCTGAAACTCTTTTCAAAGCAGCAGAAGTTGCTTCTAGAGCAAGATATGATGTTTACAAAAGAATGGCAAGAGATTAATAGTAATTACGAGCTACCATCTATGATGGTAGCTTTTTTTTTAAGTATTATGATATAATAAATCTAATAATATTAAGAAAGCAAAGGGTGATAGATATTGGATTTATATAGAGATTTTTTTAACATAGAAGAATTTAGTGATATAAGATTTAATGAACTTTTGAAAAACCATACCTCATTTCAAATTGGTGGCCCGGCAGATGTGATGATAATTCCATCATCCGAAGAGGAGCTTATTAATGCAGTAAGAATATGTAGAGATAATAATTTGAAATATTTTATTATGGGAAATGGAAGCAATCTTTTAGTTAAGGATGGTGGAATTAGAGGAGTAGTTATAAAGATAAATGGAAATTACAATGATATAGAAGTAAAAGAAAATATAATAAATGTGCAAGCGGGAGCACTTATTTCTACCACAAGTAAACACGCATTAAAGGCTTCATTAACTGGGATTGAGTTTGCTAATGGTATACCTGGGACAGTAGGAGGAGCTGTGGTTATGAATGCTGGAGCTTATGGTGGTGAAATGAAGGATATTGTAAAAACGGTTCGAGTGTTAACTACAGAAAACCAGATTTTAGAATTATCTAATGAAGAGTTAAATTTTGGGTACAGAAATAGTAAAGTAAAGGAACTTGATTGGATTGTACTAACTGCTGAAATTGAATTATTAAAAGAAGATTATATAAAGATAGATGAAAAAATGAAAGACTTTACATTTCAGAGGACATCAAAGCAACCATTAGAAATGGCTAGCGGAGGGAGTACTTTTAAAAGACCAGAAGGCTATTTTGCAGGTAAATTAATAGATGATTCTGGATTAAGAGGCCTTAGGCATGGAGATGCACAAGTCTCGGATAAACATTGTGGGTTTGTTATTAATAGAGGAAATTCAAATTATAAAGAAGTGATGGAACTGATAGATGTTATTATGAAAACAGTAAAAGATAATTATGGAGTGGAAATGGAGATGGAGATAAAACAAGTAGGTGAGGATTAATGATAGTTTTAGAAGGTGACTATCATACTCATACTATATATAGTAGTGGTTTTAGGAAAAAAGGACCACATCATGCTACGGGAACAATAGAAGATAATGTTGTTGTTGCATATAAAAAAGGTCTAAAAACTATAGTTATATCAGATCATGGGCCGGGGCATTACTTATACGGTTTAAGGTTAGGTTATTTGGAAGAAATAAAAGATGAAATCAAAAGGTTAAGAGAGATTTACGAACCAAAAGGGTTAAGGATTCTATTAGGATTAGAATCGAATATAATAGGTGTAGATGGAGAGCTTGATGTGGATGACAAACTCCTAAAAGAATTAGATATATTACTTATGGGGTATCATTACGGAGCAATGCCAGCTGGACCTAGAGATGCGATTAATCTTTATTGGAACACACAGATTTCTAAATTAGTAGAGAGTATGTCAGAAAAGAGTAAGGATGTTATGACTTTAGCTTATATTAAAGCTATGCAAAGATATCCAATAGATATAATTACGCATCCTGGATCAAAGGCAGAAATTCATATTAAGGAAGTTGCAACAGAAGCAATAAAATATGGTACAGCACTTGAAATAAGTTCTAAACACAAGGAACTTTCCGTAATAGCATTAAAAGAGATTAAAGATATTGAAGTTGAATTATATATAAATAGTGATGCTCATCAACCTAATTGGGTTGGAGAATACGAAAAAGGAATTCAAAAAGCTATATCATCAGGAATCGATTTAAATAGGATTGTAAATATTAGAGTACAGGAGTGAGAAAATGGAATTTGTTGTTATAACAGGAATGTCAGGTGCTGGGAAATCTCAAGCCATGAAAGTTATGGAAGATATGGGATATTATTGTATGGACAACCTCCCTCCAGCATTATTGTCTAAGTTTGCAGAACTTACCTTTAAATCTACAAAGGAAATTGATAAAGTAGCTATAGTTGTTGATATTAGAGGTGGAGAATTCTTTGAAACATTATTTCTTGGCCTAAAACAATTAGTTGATATGGGAATTAGCTATAAGATTCTATTTTTAGATTCATCAGATGATACCTTAATTAGAAGGTATAAAGAACTAAGAAGACCTCATCCCCTTAATCCAGAAGGAAATCTGATGGATGGAATTAATGAGGAGAGAATATTACTTAGTTTAGTCAAATCAAGATCGGATTATATAATAGACACATCAAAGTTTAACTTAGGAATGCTAAGAGAAGAGATGACTAAAATATTTGTTGAAAAAGAAGAAAGAGGCAAGTTATCAATTTCAGTGACTTCTTTTGGATTTAAATATGGAATTTTACTAGATGGAGATTTAATTTTTGATGTTAGATTTCTGCCTAATCCATATTATATACCTGAGCTTAAGGAGCACTCTGGCCTTCAAAAAGAAGTTAAGGATTATGTTTTTAAGTGGCCACAAACTAGTGAATTTGTAGAAAAAATGATTGATATGCTAGAATTTTTAATACCTTATTATGTAATTGAAGGAAAGACAAGATTAGTAGTTGGAATAGGTTGTACAGGTGGCAGACATAGATCTGTAGCAATAGGAAATGAGATAGGTGAACTATTAAATAAAAAAGGGCATAGAGTATTAGTTTATCACAGAGATTTAGACTAATGATAGAAGGAGTTTTTTATGGATATGATTAAAAAAAATAAAGACCATAAAGTAGTAGTAATTGGTGGAGGTACAGGTTTATCTGTTTTGTTAGGGGGTCTTAAACAGTTTACTTCCAACATAACTGCTATTGTAACAGTGGCTGATGATGGAGGAGGTAGTGGCGTTTTGCGTGAAGATCTTGGGATGCTGCCACCAGGAGATATTAGAGCGTGCTTACTTGCTTTGGCAAATACAGAACCTACAATGGAGAAATTACTTCAATATAGGTTTAAAGAAGGAAAGTTAAAAGGTCAAAGTTTTGGTAATCTATTTATTGCTGCAATGAATGGAATTTATGAAAACTTCGAGATGGCTATTAAAGAGACAAGTAATGTACTATCAATAACGGGCAAAGTGCTTCCAGTTACCTTAGATAGTGTAAAATTAATTGCCCATTTGGATGATGGAACTATTGTTGAAGGTGAATCTAAAATTCCATTAGTAGTTAGAGAAAAAAGAGCTAAAATTCTTAAAATTACTATGCATCCTGAGTTATCTTATCCTTTGGAGGAGTCTTTAAAATCTATACAAGAGGCTGATCTTATTGTGTTAGGACCAGGTAGCTTATATACATCAATTATTCCAAATTTGTTAGTTAAGCATATGATTGAGCACATAGATAAAGCAAAAGCACCAGTTGTATATATATGCAATGTTATGACTCAACCTGGAGAAACCGATGAATACAGTGTTTTAGATCATGTAGATGCCATATTGACGCATACACACGATGGATTTATTAATTATGTTGTTGCAAATACTGAAAAGATACCATTTGAAGTACTTCAAAAGTATTCTTATGATGGAGCGCTCCCGGTTTGTCCAGTAAAAGGAGAAGACCGAGAGCTAGAAAAAAGAAATATAATGCTCATAGAAGATAAGCTTATTGATATTAAGAAAGAGTATATAAGACATGACAATATTCTGTTAAGCAAAATATTAATGGATTTAATTAAATAATAAATTCAATCTTAATTGACTATTTAGCGAGGGTGTATAAAATACCAAGTTTAATAGTCTCTTTTATTGCATCTTGATGAGTGCGTTCGAAAGAATGAGAAGCGTCAACACCAGGACCTATTAATCCAACTTTAAAGTCGTATCCAGCCCGTAGGGCGGCAGATGCATCAGATCCATAAAATGGGTAGATATCAATTTTATAATTGATATCATTATCTTTACAGAGTTTCGTTAATTTTTTTCTAATGTCCAAATCATAAGGGCCAGTACTATCTTTAGCACAAATTGTAACCGAAAATTCATCAGACGTTTGTCCATCTCCTGGTGCAGCCATGTCAATCGCGATAAATTCAAAGGTATCCTCAGGTATTCCTGATGATGCACCATGGCCGACTTCTTCATAGTGGCTAATAAAAAAATTGGTTGTATATTCAGGTTTTAAATTGTTGTCCATCAAGTATTTAGCGATGCCCCAAATTGCAATTACACCAGCCTTGTCATCAAGATGTCTAGATTTTATAAACCCAGAAGAGGTCAATGTAGTTCTTGGGTCGAATGATATGAAATCACCAACACAAATTTCTAATTTTTCTACTTCTGCTTTTGTATCAACTTTTTCATCAATTCTAATTTCCATATTAGCTATATTTCTATCCACAGATTCCGTTTCTTTGCCATGTACATGGGAAGATGCTTTTGTAGTCATTACTGTGCCTGTAAATATTTTATTATTGAGAGTTTCTATTTCTACTTGCTCACCCTCAATTGTATTTAAAACATAACCACCTAATTGAGATATTTTTAACTTCCCGTTAGATTTAATTTCTTTTACCATAGCACCAAGTGTATCTACATGTCCTGAAAGAGTTCTAGATTTGCTAGAATTTTTACCAGGTATAGTTATTATTAAAGCTCCTTTTTCAGTTTTTTTAGCAATAAGTCCTATATCACTAAATAAGCTTATAGTGTAGTCTATAGCATTTTGTGTATTACCAGTTGGGCTTGGTATTCTTAGTAATTCAATTAGCTTTTCTGTTATTATATCCATATCAAAGTTCATTCAAAAAACCTCCTAGTATTTTATGTATAAATTATAGCATGGAGGAGTTTAAATGGCTACTTTATAGAAATATATATATAAAAGGCTTTAAATAGTGTATAATATTTGGGTATAGAACTAAAGTTTGGGAGTGGTTTTATGATAGAAGTAAGCTCCGGAGGAGTAGTTGTATTTGGGAATACTATACTACTATTAAAAAAATATAATGGTGATTGGGTTCTTCCAAAAGGTAGACTGGAAAAAGGGGAATCTTTAGAGTCTGCTGCTTTACGAGAGGTTCAAGAAGAATCAGGGGTCAAGGGTCAAATTTTAGTTTATATAGGCGAAGTTAATTATAAATATAAAAATCTTAGAAAAAATGAGATTGTATATAAAACTGTTCATTGGTATCTTATGAAGACAAGCTCAATGGACTGTGTACCACAAAAAAAAGAAGGATTTGTAGATGCTAGATTTGTTCATATGGATAAGGCAAAACAAATTTTGAAATACCGAGATGAACAGAAGATTGTAGTGAAGGGAATAGAATTGATTAATCAGGAGTGATGCGGGATGTCATTTTCATCCATAACTAAAAACGAACTTTCAAGGCTAGAGATTGAAAATGATTGCTGCCTTTTAGCAGAGTTAGCTGCTCTTGTTAGAATGAATGGTTCAGTACAAATAACTGGAATGCAGAGTATAAATATAAGATTTACAACAGAAAACGCTGCAATTGCGAGGCGGATATTTTCAATTTTAAAGCTTTTATATAGTTCAGAGGTTGAAGTAATGGTAAGAAGGAATAAACAGCTTAAAAAGAATAATAACTATCTTATATCGGTTCATGACAAGGAGATCTCAACTAAAATATTAACAGATGTTGGATATATAAAAGATGACAAGAGTAACTTATATACTCCAAATTATGGTGTGCCAAAAGAAATTGTAAAAAAGAGATGTTGTAAAAGAAGTTTTATAAGAGGATCTTTTTTAGGTGGAGGTTCTATAACGAATCCAGAAAAAACTTATCACCTTGAATTTGTTACAAGTAGAGAAGAACATGCAAAGAGTCTTAGAAATATAATCAACTCATTTGGATTGGTTTCGAAGATAATACAGCGGAAAGAAAGTTTTGTAGTCTATATAAAAGAAGCCGAACAAATAGTTGATGTATTAAATATCATTGGAGCTCATCAAGCGTTATTGAAACTTGAGGATATAAGAGTTTTGAAAGAAGTAAGAAATAATATAAATAGATTGGTAAACTGTGAAACTGCAAATCTAGGAAAAACTATTGATGCATCAATAAGGCAAATAGAAGGTATCAGGCTTATTCAAAAGAGAATTGGATTAAATAAATTACCCGATAATTTAAGAGAAGTTGCGGAAGTTAGATTAGCTTACCCAGATTCAAGTTTAAAAGAAATTGGAGAATTATTAAATCCTACAATAGGGAAATCTGGTGTAAATCATAGATTTAGAAAGATAGAAGAGATAGCAGAAGAGCTTAGAGGAGGATCATAAATGGTTAAAAAAACTATAAAATTAAGGAATCCCGATGGACTTCATGCAAGACCAGCAGCATTGTTTGTTAAAAAAGCAAGCGGGTTTGAAAGTGAATTAGAAATAAAATCGGGAGATCGAATAGTGGATGGGAAAAGTATAATTGGAATAATGTCATTAGGAGCATTTCATGGTGAGAGCATAACATTAACGGCTATTGGGCCAGATGAAGAGGAAATGATTAATCAACTTTCAGACCTTATCGGAGAAGGGTTTGATAATTTATAGGAGGTAATATGAAAAATATAATAATTACAAATAATCCTGATGTGAACGAAAAATTTCGGGATGCTTTTAAAATAGAATTTTTAGAAGGAAAAACATATATGGATGTATTATATTATACTAGAGATTTAATTCATAAAGGACATGAGCTCTTAACTCATCCTCTTTCAGGTAGTGTAAAACCAAATGAAACGCCATATAAAAGTGTAATTATTTCTTCTGAAATTGGAATTCTAGACGAATCAGGATTAACTATTCTTGAGGAGAGCATTCAAACAGTAATTAAATTTATTGATAACAAAAAAACTCCTAATTGGACAGAAAGAGTTTTGGAGGATTTTAGGGTAATAGATTTATCGTTAATGGAAAATGTAATTGATCGTTTAGGACATAAATAATGTCTTCTCAAAAATGGAGAAGACTTTTTCTTGTGCGCCCAGCATGGGCGAAAACTAGTCGGTGAAAGTCCGATACGGAGGTTAATAGTGCCAACCGTTAGCTTAAGACAAGGGTGTCCATCGTGAGGTGGAATCTGAAGGAAGTCGGCGG
>Ga0265295_1000676_pt1 | contig 66079 bp, 54 predicted proteins | sample Munlansysbiofilm_FD_192503 | JGI IMG/M metagenome (GOLD analysis project Ga0265295, IMG submission 192503) | Leachate microbial communities from a municipal landfill in Southern Ontario, Canada - Methane capture system biofilm | ecosystem: Engineered > Solid waste > Landfill > Unclassified ...
GAAGTTCAAAACCTTACCTACCCCAAACTCAAAGAAAGATATTTGCTTTATCTCTATGCGGCCGGGCTTGTCCAACCACAGGATAAGATCGCGGCTCGTGCCTCGCGCTATCTATCCTTATTCGTTATGCTCAAGGGCAAGATCAGAGCCGCCGGCACCCACCCTACCCATACTCTTTATCCGATTTTATCCGCCAGGGTACCAACACAGATGCCGAACAGAATGGAGCGATTCCACCGCAGGATAGTTCTGAAATTGGGGTACACCAGCCAGGCGCTGCTTCCTGGACCATCGGGCTGCAGGAGTGATGCCTCTATGTCGACGGCGGGCAGGGGACCATTCCACATGGTTCTTACCCCGAGTTGATTCCACTGCTGCAGAGACAGACGCTCATTCAACCCCAGTTGGGCGGGAGTTATCTGCGCTGGAATCTGAACCTGCCGTCCCCAGGTGTATCCACTTTGCCACCCGACCTGCTGCAGATAATTAGCCGCCGAGGCCAGGACGTCCGGGATTGAATTCCAGATGTCTATCACTCCATCATCATCTCCATCCACGGCGTAGTTTAGAAAGGATGAGGGCATGAACTGGCACTGTCCCATGGCCCCGGCCCAGGAACCCTGCATCGCTTCGGCACTGATATGTCCGGCTTCGATGATGTGCAGCGCATGGAGCAGTTCGGTGCGGAAATAGTCGCTGCGGCGTCCATCATATGCCAGGGTTGCCAGGGCATGAATCACGGAAAACCCGCCGGTGTAGGCGCCATAGCTGGTTTCAATGCCCCACAGGGCGACAATAAAACGGGGCGGCACGCCGTACCGGTGCTCAAGGCGTTCGAGCAGTTCCGCATGCTGGCGCAGCATGTTTCTGCCGGTTTCGATCCGCTGTGGCGTCAGGCGCTGTTCGAGATATTCCGCGAGGGTGAGTTTCAGCTCCGGCTGATTGCGATCCAGGCTTATGATCCGTGGAAGTGGAGCATTGATCTCCTGGAGGGCTGCGTCCAGGGTTTGTTCCGTTATCCCCTGGGTTAACGCCTCCTGGCGCAGGTCCTGCAGCCAGAGCGCGAAGTTGCTCGCTGCAGAAGCGGCAGTAGTTTGAGCCAGTGCGACGTTCATCGGCGGGCTCACAGCCGTGAGGCCGACGCTCAGAAGCAGGATAACGATTATTTTCGCCATGATTGCCATGCTTTGCATACCCCCTTCAGGGTTTATCGGATTATGTTTGATTTTACTGCAGCTTGTTTGCCTAGCCTGTTGGTCCAGTATAGCACCTATATGTGGAGGTCAGGGTGGAGATCAGGGGCTGGAGCGCTGCCATTGGTCAATGTAGCCGCTGCCGATGGCGCTCCAGGGCAGTTTCACCTGCAAGCTGGGCACCTCGTGGGCAACCCAGGCCGTGAAAGTGTTGCTGTTGGGGCCGGGAAAAACTTTGTATTCATCTGGCCACGGATATGAACGTGCCGCAGCCTCCAGGGGTTCGAGTAACTGCGCGGCCTCCGGGCCACGAAGGTCGGCGAGAACCCGCGGTTTTTTGCCGTACCAGTAGCGATCGGGTATATCCAGTACGATTCTTATGACTGGCAGCCCCTGGTGTTGGCGCCAGCCGATAACTTCGTATACTGTGTATTCATGGGCACCGGCGGGTTTGGCGGCTATCCAGGTGTGGACAGCAAACCAGCCGCGCCAGCTCCAGGCTGGGGCTGCATAGACCTGAATTACGGCGCCGGGCTCATCTGCAGGGATGGGAGCCAGCCCCGCGGATTCGCGGCTGGCGGTGCGCCAGTCGTCGTTGACGCTGCAAGCGTTGATAAGAAGGCAGAGACCCAGCAGGACGGCTAGCAAAGTAGCTGTTTTGCGTAGGAGCGGGTGTGTGGTCTTTGAGACGCACAAACGTGAGAACATAGTGTTTACAGCATTCCCTTCGTGTCATAGTTGTAGGGGTAATTCGTGGATTGCCCTTAGCATGTTAATCCGCCAGCCTGAATTTTCCTCCTCTGACCTCGACTATCACCATAGAATCAGTATCCAGGCCATTGTGATCTGCGGCGCTGATATTGTAAATACCGGATATGCCGATATGGTTGCGGGTGTTTTCAATGGCCTGGCGCAGCGCTTCAGCTTCGGTGCCGCTTGCCTTTATAGCTTCGGCCAAGATCATAATTGCATCCCAGGCGTAACCGGAATGGGTGTTGATGGGAAACTGTTTAGCGTAGCCCTTTTCTTTATACAAGCGGATAAACTCTTGAATCTTCGCTTTCTGGGGGTCGGAATCGGGTAATTCATCCGCAACCAGGAGCTTGGTGGAGGGCATCCGATTTCCCTCGCTGGCATTGCCGGCAAGCTCAATATACTTGGGATCTGGCAGGCCATGACACTGAAACAGGGGGATATCGATTCCGAGTTGGGCTCTGTTCTTCGCTACAATGGCTCCGGCCGGGCCGATAGTCCAGGTAACTATCGCTTCGGGGTGGGCGTTTTTAACCTTGGTAAGCTGGGTGGTCATGTCAGTGTCACGTGGCCCGAACGCTTCTTGCGCCACGATAGTGATGCCGTACTCAGGAGCCAGTTCTTTAATCCATTTGGCACCGTCTTTACCAAAACCGTCTGCGGCAGAGAGCAAGGCGATAGTTTTAATTTGCTGCTGCTGCAGGTACTGAAACAGACGCTTAACCGCGATGCTGGAGCGCTGGGGAGATTTGAAGACCCACTCGAAGGAACCGTATTTGTCCCCCATGATTACCGGGTCGCCCCCCACGGTCATAAGAATCGGGGTTTTGCCTTTGTTGGCGAGCATTTTCACCGCCATCCCGGTGTCGGTCATGGTGGGGCCGATGATGGCGACCACTTTATCTTTATAGATAAACTTCTTCACCAGGTTTACCGCCTTGGCGGGGTCGGCTTCGGTGTCACCAACTAGAAGTTCCAGTTTACGCCCGTCTATCCCCCCTGCGCTGTTGATCTTCTCCACCGCCATCTCGGCCACCAGCCGGGTGGGGGTACCGATAAATGCTGCGCGCCCGGAAAGATCAAAGAAAGCGCCGATCTTGATGGGCTCGCTGGCGCTGGCAGGGGCTGCAATGCCCAGCAGGATTGCCGTCAGTAACAATAAGTGTCGCATAGGTATCCTCTTTGGGGGTGGCGTTCGCTCAGGCGGATTAAGCTTTACCCGCATATAATAATCTGAAATCAGACAATCGCATCCTGGATGCGGGTGTCGAATACGCGCTGGCTCTTTTTCTCGGTTCGCGGCAGAGTACCATATTCTACCAGCTCAAGTTCGGCGCTGACCAGCAGCTGTTTTTTGACCTGATGGCTGGCTTCATGAATCAACTCAGCGTTGCGGGCGTCATCCACCCCCTGGCCACGCTCAATCAGCATGCGCATCCGGTCGCGCCCCGAGTCTGCATCACGGGTCAGGTGAATCTGATATTCGCTCCCGAGCCCCGGCACCGCCGAGAGGATGGTGTCGATACTGCTGGGGTAGATGTTGACTCCGCGGAACTTGATGGTGTCATCGGAGCGCCCTTTGATGCGCGAATGGCGCGGTAAGGGGCTGCCGCAGGTGCACGGTCCGGGGATGAGGCGGGTGATGTCGCGGGTGCGATAGCGCAGCATGGGCGCACCCTCTTTGCACAGGCTGGTTACCACCATCTCTCCCCATTCACCTTCGGGTACCGGCGTTAAGGTGTCCGGGTCAATAATTTCAAGGATAAAGTAGTCTGCCCAGTAGTGAATGCAGTCATGATCGGAGCACTCTATCCCGGTGCCGGGGCCGTAGAGTTCCGTAAGACCGGTGATATCGAACAGCTCCGCCCCGCCAAACAGTTCCGAGATTTTACGCCGCATAGAGATCGAGGAGCGCTCAGAGCCGTAGATGATTTTGGTGACGGCGATCTGGTCCGCGACCCCGCGCCGATGGATCTCTTCGGCCATCAACAGGGCCATCGATGCGGTGGAGCAGAACACCGTGGATTGAAAATCGAGCAGGAACTGGATCTGCAGGTCGATATTGCCCGGCCCGACCGGTACCGCCATGGCGCCGATTTTTTCGCACCCGGCCTGAAACCCGGCCCCGGCGGTCCAGACCCCGTAGCCTACCGCTATCTGGACCCGATCCAGCGGGGTTATCCCGGCCATCTGGTAGCAGCGCGCAAAGAAATATTTCCAGTCATCCAGATCTTTCTGAGTGTAGCACAGCACTTTGCGCTTGCCGGTGGTACCGGAGCTGGCGTGGATGCGGACAACCTGCTCAAAGGGGACGGCCCGCAGCGGAAATGGATAGCCGGCGCGAAGGTCACTGGTGTCGGTGAAGGGCAAGCGCTGCAGGTCGACGAGGCTTGTTATGCTCGCGGGGCTGATCCCGGCGGCATCAAGCTTTTCCCGGTAGGAGCTGGAACCTTCATAGGCATGCCGCACGCTCCATTGCAGACCTTTGAGCTGGTGCTGACGCAGTTCGTCTTCGTTGTTAAACTCGGGCATAAAATTTTGGTGGCGCATATCAGGTTTCTCCAGGCGGATATTGGTCAGACCAGCGGCCCCCAGGCGGCTTGCCTGGGGGCTGGCGTGGCTCGCGGCACCGAGAAAGGCGGCGCGTAGATCGGGGTTGTTTAGAAGTTCTGCGCTGCGCCCCTGCTGCACCACTTTTCCGTTGGCGAGCAGGTACGCGCGTGTTGATGCCGACAGGGCGCGGGCGGCGTTCTGCTCCACCAGCAGGATGGTGGTTCCAGCGCGGGCGAGCTGGTGGATGATGGCGAAAATCTCATCGGTAATTTTGGGTGCAATCCCCAGGCTGGGTTCATCGAGGAGCAGCAGGCGCGGTTTGGCCATCAGGGCGCGTCCGATGGCGAGCAGCTGCTGTTCCCCACCGGAGAGGGTGCCGGCCAGCTGGGCGCGGCGTTCCTGCAGGCGGGCAAAACGCTGATATATCTCCTGCAGGCGTGTTTGTTCTTCATGGCGCTTGAGTTTCAGCGCCATCGCGCCGAGGAGAAGGTTTTCCTCTACACTCAGGTGGGGGAACACTTCGCGCCCTTCAGGCGACAACGCCAGTCCGTGCCGTACCATGGCGGCGGGGCTGGCGGTAGTTACCTCTTCAGTTCCCAGGTAGATGTGGCCGCCGCTGGGTTTCAGTAAGCCCATGATACATTTGAGCAGGGTGCTCTTCCCAGCGCCATTGGCGCCAATGAGGGCGATGGTTTCCCCGCTCTGAATGTGCATATCGACCCCGAACAGTGCTTGCGCTGCACCATACTGGGCGCTGAGGTTTTCTATGCGCAATAAGGGCATTGCTCCTTGCGCTGTTCTGGGTGAATTCATGCGGTGGCCTCCATCCTGCCCAGATAGGCTTCGAGCACCCGCGGGTTGCACTGTACTGCGGCCGGGGTGCCGCGCGCAATCACGCTGCCGCTGTCCAGCACTACCACCTGGTCTGCCAGCTCCATCACCAGTTCCATGTCGTGCTCGACCAAAAGGATGGTCTGTCCCTGGGCGCGCAGGCGCCGCAGCTGGGTCGCTACCGCTGCGGTTTCGGTGGCATTGAGTCCGGCGACAGGTTCGTCGAGCAGCAACAGGCACGGTTTGCTGACCGTGGCGCGCGCCAGCTCCAGCCGTTTTTTGTCCCCATAAGCCAGAATTCCGGCGGGCCAGGAATGTTTATCTGCCAGAGCGAAGTTGTCCAGCGCTTCCAGCGCACGCAGCTTGAGCTGCCGTTCACGGTGGCGCAGATACGGCAGGCGCAGCATGGCCATGCACATGCTGGAACCGGCTTCATTGTTGAGGCCACTCAAAACGTTCTCCAGCACCGACAGGCGCTCGAATAATTTCAGGTTCTGAAAGGTACGCGCCACCCCGTGGCGGGCAATTACGTGCGCAGGGGCTGCGCCAAGGGCAATCCCTTGGAGCTGGACCGCGCCGCTGTCGGCATGCAGCACTCCGGTAATGCAGTTGATGAGGGTGCTTTTCCCCGCGCCATTGGGGCCGATAAGGGCGGTGATTTGGCCTGCAGGTACGCTGAAGCTGACCGCGTTGAGCGCGGGCAGGCCACCGAAATTTTTGGAAACATTCTCAAGAAGAAGCATGGCGCCTCCGCCGCAGGGCCAGCCGCTTTTTACCCAGATCGAGCACTCCGGTGACAAAGCCCTGGGGCAAAAACAGCAGCACCAGGACCAGAATGCCGCCATGGACAAAATCCTTGTACGCTTCAAACATTTCGATCCATTCCGGCAGCAGGGTTATAAGGGCGGCCCCGAACAGCGAACCCCAGATGGAACCCATGCCGCCAATCACCACCATTATCACCAGATCTGTGGAGACGAAAATATCGAAGGAGCCCGGACTGATGTAGCCATAGCAGTGGGCGTACAGACTTCCGGCGCCAGAAGCGAGCACGGCGGAGAGGACAAACACCTTGATTTTACTTGTACGCACATCCACCCCCAGCGCCGCCGCGGCGGTTTCGTCTCCGGCCAGGGCGGCAAGACCGCGCCCGACGCCGCTGCGTACCAGGTTCAGGCAGAGCAGCAGCGCCAACAGCGCCACCGCCCAGACCAGATAGTGGAAACGCACTTCGTCATCAAAATGGAGATTGCCGAGGCTTAAGGGGGGGATGCCGTAAAAACCACTCACCCCGCCGGTGACTTCATCCCACTGGACGAGCACCCGATGGATCACGATGTTGAACCCTAAGGTGGCCATGGCGAGGTAGTGCCCCGCCAGGCGCAGGGTGGGGATGCCGAGGAGCAGGGCGAGAAGGGCCACCAGCGCCGCGACGCCAAACATGGCAAGCCAGGGTTGAATCCCGAACGTGACGGTGCCGATGGCGGAGCCGTACGCCCCGAGACCGAAGAACGCCGCATGTCCGAGGGAGATCTGGCCAGCGTAGCCGATAAACAGATTGAGGCCGAGGACCACTATCGCGTAAATCGCGACCAGGTTAGAGAGCCCCAGGGTGTAGGGGTTATTCTGCACCAGCGGGTACAGCAACAGGATCAGCCCCAGCAGGGTTACCCACAAGCCGGTGTGGTGGAGGCGGATGAAGTATATGATTTTGTCCTTGGTGCGCATATGCATGGATCCGCGGGGTTCAGGCGTTAAGACCAAGGTGGAGGGCGGCGATATTCTGTTCGACAAAGGGTGCTGGAGCCAACTGGCGGATCGCCTCTTCGCACTGCTTCTGCGCGCAGAAGATCGCCTGGTGGCGCACCGCCGCGCCGAGCAGCACCAGGTTGGTGAGGACGGCGTTGCCAAGCTCACGCGCCATAGTGGTGGCATCCAGGCGGATTCCATCGCCTTCATGCTGCGAGTTGATTACCAGCGCACCCGCAGGGCGCAGCAGGTTCTGATGTACTTCGAGGTTTGCATCCCACAGTATCAGCCCGAGATCGGCCTGGCCGGTGCGGATCAGAGGGCTGGCGAAATTTCCTACTTTAACGCACGACAGCACCGTGCCGCCGCGCTGGGCCATGCCGTGGGTTTCAGAAGTCAAAACCGGGATGCCGCTGTTTACCCCAACCTGGGCAATCACCCTGGTGACAAACAACACCCCCTGACCGCCGATACCGCTGACAATGATCTGTTGTTTCATGTTGTGCTCCATCTGTATTTATTATGTGGATGTGTGTTTTAGCGTAACTATTCGCCATCCACTAACGTTAGGGGCTTGTGGCACCCATTCCAAGGGACACTTTGCGCCGTCCATGGCGACAGACGCCCTTTCCATGGGTGCCGCAAGCCCCCACCTTTAACGGGTACTGATCAGGTTCCGTTTTTGCAATTATTTCAGGATGGTTTATTCCCCTTTAATCGCGTTTACCGGACACACATGAATGCAGGTACCGCAGCCGACGCAGCGATCCTGATCCAGAACGGCGATTCCCACCTCGGTGTCCATACTCAGGGCTGGGCATTCAAACGCATCCACGCAGCGACGACAGCCGATGCAGGCTTCGGTGATGCTCATGACATAGCGCGGCTGCTGCTGCAGCACTCCCGGCTGCATCATGCAGCCATGCCTCGCGATCAGCACCGCAACCGCGCCTTCAGGGGCACGGATGTGGGCATCGGCGGCGCGCAGCAGTTGTTCAAAGCGTTTATGGTCGTAGGGATCACAGCATTCGAGAAATTCGACGCCACTGGCTTTCACCAGCGGTTCGATGGCGATCGACTTTGTCTTGGCGCCGGTGGCGGTAATGCCCAGATGGGGAACCGGCTGGCCACCGGTCATGGCGGCGATGGCGTTGTCGAGAATCACTACGATGATGCGCGCCTGCTGAATAACCGCATTGATTAAGGCGGCGATGCCGGAGTGAAAGAAGGTGGAATCACCAATGGTCACCACCACTGTGGGGAAATCATCGGGTTGGTCCTGGGCGTAACTCTGATAAAACCCGGCCCCCTGACTGATACAGGCCCCCATGCAGTGCACCGTATCCACCGCTTTAAGATTTATCCCCAGGGTGTAGCATCCGATATCGGAAGGGAAGATCCCTTTGGGGAACACCTTTTTGATGCTGTAAAAGGCGCTGCGGTGGCCGCAGCCGGGGCACAGGGAGGGGCGCTGTCCGCGGGCTTCGTCCGCCAGCGGCGCGCCCGCGGGGAGCTCGAGAAAGCGGCGTACCGCCAGATGGAGCACATCCGGGGTCAGCTCTCCCTCTTTGCCAATATCGCCACTGTGTTTACCAAAGGCGCCCGGATGGCACAGCTGCATCTCAATCACCGGGTAGGTCTCCTCCGCCACCATGACACGATCGTAGTCGCGTTGGAGGTGCTTGATCCACGCGGGGTTCAGCGGGTAGGGGACTATCACCTGCATAAGATCGATGCTGCCGCTTAAGTCCAGCTCTTCGAGTAGATCCACCAGATGGCTGTACACGATGCCGGAAGCGACAATGGCGGCGCGCGGATAGCGCCCGTCGCCGGGGCTTACCCGCGGTTGGATAGCGGCTTCGGTGGCGAACGCTTCGAGCTTCGTGTTGAGCTCGCGATGCAGGCGCGGTAAAAACGCCGGGGTCGCGGCCCAGCGCGTCGGATCCTTGCTGAAGTTGGCGCGGCGCTCAAGAGGGATTACCGGGGCGCGCCTGATGCTCTGGCGCGAATGGCAGATGCGCGTAGTTGGGCGCAAAACCATGAGCATGGCGTATTTCTCCCCCAGCTCCAGCGCCAGAGGGATTAACTCCTTGGCTTCAGCCGGACTCGCCGGATCAAACACCGGGACGCGCCCCTGCAGGCAAAACAGGCGCGTATCCTGCTCATTCTGCGAGCTATGGGGACCGGGGTCGTCGGCCACAATGGTGAGCATCCCCCCCTTGATGCCGAGATAGGCGCTGCGCATAAAGGGATCCGCAGCTACGTTCAGCCCGACCTGTTTCATAATGGCGGCGCTGCGTTTGCCGGTGTAGCTCGCTGCCAGAGCGACCTCAAAGGCTATTTTTTCGTTGACAGACCACTCCACATGTAACGGTTCCAGCGCGTCGGTATGGCGATCCGCCACCGCCTGCAGGATCTCGGTCGACGGGGTGCCGGGATACGCCGCCACCACCTGACAGCCTGCCTCTATAAGGCCACAGGCCATAGCTTCGTTGCCCATCAACAGTTCAATCTGGTTTGTTTTATTCATCTTCGGTTCCAAGTCTTAAAATATATGCATTCCCACGCAGGAGCGTGGGAACGAGGTTATGAGGGTTTTATCCACCTATGGTGCGATGCACGGGTAGGGGCGAAAAATTTTTCGCCCTTACGGTTGAATGACGCAGAATTGCCCTTGTCTCTCCCCTTTGTATATCATTTCCCCAACAGCCCCTTCGGGCGCACAAACAGTACCAGCAGCAGCACCACAAAGGCGGCCACATCTTTATACGCGCTCGATATATATCCTGCCGCCAGCGATTCGAGCAAGCCAAGGCCAATTCCGCCCAGAATCGCGCCAGGGAAGGACCCAAACCCGCCCAGAATGGCGGCCGCAAAGCCTTTCAGCCCCAGCAGAACCCCCACATCATAACTCAAAGTGGTGATGGGGGTCACCAGTACCCCGGCGAGGCCGCCGAGGGCGCCGGCAATGGCAAAGCTCAGTAGGCGGATACGCCCTGGGGAAATCCCCACCACCGCCGCCGCGGTCGGGTTGGATGCCGCGGCGCGCATGGCCAGTCCCATGGGGGTATGGTGAAAAAACCAGTGGAGCAAAAGGACCGCCACCAGCGTGAGGAGCAGAATCCACAGGGCCTGGGGGAGGATAGACGCGCCAAACAGGGTCAGGGGTTCTTCGCCACTTAAGGGGGGGACCGCCATGCGGTTGGTGCCCCAGATCAGTTTCATCCCCCCACGCAGAATGATGGAGATACCGATGGTGAGGAAGATGAGCACCAGTTCGTTGTGGGAGCGCGCCGGCCGCAGCCCGAAACGTTCCACCAGCATGGCCACCAGCGCCACTCCGGCCACGGCCAGCAGCAGCCCCGGCACCATCGGGAGCCCAAGGGTCAGCAGCGCGGAGAACATCAACATCCCCCCCAGGGAGACAAAATCCACCTGGGTGAAATTGACAATCCCCATAGAGTTGTGGACCACGCTGAATCCAAGGGCTATCAGGGCGTAAATAGCCCCATTGGTGAGGCCAGCCAGGGTGAATTGCAGAAGATCCTGCGCCATAGAGATTGATCCATCGGTTCCGGGCTGAAAAAGCGTGCGTGCACAGGCGTAAAACTCCAGTTTACCCACGCGCGGGGGAAAAGGATGCGCCAGACTATTCCAGACGGGGACAAAGGTCAAGAAATGGGGCTGAGATAATTCGTTCAAATATAGATTTTGGGGAGCGGAAACATCTGGTTGTCGCAGTTGTGATTAAGGTGGAATATTGGTATACCTACGGTCTATCTGCCAAATAGGTTTGGCGCAATTTAATGACTGTGCCAAACTGTGGCTTTCCTCTGTCCGCTGGCCCTCCCAATGGAGTTTATCTGTGTCAGAAATTGTTATCGATTCACTATATAAAAAATACAAGCCCGGGTTATTTAAAAAGCCGGTTGAGGCCGTTGTCGGCCTGAGTCTGCGGGTTCCGACGGGGACAGTTTATGGTCTGGTTGGTCCCAACGGAGCGGGCAAAAGCACCACCATCCGCATGTTGCTCAACCTCATCCACCCGGATAAAGGGGAGGTGCGCATAGCGGACAAGTCTGTTTCTGCCGCTACCAACGCTGATTTTCTCCACGCGGTTGGCTATCTGCCGGAAAACCCCTATCTGTATGATCATTTAACCCTGCGCGAGCTGCTGCGGTTTGGCGGACAGGTGTGTGGGATGAGTGCGGAACAGATCGCGGCTCGCATTGAAGCCCTGACGCGCCAGACCGGGATTGCCTACGCCCTGAAGCGGCGCTTGCACACGTTTTCCAAGGGGATGCGTCAGCGCGCGGGGCTGTGTTTTGCGCTGCTGCACGATCCGGAGCTGGTGATTCTGGATGAACCTATGAGTGGGCTTGATCCACTGGGGCGCAAGATGGTGTGCGATCTAATTCTGCACCTTAAGCAGCAGGGGAAAACGGTGTTTTTCTGTTCCCATATCTTAAGTGATACTGAACGCCTGTGCGACCGGATTGCGATTCTGGATCAAGGGCGCCTGGTGCGGGAGTTTGAAGCGGCGGATCTGCGCGCATTCCGTGCAGGAGAGCGCTGTCTGGAAGATGAGTTTGTCGCGGCAGTGGAAGGGGTGCACTGATGTTACAGCGGGTGTGGGCTCTGGCCCTGGTGACGGGTAAAGAGGGAATTCGGGATCGTTCCCTGTTTGGAATTCTGCTGTTTGCCCTGTTTGTTCTCGGGTTGAACGTAGCGGTGGCCGGATTTTTCATGCGCGATCTGGGCAAGGTGACGGTGGATATGAATCTCGCGGCGCTCTCGTTTGCGGGGCTGCTGCTGGTGTTTTTTATCGGCATCAATCTGATGGCCAAGGATATCGATAAAAAGACCATTCATCTGGTGTTGTCCAAGCCGTTTTCGCGCGGTGAATATATCGTGGGTAAATACTTCGGGCTGGTGCTGCTGGTGCTGAGCACCCTGACGCTGCTGCTGCTGTTTTCCTCGGCTACGGTGGCAGGGGTTCATGCCATGTACCCGGCGTATTTTGGTGGATTTACCTGGAGCGTTTATTTCTGGGCGGTGGCGTTTATCGCTCTCCAACTGGCGCTGCTATGCGCCATTGTGGTTTTTTTCAGCGCCATCACCACCTCATCGTTTATCACCCTTATTTTTTCGGTGGCGAGTTATCTGGTGGGCGTTACCCTTGAAGAGGTGCTGTTCTATCTGAAGTCGCAAGCTGCGGCGGGGGAGGTTGTTGCGTCGCAGACCCTGCGCAGTGTGCTGGAGGTGGTCGCGTGGTTGGTGCCCAATTTTGCCGCCTTTGATCTTAAAACCGAAGCGGCCCACGGGCTGGCGCTGGAGCCGGTGCGTCTGCTGACCACCGCCGGTTATGGGTGCGGCTATATCCTGGTACTGTTGTGGCTGGCGACGTTGATTTTCCGGCGCCGGGAGTTCAACTGATGTGCTGGCGTCGTGGAGGAATAAACGCCCTGATGCTGCTGGTGGTAGTGCCGCTGTATCTGGGGTTAAGCAGCGCCAGCTGGGAGCAGCGCGCGCAGGTGCGCAGCACAGCCCCCCCTGGTTACACCATGCCGGCGGCGTTCAGCCGCGTATTGGCCATGGGATATCAGGGTTTACTCAGTGATTACGAGTTTTTGCGCGCCGCCACCTTTTATGGTGACCGCTCGGTCAAACGGCAACAGATGAGCGCAGAGGATTGGGATTTTTTCGCCTACAGCCTCGATGTGGTGACCGATCTCGATCCTTATTTTCTTGACCCCTATATTCTGGGAGAAGGGCTCCTCACCTGGGATACACAGCGCTACGCCGCGGCCAATGCCCTGCTGCTTAAGGGGATGCAGTACCGCACCTGGGACTGGCAGCTGCCATACTACGTCGGGTTTAACTATTTTTATTTTCTCGGAGACTCCGCCACCGGCAGCACTTATCTGATGCAGGCCGCTGAAATCCCCGGCAGTCCAGCGTATCTGAAAACCCTGGCCGCGCGCCTGGCCTACTATGGGGGTAAATCGCAGACCGCATTGTTGTTTCTACAGCAGATGCTGGCTGAGACACACAGCGAAGCCCTGAAGCAGCACATGGGAAAACGCCTGCTGGCTCTGCAGGGGGCGGTGCAGATTGAAGAAGCGCTGCAGCAGTACCGGGACACTAATGGCGCTGATCCACATGAATTGAGTGATTTGGTGCGCAGTGGCTATCTGGAGGAGCTGCCGCAGGATCCCTACGGCGGGCAGTGGACTCTCCTGCAAAATGGCAGGGTTTACAGTACCAGTAAGTTTGTGGATGCAAAGCCTGAAACTAAGTAATTGAAGTTACTGCGATCTTGAAGCATGAGTCCCTTCCAGCTTTATTTTAACCTTTTAGCGTAGCAGGTGAAGTGATGGTGATACCCGTTGTGTTGTGTGGTGGTTCGGGCACGCGTTTGTGGCCAGTGTCCCGCCAATTATATCCCAAACAGTTTTTATCCCTGAACACAAAACATTCCATGCTGCAGGAAACCCTGTTGCGCCTTGAAGGGCTGGATATGGCGGCGCCGTGTGTTGTGTGTCATGAAGAGCACCGCTTTTTAGTGGCAGAGCAGTTACGCAGTTTGGGGGTTGATGGTGCAACTATTGTGCTGGAGCCAGAAGGGCGTAATACCGCACCTGCCACTGCACTGGCGGCACTGCAGAGTATTGAGGCGGGGCGCCATATTGGGGGAAATCATGTCGGAGGGGCGAGAGTTGATGAATATATGGGCAGAGACGGGGCAGAGGCAGGAGCTGTCCCTGCTACAGACTCTCCCGCAACAGATCCCCATGGTGTTGATCCAGTAATGCTGGTGCTGCCGGCAGATCACCACATTGCCGATGAGGAGGCATTTCAGAGCGCCATTAAAAAAGCGTTGCCCCTTGCGCTGGATGGACGGTTGGTGACCTTTGGCATCACGCCGCGCCACGCCGAGACTGGATACGGCTATATCGAGCAGGGAGCTCCTTTGTTATGCGCAGATGGGAGCACAAGTGGCGCCTTTGCGCTGCAGGGCTTTACCGAAAAGCCTGCAGTAGAGCTGGCGCGGCAGTTTGTCGCGCAAGGGACGCATCTGTGGAATGCAGGGGTTTTCATGTTTCGCGCCGGGGTGTTTCTGGCCGAATTAAGCCAGCTGGCGCCGGATATTTTATCCTCATGCAGGCAAGCCATGGCAGGCGCGGAGCACGATCTGGATTTTATCCGTCCCAATGCCGCCGCATTCAGTGCCAGTCCTAATATCTCCATCGACCATGCGGTGATGGAGCATACAGCGCGTGGAGCGGTGGTACCGCTCGATGCGGGCTGGAATGATATCGGCTCCTGGGCGGCGCTGTGGGATGTGAGTGATAAAAATGCCGCCGGGAACTCCATCAGCGGCGATGTGATTGAGGTGGATACACATAACTGCATGCTGCGTTCAGAGCGAAGGCTGATTGCCGCTATAGGGCTCAACGATATGATCGTGGTTGAAACGGCAGATGCGGTGCTGGTGGCCCACCGGGACAAGGTGCAGCAGGTGCGTGAAATTGTGACACAGCTGCAGAAAGACTGTCGGGTTGAATGTCGGCAGCATCGGCGCGTGTATCGTCCCTGGGGCTCTTATATGCTTATGGAGCAGGGGGACCGCTATCAGGTCAAGCGTATCACGGTGAACTCTGGGGCGAGTCTTTCACTGCAGCAGCACCACCATCGTGCCGAACACTGGGTGGTGGTATCCGGTACGGCGCGCATTACCTGTGGCGACAACGTTGCATTGCTGACAGAAAATCAGTCCACCTATATCCCTGTAGGTGAAATCCATCGCCTGGAGAATCCTGGCCTCATTGAGCTCGAACTCATAGAAGTGCAGTCGGGTAGTTATCTGGGGGAAGACGACATCGTCCGCCTGGAGGACACCTTCAACCGGTGTTAGGGATAGATTTCGGCATAAATTGCATAGTTGGCCATATGTAGACGAACTACGTGCTTGCCCTGTGGGTAACGATCAGGTATAAAACCAGTATTATGGTTTAAATCAAACCGTGTTTTACGTATGCTGAATACATATGGAGGAGATATGCACTTAGTTGACCAGATTAAAACCAAAGCTCGCGCAAACAAACAGACTGTTGTTCTGCCGGAAGGTTATGATGATCGCATGCTGGAAGCTGCAGGCACAATAAGCGCTGCCGGCCTTGCTGATATTGTTCTGCTGGGCAAACCCGATGTATTACAGGCTAAAGCGCAGACCCTGGGGGTGAGCCTTGCCGGAGTTACTCTGCTCGACCCAGCGCAGGCCCCGAATCTGGATACGTATGTAGCTGAGCTGGTGCAACTGCGAGAAAAAAAGGGGATGACTCCCGCGCAGGCACGCGAGGTGCTCACCGCAGCGGACCATCTGTTTTTCGCCTCGATGATGGTACGCAAAGGTGATGCCGGCGGGGCAGTGGCGGGCGCCGCCAATACCACCGGAGATGTGCTGCGCTCTGCGTTTCAGGTTATTGGCACCGCAGCGGGGATGCGGACCGTGTCATCGGTATTTTTGATGGTGACCAAAAACCCTGATTTTGGTGAAAATGGGATCCTGTTGTTTGCGGATTGTGCGGTTAATCCTAATCCAGATGCTCAGGCACTGGCGGAGATCGCCATAGCTACCGCGGGTAGCTGCAGGAGCTTTTTAGGGGTGGAGCCAAGGGTAGCGATGTTATCATTCTCTACCAAAGGCAGTGCCGAGCACGCTGATGCGGATAAAGTGCTGGAAGCCCTGCGTATTGCGCAGAAGCTGCAGCCGGAACTCCAGATCGATGGCGAATTGCAGGCTGATGCGGCGCTGCTGCCCAAGGTTGGAGCGAAGAAAGCGCCAGAATCAAAGGTGGCTGGGCATGCCAATACCTTGATCTTCCCCGATCTGGACGCAGGAAACATTGCCTATAAACTTGTGGAGCGCGTGGCCGGAGCCGAAGCCGTTGGCCCCATAATTCAAGGGTTGGCGAAGCCGGTGAACGATCTTTCGCGCGGATGCAGTGTCGAGGATATAGTGAATGTAGCGGCCATTACCGCGGTGCAGGCTCAGGGCTGATCCTTCTGCTCCACCGCTTAAGAGATGATATCAGACAGAAAAAGCCCGCCCCCTTCGCGAAGGGGGCGGGCTTTTTTACGCATCTTGCAATTAAAAAAAGAGGAGCGTTCCTCCTTCAGCCTGGTATTTACTACACCTTGTAATCAGGGCTGGCGAAGGTATAGGAGCAATCCATGTGGTCGGTATAGGTATTGTTCAGGATGGCCACCACATCTTCTACAAAAACCAGTTCTTCGTTGGTTGGAATCACAAACACCTTAACCGGCGAATCGGGTAGACTTATTTCGGTCTCGCCGTGCTTGCTGAAGGTCCGCAGGTTTTTTTCTTTGTCGAGCTGTATCCCCATATATTCCAGCCCTTCTAGCGCTTTTTCGCGAATTATACCAGCGTTTTCACCTACTCCAGCGGTGAATACCACGGCGTCGACTCCACCTAAAACTGCCGCATAGGACCCAATATACTTTTTGATGCGGTACGCTTCAATCTCAAGGGCAAGCTTACAGCGGTAATTCCCTTTTTGCGCATTTGTGATCACATCCCGGCGGTCCGTGTAGCGTCCGGTAATACCCAGAACCCCCGATTTTTGGTTAAGCAGCGAGTCAATTTCAATCGGGTTACAGCCTTCCATGTCCATAATAAATGCCGGGATGGCAGGATCGATATCGCCACACCTGGTCCCCATCATGGCCCCTTCAAGTGGGGTGAACCCCATGGATGTATCGACTGAAACCCCATTGTTGATTGCGGTATGCGACACCCCGTTGCCGATGTGCAGGGTGATTATTTTGCATTCGGTGATGGGTTTGCCCAGGTTTAAGGCGGCACGCTTGGACACGTAGAGATGGCTGGTACCGTGGAAGCCATAACGGCGCACACCATATTCCTTATACCACTCATAAGGGAGTGGATATGTGAAGGCGTAGTCGGGCATGGTCTGGTGGAACGCGGTATCGAAAATGGCGATATGTGGAACATCGGGCAGGACGGCCTGTGCTGCCTCAATGCCGGAAATGTTCGGGGGGTTGTGCAGGGGGGCGAGGTGTTGCACCTTTTTTATGGCCTTGAGCACCTCATCGTCGATAGCGACGGAACGGGTAAACTCTTCCCCTCCATGGACAACACGGTGACCTACGGCGGAGATATCGTGCATATCCTTAACCACGCCGTGTTGTGGATGTAACAGGGTGGAGATGATGAGATCGATGGCGGTTCTGTGATCAGGACACTCCGATTTTTCCGTATAGGCGTCTTTGCCGGGAACCTCATGGGTGATGAACGAGTCTCCGATAGTAACTCTTTCTACCATCCCTTTCGCAATTACGCAGCGCTCATCCCAGTTATACAGCTGATATTTGACCGATGAGCTGCCGCAGTTTAAAGCCAGAACATCCATAGCAGGTACTCCTCTTTGGAAAATAAAAAACATCGCGGGCAGAAAATACCGTTTTAAAAACAGGTTATATTCCTGCACAAATCGTTAACTACTTGTTTTAAAGAAGAAAAAGCAGAATTGTAGGCACCAACAATAGACAAAATAGGCCCGATGTGCAAGGGTTTTGTTTACTTTTAGCCTGACTAAACAATCACTGTATTAATTTTATTCAGGGGGTAAAAAGATAGGTTCGGGGCGGGTCAGGCTTGGTTTTGCCTGCAGGAGGTATATTTGGCCATAATAGGAGCACAGAAGGGCATCATAGAAGGGTGCTCTGGTGCTTAATGGGAAGTACAGCCTTAAAAAAAGGGCGCCATTTGGTTGGCCCTGGGTTTAGTATTCGGAGCTGAACTTGGAATAGAATTGTCTGCACCTACCTCTTCGCGCCGGCATGCGGGGCGACGCTCAGGCTGAACTCGGCAAAGTTGTCCGGCAGGTCATGGAATACTACGCTAAAAGGGATAGATTCGCCGGGCTGTATCGACACGTTGGAGAGTTCGGCACCCAGTTTGTTGTCCATATGTTTTTGGAGGATGTCGAGCGGTTCCGTGCGCAGGATCTCTTTGCTGATGGGATTGCCGCAGTAGACCTTAACACTTCTGAGTGCGGTGCCACTGGCGCTGTACAGGGTGGCTACGAGTGCAATTTCGCCCTGGGGCTGTTCGCTGGTATTGGTGACAGTTCCGTTAATTGCAAATATAGAGCCCAGATGATTGTTGTTGATGTAAAAGTTATCGTCGGTTTGAATCTGTATGGATGGGCCTCTCGGCTCTGCGTGCGGATCAATAGCCCGATTTATCTGCCCCTCGAGAGTGCTGATCACCTGCGTTACGCTGGTCACACCGTGAACGACAAAATAATAAGCGTAAACCCCGGCGCAGACAAGTACAAGCAGGAGTATAAACAGGAGTAGTTTTGAGGTTTTTTTCTTCTGGTCCCCTTTCGCAGCTGTTGCGGGGGTGCTCACCTCCGGGATGTCCGGGTTTATTTCCTCATCTTCACTTGCAGGTGCAGGCTCTGGTGCGTGGCTCTGGGTCTGCAGCGGCTCAAAGACAAACTCCTTGGCAGCTTGGGCGCTATCTGAAGTGGGTTCTGGCGCCGGAGCAGAAGGTTCCGGGGAAACTTCACCAGGAGTGGTGAAAAGAGAAGTATCGGTCTCTTTTGCCACCGCAAACGAAAAATCTGCCGTCGGCTCATCTTCTGGCGCGGTGAGGGTATCTTCGTGTTTTATACCCTGTTGGGGCGCAGCGACAGCGGGTTCTGGGCTCAGAAAGTTTTCACCCAGGTCTGACCCGGCATGAACACAGAAGATATGCCCGCAGCGGATGCAGCGCACCTTAGCCTCTTTCTTCCCGGTTTCTGGGTTGTACAGGCGCGCGGGGTCGAATCTATAAGTAGTTTCACATTGCTCACACTGGATAATCATATGGTGCTAACAGCCTCCAACTATGAAATTTATGTCGAGTTGTCCTGGAGCGGCATTTCGTCTAAGTATTATGTAAGGAGCAAGAAGCATAACTGCAAAGCAGATGCAGCGTTGAGAGTCGAGTTTCTGTATCGCGGACTGTATCGCCTAATAAGGGGCAGGCTGACAGGGGGTTGAGATGTATAGCAGAGCAAATCCCTGTGAACGCATATCGCGCGGGGCAGATGCCGGGTCAGATAACGTAAATCTGGCCAAGTTGCCGATAGCGCCCCCCGTGGTCAAGCCCGTAGCCAACAATGAATTTATCCGCTATCTCCATCCCCACATAGTCTGCTTCAATCTTTACTTCACGCCGTTCGCGCTTGTCTAGCAGAGTGCAGAGCCGCAAAGATGCCGGCTTGCGCTTTGCCAGCAGGTTTTGCAGCGATTTAAGGGTGCGCCCACTGTCAAGAATGTCTTCAATCACTATGACATGTTTGTCTGCAATGTCGCAGTGCAGATCCAGAACAATTTCTATTTCTCCGCTGGAACTAGTTCCATTGTGGTAGCTGGCGGTCTGCATGAACTCAAGTGTTACCGGAACGCTGATGTTACGCAGCAGGTCTGCAGCGAACATGAATGCTCCCTTTAGTATCACAACGGCAACGATTTCGGTGTTGGCATAATCATGGCTGATGGCCGCGCCAAGTTGTGCCACCCGTGTGGCGATATGCTCCTTGGAATAGAGTAATTTCATATATTTATGTGCCTGCTGCAGCGAGGTTGGTTTACATGCACGAAGTGGGCACGACGTGGCGTAGCTCTCTTGCGCTTCTATATCAAGCGGACGGGTGTTTGTCAATTTATCCGCACAGTGAAAGCAGTTTTTTATGCGCAGTTTTAATGGGCAAGAAATTCCCCCTGAACTGGGCTGGCAGGCTCATTCCGCCCTTTTTACAGAATTTTTGTGGTGGCCCTGGGTTGACAGGGACGCAGGTTTTTGTTTAAATACTTAGCTTGCGAATCATTAGCCGTGAAAGCTTATTTCGAAGGGCGGTAGATCACAAGCAAAGGAAAGATCATACCGTGGACGCAACATTTGATCATATTTGAAACATCCATGTTTGAAGTAGTCTTGAGCCATGTGAACTGTAAATCTGCATGTGGCCTGAATGTGGATACCGCTTCCTGGAAGGGAATATTGAACATATGGGGATTTATTCGTTATCACAACAACAGATCGCCACTCAAATCGAGCATAAAAAGATAGGTATGTCAAAGTGGAAGGACTGGCGCTGGCAGCTCAAACAGTGTGTAACTCGTGTAGACAGCTTTGAAGCCCTCCTTGGTATCAGTTTGACACCGAACGAAAAGCGCAAGATAGAGATGACCATGCGCAAGTTTCCGATGGCGGTGACACCCTACTATCTGTCTCTGATAGATCGGGAGGATTTTCGCAACGATCCGGTCTTCCGGCAGGCTTTCCCTGATATAAGGGAGCTTGAAATAGAGGCGTGCGATATGGTGGACCCGCTGGCGGAGGATCAGGACAGCCCGGTTGCGGGCATTACCCATCGCTATCCAGATCGGGTGCTGTTTCATGTAAGCAATGTGTGTTCCATGTATTGCCGTCATTGTACGCGGAAGCGCAAAGTAGGTGATGTGGATTCCATCCCCGGGCGCGAACAGATTATAGCAGCACTGGACTATATCAGGGCTCATCCGGAAGTGCGCGACGTGCTCCTCTCCGGCGGTGATCCACTCATGCTCAACGATGACTACCTCGACTGGATTCTCACCGAGTTGCGCAACATAGAACACGTGCAGGTTATCCGCATCGGCACCCGGATGCCGGTAGTGTTGCCTTACCGTATTACCGATAATCTGATATCGATGCTCAAGAAACATCATCCTGTATGGGTCAATACCCACTTCAACCACCCGCGTGAAATCACGAGTTCATCGCGCGAGGCACTGCGGATGCTGGCCGATGCTGGTATCCCCCTGGGCAATCAGAGCGTACTTCTTGCTGGAGTTAATGATTGCCCCAGAATCATGAAGGCGTTGGTGCATAAGCTGGTAGAAAATCGTGTGCGTCCGTACTATTTGTATCAGTGTGACTTATCCGAGGGGTTATCCCATTTTCGTACTCCGGTAGGCAAGGGTGTCGAAATCATGGAGAGCCTCATCGGGCATACCAGTGGTTTTGCGGTCCCTACCTACGTTATTGATGCTCCTGGCGGAGGTGGAAAGATACCCGTTAACCCGAACTACCTGATCTCTCTATCTACCAACAAAGTGGTGTTGCGCAACTACGAAGGGGTTATCACCACATATAGAGAGCCGGACAGCTATGAGGCCAAGTTTTGTGACCGCCAGTGTGATAAATGCAATCGCCAACTAAAGCTTGAAGACAGCGAGGAGTCAGCTGCGACCGGGATAGAGATGCTCCTTAGCGATTATGACAACACCATCAGCTTAACCCCGGCTGACAACGAGCGTATGGAGCGGCGTGATGAGCGTGGATAAAATAGAGACCATCGGCCAGTCGGTTGTACAGCATGGCAAGGCGAATGACCGGGTGTATTTAATGAAGTTGGAGGTGGAGGAGTGCCCCGCCATTATAGAGCAGGTTGAAAAACTTGCCGTCCAGAACGACTACGGCAAGATTTTTGCCAAGATACCCAGTACGGCGCAAGAGGTATTCGAGCAGGCCGGCTACACCCTGGAAGCCAGCATTCCCGGGTTTTATCAGGGCACTGACACTGGGGTGTTTCTGGCCCGTTACTTAAAAGAACAGCGCCGCATCGATCCCGACGCAGAGCAGGTGACCCAGGTGCTCAAGGCCGCCCACCTTAAGGCAGAAGCCGGCGCAGCGCCGGATTTGAATACGCCATATCAGTGCCGTATCGCCGCCGCGCCAGACTGCGCCAAGATGGCCGAAGTATATGCCGAGGTGTTTGCCAGCTATCCGTTCCCGATTCATGATCCGGAGTATCTACGCCAGACCATGGAAGAGAACGTGGTGTATGCAGGGATATGGGAGGATGACAGGCTGCTCGCTCTGGCTTCAGCGGAGATGGACCGCGCCGGACAGAACGCCGAGATGACCGATTTTGCCACCCTGCCTGAATGTCGTGGGCGTGGCATGGCGCACCAGTTATTGCACCGACTTGAGCAGAACCTGCCAAAGCAGGGGATCGAAACCTGCTATACCATAGCGCGGGCAACCTCATTTGGCATGAATATCACCTTTTCTCAGTGCGGTTACACCTTCGGCGGGACCCTGGTGCAGAACACGCAGATCTCCGGTGGGCTTGAAAGTATGAACGTCTGGTTCAAGCCCGCACCGCAGCCATAGCTTGTCATTGGCAGGGCAGCGGCCACAGCAGCGTGAAGCATCAGAAAGACCACGGATCTGCGCGGGTCGTTGGTGCATGAAAACCGGAAGAGATCAACGTCTATTGCCTATTCAATTTATGTCAACCTAACAGGAGAGTTTATTCATGGAATGGCGCGACCAGCTCAAAGCATTTGTAAATACCGTCGATCGCCTGGAGAAGTATGTAACTTTAACCGCTGCGGAAAAAGAGATTCTCGAAAACACTAAGACCGTATGGGGAACCACGCCATATTTTGCCGCGCTGATGGACCCGGATGACCCGCAGTGTCCGATTCGCAAACAGGTAATACCCTCCAAACTTGAGCTGCAGAACAAGTTCGGGATGGACGACTACCTGATCTGGAAGGAAAACCGTGCAACCGGGGAGGTCCGTCCTGACAGTATCGCGCGCCAGTATAAAGATCGAGTGGCCTTCACCGTTACTCAAGGGTGCGGAATCTATTGCCGCCACTGCTTTCGCAAGGAGCTGGTGGTGGATCGGAGCATGGAGCTGGATTTCAACGTAGATGAAGGCCTGGAGTGGATTGGCGCCCACCCCGAAGTGCGCGACGTACTCATCACCGGCGGCGACCCATTTCTCCTTGAGGATGATAGAATCGAATACCTGCTCCGCAAGTTGCGTGAAATGCCCCACATCGAAATGATCCGCTTCGGTTCCAGAACGCCGATAGTGCTGCCCCAGCGCATCGATGCAGGGTTGAAAAAGGTGCTGAGCGGGAACCACAAGGTACCCATCTGGCTCAATACCCAGTGCAACCACCCAAAAGAGATCACCGCAGAGACCGCCAGGGCTGTCTACGACCTGATGCAGTGCGGAGTGAATGTTGGGAACCAGGCGGTGCTGTTAAAAGGGATAAATGATAATGTCCCGGTATTCCGCGAATTACACCAGAAATTGTTGCGCGTGCGGATTCGGCCATATTACGTGTTCTACTGTGAAGCGGCGCCCGGCATCGATCATTTCCGCACCCCGATTGAAAAAGGCGCTGAACTGATTCGCGATGCTTTGCGCGGCCATACCACTGGTCTGGCGCAGCCGATGTATGTGCTGGCGACCAATATCGGCAAAATCTCCCTCATGCCTGATTATTCTATTGTCGAACGTGGCGAAGAAGAGTATACCCTGCGCAACCACAAGGGTGAAACTACCAGAATCCCGGTTATTCCTGAATAACGCCAGCTTCAAATAGTCCTCCGCCCATAGGAGTGTTATGTTTATCCGTGTTGTGTGCAGCTTGAAAAGTTCACATAACACGGATTTTTATTTTCTGGTTTTCTATCCCGGCTGTTGTGCGATCCTTTGCAGACAGGTACAGCTCAGGCTCTATCCCTGGCTGGAGAGTCAATCTTGCAATAGGCAACCCGATAATACTTTATGAGTGCATACAGAACATGCCGAACAACAGACCCGCATCCGCTGCGAAAAAGAATGACGCTGAAAGCCTGATTTATCTCGGCTGGCGTGAATGGCTCCGTCTGCCTGAGCTCGGAATTGTGCGGCTCAAGGCCAAGATCGATACCGGGGCCAGGACTTCGGCGCTGCATGCATTCTTTGTCGAGCCTTTTGTCTGCGCTGCCGGGCGGGATATGGTGCGTTTTGGCATTCATCCGCATCAGCGTGACACCGATACCGAAATGATCTGCACTTTGCCGGTAAAGGATATACGCCCGGTCACCGATTCAGGGGGGCACCGAGAGATCCGTTATGTGGTAGAAACGCAGGTTGAGTTGGGGGGTAGAAGATGGAGCGTTGAAATGACCCTTACCAATCGTGACAATATGAAGTTCAGGATGCTGCTTGGGCGCACGGCTCTGCGGGGGATGGCGGTAATTCCAGAGCGTTCCTACCTGCAGGGAAAAAGAAGTGCGAGCAACGCACCATCTTCTTAAAGGAATTCAGCATATTTTGTTTGCCCTGCGCCGACAACCCTTTCCCAAATATTTAATCCAGCCCCTTGCACCGTTTGGCATATAGATTCAGCATATGTCTGGCGTACCTGCTAACGCCCGCAGGTGCCAAATGTGACGATCAAAGTGTTTTTGGGTATTTCTTTCTTTTGGGCACCATTTTTGGCCCCTATAGATAACCAGGGAGGCTTTACTCCATGAAAATCGGTATTCTGTCACGTAATCATAACCTGTACTCAACCCGGCGCCTGTTTGAGGCCGGCGAAAAACTCGGGCACGAGATGCATATCATCGACCCGTTGCGCTGCTATATGACCATCGCCACCCAGCATCCTGCGGTTCACTACCGTGGACATGAGTTGGAAGGCTTTGATGCGATTATCCCGCGGATAGGGGCCTCTATCACCTTTTACGGCACCGCCGTGGTGCGGCAGTTTGAGATGATGGAGGTTTACAGTGTCAACGAGTCCGTGGCTATCAGTCGTTCGCGGGATAAATTACGCAGTCTGCAGTTGCTCGCGCGCCGCGGTATTGGTCTGCCGGTAACCGGCTTTGCCCACTCGACCCAATACACCCAGGATTTGATTGAACGGGTTGGAGGAGCTCCGCTGGTGGTTAAACTGCTGGAAGGAACCCAGGGGATCGGGGTGGTTCTGGCAGAGACCAACCAGGCTGCTGAAAGTGTTATCGAAGCGTTTCGCGGACTCAAGGAGCAGATATTGGTGCAGGAGTATATCCGTGAGGCGAAAGGAGCTGATATCCGCTGTTTTGTTATCGGAGATAGAGTGGTTGCGGCGATGAAACGGCAGGGCAAGGAGGGTGAATTTCGTTCCAATCTACACCGGGGCGGTAGCGCCAGTATTGCCAAGCTCACCCCGGAGGAACGTTCTACTGCGGCCAGGGCAGCCAGGATTATGGGGCTGAATGTAGCCGGGGTCGATCTGCTCCGTTCCAACCATGGCCCCGTGGTGATGGAGGTGAATTCATCTCCGGGCCTTGAGGGGATCGAAAGCGCAACCCAGAAAGATCTGGCGAGCGCAATTATCCATTATGTCAGTACCCAGGCACGTCCCGGCAGAACCCGGACGCGGGGGAAGGGATGAGTAGAAATCAGACGTTTGAATTTGGCGGGGCGAAGGTAGCGCCCGGCTCTCGTGCCAGTGTTGCCCTCAACATCGCGCGTCTGTACACCCACAATGACATGACCCTGCCGGTACAGGTGGTTAATGGCCGCCGCGCTGGGCCGGTGATGTTTGTCAGCGCCGCCGTGCATGGAGATGAAATCAACGGCGTGGAGATTATCCGCCGTCTGCTGCAGCATAAAGGCCTGCACGATCTGCGCGGAACCCTGCTGGCGCTACCTCTGCTGAATCCCTACGGGTTTATCCATCGTTCTCGCTACCTGCCCGACAGGCGTGACCTTAACCGCTCGTTTCCCGGCTCCCTCAAGGGTTCCCTCGCTGGTCGCCTTGCCTACCACTTTATGCACGATGTCGCCTCCCGGTGTGATTTCGGCGTCGATTTGCACACAGGATCTAATTTCCGTACCAACTTGGCGCAGGTGCGTGCCGACCTCAGGGATCCACCTACCCGAGAACTGGCCATGGCTTTTGGAGCCCCCCTTATTGTCGATTCCCCCTTGCGTGAGGGGTCGCTGCGCGCCGCCGTATCCTCTTTGGGGAAACCGGTGGTGGTGTTTGAAGGGGGCGAGGCGCTGTATTTTAACGAGTCGGCAATTCGCACCGGTTTGCGTGGAATTTTACGTCTTATGCGCCATACTAAAATGCTGCCTCCGCGCAAACGTGCTGCGCATTTTGACCCCATCGTGACCCGGAAGAGCAGTTGGGTGCGCGCACCCATGAGTGGGATTTTTTCCTGTTCGGTGCGCTTGGGGGCTATTGTGGCGAAACATGAGGTCATGGGGACGATCAGTGCCCCCTTAGGGGATGAAGCAGAGCAGGTTATTGCCCCTTTCGGCGGGATGGTAATCGGACACCTTAACCTGCCGTTGGCTTACGAGGGGGATGCCCTGCTGCATCTGGCCGTCCTGACAGCCGAAGATGAGGCGGAGGAGACCATCGATGAATACACTTCCTATCTGCGCGCGGATGAAATTGAAATTGATGTGCTCGGGCGCTAGTATCTATGTATAAATATTTCTTACGAACGCTTCAGGCGGGGCGTATCTGGAGTATTCTCACATTCAAGAATGAGGGTGCCGATGGTTAGATCAATTCGCTATAGACTCATGCAGTGTCTTCTCCTGCTGTGCGGCGCAGTGCTTCTGCTGAATCCAGCTGAAGGCCGAGCTGAAAAAGATATCCTAGAACAGCCGGTGGCAGTAACGACTCCGACATATGCCGGGGTTGCAGAAGTTGTCCCCCAGGCGGGGGCAGCCCGGCAAAAGATGTCTGCCGCACTGGAGACGTTAAAAGGGCTGGCTGATCGTACTGCATGGGAGAATATTTTAACCGAGAGGGGGAAAAAGCAGCAGGAGCTCAACGCCGTAATGGCGGAAGCCGGAAACCTGCAGCGCCAGAGTTTTGAGCGTCTGCTGCGGATAATGGCCCTGCTTGAGACCCAGAATAAAAACCTGCAGGGGGATATGGAGCGCATAGCGACCCAGACCTCTGAACTTGAAAGCATGCGTAAGCGCTGGCTCGAACGTTATGACTATTGGCAGAATTGGGGTGCGGAACTTAAAAAACAGGATTCAACGTATTCCGCGGAAGAGATCACAAATGTCCTGAACGAAAATATCCACCTGCGCGAAAGCATAGCCTCGCTAAGCAACGACTATATCGCGTTGCAAAAACGGTTTCTCGACCTGCTAGAGGTCAATCGCGCCCATATACAACAGGTCGAAACTGTTTTGCGGGATCTGCGCTCCACCACCTTTCACAAAACGGCGAAGTCATTTTTTAATACCTCATTTTATACTCAGTTCAACCGGGAGCTGTTTCAGGGGGTAGCCACTGAGGTGGTTAGTCTTGACTGGCTTATTGCGGAGGAGCTGTCCGCTGGTTGGTGGGTGGTTTTTTTGCAAGTGCTGGTTGTATTGGCGGCCGCGTATGTCATCAAGCACTATGCCAAACGTTCTGCGAGTGATAAACAGTGGGGCTTTCTAATGCTGCACCCCTGGGCCAGCGGGGTCTTTATCGCCATTGTAACCCTGGGCTCGGTGTATAAGACTCCCAGCATGATGCTGCGCTTTTACCTGGCGTTACTGGTAGTTTTAAGTGCGAGTGTGCTGGTGACCGGCATAATTAAGCAAAAACACCTGCGAAATATGGTCTGGCTGCTGGGGGGGGCTTATCAGGTCACCTTGTTTATGCAGGTGATAAATCTGCCGGCGCCGCTGATGCGTGTGTATATTGCGGCCCTCTCGCTGGCGTTGCTTCTGTTGCTGGTGCGCCATTGCGCCCTGTGCCGAAAACAGGGGGAACACTGGGGCATAATCGCAGCCGAACGCATCGGGATAGGGGTGTTCCTTGTTTCTCTGCTGGCCCAGCTCGGCGGATATAGCAATATGGCTGCACGTCTGGTGGATGCCAGTTTCAAGACAGTTTTTATGGCTCTTGTGGTTACCATGGTGCTTAAGCTCGCCAAGGGAGGAGTCAATTTTGCGGTCAACCATCCCAAGACCCAGCGCATCTATTTTTTCCGCCAGTTCGGAGGGGTGTTCAGGGCGCAAGTGAACGCCATTATCACCATAGTGATTATCGGCAATGCCCTGCTGGCGCTGATTCAAATCTGGGTTGGGGGCATTAGTATCGCCTCCGTGTGGGAAAAGATAGGCTATGTCGGTTTCGGAATAGGTGGCCTCTACATAAATCTCGGAACCCTGATTAAGATTGCGGCCATTGTGTATAGTGCCATGGTGTTGTCGTGGTTTGTGCGTTCGATGTTTGAAGCCGGTAAGATTGGCCCAAGATATATTGACTCCGGCGCGCGTGATTCGATCAATACCCTGATGCACTATTTTATAATTTTATGCGGCGTAATCTTCGCTTTCGGTGCAGTTGGGATCGGGTTACGCAACTTGGCCGTCATTGCCGGAGCCCTGAGTATCGGGATTGGTTTCGGGCTGCAGAATATCGTCAATAACTTTATCAGTGGCATCATTCTGTTGTTTGAGCGTCCCATTCGCAAAGGTGACACCATCGTTCTAGATGGAGAATGGGCGGTGGTACGGAATATCGGGTTACGCTCCACCATAGTTGAGACCTTCAACAAGGCCGAGTTGATCGTACCCAACAGCGATCTTATTTCCCAGAAGGTGACTAATCTCACCCACTCCAATGCACAGTTACGGGTAGTGATGGAGGTGGGGGTGGCCTACGGTTCAGATATGGAGCAGGTACTGGCAATTCTGGAGGAGGAAGCACGTAAACATCCCAATGCGGCGAAGAACCCAGCCCCTTCAGCTATCTTTGTCGAATTTGGCAACAGCTCACTCAACTTCAAGCTGCGAATCTGGCTCAATAACCTTGACTACTGCCTGTCGATAGTCAGTGAGGTAGGTGTTGCTGTGTATAAACGTTTTGGCGTCGAGGGCATTGAGATTCCATTTCCGCAGCAGGATTTGCATGTGCGTTCAATGGATGAAAAAGTGATAGAAGCTTGGCGCAACCAGATTGAAGTGCCTGGTAAAGACAGCGGGGAGACCCAGATTGTGCCTACTTAAATCCTTTTAGAGTAGAATGGATAGAACGCATTTCTTCAAACTCGGTGATCCATAAAATTCCACAAAGTATAGGGCCCTTTGGCGCTGAGTGTGCCGACAAAGGGCCTTTTCTCACATGGAAGCCGCTTGATTCAGCTTCTGGCGGGCTGCAGAAGAGCTTTTGGGTTTACCTCAGGTGCTTAAATCCTCTTTATCTCCAAGTGCGGCAGTGCTGCAGCGCTGTTGCGCAGCTTCTCTTCGCTCGAAATAATCGAGATCGCTTCAGGGCTTCTGGATGTGGCTGCAGTGTCTGGGCTCAGGTATGTTTTTGCCACCCGGATCAGGTCGTCCCTGGTGACTTTGAGCAGGTTAGTGCGGAATTGCTGCCGCAGTGCGTAGCTTACCCCCTGTAGCTGGGCCGCAAACTCTGAGGCGCCCTTTCCGGCAGGAGACTTGGGACGGTCGCGATTGCTGAACACCGACAGTACCGCTTCTTTAATTTCTTGCGCGCCGAACTCCCCCTTTTCCACCCATTCCAGCGCTTGTGTGTATACCTGCAAAGTACGCTCCAGATGCGGATCACGGTAGGAGAGCATGGTGAAAATACCGCCATCGCTGCTGCTGGAAGCCATACCGCCATACGCACCCCCCTTTTCGCGGATTTCGCGGTGGAGAAAATTGGCGCGCAACAGCGCTGCCAGAACATTCAGCACCGCCGCGTCAGGGTCGCAGTAGGGGACCGTGCGAAAACTGCGGGTTACATACGATACTGGTATCGAGGTAGCCCAGCCCAACTCCGCCGCTTGCGGGGTGAATCCGGCCAGCGCTGTAGCGGGGTGTGCGTCACCGTGGGGGAGGGCCGCAATGAAGGTGGTAAATGCCGCAGCGGTGTTGTCCAAATGTTCAGCTTCGGCGGTTATTGCGGCGCGCATGGCGCTGCGCTCAAAAAGTTGCGCGCGCAGGCGCGTAAGGATGGCTGCAGTCGCGCCCAGCTCCTCCTGTGGGATGGCCGCCAGCTGTTTGATGTGGTGCAGTTGTGTCAGCCCCCCCCATTGCTCGCGCATCTGCGCCGCCGGAGTCAGATGTGCCGCGCCGGCCTGGGCTGCAAAGCTGTGTCCTGCACCGGGGATGGCGTTCTCCATGGAGCTTTTAATCTGGCCGATCACTGTAGCCAGACGCTGGGTGTCACTAAAGTCGGCCTCGGTACACAGTTCTGTGAGGATAGCGCACATGGGTTCAACATTGCGCGCCAGCGCCTTTGCTTTCACGCAGATCCAGGCGCTGGCCTTATCCAGGTCCTCAATGTCGTTCATCACGCTGGCACTGCATGAAATCCCGCCGGTTTTGGCCTCCATGCGCTGGGCCATCTCCACATAGTCGTAGCGGGCGGTACCGATCTGGGTGAGCATGCTGCAGAACAGGGGGACATACGGGACCAGTTCCGCTTCTATGTGTGCGCCCGGAAAGTAAATATTCACATAGCTGAGGCCATTGGTGGGCTGGGCGAAGCACTTCAATTCAGATTCTGCTACGGAACGCGTCTTGGAGCACGCAGCGGTTTCAACCCGAGGCTCTGTCGGATCAATATCCTCCATCTCCAGATCGGGCAGACAGGAGAGGTCTTCGACCTGATCCTGGTTTTGTTGGAGCTGGCGGGCTTGTTCAAGTAGCGCTTGCTTCTGCGCTGGGCTCAGCGCGGCGTTGATTTTTTCCAGGCGCTGTTGTTCCTGTTCCTGCTCACGCTTGCTTTGTGCATGATCTGGACTCAGGCACAGGGTCACCCGATGCTGGTTATCTAACAGCCAGCGCTGAATCAGCCCCTCAAAAAAGCCACCGGCGTCTACTTCAGCGCGCAGACGCTCAAAGTTGGTCTCAACCTCCAGCGCCGAAACAGGATCATCGCAGTGGAGCCATGGGCCCAGAATTCGTAACAACAACGTGATGGGATACGGATAGGAGCCACCGTCGACTTCGCGATTGGATAATTCCAAACGGTGAATGGCGGCGTCGATCCGCTCGCGGCTGAAACCCTGCGCGACGATAGATTTCAGGGTAGCGGTGATGCATGTCTGGATCGCCTCGGCCTGCTGCGGTTCGGTGCCTTGCAGACCGACGCCAAAGCAGGTGGTGCGATAATCATCCTGATAGCCGCACCCGGGGGTGAGGTTTTTCCCCAGTCCGGAATCAAGCAGCGCCTTGTAAAGTGGAGCGCCAGGGTTCCCCAGGAGCAGCTGGGAGAGCAGGGTCATGCACAGGCGCATGTAGCTGTCGGAGATATCGTTAGTGAGCCAGGCTGTGTGCACCATGGTTTTGCCCGCAGTGTCTTCATTGGGGTCCAGCGGGAAGGTCTCCTGCGCGAACACCGGCTGATCTCTGTGGGGCTCAGGCGGGACCTCACTGTTGACGTTGATCGCCTCAAAGTGTTGGAGGACCTGCTGCTCAATGCGCTCCAGATGGGTGTGCAGAGGGAAATTCCCGTAAGTAAAAAAGCATGCATTGCTTGGATGGTAGTAGCGCGCATGAAAGCGCTTCAGCTCTTCCCAGGTGAGATCCGGGATGTTTTCCGGTTCGCCGCCGGAGTTGTGCCGATAGCAGGTGGTAGGGTATAGATGCCGGGTTATGCGCCGCCCGAGGAGACTGGCCGGATCTGCCATGGCCCCCTTCATCTCATTATACACAACCCCCTTGAACTCCAGAGCGCTATTGGGGTTATCCGGCTCACTGAACTCCAGCCGATGCCCCTCCTGGGCAAAGTCCTGCTGGCGCAGCAATGGAAAGAATGCTGCGTCCAGATAGATACCCAGCAGATTGGAGAAATCCTTGCGATTCTGACTCGCAAAGGGGTAGCAGGTCCAGTCGCTGGAGGTAAAGGCATTCATAAAACTGTTAAGGCTGCGTTTGAGCATACTGAAGAACGGGTCCCGCACCGGATAATTTTTTGAACCGCACAGGGCAGTGTGCTCCAGAATATGGGCAATGCCGCTGGAATCTTCCGGCGGGGTTTTAAACGCCACCGCAAACAGATTGTTGCTGTCGTCACAGTCCAGATGGACAAAACGCGCGCCGGTGCGCTCATGTTTGAACTGGATGAGCCTGACGTTGATCTCTTCGAGCATACTGGACTGCACCAGGGTAAATCCGGTAGGGAGCTTGATTGATTCTGACATATGTTTTCAATTCCTGTTGTGATTGCTGGATTGATTAAACAGATAATCCGGCCATTCCATGGGGCCACCATGGTGGGCACTGCATGTGGAAACGAATGAGACAGGCAGCTAAAGTACACGAACATATATTATTTTGCCACCATCTCTGCTATCTTTTGTGGCTGTATAGCTGCCGCGCGGTTGTTTATGTTTGTATATTAGCGTAAGGCGGCTAAACTTCCATACGAAACGCCAGGGAAGCGACAAATGTAACCTTTTTCAGATCATTGTCGCGAGTTTTTTAATTTGATGCTGCAGGAGGAAAAGAGGTATGTCCAAGCACGGTTTCACTACACTCAGGATGCGGGTGGCACGCAGGTGCCGGGCACAACAGGCAAGGTTGATTTCTGGTGGATTCCTGCTACTTTTGCTGTTAGTCCCCACTGCGGTGCTGGCGTTTAGCCAGGGCGGGTGTGGCGCTGGGGAGTGTCGTGATTGCCATAGCCTGGATGCACAGGAGGCGCTGAAGTTGCTTCCGCCCGGCGCCGACACGATAAATTCAGTCAATTTTTCCGAGGTTGGGGGGCTGTGGCGTGTCGAGGGGACGGCTCAGGGCAAGCCATTCAGCGTCTATATAGATTTTTCCAAACAATATATAATTGCGGGCAACATCATCCGCATAAAAGACGGGGCCAATATTGGCCATAAGGTAGAGGTGGCCGAGATCCCTGGGGCAAGCGCGATTACCCTTGGGGCGGCCTCAGCGCCGGTAGTACTGCACGTGTTTACCGATGTGCGCTGTTCCCACTGTAAAACCCTGCACCAGGATCTTGAAGCCCTGGTGGAGAGCACCCCTGAAGTCCAGGTGCAGATCCACCTGCTCCCCATCATGATGGATAGAGAGCTGGCGGCGGCCCTGGGGTGCAGCAATTCAGCACAGATGTTGCGCGCAGCTTATGCCTCTGGAGGAAACATCGATCTCATGGACAAGCTTGCTCCTTGTGACAGCACCGGGGTGAAAGCGGTGGAAGCGTTTGCGCGCAAGTGGCAATTGAATTCAACCCCGAGCATGATTTTGCCGGACGGTCAGGTGGTGCGGGGTGCGCGCCCCCTTGAGGTTCTCAAACAGATGCTGCAACCTTTTATAGCCAAGGCGCAGACACCTTGAAATATCCCCAATCTCTGCGGCGGGGCAGTGCGGGCTTGATTTCCCCCCTTTAATCTGCTAGATAACTTTGTTTCGCACATAAAACATGTCTTATTACTCGGTACGGAGAGCGTAAAATTTATGGGATTGATGAGTGGCAAGCGCGGCATTATTTTTGGTGTAGCAAACGAGATGAGTATTGCGTGGGGCATCGCCCAGCAACTTAAAGAGCATGGCGCCGAGTTGGCATTCACCTACTTGAACGGTTCACTGGAAAAGCGGGTGCGCCCCCTGGCAGAACAGCTTGGCTCCAAGGTGATTCTCCCCTGTGATGTGAGCAAGGAGGGAGATATTGAAGCGGTCTTTGAGGAGCTGCGCCAACAGTGGGGCAGTATAGATTTTGTCGTACATGCGGTGGCATTTGCGGATCGAGAGGACCTGAAGCACCCCTTCAGCCAGACCAGCCGTGATGGATTCAAGCTGGCCATGGATATCAGCGCTTACTCCCTGGTAGCGGTTACCCGCAGTGCTATCCCCTTGATGAGCGCGGGGGGCAGCATTCTGACCCTGACATATCTCGGGGCGCAGCGTGCGGTGCCGAATTACAATGTCATGGGGGTCGCTAAGGCAGCGCTGGAGGCCTCAGTGCGCTATCTCGCGGCAGAACTTGGTCCGCAGCAGATCCGGGTTAACGCCATCTCTGCCGGTCCAATCCGCACCTTGGCCGCATCCGGGATTGCAAATTTTCGCTCCAAGGTTAAACTCATGGACGACTATGCGCCTCTGCGCCGCACAGTCACCCAGGCAGAGGTGGGCAAAAGTGCCGCCTACTTCCTCTCTGATCTCGCCAGTGGGGTGACAGGTGAAGTTCACTATGTAGACGCGGGTTTCAGCACGGTTGTGAGCGCCTGATGCTTCTGCGGCACATCAAATGATACGTTTTCAGATAAAAAAGGGGCTTTCGGGCCCCTTTTTGTCCTTTGAGGTAAAGGCTGATTTATGCTGCATGGCAACACAAGTGGCTTGAAAGCTGCACAACAAAAGGCGCTGGAGCGGATTCAGCGGCGCCACATCCCGCCCCATCAAGTGATTTCGGCGGAGCTTGCCAGTTTTATATGTGGCCTGTCACGTGAGTTGCACCGTCAGATAGGAATTCTGGTGGACCGCAGTGGCAACATCCAGCATGTAATTCTCGGGAATGATCGCGAAATTGTCCTGCCCGATTTAAGCGAATACGCCTTGGGGCGCAGCGGCCTGCGTGGGCTACGCTGTATCCATACCCATCTGAAGAATGAGCCCCTCTCCCAGGATGACCTTACGGATTTGTCTTTGCTGCGTCTTGATCTCATGGCGGCTATCGGTGTCGATGCAGATGGAGCCCCGCAGAGCTTCTACTATGCGCATCTGCTCCCACCCAATCCACAACGGCTACAGGTCGAGCAGCACGAACTAAAAGATTTTTATACCCTGGAGCTGGATGTTAAGGCTTTCCTGGCAGCGCTGGAGGCGGAGCTTGAGCGCAGCGCCGCTGAGACCATCGACCTGTCGGAACCGCATGAACGTGCGCTGCTTATATCGGTGAGCAAACAGGCTAAAAAGGCCATTGAAGATTCTCTGACTGAATTACAGGAATTGTCCCGGACCGCAGGGGTGACCGTGTTGGGGACCGTGATACAGCGCCCTGAGCGCTTCAATCCCCGTTTTCTAATGGGGGAGGGGAAACTGAAGGAGGTGATTATAAGCGCCTTGCAACAACGCGCAACCATGCTGATTTTCGATCAGGATCTCACTCCGACGCAGGTTCGTTCCATCTCCGCTCTCACCGATTTGAAGACCATCGATCGGTCACAGCTGATCCTCGATATCTTCGCCAGTCGCGCCCACACCCTGGATGGGAAGGTACAAGTGGAGCTGGCCCAGCTCAAATATATTCTCCCGCGTCTGAGCGGCAAAGGAACCGAACTGTCGCGCCTGATGGGTGGGATTGGAGGGCGCGGCCCCGGTGAAACCAAGCTGGAAACTGATCGACGCCGGATTCGTGACCGCATAAGCCACTTGGAAAAGCGCCTGAAAAAAATGTCGCGCAGTCGCCTTCAGCGGCGCCAGCGCCGCATTCGCTCCAATGTCCCCATCGTCTCCATTGTGGGGTATACCAATGCGGGTAAATCTACCCTGCTTAATGCCTTGACCAGCAGTGAAGTCCTCGCCGAAGATAAACTTTTTGCCACCCTCGATACCTCCACCCGCCGTCTGCGCTTTCCCCTTGATCGTGAAGTGATTATCACCGACACCGTAGGGTTTATTCGGGATCTCCCCCCCAGCCTGATGGGGGCGTTCAAAGCTACCCTGGAGGAGCTCGAAGATGCGGATCTGTTGCTGCAGGTGGTGGATATCTCCGATCCCTGTTTTGAGGACCATATCCAGGCGGTGGACAAGATTCTCGCAGATTTGAATTTTGCCCATATCCCCAGACTGTTGGTGTTTAACAAAATTGATCGTCTGAACCCAGGTGAAAGTGAAGAGCTGAGTCGGCGCTATGCTGCCATTGCGGTGTGTGCGCGCGACCGCTCCACCTTCGAGCCCCTTATGGCGGCCCTGCAGACCCGCTTCTGGCCACATGAAAAAGAGTTTGAAAATATTGACGCCTAGGCTATTCTTATATAATGTTTTTCATTCATTGTACCGCTACAGACTTGGCTCAGACTTTAGTTGGGGCGGGTTTGGAGATGCCCTCACCTTTCCCAAGACGCCATCATGACGTAAAAAAGCTGATATTTGACTGGACATATTATGCGTAAAGATTCGATAAGATTGATATTTATTTGCATAACTATTCTTTGCTGCGGTGTGTACGGCTGTGTAGCCCCCCAGCCGGATCGAGTGTCAGCCATACCCACGATCGATGAAGGTGCCGCTGGGGATGAAGTAGTCTCCCTCGGAAAGGCAGCATTGCGAAGTGAGAAAATCAACGGCAAGAAACCTGAACGTGTTGTGGATACAGGTGCTGAGGCAGCACCTGAAGAGCAGACAGGCGATGGGAGCACCGCTGCCGTGCAGGAAAACAGTGAACCAAGCTACGATTTTCCCGTGGTCAGAAATTCGCAGGTGGAAGAACTCCTCGACTACTATACCACCGGCTCGGGACAGCGTTCATTCCAGCTGTGGTTAGAGCGTTCAGGTAGGTATCTGCCCCTGATGCAGCAGATTTTTGCCGAAGCGGGCCTGCCGCAGGATTTAGCTATGCTGGCTCTTGTCGAGTCTGGATTTACGAGTAATGCTCACAGTTGGGCCAATGCGGTGGGCTACTGGCAGTTTATCGAATCGACCGGGCGTATGTACGGGCTCGAAAATGACTGGTGGCGCGATGAGCGTCGCGATGTCGAGAAGGCTACCAGAGCTGCAGCACAGTATCTTAGTGATTTACACAGAATTTTTGATGGTGACTGGTGTCTGGCGGTGGCGGCATACAATGCCGGGCCCGGTAAAATGCGGAACGCCATCCGCCATCACGGTACGCGTGATTTTTGGCAACTGGCTCAAGGCAGCTATCTGCGGGCCGAAACCAAGCGCTACATTCCCAAGCTTATGGCCGCCATTATAATCAGTAAGGAGCCTGAGCGTTTCGGTTTTACCGAACTCAATTATGCTGCCCCCCTTGCGTTTGATACGGTGACATTGTCGCACCCTACCGATCTGGAAGTGGTAGCGGAGCTGACCGGGGCCGACTATGCAAGCCTCAAGCAGCTCAACCCTGAATTGAAGCGCTGGTGTTCTCCTCCCGGGGAGGGCCATTATGTCCTGCGGGTTCCGCCGGGTGTGGCCCACGGCTTTGCCGAGCGTTACGCGGCAATACCACCTCAGGAAAGGATCCGTTATCGGCGCCATGAGCTCAAGGCCGGCGAGAGTCTGGCGTTGCTGGCGCAGCGCTATAATATCCGGGTCAATGACATTATTGACCTGAATCGGATTAAGGATCCGCGCAGACTGCAGATCGGACAGAATTTGATTCTACCGCTGCACCAGGAATATTCCTCCCTCCCCATGGCCGAACTCGAAGACGACTATGCGCGCTCCCGGCGGCGCAGCTATACCGTGCGTAAGGGCGACAGTTTATGGGCGATAGCGCGCAAAAACGCAGTGACAGAAAAGCAGCTCAGAGTCTGGAACAGACTGGGCTGGAGCGATCTGTTACAGCCGGGGCAAAGATTGCTGGTTTCGGCACCATCACGCGCGCACGAGAACTATGCTCCCGTGCGCCAGATTGTCTACAAGGTGCGCAAAGGCGATACCCTGTGGGATATCGGCAGACAGTATTCCGTTGACGCCGGTGCGATTCGTCAATGGAATAATCTGGCAGAAAATCACATAATCCGCCCCGGTGACGAACTGACCCTCAAGGTGGCTGCAGCGCCGGGGGCTGGAAGATCTTAAATAGGGTGCCAGCCCCTTGGAATGCTTTGACTTTCACGTGCCGCATTGCTAGACTCACGCGTTTGTAAATCCCGCTTTTTTGCTCTGATAAGGAAAGGTGTTAATTTTCCATGCTCAACTTTTTAATTGCTTTTATATTTTCCACCTTGGCGGCGGTACCGTTGCGGATGGTGTATGGCTGGGAGCTGATCTACTGCAGCCTGGTTTCGATAGCGTTGTTTATGCTGATATACTTTCTCCTTTCTCGCAGTACCATGAAAAAGGTGACAGCCCTGGTTGAAGCAGCGCAGAAAGATCTACAGAACAACCATGGAGAAAAGGCGGTCGCGACCCTTAAGCGTGGGTACAAATACGCAAAATGGCAGTTTTATGTTAAAGGGCAGATTGATGCGCAGATCGGCACGATATTGTATATCCGCCGCGAGTTCGCCAAAGCGCTGCCATATCTGGAGAAGGCTTTTGTAAAACATTGGGTGGCCATGTGCATGCTGGCGGTAAGCTATATGAAACGCAACAAGCCGGCCAAGATGACAAACGCGTTCGAAAAAGCGGTGACCGCGAATCGCAAGGAGCCTTTTATCTGGAACCTGTACGGGTATTGTCTGGACAAAATTGGCGAAAAAACAAAGGCGCAAGCCGTGCTGGAGAAGGGAATCAAGAAAACAGGTGGTGATGCGCGCCTGGTAGCGTCCCTGGCCGCGGTGCAGAACAATAAGCGCATGAAGATGGACGGCTACGGTGACTTCTGGTATCAGTTTCATCTGGAAAAAACCGGTGCTCTCGTTAAAAAACAGACCAAGGCCATTCAAGGGCGCCGCAAAACGCCCCGGATGTAGTTCGGCGCGAATGTAGTTTTGGGTGGGGTTATCCAAGGCAGGAAAACAAGGTTATGTCAGCTAAAAAACGCACCGACAAGCGCGCAGGCAAAACACAACAGCAGGTATTTTCATCAAGCCCCTTCAGTTCTATGAAGGGGCTTGATGTTTCTGAAACGCCATTGGCTGGAAGTAACACAAAACCCCAGCGCCCTGAACCTGAAACGGAGGCTGAACCGGAAAAAGATGCCGATTTTACTGCAGCTATGGGAAACATCGGCGTGCAACGCCTGGAGGGGCAGGAGCACTTTTTTGTCGAAGATGTGGCTGAAGGGCAAACAGAGAGACAACCTGAGGGGGAAAAACATCCCAGTAGTTTTGCGGCCGATGAACTGAACGATGATGATTTGTTTCTGTACCATCTGGGGCAGATGGATACCATGTTCAATGACAGCTATCCAGAAGACCCTGAAGCGGCAGAACCGCAGCCCGGCTCCGCGCGGCGCATGCGCCAGCTGCGCAAAGGACGCCTGCGCCCCGAAGCCAGTCTGGACCTGCATGGGTGCAATCGTGCAGAGGCGCACGAAAAAGTGCGCGTGTTTCTGCAGAATCGCCAGCGCGCCGGGATGAAAACTGTTCTGATCATCACCGGGCGCGGGCAGCGTTCACAAGGGGGCGAACCGGTACTCCGCAACGACGTAGAGACCTACCTGCGTACCAAGGCCAGTGCCTGGGTGATAGAGTGGGGCAGGGCCCCGAAGCAGTACGGTGGTGACGGAGCATTGGTGGTGTTCTTGCGCAACTAAAAAAGCGCCTTCGCCCTGCTTCTATGCCGCATCGGCACTGCTTCTGCATGCTGGAAAAGTCAGTCAGATTCTCGCTGTGCCGACTTCTGGTACAGATGCACATCCTGTTGCGGAAATGGAAAGGAGATCCCTTCGCGGTCGAAACCCTTTTTTATGTTTTCAAGTAACGCGAAATAGACGCCCCAGTAGTCAGCGGTTTTCACCCATGGGCGGACCGTAAGGTTCACTTTGCTCTCCGCCAGCTCCTTTACTGCAATAAGTGGGACCGGACTCTGCAGAATCCGCTTCTCCTGGCTGAGCACCTCCTGTAATACCACCCGCGCCCGGTCTAAATCCTCCCCATATCCCACCCCGATAATAAGTTCAATTCTGCGGGTCGCCTTCGCGGAATAGTTGGTGATGTTGTCCCCCATAATCTTGCTGTTGGGGACGATGATCGACTTGTTGTCCGGGCTGATAAGGTGTGTAGTTAATATCTGCACCTCTTCAACGGTACCTGCCACCCCGCCCCCCTCGATATAGTCCCCAGCCTTGAATGGGCGTAAAATGACCATTAAAACCCCGGCGGCAAAGTTTGACAGTGAACCCTGCAGCGCCAAACCAACAGCCAAGCCTGCGGCACCCAGAATGGCAACCAGGCTGGTGGTCTGAATGCCTATCTGGTTGAGAGCGGCGATAGCAACGAATATAAGTATAATCGAGTACAGAATACTGCTCATAAATGACACCAGGGTTTGGTCCACCCTGTTTTTAGTCATTATCTTTTTGACTGTATTACGCACCCCACTAGCCACCCAGCGCCCGACGATAAAGATAGCGATGGCGGCAATAACGCGCAGACCATAAAAGACGACCCACTCCTGAATCTGAGGGAGCAGTTTCTCAAAATCCATCCTGAAGTCCATATGGTCCCTCCGTAAGCGATTCATGGTTGAGCGTTTAGACTTGATATGCCTTTTTTATTCAGGAATATGCACGTCAAGATACAGGCTGGGTTTCGATGTTCAGGTATGTCTCAATTTGTGCGTCCGTAAGATTGTACAGAGCATCGATAATATGCAGTTGCAGGGTGCCCGGCCCGTTAGCCTGGCGGGCGGCGATTTCTCCACAAATACCTAAAACCGCCATCGCATGGACGGTGGCGGCGTATGCATCCCGGTTGACGGCGCAGAAGGCTCCGGTCAGGGCGGAAGCGGTGCAGCCGAGGCCGGTAACCCTGGGCATCAGCGGGTGCCCGTTGAAGATGAGGGATGTTTTCCCCCCAGCGGTGATAAAATCGACGGCTCCACTGACGCACACGGTGCAGGCATATCTCTGCGCCAGAGTTCGGGCGGCAACCGCAGCTTCGCTGTTGTCTGCAGCGCTGTCTACCCCTTTGGTTTGAACCTGCACCCCGGCCAAAGCCATGATCTCCGAGGCGTTTCCCCGAATTACGCTTGGGTTTATCTGTTCCAGTAAATGCAACGAGGTCTTGGTTCTAAATGGGGTCGCCCCCGCTCCGACCGGATCAAACACTATCGGGGTATGGCGGCTTTTGGCGGTTATCATCGCCAACTCCATGGCGGTAACCCATTCTTTACTCAAGGTTCCGATATTGATCACCAGCGCGGAGGCCAGCGCCGCCATATCTTCAACTTCCTCCAGGGCGTGGGCCATCACCGGCGAGGCTCCAATGGCGAGCAGGGCATTGGCCGTGTTGTTCATCACCACAAAGTTAGTGATGTTATGTACCAGAGGAATATTGGTGCGCACCCGCTGTAGATCGGCGCAAATAGGTTGCATGTCTGAAAGCATAGGCTCCCAATCGTCAATGGGCTGAGAATTGTGGGTATTTTGCTGGGGTAGTGTAACAGCAAGCGCGGACTTTGTGTATACTCCAAACAATGCTCATTTGGTAAGCATCACGTATATGCTATTATGCGCGCGCTAATTCTGCTTACAGGCCATTTCAGATATGATCGAGGAGACAACAATGCCACAGGAAGAGATCTATGTCATAGGTCACACAAATCCGGACAGTGACTCCATATGCAGCGCCATAGCGTATGCGCGCTTGCGCGAACTCCAGGGGCTGGGGAATGTGCGCCCGGCGCGCGCTGGTAATGTCAATCGCCAGACGCAGTATATTCTGGACGAACTGGCGGTGCCGCGACCGGAACTGGTGCTGGATATGTCACCGCGGATCGGTGATGTAATTTCACGCAAAGTGCCGGTATCAATTGCTGCCACCGAACCGCTTTCGCGCGCGATGGAACTGTTTCATCTGCATAACGTCCGTATCTTGCCGGTACTTGCGCAGGACAAAAAGCCGCTGGGGTTGCTGTACCTGAAAAAACTGGCGGAGCGCTTTCTGGTGCCAAGTCAGGAAAAGGATCTGCGCCGCATCTGCGCCTCACCCCGCTCCATATGTCAGTGCCTCAAGGCGCGCTTCGTGACGGAGTTTGAGACTGAGACGCTGGAAAACCTGGATCTATTTGTAGCGGCGATGTCGGAGGAGTCCTTTAAACAGAAGGTCTGCCAGCACGATATGCGTAAAATGGTCCTCATTGTCGGAGATCGCTATGAGATTCTGAGCCATGTGGTCGAGCTGGGGGTGAGGGTGCTGGTGGTGGTGGGGGGACTGCCTATCCCCGAAGATATCTGCACCCTGGCACGCCAGAATCAGGTAACCATTCTCTCTACCACATTTGACACCTCTACCAGTGCCTGGCTCACGCGCCTGGCCACTCCGGTCGAACATCTGGCGCAGACGGACTATATTACCCTGCATGAAGATGACCGGTTGGAACAGCTCAAGGTGAGTCTCATGCACAGTCCGGTGCCGGGGGTGCTGGTGCTCAACGATCACGATGAACTGCTGGCGGTTGCGACCAAGAGCAACCTGTTTACCCCAAGCAGACGGAAGCTCATCCTGGTGGATCACAATGAGTTGTCCCAAGCTGTGGCCGGGGCGGACAAGGTGGAAATTATCGAAATTGTCGATCATCATCGTCTGGGCAATCTGCAGACCGATAAACCGATTCAGTTTATCAACAAACCCCTGGGGAGCACCTGCACGCTGGTAGCCACCCTGTATCAGCAGGGGGGGATCGACCCGGAACCGGCTATAGCTGGATTGATGCTGGCAGGACTGCTTTCCGATACCATTGTACTTAAATCGCCCACTACCACCGATATCGACCGTCAGATCGCGTTTTGGCTCGGGCAGCATTCGGGGCTGGATCCGTATGAGTTCGGGCAGCGCATCTTCTCCTCCAGCAGCACCATCAGTGCGTATGACACCCTGAGCGAGGTGATCACCTCCGACTTCAAGGTGTTTGAGGCCGGAACATACCAATTCGGGATTGGCCAGGTGGAGGTGGTCAGTTTTCATGAGTTTATGGATCAGCGCGAAGCTATCGCGGTAGAGCTGGAGCAGGTGCGCAGTCAGAGGGGGTTGGCTATGACCGGACTGCTGGTTACCGATATTGTTGCCGGCGACAGTCTGCTTCTGGTGGCCGCCGAAGCAGGGATGGCGTTTGCCATGGGCTACCCCCAGCGCGAGGAGCATCTGTATGAGCTCAAAGGGGTGTTATCCCGCAAGAAACAGCTCATTCCCCATCTGTTGCGGGTGCTCTCAGTCTGAATGAGAAAGCGGGCAGATGAGATGGCAGCTTGACACTTGCCCTCTGCTTGATTAATGTGCAGCAGTTACAAAGTATTCAGGTGCTCGTAGCGAGCATAATATGGGAATCCTGTGCAAATCAGGAGCGGGCCCGCCGCTGTAACCGGGGACGAAGAACACGATTAAACCACTGTTGCTAGAGAGCTGGCGGCGGGAAGGGGTGTTCAACGGCTGATCCGGAAGTCAGAAGACCTGCCTGAATATGAAGTTTGTATGCTTCGTGGCGAAGCAGCTGATGATTTCGTGGGAATCAGGGATGACCCCGAATCGATTGTTCTTACATCGGTTCGGGGTTTTTTTATGCCCCGGGCACAACAGACCTGGAGGCAAAATGAAGAATGAAGAAATGGCCGGGGTGACACCCGGAAGGGCGACGCGCATACTGAGCTGGGGAGTACACAGCCTGCTGGGCCTGATAGGCCTGCTGGTGGTGGCGCAACCCGCATGGGCGCAGGCACAATCAGTGAAGACCCTTGATGACGTGGTGGTGACGGCAACCCGCACCGAAGCGGGGCTGAACGAGGTTGGGGGCACTTCGGTGAGTGTAATAACCGCCGCCGATATCGAGGCGCGTCAGGTTCAGACCCTGACTGAAGCGCTGCGCAGCGTTCCGGGAGTGCAGATTTCAACGGCAGGGGGTATGGGGACCCACAGCCGCATCATGCTCCGGGGGGCAGACTCTAAAAATACCCTGTTGCTCATTGACGGAATCGAGGCCAACGATCCTTCAGACCCAAACCGGGGGGCGGACTTGGCCAACATCAGGCTGGACAACGTAGAGCGTATCGAAGTGATCCGGGGCCCCATGAGTGTGCTGTATGGCAGTAATGCCGCCGCTGGAGTAATCAATGTCATAACGCGCTCCGGTACCGGAAAAATTGGTGGCTATGCCGGTGGAGAAGCTGGCACCTACAGCACTACGCGAGGATATGCAGGGCTCAATGGTGCTGTCGGCCTGATGGGGTTCGCGCTGGCCGCTTCCCATCTGGAAACAGACGGCTATTCCCTCGCCAATGCGGACAACAATAAAATTCCCCATGCGGGCAACACTGCGGAGCGCGATGGATGGCGCAACACCAGCGCCAGTGGCAAGGTTGATCTCGACCTCAGCGCTACTACCAGCTTGAGTGCGGTATTGCGCTACACTGAAGCCAGTATGGATAACGATGACTGGAGCATGGCGGGCTACGCCGGGGATCGTTTTGATATCGATCCTGTCACCTGGGCGGAGGTTCCGGCACCAGATGGGTTGAAAAAGCAGCGCGAAGAGAGTGAACGCCTGTTTGGGAAGCTCGAGCTCAAGAATCAATTGTTTGACGGGCGTTTTGAATCCCTGCTCGATTACCACCACGCTCGCCAGAAGCGAGAAGCTTACAACGCAGACGGGGAGCGGGATTATGATTTTACCGGCACCACTGCGGCGTGGAACTGGCAGGGCAACCTTGAGGTTACGCCGTACAGCTATCTAAGCTTTGGGGCTGGCTATCTTAATGAAAAATCCAGTTCCTCTTCTGCCAGCAGTGCTGACGCCTACACCCTGAGCTCCTGGGCGCAACATCAGGTTGCCCTCCGTGGGTTCGATGTGGTTGCCGGGGTGCGCTATGATGAGCATGAAGAGTTCGGCGGGAAAGCCAGCTGGAGGATCGCCCCGGCCTACACCTTTGCCGCCACAGAGACCACCGTGCGGGGTGCTTACGCCACCGGTTTTCGGGCCCCGTCACTGTATGAACTCTATTCCGAATATGGCGACCCAAAGCTTGATCCTGAAAAAAGCACCTCCGTCGAAGTTGGTATTGATCAGCCGTGGCTGGGCGGAAAACTCGAAAGTGGGGTGACCTACTTCAGGATGAAGTTTGAAGATAGGATCGGCTGGGATGGCACCAGGGTAGTGCCCGGCCAAGCCTGGCCGGGTGGTTATGCGCAGATGGAGGGGAAGAGCTATACCAGCGGAGTGGAGGTTGCGCTTATGTGGCATCCTGTTCAATCCCTGGATATCCTTTTAGATTACACCTATACCGATACCGAAGAGGTGGATGGTTCGCGCATGGAGCGCCGCCCTCTTAACCAGGTGCACACCTCCTTTCGGTATACACCCTGGGAGGTATGGGGGATAAATCTGGATATGTACTGGGTCGACAAGCGCAAAGCGGTTGCCAGCGCTGTAGATATGTATGGGCGCGCAGTCGAAGTGCTGGATGCCTACTTCCTCGTCAATGTGGCCGCGCACTACGATATCACCGATATGTTGCGTATCTACGCCCGGGTGGATAATCTCCTGGATGAGCACTACGAAGAAGCCTGGAGTTATGCCACGCCAGGGCAGTCGTTCTACGCCGGAGCCAGACTTACTTTTTAACCTGCTGGGGTAAAGCAGCCGGTTGTTCTCATACGCAAGGATTTTGTCTATGCACATCACCAGGCACCTGCGCAGCATACTTATACTTGCCTGTGGCTTACTGGTTGCGGTGCCGGGAACCTGGAGCAGCGGTGGGGATGCCAGCGCTGCCAACCTTCCCACCCATGCCGCACCAATCACCTATACGGATGCTCTCGGGCGGCAGGTCCAGCTCGATGGAACGCCGCAGCGGGTGGTATCGCTGGTGCCCAGCGTGACTGAAACCATCTACGCCCTCGGGGCGGAAGAGTTGCTGGTCGGGGTGACGGACTTTTGCAATTATCCGCCTCAGGCGCAGGATAAGAAAAGTGTCGGGGCGTACAACAACCCAAGCATCGAGGCGATCGCCCTGCTACAGCCGGATCTGGTCATTATCGCTGCGGACATGGCTACTCCGGCCCTGCTGCAGACCCTGCTGGAGCTGAATATTCCAGTCTACAGTGTATATCCACGTTCCCTGAAAGCTACAATCGAGATGCAGCGCAATCTCGGGGCTGTGCTTGGCTATACAGATGCGAGCGCAGCCCTGGCGTTCGAGCTGGAACAGGCGTTAGCCCAGCTGCAACTGGAGGTGGAACAGGCTGGCACCGATACCGCGCCACGGGTACTGCTGACCATTATGCTCGTACCGCTGCTGATTGCCGGAACTGACACCTTGCCTGGAGAGATGCTGACCTGTGCCGGCGGGGTAAATGTGGCGACTCCCGGCAGCCGTTATCCTATGTGGAACATGGAGAGTGTGCTGGCGCTTGATCCCGACATTATTGTTGTTTCCCCCCATCCCGGCACCCCAGCGCCGCGCGACTTTTTTCTGCGCTTTGAACAGTTGCGCGCGGTGCAGCAGGGCAATATTGTAGAGATCCCTGCTGATTGGCTCCAGCGCCCCGGCCCCAGAATCCGCAAAGGGCTTGAAGCACTGCGTCAGGCCATAAAGCGTGCCATGAAGTGTGCCATGGAGTGTGATGTGACTTGTGGTGAAACCCGTACATCTGAGAAGAGCGATGCAACTCGGCATTAAACACACATATCTATGGCTCCCCTTGTGTCTGATTTTTTTGGGCGGTGCGGTGGTGGCAGGGTTGATGTATGGAACCGTGCCCCTGACAGCGGCTGAGTTGGTGGATATTTTGTTCCATCCCCACAGTGCCGGACTGAAGTCTACCGTAGTATGGCAGCTGCGCTTGCCCCGCGTAGGGCTTGCGGCGCTGGTGGGGATGGCGCTGGCGGTGTCCGGCACCGTGTTTCAGGCGGTGTTACGTAATCCTCTGGCCGATCCCTATATTCTTGGGGTTTCTGGCGGTGCCGCCCTGGGGGCGGTGCTGGCGCTAACCTTTTTTTCGGCGCAGAGCTATGCCGTGCCGTCGCTGGCTTTTTGCGGAGCGCTGTCGGCGCTGTTACTGGTGTACCTGGTGGCGCGCGCGCATCAGGCGGCAACCCACACCCTGATTCTGGCCGGGGTTATGGTGGGCAGCTTGTGTACCGCGGTGCTGATGTTTTTACTCCTCTATTCACCGGCGGATCCCATGCGTAACGCGCTGTTTTGGCTTGCGGGCAATCTGGCCCGTGGGGAGGAGCGCTGGCTGCCATATGGCGCAGGTGTGTGTGTAATTTTAGTGCTGTTGCTGTGGTCGCGTGCTGGCCTGCTTGATGTGTTTACCCAAGGGGAGGATGTCGCTGCAGATCTGGGGGTGGATATCGGGCGTGAACGCCTGTTTCTGTTCTGTGCGGCCGGATTGCTGGTGGCTATAGCTGTGGCGTTGGCTGGGTTGGTTGGTTTTGTGGGGCTGGTAGTGCCCCACGCAATACGCCTGCTGTGGGGGGCCGGACACACGCGCCTGATCCCCGCGGCTGCCATTGTCGGCGCCGGGTTTCTGGTTGGTGCCGATGCGCTGGCGCGCACCGTCCTCGCCCCGGCCGAGGTGCCTGTTGGGGTGGTGACTGCGCTGGTGGGGGCACCGTTCTTTCTCTATCTGTTGCGTCTGCGGGGGCGCTGATGGGGATGCAGATGGAGGCGCGGATACTAGAGATTCAGGAGCTGGATTTTTCCTATAGAGGAAAGAAGGTACTCCGCCAGATCAGCTTCGGGGTAGAGCAGGGGACGATCCTATCTATCATGGGGGCCAACGGTTCCGGCAAGTCCACCCTGCTGCGTTTGTTGCGTGGACGTTTGCGTCCGGACAGTGGCTCGGTATGGTGGGGGCGCACCGCCGCGCATCGACTTTCGCGCCGGGAGATGGCGTTGAAGGTGGCGGTTGTGCCGCAGCAGCTGCAGCAGCCCTTCGGCTTTCAGGTGCGGGAAATGGTTGCCATGGGGCGCTATATCTATCAGCACCCGCTGGCGGGGCCGTCGCGCCGGGATTGGAAGTTTGTCGATGAAGCGCTGACAAGTACCGACAGCGCGCATCTGGCCACCCGCTGTTCCGCAGAGTTGAGCGGAGGTGAATTGCAGCGCGTCATGCTGGCCCGCGCCCTGGCGCAGCAAGCGCCGGTACTGATGCTGGATGAGGCGACCAGTCAGCTGGATATGGGGCATAAACGCAGCATCTGCCTGTTACTCAGAGATCTGGGCCAACACGGCAAGACGATTGTGCAGGTTTCGCACGACATGAACAGTGCTGCCGAAATATCGGATAAAATCCTGCTGCTCTCCCCTGCGGGGGAGCAGATTGCGTTCGGCCCGCCGCATGAAGTGCTGACTGCGGCACATATAGAAGCTGCGTACGGGGTGCAGGTGGATATAGAGCGCCATTCAAGCACTGACGGGCGCACGGATATATTACGCTTTTTGCCGCAGCCGCTATCGTTCGGGAGCGCACCCTGACACATCAAACACGCAGTTGACGATCTGGCGCGCCCGCTCAGAAACAACACTGTAGTGGACCTCTACTCCGTCACGTTTTCCTTCGATTATCCCCTTGTTTTTCAGCAGCGCCAGGTGCTGTGACACCGTAGCCTGCGGCAAGCCAAGGCATTCCCAGATTTTTTTCACATTACAACTCTGCGAGGAGAGGCCGGCGATAATTTTCAGGCGGATGGGATGTCCCAGCACCTTGAGGATTTCAGCCTCGCGCGTGTAATCCTGGTCTTTGTCAAAGAGAATTGGATCCATGAGGTAGGGCTCCTTTAAGTATTTAGGCGCTGTATTTAAGCCATGCCTACTTTATATAGCGAATGGAAAAACAGGGAGGAAGTCACACGACCGCGCGTGGGGCAACCCTGCGCCCGGCCAGCAATTACGCATAAGTACGTTTTATGAATATTACTATATACGAATAGACATTCAAAGACTTTTTGACCGCAATACACAAATGTGTTTAAGTGCAGCGGTTTACTGTGTCAGTGCATGCAGCGAAAGACCTGCCTGCGGCACATTGTGTTTGCAGTTGGTCTGGGTGTATGGTCGGTACGGGTATGGTTCTTCGCATTGCGCGCCACCACCTGCGCGGGCGCCGTTGGGGTTTGAATTTTCCAGGAGAGATTACGTTTATATGTTAGTTGCCGTAATAATGTTTGGTGCCGGGTTGTTGCTCCTCTATTTTGGCGCGGAATATCTGGTTAACGGAAGTTCCAGTCTGGCGCTTTCCTTTGGAATCCGCCCTCTTATCATCGGGATGACCGTAGTTGCGTTCGCAACCAGTATGCCCGAGCTGCTGGTGTCCCTGCTGGCTTTGGGCAAAGACTCCTCCGATATTGCGGTTGGGAATATAATCGGCTCCAATATTGCCAATATTGCCCTTATTCTTGGCGTTTCGGCGCTGTTGACCCCCTTAACTGTCCAGCGTAGCCTCTTAAGGCGCGAACTGCCCTTTATGCTGCTGGCTACTGCGGTGTTGTGGGTGCTGTGTCTGGATCAGGTTATCTCCAGAATAGATGCAGCGGTGTTGCTCACCCTGCTGGTGTTTTTTATCTATTACTGCCTGAAGACCGCTCGCCTTGCTGGCTCCAACCTCCCTCTGCCGCAGGAGACAGTGGCGCGACAAAAGGGTTCGCGGCGGCGGGACTGGATTTACATTATTGTTGGAATCGTGGGGCTTGGTTTGGGTGCAGACTGGCTGGTGGGTTCTGCGGTTTTTATGGCGCGGAGCTTCGGGATGTCTGAGCTTTTCATCGGCACTACCATTGTTGCCCTGGGTACCAGCCTGCCGGAACTGGCCGCCTCTATCACCAGTGTGGCAAAGGGTGAAATGGATATCGGCATCGGCAATGTGGTGGGGAGCAACATCTTCAACATCCTGTTTGTGCTGGGGGTGACGCCCCTGTTCAGCCCCATCGCAGTTGAGCCCTCGCTGCTGCGGTTTGAAATCCCCGTGCTGATGTTTTTCAGCGTGTCGATGTTGCCATTGTGTCGGCATGGATATCAACTGGGGCGGGTCAAGGGGGGATTCCTCCTTGGCGGATATCTCCTCTTTATTCTAGCCCTTCTGTATTGGAAGTAACCCGACAAGCGCGCGCACGCCTTCCAAGTCTGAAAAGGATCACATATGTTTCAGGGCGATCTGGGCCAACCCAGGATGCTGAAATTTCTGCTGCTGTTAACCATCGCGGCCACCGCAGGATTGCAGGGCTGGATGATATTGTTCAACAACTTTGCAGTCGATGTCGCCGGACTCAATGGCCAGCAGATCGGGGTGATAGGTTCTGTGCGCGAAATTCCCGGCCTTCTGGCGCTGCTGGTGGTGTATGTGCTCCTGATTATGCGCGAGCACCATCTGGCAGCCCTGTCTATTGTGATCACCGGGGTGGGAACTATCATGACTGGGTTTATGCCCAGTTATGCCGGGCTGGTGCTTTCCACCCTGGTAATAAGTTTCGGGTTTCACTATTTTGAAACCACTAATCAATCCTTAACCCTGCAGTATTTTGATAAACATCGCGCCCCGCTGGTGTTTGGCAGGCTGCGCAGCCTGTCTGCGGCGGTAAATATTGGTGCAGGGACGGTGGTGTTCTGTCTGGGGTTCTTTTTAGAGTATAGAACCATATTTATCCTGCTCGGGAGCTTCGTCCTCTTTCTCGGGATCTGGGGCTTTACCCAAAACCCGCTGGATAAACACCTGCCGCCCCAGCGGCAGAATATGGTGCTGCGGCGCAAGTATAGCCTGTTTTACTTTTTGACCTTTATGGCCGGCGCCCGGCGTCAGATATTTGTCGCCTTTGCGGTGTTTCTGATGGTGAAAGAGTTTGACTGCAGTGTGGTACAGGTGGCCGCCCTGTTTGTGGTAAATAACCTGGTTAATTACTTTCTTAGCCCTATGATCGGGCGCGCCATCGTGCGCTACGGTGAGCGGAAGGTGCTGACCTTAGAGTATGCCAGTTTGGTGCTGGTATTTGTGGGCTACGCCTGGGCAGATTCCCTTGCGCTGGTGATGTTTCTCTATATTGCCGACCATATCTTCTACAACTTCGCCATTGCAATCCGCACCTATTTTCAGAAGATCGCTGCCCCTGAGGATATCGCCCCCAGTATGGCGGTATCGTTCACTATTAACCATTTAGCTGCCGTGGTGCTCCCGGTGATTGGCGGCGCGCTGTGGATGATCGATTATCGTATCCCGTTCCTTGCCGGTGCCGCTATGAGTGCGGTTTCTTTAATCGCGGTGCAACTCATCCGCATTCCTGCCCCACAGAGCTGAATTCCCTCCAACGTTCCCTGTCTCTTTTCGATAAGTTAACCTTTGTTTAAAAACACGCTTAAAGTATGCGTTTTGTAATTGGTTTAATTTTCATTGTTATCTCGCTCCCCTCATGAGAAAAGCATAGCGCTTCACATGGCCTTCAAGGCTCCTGGCCCAGCCAACGTGAATGAGGTGGAGGGAAATTCCAGATGCGATTTGTTTCAGCGGGGCTGCTCTTGTACTGCCTTTTTTATACCGACCTGGGTGGCGCGATCTGCTCCGCCCAGGAGGCACCATCTGCGTCCGGGCAGATATCTTCAGAGACAGAACTGCCTGAAACGGTGGTAACAGGGAGGCTTGACCCCGCCGGGATTGATCCCGGAGTTGTCTCTGGGGCTGGCAGGTCCGTACTTGATCGACGTCAGATCGATATGCTTCCGCAGGGGGATGGGAACGTGACCGATCTGCTGCGGGTTCTGCCTGGGGTCCAATTCAGTGAGGGGGAGAATTCATCCTTGCGCGGTGGGGAGATTTTGCCCGCGCAGATTTCCATCTCCGGTGGACGGGTGTATGAGAATAATTTTCTGCTCGATGGGCTCGGCAATAACAATATCCTCGATCCTCTTTTCGATAGACCTGAAAGTGTAACCGATGTTCCGGGGCATTCGCAGGAGTTATTCCCCGATCTATCCATTGTCGATGAAATTTCGGTATATCGCAGCAATATCCCGGCGCGCTACAGCGGTTTTACCGGCGGAGTGATAGAGGCGCAGACGCGTGACCCCGCTGCCAGATTCGGAGTGCGGTTATCGGCGCGCTCGACCAGATCCGAGTGGTCGAGCTTTCAGGTAGAGCGTGCTGACCGGGAGGGTTTTTACACCTCGCAAGATGCCAAACAGCAGCCTGAATTTCGCAAGTACCACCACGGCATAAGTCTCGACCTTCCGCTCCATGCGCGCATCGGGGTGCTCCTCTCCTATACCCACCATTATTCACGGATCCCGCTGGATAACTTTGGGGCAAAACAGCGCCAGTACCGCAAACAGGAGAATTTTTTTGCCAAAGCCCTGTTTAAACCCACAGATGCTACGCGCCTGAGCATGACGTTTTTATCCACTCCGTATGCCGCGCAGTACTTTCGTGCAGAGGTCAAGGATAGCGCCTATATCCTGCGTGGCGGGGGGTGGAGTTTTGCGACCAAGCTGGAACATGCATTTGCGCGTGCAGATACCGAACTGAGTCTGGGATACAGAAGCAGCAGGAACGAACGCTCCGGCCCGGCGGAATACTATAACTACCAGGTCACCCCGACAGCGGCCTGGGGGGAGCGCTTCAGCCGCAAGGGGGGATACGGAGATGTCGAAACCGGGCAGGAAACCATAACCCTTGCGACACATACAGAGTTTCACCCCTTCAGCTGGGGAGCGTTACAACAGCAATGGAATGTCGGCATGGAGCTTGAGCGAACACATGTGGACTATCGCCATGGCGGAACCACCAATAGCGGCTGGAAGGTTGGAGAAGAGGTGCAGTGTGAGTTTCCGGATCAGTATTGCCTGCCCCAGGAGCAGTATGCCTATTCACGGGTGGTTTATCCGGCGGATAAGGTGGACGCCGAAATAGCTTTTACCGACATCTATCTTGAAGACACCCTGAGTTGGTGGCGGCTGACTTTGCGGGGAGGGGTCCATTTTGGGTATAACGATTTCACCCGCAATGAGGATTATGCCGGGCGCAGTGTTTTATCCTACGATCTGGGTGGTGACGGGATAACGGTGCTGAGTGTTGGGGCAAACCGCTATTATGGTAAAACCCTCCTTACCTACGCGCTGGAGGAGGAAAAGTCTCTTTCTTCGCGCTGGCAGCGCACCTTGAACGCAGACGGCACCCCCGGCCCCTGGGAAGAGGCGAAGCGTTCAACCCACTCCCAAACTCGTGTTTCAGATCTCAACACCCCCTATTCAGACGAATGGAGTGTGGCGCTGGAACAAAAAATCCCCGCTGGGTTACTCACCTTCAGCTACATCAAGCGCGACAGCGAGGAGCAGCTGGCAACGCAGGTGTTGCATAAAGATGAGCATGGCTATATCTACTCCGAATGGAACAATAATGGGCAGAGCCGCCACGAAGAGGTGAGCCTTACCTGGGAACAACGCTGGAATAGCCACTTTTTGCATCTCAACGCAACCTGGCAGGACAGCAATGCCAGTAACGAAAGCTATACCGACTTGCTGGATCTCGAAAAAATGGAAGAGCTGGTGTACTACAATGGAAAGCTCACGCCGCGGATCAATCTCCCCCGCAGCGACTATAACCGCGAATGGAGCGCGAACCTGATCTACCATGTCCAACTCGGGGGCGGGTTTGCGTTCACCAATACAACCAGGTTTCGCAGTGGGTATACCGCCATCCTCGACACCAAGGAACAATATGAGACGGAAGCGGCAGAACGTTTTGCAGTGTACGCTGACGTGGCGCGCCCCAGCTCCACCACCTTTGACTGGAAGTTGACCTGGGAGCATGCCGTTGGCAGCATGGGAACCCTGGCCCTGACGGCGGAGGTGTATAATGTGTTTAACCGTAAACTGTATACCGGCACCGCAGGGGAGTATGAAATGGGGCGTCAGCTCTGGGTTGGACTGGACTACACCTTTTAAGCTGCGCTGTATGTCTTTTGTTTCAGCTGAAAACGGAAGATAGCCCCTCCGCCACGCCTCCGTAAAGGGCTGAACCCGGTGCAAGTTTATGGCGTAAGGTCGCTCTCAAACTCATCGGCTGACTGCTGGTGGAGTCGTTGTTGTGAGGGTCACGTCGATCATTACCGCACAAAATCTACCCTGGCCAAGGCGAGTTCATTTTGTCAAGACTGTGACAACGCCTTCAAGCCTCAGCGTTGTTAATAATTAAAAAAATCGGCGGAAAACCCAATTTGTTTTCCGCCGGAATAATTATATCGCTACATCAGATAGTCGGAGGCGCTAGAAAAGAAATCCCACTCCAAAAGTGACGACGTGATTTCCATCACTGCTGTTGTCATCAACGTCATCCCAGGTCAGATCATCAAAGAACCACTCATAACGGTATTTCACCGTGATAAATGTACTGTCATTGACGTACGACTTAAACCCAATCTGTGGTCCCATTGTTCCGGTTATATCATCTTCGTTATAGCTGGCGCCAATGAATGCTCCGATAAACGGCTGGAAGACATCATCTGTAGACAAGCCAAGGAAGTGATAGTTAACAAAAGGAATGGTGGATGCGACCCACTGATCATCAGCGCCATCAATGAAACTGTATCCCAATGTTTGAATCAAACCGACTTCCCAGCTTTTTGTGGTGAAATAGCCATACGCTGCTTCCAGATTTAAAGTACCCACATCGGCATTTTGCGCATGGAAAAAACTACCGCCAAATTGGAGCGAGCTATCACCGCTATTCTGGGCTGAATATGCAGGCGCGGTCATTACGGCTAAAAAAAGCATGACTGCTCCTGCCAATGCTGCTGGAACATAATAGTGTTTTTTCATTTTTCTCTCCTGTGATGATGGGTTAAACAACAAGCAACAATTGCTGCTAGCCACAACTATATCGACTTTTTTACCACTTACAACAGCGAGCCAAACTAATCTTTTCTGAACAACGAGTTTTAGCTTCGGAAAGCCGACTTAAAACAGCAATCAACTCCCGATTCTGTCGCGTTTTGAAGTTCTGGGAAGACCTGTTCTCTGCGCACGCCCAAAAAAATTGTTTTATCTTCAGATTCATAGGGCAACACATGTTGCACACCATGACCCGGGGTAAAGAGATAGTCCTACCGGATAAAGTTTGTCATGGTTTTGGCAATCGGTTCAGGGGCGGGAAATTGCTCTCTCCCGTGCTCGATAATCTTCATGATCCACGCCATGTTCTTGCCTAAAACTTCCATGATCTGTTTACCCTCACCATCCTGATCAATCTCCCCAGGTTTAAGACCATGGGCTACATTCCAATAATTTGAAGAGGGCATGATCATCTCGGAATAGTTTATGAAATGATTAAGTGTAGCAACGGTTGGAATTCCTCCAGAGCGTCTAACCGCAGCAACGGCAGCACCCGTTTTGTGCCGGAAAAGACTCCCGTTATTTGAAGCAACAAAAAAAGCCCGGTCAAGGAAGGACTTCATTGTTCCTGCAACACCGCTGAAATGGACAGGAGAAGCAAGCAGAATACCATCCGCCTTCTTCATCTTCTGAATCCATTCGTTGACTGGGTCGTCTGTTATGGAACAGGTTTCATTTTTATTTTTTACGCAATCGTAACAGGCAATACACCCCTGTATTTTTTCTTTGCCGACCTGGATCATTTCTGTCTCAATACCAGCTTTTTCCAGTTCAGCAAAAACTAAACTCAATGAACGAGCCGTGTTTCCATTTTTATTGGGGCTCCCGTTAAATCCCACAACTTTCATGATTTTCCTCATTTCGTGACAGTTACCCCCCGCGTCGGGACAGATAGTGTTTTTTAGCTAGTCAAGATCACTTGCGGCATGGCGTTCCGGAAGCTGCGCTTTCTCATCTCCCCAAATGCGATTAACCCGTTGTCCACGTTGCACAGCTGGGCGTTCTTTAATTTCCTGCGCCCAGCGAACCACATTCGTGTAGGACTTTACATCCAGAAAATCCGCAGCGTCATAAAGTTCGCCTTCTACTAATACGCCATACCAGGGGTAATTCGCTATGTCTGCGATATTGTAGTCCGGACCACAAAGGTAACAGCGCGCAGCCAGGTTGCGGTCCAGTACGTCCAATTGACGCTTTACTTCCATGGCATAGCGATTTATGGGGTACTCAAGCTTCTCTGGGGCATAGGCGTAAAAGTGCCCAAAACCTCCGCCGAGAAAAGGTCCACTCCCAGTCTGCCAGAACAACCACGACAGGCATTCGGCCCTGGGAGCGGGCTCGGTCGGGAGAAAAGCGTTAAACTTTTCCGCCAGATACACCAGGATCGCCCCGGACTCAAACACCCGAATAGGTGGAGATGTGCTCTGATCGAGCAATGCAGGGATCTTGGAGTTTGGGTTGATTGCCGTGAAGCCACTGCCAAACTGATCTCCTTTTAAAATATTGATCAACCAGGCATCGTATTCCGCTTCAGTTTTGCCCAGCGCCAAAAGCTCCTCCAGCATCACGGTGACTTTCACCCCATTGGGGGTTGCGAGCGAGTACAGTTGCAAGGGGTGCTTACCGATAGGGAGCTTTTTTTCATGGGTCGCTCCAGCCACCGGGCGATTGGTGCTGGCAAACTTCCCGCCGCTTTCTTTATCCCAGGTCCATACCGTTGGGGGAGTGTACGCGTTTATGGTGCTCATGATTCAATAGCCTTTCTTTGTGCAAATTGAGTTGGGACGCTTTATTAATAGTAGAGCTTTAACTGCAACTTCCCAGCTCCGCTTTCAGTTTCTTCTCCAACCCTAACCTAGGCGTTACAGCGCGCCAAGCATGGAATAATCCATAACTCAAAACCGATCGTTGTCAACAAGCAGCGACATTTATCCTGACACAGGGGGCGCACGGTAGCTTCAGGGTTGTCGCTAATGTACCCTTTTGCACCAGGCGTGTTGTAGAGGCATTCTGTCGGCGCCATCCCTCATTCTGGAGGAGAGCCTTGCGCTCGATCTGAATTTTCCTCGGAGGTATCTCCAGTAGGGCGGGTGTGGCTCTTTAGTACCCAGCCATAGTGCCCATGAGGGTGTTGTACGTAGTACCACTTTGCGTCTTCCCCCAAAATGGTTAGCGGTTGGCCGGCGTATGCCTGCCCGATTACCGGGTGTTCCTTGCCGGGGCCGGAGCGCATGTAAGTGTGGTTTTCTTCCACCACCAGGTCACTGGGGGGGTAGGTGCGCTGAGGCTGGGGGGGTAATTCCGGCTTTGGTTCTTCAACCACCATATAGCCGCGGCCGACATCGCGAAAGTAGACTCCATCTGCAACGTAGTAGGTGGTGTGATTAATTTCTACAGTGGTGTAAGGGCGGGGCAGAGTGGATACCCAAAAACCAATAGGGTAATGCATTCCGACATATGGGCTGTACCAAACGCCGGGGTAGTAACGTGGATAACGGTCCCATGGATCCATATACCTGAAGGGTGGATAATGGTGGCTGGAGCGGAAGTGGGGGCGAAAGGCTCTATTGTGCCGCCAGTACGCAGAGGAGTAGGCGTGATTTTGTAGTGCCATCCCTACCGATATCCTGCTGTAGTGGCGCGCAGCTTGGGCTTCTGGAATAGTTACGGGGGCTACAAGGATGGTGAGGAGTAACCCCAACGGTATCAGGTATTTGAATAACGCGAACATGATGCAACCTCCTGCGGGATGTTCCGGAGTTCCAGGCAGAGCAGATAATAAGTCTTCCCAGCGCCAGGTTTAACTTGTCTGTCACCGCCCGTTTCGTTTGGCGGTGCTTAAATAAGCTTACCATAACTGGATTGACCAGCCCTCCGGTAATCATCCCGTGCGCGCGGTTCTATCCGTACACGAATTTGTGATGTTCTTCACCGCAAGGGATGCGCTTTCTTCCGGTCTGTTGTTGAGGCACAGCGGCGGCAAAAGTTCCTTGATAACCGTTGCGTTATCCTTCATTGGCATTGGGTTTATGACTCCATGTTTCCAGTTTCAGGCCCAACTCGTCTGGCATCAGTATCGACTGGCCGCCGAAGGGGTCGTACCAAACGGTCGCCTCTGCCCGCGTGGCATCTTTGGGAATCTGGTCAGGCTTGGAGTTCCACACCAGTTTTCGCGGTTCGCTTTCCCTACCGTACCTTTTGTCAGGGAGTTTCTGTTTGTCTTTGGCAATGAATTTGTGCCATTGATCGCCAACTTGGAATTTAAGCTCACAATAAATCTGGCTTCGCTTTGGATCATAGTTAGCGACTTCGATAAGCAGTTCAAATTCGACAAACTGTTTTTCAGGAACAAGACAAGAAAACTGTTTATTCTGGGTAACTCTTTTCCACGAAGTGCTAACCTTGAAACTGTAAACAATGTGGTAGTAGGCTTCCAGTTCCACTTTGGGATCATTTTTCCAATCGGTATCATCTAGTAGATATTTCTTGCCATCCCTGCCTTCCTCTTCCTTTTCCCCTGCATAGGCCATTGCGCCCCAATAGCTGTGTAATAACCAGTCTTCGATAGGGGAGTTGTCGGTCCAAATCAGGCTGAACCCGCCGTCAGTAACGGTGCTGAGGTCTAATTTTCAAAGAGCTAAACGAACAGTCGACAGCACCAACACCTAAAACTCTTCAAAGTCGCCACGTTTATCGATAACTGCGTAGTCCTCCAGTGGAACCTCTTTTTTCTTCAACGCCATCTTTTTCATGCCCGCTGGCATCTTGGTCGATGGCCCTTCACCGTATCCGGAAGGACGCCAACCTTGTGCCAAAGCCTGTTCGCGGGTGGTGCCCCAGGGGTAGGTTGCGGCTGCTTTGAGCGCGTGTGTTTTCATATCCCAGGCCTGATCGATATCTGTATTCTTCCAGTAGTCGGTTGGGCGTTTGTGCTTTTTATCGAATTCTGCAGTAAAAGGATCACGTGAGCGATAGGGCTCCATACGTGGACTGTCGGGCAGGGGCTTGGAGATATCCATATATTGCTGCCAGTATTCCCAAGCCAAGTAGGCTTTCCACGGCTCGGCCATATTGGGTGGATACTGCACTCGGGCTTCGCTATAACGATGGCCGAGTTGCAGGTAAAAATCGGTACTGCCGGTGGGGTTGGTGGCGGTGGTCAGGTAGGGGTCAAATTCGTCGAAAGGTAGCTCCAGCGGTGTGCTCTTTTTCTGCGGGATGGTGATCATCCCAGTACGGCGGTTGAGCAGCACGTTGTTTTTGTCTTTGACAAGATCGAAGCGGAGGATGAGCTTGCCGATAAGATAGACAGTCATAAATGGACCAAAAATCATAAAGGTAGCTGTATTAAAAATAGAAAAAAAACCATTTTGAATGATCTCAATCAGCAATGTTCCAGTCCCACCAATAACTAGAAACAGTCCAGCCACATCGGTAATCACTCTTATCACCGTACGAGGATTACCAAACGTCTCCCAAGGTTGGGATTCGTGCCCGTCTGCTTCCAGTTGTTCGTGAACCTCGGCACTATCTTCGTTCAGCAACTCAATGACCTCGACATCGTCCTCGGCTAGGTATTCCCGACAGTGGGTGCCACTGGTCTCCAACGGGTTTTCGCGCAACTTGCGGGTTGTTATCCCAAACTGACTGTTGTCGCCCGCTACGAGGGTACGCGGGCGCGCGCTGTCGTAGGCTGTAGCGGCGTAATATTGATTGGTCATGGTGTTTTCCTCTGTTGGTTTATTCTTATAACTCGGCATAAATCCACCCCGGCTCGGTATCAATAATGCGGACACCGTCAGTCGCAACTTTCGTCGTGGCTGTGTGTTGCGAAGGCGCGGCTTGACCGGTAGGGGGATGAGAAGCCGTTATTTCATCATTGGTGTTTTCTGGAGCATCCAGAATCGGTGGCAGAATAGTCTGGTCTTTAGTGATATGACGCGCCCGCGCCCGCCACCGGACAGGGTGCGGACCCGGAGCGCGGTAACGATAGCGGACGCCGATAACGTGCTGACTTTGTTCATCAGCATAGAGTTGTTCGACCAAATATGGGTATTGAAGTTGCTGGTTACCGCTTAAGCGGGTGAGCTTAATGTGATGACCACGCACGTCAATTTCGCCCTCTTCGATAGTTACCCGCACATCAAGGGTGCTGAGGTTGGGTTCAAAACCGGGGGCAATCATCTCTACTACCATGTGCGGAATCAGATTGCCCTGCACAATATATCTTGTCGAATTCGTTTATAAAAGAACGTCTGTAGTCTAGGGCGATCTTAGTTTTTAAGCAGCGGATGGTTCTCGCACACATCAATGATTTCTTGCGGCCAGCGGTTGGGGCGTAGGCTGACCTTAGTTAACTGCTTTTCCATATATTCCATCGGCCAAAAAATGAGTTTAAATACCCCTAAAATTCCACCATCAATAAGTTTTTCCAAAGGTTTTTCCTGATGTTTTCTGGCCTCGGATTTTTCTTCCTCTGGAACCACGTCCAATAAGGGAACCGGCGTGCCGGACTCCATATACATGCAGTAGTATTCCCAATGGCGATAAGCGATCTCTTCTAAACTACCACCCACGGCCACCCACATGGGTGTTTTGTCTTTGCCTCGAAAAAATCCGAAATCAAGGCTGTAGACAGCGGTTACTGCGGGAGTGTACGTTACCGTAACTCGCGCCATAATCTGCTGCCAGGGCATGCGGTAAAGCTTGCCGCCGTGAACGAAGTAGGCCTCCTGGGTTTGACGGTTGAGACGTAGCGGCAACGGGGAGCGGGTGAGTAGCGTACCTACAACCATAAGGAGAGGAATGCAGGCAACGGCCCAAAGGAATGAGGGAATGTCTGACAATGTCGCACCATGCCAAATTAAAATGAAAAAAAAGGACAAAATAATCATAAAAAACAACGACGCTAGTTCGGGAAAGGTATCCCGCTGCCCATAGTAAGAGTTGACTTCCAGGAAGACCTCATTTTCTAGAAGGATTGGCGGTGTATGAATATCCGGTTTCAAGCCCAGTCTTCGCTGCGGCGGCGAAAGCTCTTTAATAACTGTTCTCTTATCCTTCTTTGGCATTTGACCCGAACCTCCCTGTTTCAATTTTCAAACCCAATTCGTCTGGCATTAGTATCGACTGGTCGCCGAAGGGATCGTACCAGATGGTCATCTCTGCCCTCGTGGCATCTTTGGGGATTTGGTTAGGCTTGAAGTTCCACACCAGTTTTCGCGGTTCGTTTTCCTTACCGTACCTCTTGTCAGGTAGTTCCTGTTTGTCCTTGGCAATGAGTTTGTGCCATTGGTCGTCTACCTGGAATTTAAGCTCACAATAAATCTGGCTTCGCTTTGGATCATAGTTAGCGACTTCGATAAGCAGTTCAAATTCGACAAACTGTTTTTCAGGAACAAGACAAGAAAACTGTTTATTCTGCGTAACTCTTTTCCACGAAGTGCTGACCTTGAAACCGTAAACAATGTGGTAGTAAGCTTTCAGTTCCGCTTCAGGGTCATTGTTCCAATCGGTATAATCCAAAAGATATTTTTTACCGTCTTTGCCTTCCTCTTCTTTTTCTCCTGTATAGGCCATTTCTCCCCAGTAGCTGTGCAACAACCAATCTTCGATAGGGGAGTTGTCGGTCCAAATCAGGCTGATCCCGCCGCCGATAGAGACAATAATACCGCCGATAATAACCGCCCAGCCGACGGGGTTGGTAACGGTAGCCGTGAACAACAGGAGTCCTCCGATGCCAGAGGCTAACGCCCCCCCGGCCATTACCCCGTGTGAAACGGCGGCATCGGTGTCACCGGATTGAGATTCTTCAATGGCCTGGGTCACTTCGTAGAGAGCACCGATAAATGCGGCGACTGCTCCAGCCTTCAATGCAGCACGACCTGCTGCATCGGACGCTCCCTTTAGGCCCTTGGTTAAAAGTGATGCAGAGCGATAGCCGAAGTACCCAGACCTTATTCCCGCGGCAGAGGCTCCAAAATTTACTAGCGACTGAAAGACAACCCATAGATCAAATTTATTTTTTTGGTTTCCATACTCCTTAAGCATCCTGACCATATTGAAGGCCTCCAGCCCAACTATGATCCTTGCATATCCTTTACTGCCGGTGACCTTTTTAGCATAAGCACTAAGATTGTGCCCAGCAATCGTAATGCCAGTGACTCTGGGTGGTTCATAGCGCATGGCAATCGCAGTGCTCTCAACTACGCTCACCTTCATGGCCCGCTGAACGACTTTGCTGTGCTGAACCTGACCGTTATCGAGAAACTCGACCAGGCTCATTTCCGTAAGGCTGATCTCAAGCAGATAACGCCTTTGGACAAAGGCTGCGACAAATGACCATTTTTTGTCCATGGTCCCGAGTTGAGCGGCAACGGCGTTGAAGATGGCATTGGTGGCCTCCTTGGCCTTGTCTTGAAAGTCAAAGATCTTACTGATCAGGCTCTCATCGTTTTTCAACTGACTGACGATGTATTTGCGACCATTCTCGGTGACTGCAACATTGGTGAGCAAAACGGCATAGATTTCTTCCAGTCTTTCCCGGTGCTGGGGCAGGTCGAGATCGAAATCGGAGAAAGCGTTCGCAACCGTTGAACCTGATTCGGCGGATTGCCGCTGCATATAATCCAGAAAATTGTCACTAGCATTTTCGTAGGCTGTTTGAAGCTGCTTTTCTTGTGATTCATAGTTGGTTTTGAAGGCTTGTCGCTCGGTTTCGCGCAAATGTTTGGCAAATTTGGGTTCGGCTGCCAGAATTGAATCGGCAATATCGGAGACCACCTTGGCCCGACCGTTCTTTTCCATCAATTGGGCCGTGTCATCGAACGCTTTGAAAAATAGTTCATGGAGGTTAACAGCAATACGTAACGGATCATGCAGATACACCGCCGGAATATTGCTTTTACGCTGCAGCGCCAGATGGTAGAGTTCCGGCGCATGCGCAACATTCTCAACCCGCGCTTTGTTCCCCTCTGGAAGCTTTGGTTCAAACTTGGTGCCGTAGCCGCTCAGATCAATTTCCTGCATGCGCTGCTGCCGTAGAGCGGCATCTTCCTGTATCTTATTAATTCGCGCCCAACTCCACTGCACTTCGGAGAATGCCATCTCAAGCGTTTGAATTTCACCTTGGACTTTAAAGGGGAGCAACACCCGATTGTCGAAGTAGCCGGTCGCCTCGCGCACGTCCATGTTCTGGGTGTACTGCAGGTTTACGTCGCGCATGTAGCCGCTGGCACCAACCTCCAGTTCGCGCCACAGTGTGCCGTTGCGATAGACATAGAGCCAGCCCGGGCGCGGAATTGCCGCCTTCAGTTTGTCGGCTTCAGCGTCGTCGGTGGCGGTTGTGTAGCAAAGAGGTATTACCGGAACGAGGACGTTACTCCCTTTGGGGTGTTTCCCCTTGGGGGTGGAACTGACCCTGCCCAGTGGGATGTTGTTCCAGGTGTGGCGAGTATCCTGAATCTTGAGCCAGAATTGTTTTTCGCCGGGTGTTACGGAAAAGACAATCTCGCGATGGCCATCCTTCTGGTTTTCAGTGCTATCGACCGGTTTGGTGACTTTGTTCGGATCGAGTTGCTGCGGGTTGCCGGTCATGCTTTCCTCTCCTCGTGTGGGAGTCCACCCTCAAACACCCCTTTGACAAAGTGCATTTCGTCTCCGCTAACCTCCCATTCCACGCTGGCGGGCAACGCTTCTGCGGCTATTTCTTCCGCCCCCTCTAAAGCAAGTGCTGGCGGGGCGCTTGCGCCACCCTGTGCCAGCGGCATTGGCGCAGTATTTTTATTGTTGGAGACCATCATATCTCCCTGGCGGGTAGCGCCGACCCCTTCAAAAAGCACGTTGCCAGAAGCGGTAACAAACTCCGCTTTTTCGGTGATAGTGCCGGAGTTTACCCCTTTTTTATCCCCCGCCTCGTCGCCGCAACTTTTGGCAAAGGTAGAGCTTTTAATGCACGCTGGGTTGCCGTTGATGATGACACTTGCGGCGGTTTTATCGGCATCGGTAGATTTAGCGATGTTGGTATAGGGGATGGGGACGACAACCGGGCCGATAGTGGTACGACAAACATCCACAGTGGTGAGGGTGCCGCCGCTACCGGCATGGACCGCGGTGCGACCGTTGATCAGTACATTCCCCATGGGATTCTCCTCCTTGCAACATATAGTTGGATGCCTCCGGTTCGGGTCATCCGAAAACAATTAATTAAAACAGCTGAAATGGCAGCACAAAAGGCACGAGAAACCTTCATGCTGCGCCCCTTCGAGCACCTATCTCTTTCCTGCTGCTTGGAGTACAACTGCGCCTCGAAATGGCGCATCCCCAGCCGCACAGACCAGCACATGGTGCAGACGCGGATGGTGAAATTCGAACCGAGCACAACCGAGCGCGAGGGAGAGGGGGAGGGCGGCGGCCCCTGTTTCGCCAAGAGCAATGTGGAGCTGCAGCTCTTCGCGGTGGTTTTCCCGCTCCGGCGGCTGCCCCGCTGGGGACTCGGGTTCTTCTGACGGCGCGCTGGACCCAGGTGGCCAGAGTTTTTGAGAGGTCTGGTACCATTCGAGGGTGCTGGCGGTATCATTGCCGTAGGGGATGACAACTCCGTCGAGGGCGCTGGCAGAGAGGTTCCCTTGGGCGAGGGCCGCCTGTATAGCCGCTGCCTGACCGAGCATATTTTGCCGATCTGCCTTGCCACTTTGCAGTTCTTCCGCTTGAGCTGCCCCCTTAAGCTGAGCCAAAACCTCCACAGCCTCAGAGTCTGTAGCCTGCAACAGCAGGTAGGTAGCAGCCTCGCTGGGGACTAATCCTTCGGCGCCACCGACAGGCATAATTCTGCCGTTCAGGGCCAGTTCGGCGCAACTGACCGTATCTACCAGCGAATCTACCCCTCCAAACAACACCGCTTGCCAAGTCCCTGCAGCAAGTTCGCGACAGCATTCGATCAGCTCTTGGGTCGGCCCTGAAGTCGCATCGACAAAGCGGAATTCGGCCGTGCTCAGGCGCGGAATTTGGCTGCATAAATTTTCTTGGAACTGGTCGGTTTCTATTGCAGCTCCTCTGGCGGTATTTCGACTCGGCAACAGAGTGACAACCAGCACCTTTGCGCTATCCATAACTTGTGGCAGAAATCCACTGGCCCTGTCGAGGGCTCCACTGGCAAGAATCTCCATGCGTGCGACGGGGAGTTCGATCCCCTCGAGTTCGGCAAGGGGTGCGCTCATGATCGGCTGTTCGCTCTCTTGCCTCGGAACTTTGACCCTGATGAGCGGGTTTGGGCGAGCCGTGCTTAGATTTGTGCCCACGGCACCGAGCAGGGCGAAGGGCTGATCGCCAGTGACACAGCTCAGGCCAATGCCGGTGAGCAGCGTTTCGGGACAGGATCCCTGTTGCACCGCCGCTCCTTGTTGCGCCGTGTTCTCGGGCACAGTTGCGCTTCCCTGGCGCTTCATGCTTCCATCTCCTCTGCGCCTTCCGCTTCGCGCTGTTCTTCCAGATCTAGGTCGCGCAACACCAACCAATCGCGGTGTTGCTCCTGAATATTCCACGGTATGCCACAACGCCACACCAGGCAAATCGTGCGCGCATCGGTATCTACTGTGAGGGTGTCGCAACTTGGCTGCAGGGTTTCAACCCGGGTGCCGGCAACCAGCTTCAGGTCGGGTCGGGGCGCAGGGATTTGTAGCAGCGTTCCGTCGGAGTGGGGGGCTTCTGGGATCAACCCCTTGAGGCGGAGCGTTTCCCCCCCTTCGAAGGGGCTGTCAAAACGCTGGTCAAGCGGTGCACTATTGTACAGGCCTGCAGGAGCTTTGGCGCCAAAAGGACACCCGCCCCAGGCGATCGCCTCTTCATCAAGCTGGCGGCTGGCCTCCAGACGGGGTTCCCAGAATGGTGCAAGGGGAGCGTAACCGCCTGGAGATACGCGTTGAGTGGGGGCAGTGATATATTTGGGACCAATTTCGATCTGCGGCAGTGCCATCCCCTTGACACGCCAGCCCTTCTGGCTAAAGCCGCAACCAACTGGGTTGGCCGCACAGAGCTGGTCTGCATGATTGGGATCGACGCCACCGTAGGCATATTCGTAGCGCAGCGGTACTGACTCGAGGGGAGCCGGTTTGCTGGCGCTGATGCCCAGCAGCCCCTTATTCCACTGACGCGGACCAAATAGGCGCAAGCTCTTTTCCCAGAAGCTATCATCAGCACGGCGGAGCCCGACGGAGATTTCCATCATCGTCGCTCCCGCTTTGGCAGGGTAGGCAGTGCCGCAGAGCAGGAATTCACCCCCGTCTTTAAAGGGCACTGTTTCGCAGGCAGCGGCCAGGCTCGATTGCCCCGGCTCACCATGATAACGCTCGGTCTCTTCGAGAGCAGGAACAGGAGTCAGTGCTGTCACCCTGCCGTGGGGATCGTAGCTGTAGGCGTTTTTAAAAACCACGGTGATCTGGCGCTCTCCGTCCCGGCTCCAGCCGGGGTAGAGCCCAGCGCTCCAATCGCTGCGGTTATCGAGTTCA
>Ga0265295_1000677_pt1 | contig 66035 bp, 62 predicted proteins | sample Munlansysbiofilm_FD_192503 | JGI IMG/M metagenome (GOLD analysis project Ga0265295, IMG submission 192503) | Leachate microbial communities from a municipal landfill in Southern Ontario, Canada - Methane capture system biofilm | ecosystem: Engineered > Solid waste > Landfill > Unclassified ...
CGAAAAGAAAAAACTGAATAAATTAAATCTTATGGCCAGCAGACCCAAAAAAAGGGATCCGCTGGCCGTTTTTAAACATACATTTTCAAACCGGGCATTTTATGACATTTTCACGCCGCCGCTAACACCCGGGGCAGTCTCCCAAGTTTAACGTCCTTGTACCGCTGCTCTCTTCCCGCTCTTTCTGGATCATGATCGTGCTGTTCACGGCAGGGCTCACCGGCACAATGGGAATTTATGCCATGCTTCCCCTCTATCTTGTAAACGAACATGGTATGCTGCAGACCCAGGCCAATACTTTGATTACCTTGTCTCGGATTCTGACTTTGCCCATGCCCTTTGCCGTGGGATGGGTGTCTGACCGATATGGCATGAAAAAAACCTTGACCTGCGTACTTATTTTAACTGGAATTTTTACCTTGAGCATTGGATTACTTTCAGGCACCGGACTTCAGATCGCTATCTTTTTCCAGCCCATTTTTTCAGTCTGCTTTTTCCCCCCGGCATTTTCAGCCCTGTCCAATATTGGAGCCAAAGGAACCCGCAACATTATGGTTTCCCTCACCATCCCGGCGGCATTTCTTATGGGCGGCGGCGGTGTTCCGACTCTGATAGGATTTTTCGCAGATAATGGATTCTTTGCCTTGGGATTTATCGGCGCCGGCATTGCCATTTCAGCGGCAGCTCTGCTACCGGTTTTTTTAAAAATTGAAAAATGATACTCCCCGACGATAGAACCATAACCCTCAAGCCTTTGAATTCCTAAGGTTATATGGTAAAGACTACGGCAGGGGAGGTTGTAATTTCCAACGGGGTTGGAGATAATCCTTGACCTCAGGAATTTTCTCTGTTAACCATTTTTCAAAAAAAGGTTAACCAACCATGTAGGATACCGGAGGAAACCATCAAGGAAAAAATATTACACCACCTGGCCATAAACGACAAAGAGTTTATCTCAGGGGTTGAAATGAGCAGCGCCCTTGGTGTCTCCCGGGTTGCCGTTTGGAAACAGATCAAGGCCCTTATAAATGAGGGGTATGACATTGAATCTTCCTCCAGGGGATATGGGTTGAAAACCGGAGGAGATCTTGTGGGATTGAGCCTTGCATCTCCTCCTGGAAACAGAATTATGTTTTTTCCAAGCCTCAGTTCAACAATGGACAGGGCAAGGCTCCTTGCAAGGAATGGGACCCCCCATTTTACCGTTGTCATTGCCGAACATCAGGAAAAAGGACGGGGACGGCTCAACCGCACCTGGCTCTCCCAGAGGGGAGGATTGTGGTTCACCATTGTTTTAAGACCAAATCTTCCAGCTCAGCTCAGCTTTAAGGTCAACTTCGCAGCTTCCCTGTGCCTTGCACAGACATTAAACCTGCTCTTTAACATCAACGCCCGGGTAAAATGGCCAAATGACATCCTGGTTGACGATCAGAAACTCGTTGGCCTCTTGTCTGAGATGGAGACCCGGGGAGACATGATCTCGTTTGTCAACGTGGGCATTGGTATCAACGTGAACAACCAGCCTGAAAAAGAACAGCCAAATGCCGTATCCATTTCAACCATCCTGGGACAAAGGGTTTCAAGGGTTGAAATCTTGTCGCAGTTTCTTGTGAGCTTTCAAGATATTCTGGAAAACATACTTAAAAAAAACATAATCGAACTGTGGAAAAGGCAATCTTCGACCATTGGACAACAGGTGAGAATCGAGACCCTCAATGAACAATTTGAAGGAGTTGCCCTTGATGTGGATGAATCAGGCGCTCTGATCCTCATGCACGGGGACCAAACCACACAACGGGTGATTTACGGTGACTGTTTCCATCGGGGAGTTCATTCTTGAATCAGCCTGATAGGGTCAATCAATCTGATCAGCTCAGAAAAACCGTGCACGCCGCACTTTTTGCGGCTCTGATTGCCGCAGGCGCCTTTATTGCCATTCCAATAGGGCCCGTGCCAATTGTTCTCCAGAATCTCTTTGTGCTTCTGGCGGGTTTGATTCTTGGACGTCGCTGGGGGGTGTACAGCGTGGCCCTTTACCTTTTAATGGGCGGATTCGGATTTCCCGTATTTGCCGGGGGAACCGGGGGGATAGGTCGGCTGTTCGGGCCCACAGGGGGATATCTCTTTGGATTTCTCCCGGCAGTTTTTGCCACGGCCCTTATTTCAGAGAGGTTGAATAAGACCCCCACGGGGGATGGAGTCGCACTGGTTTTCGGCACGGCCATCGTCTATTGCGCCGGTGTTCCCTGGCTTAAACTTGCCACGGGCATGGCCTGGGACAAGGCTTTCATGGTGGGCGTCTATCCCTTTATTCCCGGGGATCTGGTTAAAATCGGTGTTGCCTTATTTGCCGCCCAACTAATCAGAAAGGTTGTGAAATGAAAGGAGAAGCCCTGATTGAGGTGAAAAAGCTCTACCACGATTATGACGGTCAAGGATCTGGAATCCAGGGGATAAGCCTCAAGATCTTCAGGCGGGAATTTATCCTGGTGGCCGGCCGGAACGGTTCGGGAAAGAGCACCTTTTTTCGACACCTCAACGCCCTTTTAATGCCCACCTCGGGCGAGGTCATAGTTAACGGCATATCCACCCGGAGGAACCCGATTTCTGCAACAAAGAGCGTTGGCCTTGTTTTCCAGGATCCAGACACCCAGATCGTTGGCGAAACTGTATTCGACGACATTGCCTTTGGGCCGGAGAACCTGAAACTTTCCCGGAAAACTATCGAAGAGCGGGTGAAAACAGCCCTTGCAGACCTCGGGCTTGAAGACTTACGGGATCGAAGTCCCGCCTCCCTTTCAGGAGGAGAGAAACGCCGTCTTGCCATCGCCGGTGTCATGGCAATGGAGCCAGAGGTCCTGGTGCTTGACGAACCTTTTTCCAACCTTGACCATGCAGGCACCCTTGACCTTATCGCCTGCCTTGAAAAATTCCACCATGCGGGCTGCACAATCGTTGTTGCCACCCATGAGATTGAAAAGGTGTTTACCCTGGCAACCCGGATGATCATCCTTGACCGGGGAAGGCTCGTTGCAGACGAGAGCCCCCCTGTCCTTGTTAAACAGCTTGAGACCTTTGGGGTGAGAGAACCCTGTGCCTCCCGGTTTGGTTTGGAGATTATGCCGTGGGCCAGGTAAATGCCTTTACCTATGTTGAATCCAGGGCCTTTATCAACACCCTGGATGTCCGGTATAAGCTCGTGTGCATGAGTCTCTTGAGCCTTGCAACCCTCAAGGCGTCTCTGCCTGTTCTTATCCTTATCACGGCCATGGTCCTGGGAGTTGCCGCAAATCTTAGAGTCAGACCGGTTCCGCTGCTTTCGGCACTCAAGCCCTTTTTTCTACTCCTGGCCCTTGTTTTTATCTCCCGTTCACTCACCACCCCCGGAGAAACGGTTCTGGATGTCTGGGGCATAACTGCAACCCGCCAGGGTGCAGTTGCCGGCAGCCTCGTATCCTGGCGATTCTTTCTTGTGATGATGCTTGGCATCATATTTTCAAGGAGTACGAAACCCACAGGGGTGAAAGGGGCGGTCCAATGGTTTTTAAGGCCCGTCCCCTTTGTTGACCAGGCCAGGGTGGCCGTGATGGTGAGCCTTTTTTTACGATTTCTGCCCATGATTCTCCTCCAGGCGTCGGAAGTATCCCAGGCCCAGCGATCACGCTGTTCGGCGCTTGAAAAAAACCCGATAAAACAGATGCTGAATCTCTCCACCCCCCTTTTACGCAAGACCTTTCAATCGGCAGACCAGATGGCCGATGCCATGGCGGCAAGATGCTACAGCGATGATCGAACCGATCCTGAGTTCTTTACCTCAACCTGCGATACTGCGGCCCTTGGGGTCTGTCTCCTGATTATGGCAGTATCGTTTCTATCCTCCTGACCCGTTAAAGCAGAGCAACTAAAGAGAACAGGTAAATGCAGAACTTAAAAAAGGGTACGAAAACCAATTATGAGACTTTACAATTGCTATAAGGGATATATTTTACCCCGGCTGACCCATATGGTGTGCATGAGCAACGATATTGCAGACCAGCGAAAAAAAATCATACCCCATGCAAGGGGAAATGTTCTGGAGATTGGTATGGGATCAGGGCTGAATCTTCCCTTTTATGACCCCGGAAAGGTCAAGCAGATCTGGGGCGTTGAACCCTCTGACGGTCTATGGGCGATGACCCGAAAGCACACCGGAGGTTTAGCCTATAAGGTCGCCCGCATCGGCCGGTATGGGGAACAAGTACCATTGGACGACAATTCAGCAGACACTGCCGTGGTGACCTATTCACTATGCTCCATTCCAGACGTTGAAAAGGCACTGTCTGAAATCCGCAGAATCTTAAAGCCTGGAGGTGAGCTGCTCTTTTGTGAACATGGCAGGGCACCGGATGCATCTGTACGAAAATGGCAGGAAAGGCTCAACCCCTTGTGGATCCCCGTAAGCGGAGGATGCCACCTCAACCGACCCATATCCAGCCTCATTGAAGCGAGCGGTTTAAAGATCCGTCATCTTGAGGCCGAGTACAACAGTGGAATTAAAATAATTGGTTTTAACTATACGGGCATTGCCATTAAATATTAGATAAAGGAATACAAATGTTAACGCTGTTTCAAACCTGGTTTAAACGTTATTTTTCAGATCCCCAGATCATCACTTTGATTTTTTTACTCCTGGTTGGATTTTTAACAACTCTGTTTATAGGATCCATGCTGATTCCCGTCTTTGTCAGCATCATAATTGCCTATCTTTTAGAGGGTATTGTCCAACGCCTTGAGCGTTTTAAAATCCAACGAAAGGTCTCTGTTATCATAGTTACCATCCTGTTTATGATCTGTCTCATCTTGGCGATGGTCAGCCTTTTTCCTCTTTTAACAAAGCAGGTGGCCCTGTTTATCCAGGAACTTCCCAACATGCTGACCAAGGGTCAAGCGATAGTGCTCACCCTTTTTGAAGAGCATCCAAAGCTAATGAAAGAACTTAACATAGATTCCTTTATCAAGGGACTTGCCGCTGAGCTGACCAACCAGGGTCAGATACTTCTCTCCTTTTCCCTTGCAGGGGTAAAAAGCCTTATCACAATCATTGTTTACCTGGTGCTTGTCCCTTTGCTGGTTTTCTTTTTTCTCAAGGACAAATCGCTCATTCTTAAATGGATGGCCAGTTTTGTGCCCGACGACCGCTACCTCTCGACCATGGTCTGGAATGATGTAAATCAGCAAATTTCCAATTATGTTCGAGGCAAGATCTGGGAGATTCTCATTGTATGGGGCATAAGTTACGCAGTATTTGTGCTGTTGGAACTTAAATTTGCCCTGTTGATTTCGTTTTTTGTTGGACTCTCCGTACTTTTTCCCTACCTAGGAGCCACGATTATGGTTTTCCCCGTTGCCCTGGTAGCCTTTTTTCAGTGGGGACTGGTTGCTGAAAGCGCCTATGCAGTGGGAGCTTATGGTGTGATCCAGGCCCTTGATGGTAACCTTCTGGCTCCACTTCTTCTGTCTGAGGTGGTCAATCTTCACCCGGTTGCAATCATTGTATCCATACTCGTTTTTGGCGGGCTCTGGGGGCTATGGGGGCTCTTTCTGGCCATTCCCCTGGCCACACTTGTTCATGCAGTAATCAAAGCCTGGAAAAGCATCGATACTGCCCCTAGAGAAATTTAAGGTGAAACCTGATCAAAAAAGGTTATTTAGAGTTTTTCTCCTTCAATATATCGGGCACAGATATTACGGTCATCGCCCACATGGATGAATTTTTCAAGCCGGTCTTCCAGGGAATATCGCTCGGCGATCATGGGATCATCCTCAATCACAAGGGCATCAAAGAAAAAGCCCTTTTCAAAGCTGCCGCTCTTGCCGAAAAAACTCCCACCGCCCTTTGTGCCCATATAAAAGGCCTCTGAAACGCTCAACGGTTTCAGATCCCTGTCCATCATATTCACAATTTTCGACAGCTGTATTGCCCGGACCATTGCTTCATTCATGCCGATTTTATGTCCCCCGGCAATATCGCTGCCAAGGCCGATATTAATTCCCAAGTCAAGATATCTCCTGACCGGCATGATACCGCTTCTCACATTGATGTTTGAATCGGGACAATGGGCCAGCATAAGATTCATCCTTTTGACCATGGCCTTTTCATCATCATCCAGATAAATTGCATGGGCCATGACCGTTTTTGTCTGACCAAACAGATTGTTTTTAAAGTAGACGTCAGAGTAGTTCTCTGCGTGTTTAAAAAGATCCTGAACCCATCTTACCTCATCCATGTTTTCTGACAGGTGGGACTGAACCGGCAGATCGTATTTCAGGGCAAGATCTCCCAGCCCCTGTAACAGTTCTGGTGTGCTGGTGGGGGCAAAACGCGGTGTGATAATGGGTTTTACCAGTGGCTCATCCTTGTATTTCTCTAGGAGATATGCTGTTCCCCTGAGGGCTTCCCGGGTTGTCTCAATAATACAATCAGGGGCGTTTGTGTCCATATCGACCTTGCCCACATAGGCTGCAACCCCCTTTTTCTTTAACACCTCAAACAACTCCTCGGTTCCTGGTGTTGAAGAAGATGCAAAGATGCATGACCTCAGAGTGCCGCATGCCACAAGTTTATCCGCAAATAAGGTGTAGGCCTTTCTGGCAAACGCCCGGTCCTCAAACTCTCTTTCAAGATCAAAGGTATAATCTTCAAGCCAGCTCAAAAGCTGATTGGTCATTGCCATGCCGCACTGAAGAAACTGTGCGGCATGGAGATGGAGATCTACAAGTCCTGGAATGACGAGCCTGTTTCCATAATCGTGGAGCGTACACCCTTTGAATGTGTCGGGGATAACAGGATAAATACCCTCCACTCTTCCATGGACACAGACCAGATAGCTGTCCCCATGGATCTCATAGGAATCAGCCGTTGGGGTATAGATAAAATTTCCCTTAACGATCAGAGAACTCTTCATTTTTCTGTTTTAAAAACATATGGGTTCAAGGAGGTTCACCTTCACGTGTGGTCAGGAGTCGGTGTCTATCTCACACTTTTCATTTAAATGAACTTTAATGAAATAAATCCCCAGCCCGACCACAGGAATTGCAAGAATAATTCCCACCACAGGCAGAATGGTAAAGCCAATAATCACCAAGGCAAGGGCTCCAATTAAAAGAAGTGAACCAACCAGTAATTTTGACATTTTCTCGGGCAGGCATTCATTTAATTTCATGATGTTTTCCTTTTGGTTAAAAGATTAAAAATCAAAACTGAAATAATGTTTAGGCTTGAACAATCAATGGAGTATTCAAACAATAAGTCCCTAAGCATAAAAATCAAGGTCAATACATACCAATCCTATAGGTTCTCCTACCTGTTCAGCATACAAGAATCATCGCCTTGCCTTTCAACCTGTATGGTGGAATGTTCTATACCGAACCAATCGTGGAGGTGACGCTGAATCCCGGACAGAAAATCTTTGTCATGGCAATCGTCATCAAGAATTAAATGAACAGACAGGGCGACCTCGGTTGTGCTAAGGGGCCATACATGAAGATCATGCATTTGAAAAACATTCTCAAGGCCGGTCAAATAGCCCTTTATGCCCGGCATATCAATATGTTCAGGAACTGAATCAATGGAAAGGTTTATGGAGTCAAGGAGCAAAGACCAGGTACCGACAAGGATGACTGCTGCAACAAGAAGACTGATCACAGGGTCTGTCCAGAGCCAGCCAGTGGTAATGATGATGACACCCCCAGCAACGACGCCCAGGGACACCCCTGCATCTGCCACCATATGGAGGTATGCACCCCTTATGTTCAGATCATGCTTCTGCCCTTTTACAAAGAGCAATGCAGTGACCCCATTTATAACAACGCCGATGGCGGCAACAACTATGACTGTAACACCTTGGACCGGTTTAGGATCGGAAAATCTGCCAATGGCTTCCCACGCAATGGCACCAAGGGCAACAAGCAGCAGAACAGCGCTCGTCAAAGAGGCCAGAATGGTTGCCTTGCGAAAACCGTAGGTCCTTCGCTCGGTCGGGGGTCTTTCTGCCAAAACCGCCGCCCCCCAGGCAAGCAGCAGGCTGAACACATCGCTTAGATTGTGTCCGGCATCGGCTACCAGGGCTAAAGAGCCTGAAGCAACCCCATATACTGCTTCAATGGCGGCAAAAATAAGGTTGAGCACCACCCCGATAACAAAGGCCCGGGAGTAGTTGGCCGGTTGGTGGCTGTGGCCATGGGACATGCTTTACCCCTCCTTTTTTAATCCGTCCATACTTGCACACATTTTATCTGTACGTTCTTGCGCACAGAATTCCGGTCAAAAACCCGAAAAAATGCCCCTCCCAGGAAACGCCCGGAGTGCCGGGAAAGATTCCCCATAAAAGTCCCCCATAGACGGCAATGGTAAGGATAGATATTGCCAGGGACACAAGGTTCCTCTTGATCACCCCCCTGAACACGAGGAAGCCGAAATAACCAAAAATCAACGAACTTGCCCCCACATGGATAGCGGACCTTCCCATGAGCCACACCCCGAGGCCGCTGACAACTATTATTACAGGAGTGATCGTAAAAAAAATTCTCCGGCCCTGGATAAGGACAAAACTGCCGAGGACGAGAAGCGGCAATGTATTCATTAAAAGATGACCCATGCTGCCGTGGAGAAAGGGGGCAAGGAGAACTCCCGGCAGACCCGTTATGGTTCTTGGAAGGATGCCAAACCTTGAGAGACCATGCCCCAGGACCAGGTTGATAAGCTCAATGCTCCAGAGCAAAACAACAAACCGGAACATGGTGACCCATGGGGCGTTTTTTTAATTACGGTCAAGCAACGCTCCTTACCCTTTCGATGTTTTTCGTCAAACCCTCTCTATTCCAGGAAATAAACGGAATGTCAATTAGAATCTTTTTATAGGAAACTCCCGCCGAAGCGTTGTTGTTGGTGGAGTTTCCATGTTCGTTGTGGCCGGATGCCTCTCCCACTCCGGCGCACCATGATATCGAAAATAGCGATCTGAATTTAGTAAAGGATCAGATCAAACAATTGGAATTGTCCTTCTGCTTATGGATAGAATCAAAATTTTTGAAATGGAAAAGGAGAAATATAATGGTGAAAAACTTCATGATTAAGAAATTTGTGTTACCAGTCACTGCTTTGTTTATGGCACTTATTATGGTCACATTGGTACAGGCCAATGACCTTGAACAGTTTAAGGGCAAAGCCGGTGATCTCAGGATTGCCGGGGGAACGGCCCATATTCCCGTTGTAAAAGAGGCGGCAAAAAGGATTATGACACTGAATCCTGACATTCGGATAACTATTGCAGGGGGCGGTTCCGGGGCCGGGATCAAACAGGTTGGCGAGGGGTTGATTCACATTGGAAACTCGGGCAGAAAGGCAAGCGATGGAGAGATTTCAACCCATGGATTAGCCCTTTACCGCTGGGCAATTGACGGAGTCGCCGTGGTTGTTAACCCCTTGAACACGGTGACAGCTCTAACCAGAGGGCAGCTTGTCGACATTTTTTCAGGTAAAACAACCAATTGGAAGGAGTTGGGCGGCAAGGCCGGACAGATAAACATTTACACAAGGGATCAGGGAAGCGGTACCAGGGACGTATTCTGGAAAAAGGCCATAAATAAAGGAGAGATTGTCCTTTCAGCCAACTTTGTCGTTTCCAACGGAGCCATGAAAACTGCGGTTGCAAACGACCCCAATGCCATTGGTTACATGTCGGCAGGTTTTGTGGACAAAGGCCTTACCCCTGTTGAGATTGACGGAGTCACCCCTGACGACGAATCGATCAAAAGCGGGAAATATACAATTGCAAGGGGACTTTACAGCAACACAAGGGGGGAAGCCACAGGCCTTGCCAAGCTGTTTGTTGAATATCTCCTCTCGGACAAGGGTCAGGCCATTGTAAGGGAAAATGGTTTTATTCCGGTAAGGTAGATACGACCATGGCGGTTCTGCAACACATAGGCTGGGGCAAGGGATATAGTCCTGAAATCCCGGCCAGGGCCATTTTCTTTTTATCGGCACTTTTCTGCTCATCCATCGTTGTTCTCATACTTGGGTTCATGGTCCTGACCGGGCTTCCCCTGATAGAACATGGCCAATGGGTGAACATCCTGACAGGAGATTGGAACCCGGCAAGGCAAAGCTACGGCATCTGGCCCATGGTGCTCGGCACACTCTGGATCTCGTTTACCGCCATGGCGATCTCGTTTCCGTTGAGCCTTGGCTGTGCAAGCTTTATTTCCATCCTTGCCAACCATAGAACAGCAGCCATACTCAAGGGATGTGTCGGGATAATGACAGGCGTTCCGACAATCATCTATGCCTTTGCCGGGGTGTTTTTCATGGTGCCCTTTATCCGGACTATTGGAGAAACCGGCAGTGGAATGTGCATCCTGACCGCAAGCCTGGTGGTTGCAATTCTCATCTCACCGACCATGATCCTTTTTTTCATGGCAAGCTTTGACAATGTACCGTCTGCCCTGTTTGACGCAGTTGCAGCCCTTGGGGGATCAAAGGTGCAGATGCTTGTCTACATCGTTATTCCAGCCTGCAAAAAGGGCATTATCACAGGTGTGTTTCTGGCCTTTGGCAGGGCCGTTGGAGACACCCTGATCGCCCTCATGATAGCAGGCAATGCAGTACAGAGGCCCGACAGCCTGTTTGACTCGGCCCGCACGCTTACCTCCCACATCGCCCTTGTCAGTGCCGCAGATTTTGCCAGCATGGAGTTTAAATCAATCTTTGTCTGCGGAACCGTTCTCTATATGATCACAACCGTTGTGATCCTCATTGCAAGGGCCATGGAGCACAACTATACAGGAAAAGAGAACTCAGATGAATAGATGGGGAGAACGGGCGGTATACGGCCTGACTGTCATGGGCTGCGCAATTATCTTAGGAAGCTTTGCAGCTCTTGTGTCATATCTTATGTTCAAAGGTTTCACCGCCCTGAACCTTTCCCTCATATTCGGATCAACCCCCATGGTTGATGCCCTGTTTCTTAGAAGAGAGGTGTTTGACGGTATTTTCCCGGCCATGGCAGGTACCTTTACCCTGATTGTTCTTGCAGTTACCGCCGCCGTGCCCGTGGGCCTCCTTGCCGGTATCTACATGGCCGAGTACAGCAACGCCTTTACAAAAAAAGTGTTTGGTTTTCTGTTTGACCTCCTTTCGGCCATTCCCTCCATCGTTGTGGGGCTGTTTGGTTTTTCAGTCATTCTCTTTCTCCACAAACACGTGAGTGAAGCCCTTGTTCCTTCGCTTATTGTATCGGCCCTTTCCCTTGCCTTTCTCGTACTCCCCTATATAGTGAGGACCACCCAGATTGCGATTGAAACCGTTCCGCAATCGGTACGAATCACCGGGATAGCCCTTGGGGCGACCCCCCTCCAGAACACCATCCATTGCCTGATTCCCCATTCATTCACCGCCATACTCGGAGGGGTTATCCTTGCCGTTGGCCGATGCGCAGAAGACACGGCCGTTATAATGCTCACCGGAGCCGTAGCATCGGCGGGTATGCCCCACTCCCTTTTCAAGGGGTTTGAAGCCCTGCCCTTTTACATCTATTATATCTCTTCCCAGTACTCGAGCGAGGCCGAACTTGCCAAGGGGTTTGGTGCCTGCATCGTACTTTTATTCATCTGTGCTGCCCTTTTCACCGCTGCCGCCCTGATCCAGAAAAAGGCAAGGCACATTTTATTATACACCCGTTAGGAGAGCAAACCCCTGTGAACTGTTCAAAAATAAAAACAAGCAACCTGGATTTTTTTTATAAAGACCATCAGGTCCTCTCCCAGGTCAACGCAACCATTCCTGAAAACGCAATAACGGGAATTGTAGGCCATTCGGGGATTGGCAAATCAACCTTTCTTTCGCTTTTTAACCGACTCTGGGAAAACATTCCAGGGGCAGCGATCAAGGGCAAAGTTCTTATCCGTTTTTCAGGGGACAGGGAGCAGGGGTTTTGTGACATCAACGCCCCTGATTTTTCAGCCCTGGAGCTCAGACGAGCCGTGGGCATGGTTTTTCAGACACCCAACCCCCTGCCCATGAGCATATTCAAGAATGTCTCCTTCCCCCTTAAACTCGCCGGTATAAACAGGAAAAAAGAGGTGAACGAGCTTGTCAAAAGGGCCATAAAGGCGTGCGGACTCTGGCCCGAGGTAAAAGAGAGGCTCGATAAAAGGGCGTCCATTCTTTCAGGCGGTCAGCAGCAGAGGCTCTGCATGGCAAGGGCCCTTGTTATGAATCCCGAGATTCTGCTCCTTGACGAGCCCACCTCGTCCCTTGATCCTGCATCAGAGGAAAAGATCGAGCAGCTCATGGTTGACCTCAAGAAGAAATGCACCCTTGTCATGGTATCCCACAATCAGGATCAGGTAAAGAGGATCTGCGACCATGTCATTGAGCTGGGGATTTAAAATCAATTAGCCTTGCAGTCTATTTGATTTTGACACCTTTTCCATGCCCGGCAAAACTGCGGACATGGTGGCAGGGGACGATCTTTCCATGGGTGGGTTTGAGTCTTTGGGGCACATCTATTTTTTTGGTTCCTGTTACCGGCTTTATTACACTAAAAAAGGAGAAACGCTTGTTCTTCTGCTTTGCGGCGGTGATAAATCCACGCAGAAAAAAGACATCGAAAAAGCGAAAAAAATAATGGGGGAAAAATAATGACGATTACAACAAGCAAATGGGATGCAAGCAAATTTCTTGACAGCCCTGAAATGATGAAAGAATATCTTCAGATTATGTTGGAAGAAAATGGCATTGACGGTTTTCAGCGTGCTCTTGGTGATATTGCTAAGGCCCAGGGCATGAGCGAGATTGCCCGCAAAACCAATCTAAGCCGTCAAAATCTTTATAAGGCCCTTGACCAGGGCAGCTCTCCAAAATTCGAAACCATTAAAAAAGTTGTTGAAGCTCTTGGTTGTAAACTGGCTGTTGTGTAGGGACATATTGACACTATACAAAGAAACCTTACATTTTATCAGTAATATAAATATCAGATTCGAACCGAGTATCAAATTGGAAAAGAGAAACAAAGGAGGGAATCAATGGTTTTAACAACCCCGGAGATATACAAGCTTCTTCCCAAGACAAACTGCAAGGAGTGCCGGGCAAACACCTGCTTTGCCTTTGCAGCCCTGGTGTTCAAGGGTGAGCGGGAGATTGACGAATGTCCCTATGTTGACAGGGAGACTATTGCCCTTTTAAAGAAAAACAATAAAAAACAAGCCTCCATAGAAACGGAACAGGATAGGATGCTCCAGGATTTAAAGGATCAAATTGCGGACATTGACCTTGAATCCAGGGCCGTTCCAACGGGGGGAACCTTTTCAAACGGCAAGCTCAACATCAAGGTCATGGGCAAAAATGTGGCCATTGACACCCAGGGTAAAATCTTTACTGATATCCACGTGAATCCCTGGATTGCCGTGCCGTTCATGGACTATGTTCTCAACGCACGAGGAACAACTCCCACCGGGGTATGGGTCCCCTTTCGTGAACTTCCCGGCGGCAAGGACCGGTATCGCCTGTTTGAGCAGAGGTGCGAACGTTCCCTCAAGCAGCTGGCAGACACATATCCCGATCTGTTCGAGGACCTCATGTTTCTTTTTAACGGACAGGAGATCGATGACCACTACCAGTCCGACATTGCCCTTAAACTCCAGCCCCTCCCCCATGTGCCGATTCTCATCTGTTATTGGAAACCCGACGAGGGAATGGATTCGGAGCTTAACCTGTTTTTTGACGAAACAGCCGAGGAGAACCTCGACATCCAGACTCTATACACACTTGGCGCAGGTCTTATCACCATGTTTGAAAAAATTGCTGTAAAACACGGTGTTACAGCCACCTGACCTTCCAATTCAACCATACACCATAGGAAGCACCAATGGCATCATTTAAAAGACAGACCATCCTCTTCATCGTCATCACCCTGGCGACCGTTGTCACCATTGGCATGGCCAACGCCGCAGACGTCACTTCAACCCCTCCTGTTCGTGCCGTCATGGAAACAACGAAGGGAACCATCGTTTTGGATCTTTACGACCAAGAGGCACCCTATACCGTTGCAAACTTCATCAACCTTTCCCACCGTGGATACTACAACGGCCTTACCTTCCACAGGGTGATCGACAACTTCATGGTCCAGGGCGGATGCCCACAAGGAACGGGCAGGGGCGGACCTGGCTACAAGTTCCAGGACGAGTTTGTTAGGGACCTTGTCCATGACAGACCGGGTATCCTTTCCATGGCCAACGCAGGTCCAGGCACCAATGGAAGCCAGTTCTTCATAACCCACGTACCAACCCCCTGGCTGAACAGTAAGCACACAATATTTGGCAGTGTTGCAGACAATAAAGCGATGGCGGTTGTCAATGCCATAAAAAAGGGAGATAAAATTCTCTCCATCACCATTGAGGGGGATACAAGCCGGGTAATGGCGCAGTGTAAGGACAAGGTAGAGCAGTGGAACCTTATCCTCGATAAAAAATTCCCCGCCAAATAGTTTATGGCTTTTGTCACTGGAGGATTTTATTTAGTTTTGAGCCGAATTTCATGACCCGGTTAAAGGGAAGTTCCAGGTTGACATCGATTCTGATGCCCTGGAACTTTGAACCAGGGCTTGACGCATGGACCCTGGCAAATCCGCCGATTTCTTTTCTATAGACAAATGGCAAACGGTTTTCAGGCTCCCCGTCAAAGGACATATTCACCACAAGGGTCTCCCCTGTTGTGTTGAACAAAAGCTTGGCCCACTTGTACTCATAGTCTTTTAAGGCCTCACTGGCAAGGTCGATCTGGGCATGCTCGGCAGTTCCCTCAGGAATGCCTGACAAGAGCGTTTCCATTCCCCTGACGCTGATCTTTCCACCCCCGCCAGGGGTGGAAAAGAGAAACCCCCTGTTAAAAGAAAAATTGCCATTGGAAAAAGTGATGGGAATTCGCCCGTTGAGTGCCCCCTCTCCCTTTGCCTCAAACGAGCCCACCTGCCTTAAAATTTCTGACAGTTTGAGCCGATCGCAAAACAGGGTGAGGTGGTATTCATCTTTTTCGGGCTCAATACGCATGGATTCAGTGGTGACACGACCTCCGCACCAGGAGAATCCTATTTTTTCAACGAGCAGAGAATTCAGGGATTCAACGGTATAACCAAGGGATAAGTCGGTAATGATAATGTCGTTTGCCCTTATGTAGTCAATTTTAACCAGCTGGCCAGGCCGGGTTTGCATGGCAAAGAGATCGTCTGACACAAGGCGTGCAACCACCCCATTTATCTCGAAATCATTCTCCTTGCCGGACACCCTGCCCCGGTTAAGGGTCATGTCAAACCCACATTGGGTTCTGTTTTTCTCAAACAACAGGGTTGCAAGGGCATCACCAGAAAAGGAGATATCCACTTCAGATACCTTGGCCTTGACGTCCAGCATACCTCTTGCTTCAAAACCGTTTTTGACCTGATCAATGGTTCCCTTAAGGCTGCCGATCTTCTGCCCGTTATGAACCAGCGCTTTTACGGCAAAACTGCCGCCTGGACCATTTTTTTTCCCAGGATAATCCAGGGGCAGATAAACGGGAAGAGTCAGCGAGATATCCCCTGCCTCAACTTTGCCCACCGGGGATACGGCCTTTGCCCCCCTTATGGAAGGGGTCAAGGCTATCCTTGGAGTAAAACTGCTGTCCACAAACAGACGGCCGGGAATGGTGGCGGCTGGAGCTTTAACAAAATAGTCCTTTGTACCAAGGGAAACCGGGCCGATTCCCGCCGTGAACCCCATTTCAAAAATATCCTGTTCACCTTTGAGGTTAAAATTCCCCTGTCCCTTGAGGGTGATATCGGAGATTGAGCCGGTCTTGATCTTCAACCCAATAACTTTTCCCGAAATATCAACACTCCCAAGATTCCCCCTTCCCTTAAGGGTGACCGCTGCATCGGGATTGATGATCTCAAGCCTCTCCCCTTGGTGGGAAACCTGCATCGACCCAGGATTGAGAAGGCTCGCCTTTAAATGCCAGCTCAGATCAGGATCTAACCCTCCTTCAAATTCAACACCAAGACCATTGTCCGTATCTACATTGATTTTATTGCCGGGTAGATTTTCCACCATGAAACTACCTGAGAAAGAGGAAAGAGAGAGGCTTGTCATGGTACATTTTAAGTCCCTTAACCCCATATCCACGGGAGCTGTAATTGCCAGACCGGAAAGATTCATCATCCAGCTGCCCTGCCCTGCCTTGGACAAAAAAAAGTCCGAACGTCCCTTAACCGTGAGTCCCGGTGCCACATGGTCGATAAGGTCCTGGATACGTGTAAGGGCAAAGCCGGGAGCTTTGACTTCAACCGTTTCAACCCCCGTTTCAGACCCTGCCGTGACCGTGGCTTCCAGGGTTTCACCCAGGGGAAAGAGCCTGGTTTCCAAAATAAGACTCCCACTCTCCTGGAACCTGAGTGAGATCTCCAGGGGAATTCGGAATGTCCCGCTGTCCATGACTATTGTTAAGGCTGAATTTCTCACCTGAACGATTTCCGGAATCATGGGGAACACGGTTTTCACCATTTCATCGATTGACTGTTCTATTGAAGGGATGGCTCGTGATGGGATGGCTGGTGATGGAGGTTGTGATAGTACTGGTAATTGGGTTGATGTTTGGGACGGTGACTTCACAGGGTCTTGCACGGAGGGGGGGTCTGGAGCTTCCCCCGGGGACGGGGCGAAAGATGACTGGAACAAACCTTTTTTGGTCGACAAATGAGAAAAATCGGTAAACACAACTCCCTCGGAACCGATCCTGCCTTTCACATCAAGACCTGACACCTCAACACCTTTGATTCGGCCCCTTAAAAGAGTTCCCATGGAGTAACTCAGATAGAGCCTGTCAACATCAAGTGTGCTACCCGTTGTAATTGACCCAAGCTCCAGGCGGTTAAATCCAACATGTCTTACATCAAAACTGAACCTATCAAGACCCGGCATCTGCCTCACCCTCTGGATTACCAGGTTCTCAACAAGGGGAGGGGCAATAAAATAGAAGGCAGCACAAACAATCAAACCCAGGATGGCCGAGATAAAAAAAAATCTTCTGACGAGGCTTTTAAATTGCATTTTTGATCACCACTCCCAGATACATGTCTCCCCTTGACCCTTTTAAATTGTCCCTTCCCATGCCGGCAAGCCTGAGCTTCGTACCTTGCTTTACCCCGGGAGGGACCTTGACCCGGTAGAGTCGATTGTAAAACCCCCAGGGAATATTAACGATCTTACGGGTACCTGTGAATGCTTCCAACGACGAGATAACAATCTCACCTGCAAGATCCGGGGTATGCCCCAGGGGTGCTGGATGGATCACCTGGAGTTGGGGAGTTTTCTTTCTTGCCGTCATCCTTTTAAGTTTCTCGCCTGCAACAGACCTGGGAATCCTGGAACTTAATTTGACCATGGCGATACCTGCCAGAAACCCGCCCACATGGGCCCACCAGGCAATGCCGGAATTCTGACCGCCTGCTGCATTGAAGAACTGCATTAAAAACCAGAACCCGAGGAATAAAAAGGCTGGGATCTCCACAAACCAGGGAATAATGATGATGGGAATAAGGGTCAGGATCTTTGACCTGGGATAGAGAATAAAGTAGGCCCCCATGACACCTGCTATGCTGCCGCTTGCACCAATGGTGGGAATATTGGACAGGGGGTTGAACATGAAGTGAAGAGATGCAGATGCAAGGCCGCTTACAAGATAAAAGCCCGCAAACCTCAAGGACCCGAAAAAACCCTCGACATTGTCCCCAAAAATGTAGAGAAACCACATGTTGCCTACAAAATGCCAGAGACCTCCATGGAGAAACATGTAGGATACGGTTGAAAACAGAAGAGATGAGAAGGAAAACCAGGCTGAAATTTCGGGCACGGTGATTTTTGCAGGAACAAACCCATACCGGTAGACAAAAACGGCCGTATCTGAAGGAGATAGACCCATGGAGATTAAAAAAACGAGGGTGTTGAGGGCCATGATTCCATAGGTTACAACAGGAACATTACCCGAAGGGGTGGTGTCCCGGATTGGAATCATGGAACGACCCTCAATACATGATCCCTTTCAAGGCGCTGTTTGATCCTTTTTAGAATTACCATGGCGGCATCTTCAACATCAAGGGTCTCCCTGCCTTGAGCCAGGGCACAATCGGCAATTAGTTGCATGTTGCCTGCGTCAAGGGCGAGCTTTACCTTGAGGTAATCGGCCATGGAAAAATAGAGGGAGGCGATGTTGTTTTTTCTTGAGTTGGCAATCAATGAGCGGTTGCGAAGGGTAAGGTTCCTGACAATGAAATCAACGGCTTCTTCCACTGTTGATGGAACAGGTGACGGGGCCTTTCGTTCTATCAGGATGAACTCTTCATCCTTTAGGGTCTCGGGTCCGGTTTCCATCAGCTGCATATAAATCATGGTTTCAAGGATCGCCTTTACATCCCTGTAAATTCCGGGATCACTGCTGGCCCTGGGGCCTGCCACGTTGAGAACCTCAACTGAATGATCCTGAATAAATGAGTTAAGAACCACTGCGGCCTCAAACTCATCCATGTTCATAAGGTTGAGGTGGGCGCAGGGCTTTTTATGAGTAGAGGCAAGCTTTTTTGTCAGAAGCGAACCGCCCGTGAGGGGTCCCCGGGTTATGATGAGGGTTGCGTGGGACTCTTTTACGTTCTGTTCCGTCCGCCTTGGGTAGCTGTCCGTTGGCATTTCCTGCATTTGATAGTGCTCGCCAAGGACCCCGTCTTCGGCACAACGGCCAAGGGGGACCCAGCCGCCATGGTCGATGTTGAACTTGATGGCCGTGTCAAGGGCGGCCCTGTCAGCCCCTGTCTGGCCACCTGAAATTATTTTTTTTATCATGCCTATACCCATACGTTATTTTTTTAAAAATGCCAACCCCTGTCATTCAAGTGGCAGGCCGCAAAATGGTCAGATCCTGCCTTGTCGATTCTTTTGAACAATGGCTCGTTCTTTTTACAGATATCCATAACCTCAGGGCAGCGGGTGTGAAACCTGCAACCTTGGGGTGGATTTTCGGGTGATGGAAGTTCACCTGTCAGGATTGTACGCTTGCGCTTAACCAAAGGATCAACAGCAGGAATGGCAGAAAGAAGCGCCCGGGTGTAGGGATGCAGAGGATGGGCGAAAAGATCGTCCCGGTCTGCCATCTCAACGATTCTTCCAAGGTACATAACTGCAATTCGATCAGACACATGCCTTACAACCGAAAGGTCGTGGGAGATAAAGAGATAGGTCAGTCCCATCTTTTCCTGGAGGGTCAGAAGAAGGTTTAAAATCTGGGACTGGACAGAGACATCAAGGGCCGATACGGGCTCGTCGCATATAATAAGGTCTGGATCAAGGCTTACTGCCCTTGCTATGCCTATCCGCTGGCGCTGTCCCCCGGAAAACTCATGGGGAAATCGCTCAAGGGCTCGTTCTCCGAGCCCCACGACTTCTAAAAGCCGGACAAGGGAACGGTCAAGACTCTGCTCCTTTTTTCTGTGTATCCGATACTTCTCCCCAAGGATTTCCCTGACCGTGTGGCGCTGGTTCAACGATTCAAAGGGATCCTGAAATATCATCTGCATCTTTAAGCGCATTTGCCGTTTAGACGGACGATCGAGGTTTGACAGATCCTGCCCCTTGAACATCACGCTGCCGGAGGTGATGGGATAGAGCCCCATGATGCAGCGACCAAGGGTGGTTTTACCGCAGCCAGATTCACCCACAAGCCCCAGGGTTTCACCGGAATGGAGATCAAAGCTCACCTGGTCAACCGCATGGACCCACCCCTTCTGCTTTAAAAAAACACCACCCACCACGGGAAAGTATTTTTTCAGATCAATTACCCTCAGGATCGGCTGTTCTTTCTGATTCATTGTTCCTTCTCCAGGTAGTAGCACGCTGCATAGTGGTCGGGACCGACACTGAGTGACACTGGCGCCTTATCTCTACAGGGTTCAAAAACAAAGGGGCAGCGGGTGCTGAACCTGCATCCCCTGGGCATATCCTCGAGGGATGGAACCATGCCGTCAATGGTGGGAAGGATGGTTTTCGGGGTACTGGCAAGTCCTGGAATAGAGGTTAAAAGCCCCTGGGTGTAGGGATGGGCAGGGTTTGAGAAAAGCATAGCCACTGAGGCTTTTTCAACGACCTGTCCTCCGTACATCACAACGGCATTATCGCAGTTTTCGGCAATTACTCCAAGGTCATGGGTGATGAGAATCACGGCCATGGACATCCTCGTTTGCAGCTCTTTTATCAGTTCGAGAATCTGGGCCTGGACAGTGACATCAAGGGCCGTGGTGGGCTCATCTGCAATCAGGATGTCGGGCTCAGCACAAAGGGCCATGGCGATCATCACACGCTGGCGCATTCCGCCTGAAAGCTGGTGGGGATAAGCCTTGAGCACCTTTTCAGGATCTGCGATCCCCACCTTTGCCAGCATACCTGCGGCCCTATCGCCTATTTCATCCGGCTTCATTCCTGGATAATGGAGACGGTACACCTCATTGATCTGTTTTCCCACCCTGTGCACGGGATTAAGGGCGGTCATGGGCTCCTGAAAGATCATGGAGATTTTTTCTCCCCGTATCTTCTGCATTTTTTTCTTTTCAAGGGTCACAAGATCACGACCCATAAACTCAATGGTGCCCGCCTCAATTCTGCCTGCGGGTTGGGGAAGAAGCCCCATGATCGACAGGGCTGTGACACTTTTTCCACAACCTGATTCCCCTACCACACCGAGGGTTTCACCCCTTGAAAGCTCAAATCCGGCTCGGTCAACGGCAATGGTGGTGGTATTTTCAACGGTAAACGAGACAACCAGATCTTTAACCGCCAGGATCGTTTCAGGTTGCACTTTATTCATTTCAGGGCCTCGGGTTCAAAGGTTTTGTCCACGATGGTTTCAGCTTCAAAAGCCAGGCCTTCCTTCATGGCCCTGCGGGTCTCATCATAAATTGTGCTGTGAAACCAGAATAGGCCGCCGGTGGTTGAATCAAAGGGATCAAACAAAGATCCTGAAACACGGGTGCCATAGGACTCAGGAAGCTTCAGCCAGCGCCAGAATCCCTGGCGGACATAGGGCACCATAAAGGTGGGAACAAAGGCTGCCTGGTCGTGAATCTTCTGCTGAATAATCCTTGAAAGAGACTTTCTCTCCTCCTCGCTCAGGCTCGAGCGATATTGATCGATAAGGCGGTCAAGCTCAGGATCATCCGTGTTGGTGATGTTGTTGGTCTGGGCTTTATGGGCGTTGTCTGAATGCCAACCCTGCCAGTAGGAGGGGCGCAGGCTGGTACTCCACCCCATCCATGCCACGTCATGCTTTTTTTCTAAAAACTTCTTGAAGGAGGCCGTGCTGTCGAGCTTTTGAAGCACGAGTTCAACGCCCGCCTTGAGCGCCTCTTCCTTTAAGACCACAAGCCTTGGGGTGTGCTCGTCAAACCCGTAGGTCACCTCCACCGAGAATCGTCGTCCCTGTTTCTGCCAGATGCCGTCCCTGCCCCTTATCCATCCAGCCCCGGTCATGAGAGACTCGACCTTTTCAATGCTGAACTCCCTTGCACGTACATCATCGTTGGTGTACTCGCCATATCCCATGAACGCCTGGGCAAGCCTGTAGTAGTCTCCCCTTAAGACCTCATGGATCACCTTGTCCACGTTCATTGCATGGCTGAAGGCGATCCTGACCAAGGGATCGGAAAAGATCTCCTTGTCCTGATTGAGCCACATGCCCATGGCAGATACCGGGGTATCGTTAAAAAACCAGATCTTTTTTGCGTAACCCCGGTTAAACACCCGGGTGTCGGCCCTGTCGTACCAGTACTTGGGCATGGTCAGGTCAAAAACATCGATCTCGCCCTTTTTAAAGTACTCCCAGATCATGTTGTAATCCCGTATAACCGTGAACAGAACAGTATCGACATTAAAGCGATTCTTGAAGAATCTCAGATCCTTTGCCCACCACTCTTTTTTGCGCTCAAAACGAACATACTTTCCCTTTTTAAAATCAGATATCTGGTAGGGGCCGGTGTTGGGAATGATCGACCAGTTGAAGTTTTGCACAAAAGACGCGTCAAGGGTACCGAAAAAATGCCTGGGTGTTGGGGAAATCCCCACACGAAGATAGAGTTCGGGCATGGCCTTTGTGCTTTTAACCGCAATGGTGTAATCGTCATACACCTCTACAGATTCAATCTCCTGGGTGTAATAATCATTGTAAAAAGGGGCGATTATGTGGGGTGAACGCATGAATTCAAGGGTATAGGCGTAATCCCAGGCCGTTACCGGAACACCGTCAGACCACTTTGCAGCCTGGTTGAGCCTAAAATACATGGTCCTTTTGTCAGGGTCAAAGGCCCAATGGGTGGCAAGCTCGGGAACGACCTCACCCGTGTTGGGATGGATGTTGATCAGCGAAAGGTTGTTGGCGCGAAGGGGGCCTGCAAAGCTGCCGTTGGAATCGGGCCCCACAAGACGGAAGGTTCTCGGGAAACTCAAAAGAGCGGTATGAAGAGTTCCACCCTTGACTGCCCTCTGGGATGCGAAAACAGAACCATGATCATTTGTGATCCAATCGATGCCCGCTGGAAGGGAAGGCAGTGATTCCGGGGGTAAGGGTGAAACAGTGACCCGCCCCATGGGTTCATCTTTTTCAACCCCGGTTTCAGTTTCACTGCCCCCACACCCGAAAACAAGCCCCGCACAAAGGATAGCGGCAAGGCAAATCCATCTTTTTATGATCATTAACCACTCCTTTTGGCTGCTCGACAAAGTCTAAAAGTCTAAAGACATATACCACCTGACCACCCTGATATCAAGTTTTCCTTCCATCCCGCCAGGGCAACCTCGTTCTTGACAAATTACAAAATAAATTTAAACGGTTATCATCAATATTGGATAAAACTACATTGATTTGATTTTTTTAGACCACGAAGAGCACGAGGTAAGGGCTTCTTCGTGGCCTTCGTGCTCTTCGTGGTAAAATAACTCACTATTACCCCGCCCTTGACCCCCATGGATAATTAATATATTAGAACAGGGGTGTTGAAAAATTTAGTAAACTTAAATTCAAAATTAAAATAGTTGCCGTCAATGGATATTGCATCATTTATAGGTATTGTTTCTGGTATTTCTCTTATCGTCAGCGCAATTTTTCTTGGCGGTGACATTCACAATTTTATCAACATTCCCGGCCTCATGATCGTTGGCGGCGGAACCCTTGCAACCACCCTTTTAACGTTTCAGTTCAGGGATGTCTTTGCCGCCTTTAAGGCCGCATACTTTGTTTTTTCCAAAGAAAAAGAAGACCCGAATCAGGCCGTTGCGACCATGATCCAACTGTGCCATATCTCAAGACGCCAGGGAATACTGGAACTTTCAAAGATTAAAACAGACTCGGGTTTTCTGAAAAAAGCCTGCGGACTCATTGCAGACGGTTCATCCAGCGATGTGATAAGGAATGCACTGATTACCGAAATAGAATCGTTAAAGATGCGTCATTTCATCGTCCAGGATGTATTCAGAAAAATGGGCACCTATTCACCGGCCTTTGGCATGCTTGGTACCCTCATCGGTCTTGTTCAGATGCTGAGCCACCTCCAGGAACCATCACACATCGGCCCTGCTATGGCAACGGCCCTTTTGACCACCTTTTACGGTTCACTTCTTTCCACGCTTTTTTTTCTGCCCATTGCAGGCAAACTCAAGGCAAGAACCGTTCTTGAGGTGATCAACCTGGAAATCATGCTGGAGGGCTCAATTTCCATCCTTGATAACAACAACCCGTTGATTCTCTATGAAAAACTGAGTTCATTCATATCGGCAAGGCTTCGAAAACCGTTTAAAGAGATGGATAGACGAAAATGACCGTGGCAAGAAGAAGAACTGCCGACTCGTTGCTTTCATCGGATGACCAAGCCCCCTGGCTTGTCACCTATGCCGATTTAATGACCCTGCTCCTTGTCTTTTTCGTACTTTTATTCTCCCTGTCAAATATAGACAGGGAACGATACAAGTCAGCCATTGAAAGAGTCAAGGTTCAAATCGACCAGAAGAAGGTTCCCACTGCTCTGATGGAACTTATGGAGCTTATGGAAACTTCCGACACCATGGACCAACGATTTACCATCGAAGAGATCACCGGCCTTCGAACAAGGGAGACAGGCCTTATAAAAGACCTTAACAGATTTGTGGTCAACAAAAACGATTCAAACATGATCAGGACCCAAAAAATCCAAGGAAAAATCATCGTTACCATCAACGGCCAGGCCCTGTTTGATTCTGGATCGGCAGCCCTTAAAACAAAAGCCGCTCCCATTTTAGATCAAATCGTGGCAGTGGTGTTCGAGTATCCCGAGTACGATATAAATATCAAGGGCTATACAGACGACATACCCATCGCAACCCAGCAATTCCCGTCCAACTGGGAACTTTCCGCTATCAGAGCCACAACCGTACTCAAACATCTTATCCAAAGGGGAATCAGACCCAAGCGTCTCACCGCCACGGGGTACGCCGACATGGAACCCCTGGTTCCAAACATCTCTGACGCCAACAGGGCGCTAAACAGGAGGGTGGAATTTGTTCTGGAAAAAAAAGCAATCCCGTACTGATACGCTCATCCATGACACCGGTGACAAGGAATCCCAGGACCAAAGAGATGCCTTCCGGTACACCTTTACCTCTTCCCATACCCTTGGGATGCGCTTTTGTAACAAGGATGTTGAACTCATAGACATAAGCGCAGGAGGCCTGTCATTCAAGGACAATGGATTTAACCAGGGGGACAGGGACAGGGTTTCACTGCTTCTTTGGGATGGGGGTCTGCCGTTTGAATATCTTCTTTCCATTGAAATCCTAATACTCTCCATTGATGGGAGCAAAATCTGCCACTGCAGGTTTGAAGATCCTGAAAAGGATCAGACAGAAGCAATTCACCGCTTTCTTTTGATAAAGCAGAAAAAAGATCGTCAGGGCAGGCCAGATCCCAAATGATTCTACACATGGATATGGATGCTTTTTTTGCGGCAATCGAACAGAGGGACCGCCCGGAATTAGCCGGACGCCCCCTTGTGGTCGGGGGCAGTTCAACGAGAAGCGTCGTTGCCACGGCAAGCTATGAGGCAAGGCGCTTTGGAATCCATTCTGCCATGCCCATGTTCATGGCCATGGAAAAATGCCGGGATTTGATAATCGTCCCCCCGGACAAGCCCAAGTATGCGGCGGTATCCGGTCAGGTTATGTCCATTGTCGGCAGATTCACCCCGCTAGTAGAACCCGTGTCCATTGACGAAGCCTTTCTTGACATCACAGGCTGCGAACGCCTGTTTGGATCGGTGGGAGAAATCTGTGATGCAATCAGGCAAATGATCAAGCAGGAAGTCGGCCTCACCTGCTCCATCGGTGCATCCCATTTAAAGTTTCTTGCTAAGATCGCCTCAGACATGAACAAGCCCGACGGCATCCATATTATCCTTCCGTCAGACGCCCCGGGAGTAATACAGAACCTCCCCATTAAAAAGGTTCCAGGAGTGGGCAAACGTGCCATGGAGCGGATGGGACAACTCGGCATAGTTACCCTGGGGGATGTCAAACGCATACCCTTGCATATTCTTGAAAAAAAATTCGGAAAATTTGCCTTTGATCTGTTAAATTTTGCAGGGGGGATTGACCCGTCAAAGGTAGGTACAGACCACCACATAAAGTCCATCTCCAGCGAATCCACCCTTGGAAGCGATACCCTTGAAACTGCCGTTTTAAAACGACACCTCCTGACCCATGCCCAGCGGGTGGGCAGACAGCTAAGGGCAAAAGGACTCAAAACCCTTAATACCTTCATCAAGTTAAAGTTCTCAGATTTCTCTCAGATTACCCGACAGACAAAACTCATGGAACCTATCTGTTCTTCAACTGCCATTTACAACGAGGCCTGCTCCCTGCTTGAAAAAACAACCCTCACCCGAAAGGTAAGATTGATAGGCGTCGGAGTCTCCTCATTCTCAACCCTTGAAACCCCCATTCAAATGGAGCTCTTTGATTCTCCAGGTATTCAAGAGAAAAAATGGGCCGCCCTTGACAGCGCCGTTGACAGTATCTCCCAACGATTTGGCGGGCAAACCATAACGGCAGCGTCGTTAAAACGATTTCAAAATCCCAAGTCCTGATTTACGAGTATTACCTTTACTCTTTTTTTAGGAAAACACCGTTCTGTAATTGACCAGGTATTACAGATTCGATCGGGACTCGCACAATCCTGACAAACACCGGTCTCCCTGCACGGCGTTTTTTTATCAAGGTTCATTGCATTTACCGGTGCCGCATAGTTTTTGACACGATCCATGGCCTGGCTCAGATCCCTGCAAATTTTATTTCTCCCAACAATGATGATCACATGGCGAGGCCCAAAGGTTATGCCGCAGATTCTGTTGCCGATCATGTCAAGATTCACAAGCTGACCTTCATAGGTAATTGCATTTGTTCCGGTGATGAAGAGATCCACACCAAGGGATTTTCGCCTGAGTTCAATCTGATCGTCAGATCCCAGGGTCTTATCAAAGGTGTTGAGCACGATAAAACGTCCGTCGTCTTTAAGGGCATGGAAGAGTCCGGTTGCGACAAAAGTCACGGAGCCGCCCCAGGAGACACTTTTTACATTCAACCCGGGAATAATTTTTTCAAGAACGATATCCTTTGCCTGTTCGCCGGTATCGGCATGAAAGACCTCAAAGTTATTCTTTTCAAGTTTTTCTCCAACCTTCACAAGCCTGTGATTCCAAAAAACATCCACTGGATTTTTCAATGTTAAAAAACCTCCTTTATTAGTGGTCTTCGTTTATCAAATTTGGTCGAGTAACGATATCTAAAAAACCGTTGAATAGGCAATATCTATTTTTTTATTTTTTTTATTGACTAAATAAAATTTCCTTTTTATAGTCACAAACACGATATGAATTTAATTCATTGCACGAATATTCCACACAAAATCCTGGATTGTTTTTTATTATGAAATCAATCAATCGTTTCCCATCGCAACCTGCCACGCCATAAGAGCGAACGAGATCAAAGGAATTACCTTTTTTTAACAGTCATCCTTGTTATCCGTATGGATTAACAACAACAAGAGCATCTTTTTTATTGTTTGAAGGAGGTGATATCACAAGCTTTTTCACTTTTAAAAGTACCACCAGCACCATGACAACTCAACTAAAAGCCAAGGAGAGATTAAATGGGCGACAAAAGAGTAGAAGAGACCACAGAGGCACAGATCGCTGTCCACTGGCAGGAAGAAGATTATTATTATCCCTCAACAAAATTCATTGGACAGGCAAATCTCACAGACCCGGCTGTTTTTGACCGTTTCAGCCTTGATAATTTCCCCGATTGTTACACGGAATTCGCTGAGCTTCTGACCTGGTATAAATACTGGGACGAGGTTCTTGACACAAGCGATGCCCCTTGCTGGAAATGGTTCAAGGGAGGAAAGATCAACGCAAGCTACAACTGCATTGACCGCCATCTTGCCAAGAACAAAAACAAGACTGCGATCCATTTTGTTCCGGAGTTGGAAGAGGAGAGGGTCCAGCACATCACCTATCAGGAACTCTACGTAAGGGTCAACGAGTTTGCAGCCCTTCTCCGGGATTTTGCAGGCCTTAAACGCGGAGACCGGGTGACGGTGCATATGCCCATGTCGGCAGAACTTCCTGTCACCATGCTTGCCTGTGCAAGACTCGGCGTGATCCATTCGGTGGTGTTCGGCGGATTTTCCGCAAGCGCCTGCGCAGACAGGATCGTTGATTCAAACTCCAGGGTTCTAATCACCATGGACGCCTACTACCGATCGGGCAAACTTTTAAACCATAAAATTAATGCCGACGAGGCCGTTACCATCGCCAAAAAGGGGGGGCAGGTTGTTGACAAGGTTCTGGTATGGCAGCGATATCCCGGCAAGAGCTCCACCGAGACCCCCATGGTCGACAAGAGGGATTATTTCGTTAACGATATATTAAAAAAATACTACGGCAAGAGAATCGAGCCCGAAGAAATGCTCTCAGAAGACCCGCTCTTTCTCATGTACACAAGCGGGACAACCGGTAAGCCCAAGGGATGTCAGCACAGCACAGGCGGATATCTCGCCTATACATCGGCCATGGCAAAATATGTGCAGGATATCCACCCCGAGGATGTTTACTGGTGCATGGCTGATATCGGCTGGATAACGGGCCACTCTTTCATCGTCTACGGCCCCCTTGCCCTTTGCGCCTCAAGCGTCATCTACGAGGGAGTACCCACCTATCCGGATGCCGGCCGCTCCTGGAGAATCGCCCAGGATCTTGGCGTCAACATCTTCCACACGGCCCCCACGGCCATCCGTGCCCTTCGAAAGATCGGCCCGGATGAACCAGCCAAATACGACTACCACTTCAAACACATGACCACCGTTGGTGAGCCCATCGAACCTACTGTATGGAAGTGGTATTATTCAGCCGTGGGCAAGGGAGAGGCCGTGATCGTTGATACCTGGTGGCAGACGGAAAACGGAGGATTCCTGTGCTCAACGGTTCCAGGCATAGCGCCCATGAAACCTGGAAGTGCAGGTCCCGGCGTCCCAGGCATTCATCCCATCATCCTTGACGACAACGGCAAGGAGATTACCCAGCCGGGAATTGCCGGCAACATCTGCATCCAGAACCCATGGCCGGGACAGTTCCAGACCATCTGGGGCGATAGAAAACGCTTTGTCGACGCCTACTATGCCCAAATCTGCAAAGACCCCAATAGCAAGGACTGGAGGAACTGGCCTTATCTTTCCGGCGATGCAGCCACCCGCAGCGCAGACGGATACTACAGAATCCTTGGCAGAATCGATGATGTCATCAACGTATCCGGCCACAGGCTCGGCACAAAGGAGATCGAATCAGCGGCCATGGTGGCTGACGAGGTAGCAGAAGCTGCCGTTGTCCCGGTGGCCCACGAGATCAAGGGCAAGGTGCCTGATCTTTACGTTGCCCTTAAACCTGGTTATACTGCATCAGAAGAACTTGCCAAAAAGATTTCAGACGTTGTATGTCAGCAGATCGGAAAAATTGCAAAGCCAAGAAAGGTGTGGATCGTTCCTGATATGCCCAAGACACGTTCTGGCAAGATCATGAGAAGGGTCCTTGGTGCCATATCCAACAACGGGGACGTAGGAAACGTAATGACCCTTGCAAATCCTGAGGTGGTTGACACCATCAAGAAGATGGTGAGCGGCAAATAGCGTCTGACAGACCAATTAGTCAACCGACACACCAAACGACCGGGATCAGAACCTGTTCTGTTGCCGGTCCCAACCCATTACCCAAAATAAGGACTTAAATTTTATGACAAACTTGTACGAAGAGGCTTACAACCAGTCCATCAATGATCCCGAAGCCTTCTGGGGACCTGTTGCAGAAGATTGCCATTGGTATAAGAAATGGGACAAAGTTCTTGACGATTCAAAGAAACCTTTTTATCGCTGGTTTGTCGGCGGTGAGATGAACACATGTTACAACGCCCTTGACCTTCACATTGAGAACGGCATCGGTGATAACAAAGCTCTGATCTACGACAGCCCCGTAAGCGACACCAAAAAAGAGTACACATACAATCAACTCCGGGACGAAGTGGCAAAGTTTGCCGGAGTCCTTGCCGCAAAGAACGTTGAAAAGGGAGACCGGGTGATCATCTACATGCCCATGATCCCAGAGGCAGCCATTGCCATGCTTGCCTGTGCTAGACTCGGTGCGGTCCATTCAGTGGTTTTCGGCGGTTTTGCAGCCAACGAGCTTGCCACCCGCATCAACGACGCAAAACCCAAGGTAATGATCACGGCTTCCTGCGGCATCGAGGTCAAAAAGATCATCCCCTATAAACCCCTTCTGGACGAATCCATAAAACTTGCCGGGTTTAAACCTGAAAGCTGCATCGTGTTCCAGCGTCCCGAGGTCAAGGCTGAGCTGACCAGCCCAAGGGATTATGACTGGAACGAGCTAATGAAGTCTGCAAAACCCCACGACTGCGTCCCAGTCAAGGCAACAGATCCTCTCTACATTCTCTACACCTCGGGCACCACGGGTGAGCCAAAGGGAGTTGTCCGGGACAACGGCGGCCACCTTGTGGCGCTCAAATGGACCATGAAGGCGATCTACGACATCGATGAGGGTGATGTGTTCTGGGCCGCAAGCGATATCGGCTGGGTGGTTGGTCATTCGTACATCGTGTATGCCCCGCTGTTCAAGGGTGCCACAACCATAATGTTTGAGGGAAAACCCGTTGGGACCCCGGATGCCGGCACTTTCTGGCGGATAATTCATGAGTATGGGGTAAAGAGCCAGTTTACCGCACCAACCGCCTTCAGGGCCATCAAACGGGACGACCCGGATGCCAAGCTTATGAAAGGGTATGACATGTCGAACTTTAAAATCCTGTTTCTGGCAGGGGAAAGAACCGACTCAGACACGCTTAAATGGGCCGAAACCCACCTCAAAGTACCGGTGATCGACCATTGGTGGCAGACGGAAACCGGCTGGCCAATTGCGGCCAACTGCATGGGTCTGCACCACTTTCCTGTAAAACCAGGTTCGCCTACCAAGGCCGTTCCCGGCTGGGAAGTCCATGTGGTGGACCCCAACAACAAGCAGGTCGTTCCCGGCGAAATCGGTGCCATTGTGGTAAAGTTGCCCCTGCCTCCTGGAGCCCTTCCCACCCTTTGGCAGAACGACAAACGATACATCGAGGCCTATCTTGAAGAGTTTCCCGGGTACTACAAGACAGCCGATGCAGGCTACATAGACGAGGAGGGATATATCTATGTGATGACCCGCACGGACGACATCATCAACGTTGCCGGACACAGGCTCTCCACAGGAGCCATGGAAGAGGTGCTTTCCTGTCATCCCATGGTTGCCGAATGTGCCGTCATGGGAGTCGAGGATCAGCTCAAAGGCCAGATTCCCCTGGGATTCCTGGTGCTCAAAGCAGGAGTAACAGTGGACCATGATCAGATCATAAAGGAGGTAATCCAAATGGTGAGGGATCAGATCGGTCCAGTGGCTGCCTTTAAAAAGGCAACCGTTGTCAAACGGCTGCCCAAGACCCGGTCAGGTAAGATCCTCCGGGGAACCATGCGAAGCATTGCCGACCAAAAGGAGTACAAGGTTCCCGCCACCATAGATGATCCTGCAATCCTCGATGAAATAGAAGAGAGTCTTGGTGCCATAGGGTATGGGCCAAAAGCCTCAAAATAGCCTAACCTATATTTTTACCAGATAAAAGAGGAGCAGACAATGAGCCCACAAGCAATCGATAAAGTCCCGGCCCAGGCATGGATAACGACCTTTGCCGGATTTGCCATCAATCTTTGTCTTGGAATTCTCTATGCCTGGAGCATCTGGAAATCCGCCCTGGTCAATGTGGACAAGGCAGGAGAAATGATGACAGGCATTAACGAAGGATGGATCTACCTGACCAATGCCCAGGCTGCAACCCCGTTTTCCCTTTGCGTCATCATGTTTGCTGTGCTCATGATCCCGGGCGGCCGTATTCAGGATAGAATCAGTCCAAAATTCGGTGCCACCTGCGGCGGTCTTCTCCTTGCAGCGGGCTGTATTGTCGCAGGACTTATGAAGAGCTATACAGGGCTGATCATAGGTTTTGGACTCCTTGGCGGAGCTGGAATGGGCATTGGATATGCAGCCCCCACCCCCGCAGCCTTAAAATGGTTCGGTCCGGAAAAGCGTGGTCTTATTGCAGGTCTTGTGGTGGGCGGATACGGCGGAGCTGCCCTCTACATAGGGTGGCTCGGCCAGAAACTCATCGACCTTTACGGCATCACCGGAAGCTTTGTTATTCTTGGCAGTTTTTTTGCCGTTGTCGTTGTTATCGCAGGCCAGATGCTCAAGGCCCCGCCTGAAGGATATTTGCCCCCGGCCACCGCCATTGGTGCCGGTCATTCCGGTGCCACTGAAAAGACCCATAACTGGGAAGCTGTCGATGTCATGAAGACCTGGCAGTTCTACGCCCTTGTGTTCATGTTCATCCTGACAACCCAGTCAGGGCTGCTCATCATCAGTTCGGCCAACGGCCTTATGATGACAACAGCCAAAGGCATGCCTTTTTTCATGGCAAATGCATGGATTCTGGTATCCTACGGCGGATTGGTCAATGCCTTCGGAAGGGTGGGAACGGGTTATTATTCGGACAAGATAGGCCGTTTGAATGCCTATTGTCTTAACTGCGGGGTCTCGGCCCTGTGTCTGTTTTCCCTGCCCTTTGTCATCTCAACCCAGAATCTCTTTCTTTTGTTTGTCGTTGTGGGCATTGCCTACTGGCAATATGGCGGTGGGTTGTCTTTAATGCCTTCTTTTACGGCGGATTTTTACGGAGCAAAGAATCTCGGATTCAACTACGGTCTTATCTTTATAGGATGGGGACTTGGGTTCTTCATGGCAAGGATCGGCGGAGTTATCCAGGACATCACCGGTAGTCTGAATCTTGCCTTCTACATCTCAGGAGCACTTCTTGTTGCAGGTGTAATCCTTGCAAAACTGACCACAAAACCCCAGTATAACGGATAAGCTAGCCGTTAGCTGTTAGCTAAAAGCTAACAGCTAACAGCTAAAAGCTAAAAGCTAAAAGCTTAAGGAAAATCAATGGAAGATCCAACCCTGATAAACCTGCCGTTCATGCTTGATTTTTCTAACCTTCAATTTGACACCACAGTAATTTTCATCGTATCGATCCTCCTTGCCATCACCGTCAATGCCGAAGCCCAGGCTTTTATGGCAACTCTATTGGGAGATGCCAGGAGTGAAGCCAGGGATCGCTTTCATTTCAACCCTTTTGGTCACATAAACCTTGCGGGTCTTGCCTGTTTTGCCGTGGCAGGGTTTGGATGGCCAAAACAGCCTGTTGTACACACGAAAAATTTTAAACACCCAGGTTTCTACCTCATACTGGTCAGATTTGCCGGGCCTTTTGCAAATCTCATGCTTGCCTCGATAGCAGGGAGCATTTTGTGGATCATGGGCAACTGGGGAGTTGAAGACCAGGTGTTTCCCATCCTGGTGGCCGTAAACATAATTATGTTTATAGCAGGATTTATTCCCATCCCGCCCCTTGCAGGGGCATCCCTTATCTCGTTCTTTTTTCAAAAAACTATTATGCCTTCAATTCATTTAAACCGGATTCTAAGAGCGTTACCATACCTTTTTGTAGCATCCCTCGTGTTGGCAAAGCTAACCCATGGCAATATCTTGAATGTCTATTTTTCTCCTGTGGTTGAACCCATTTTTAATTTTATTTCAGGATAGCCGGGGTGGTTATAACTTCTCAGATTTCAAAACGTTGCTGAGTATGCCGGCAAGTTGCTCCAGAGTGTAAGGCTTTTGAAGAAAGGCCTCATTGGCTGTAAATTCATGTTTAAACTGATTATGGCTCTTGGGAAATCCGCTCACAAAAAGGATCTTTACATCTTCCTTTATCTCCCTTAATAACCCAGCTGTTTCAAACCCATTGCGGTCAGGCATGATCACATCCATAATCACAAGGTCAACCAGATCCAGGTGTTTTACAAAAAGTTCAATTGCGTTTCTGGAACTGTCTGCGGCAATTACCCTGTAACCAAGCACTTCAAGAATTTCGCTGTTAATATCAAGAATGGTCTTTTCATCATCCACCACAAGAATCGTTGACATCTGTTTATCAGAGGTGCTTTGTTCCACTGAACAATCTCCGGGCAGATCCTGACTTACAGGAAAATAAATCATGAAACAGGTTCCCTTCCCCCTTTTAGACTCAAGCGTTATAATACCCGAATGATTTTTGACAATTCCATACACAGAGGCAAGCCCCAGGCCAGTTCCCCTGTGTCTTTCCATGGTTGTAAAAAAAGGCTCAAACACCCTTTTTCGGGTAGTCTCATCCATGCCGATCCCTGTGTCCGCAACCTTTACCATCACGTAATCTCCGGGGTCTGAATCGTGGAGAAAGGCAAAGGTCTCTTCAACAGAATGATTTTCAGCCAAGATACGAATTTCTCCTCCCTGGGGCATGGCCTGGGAAGCATTGAGCAACAGATTTAAAAAAATCTGTTCCACCTGGGAAAAATCCCCCGTAATCGGCCAGAGACCCGGCTGGTATCTCTGATGAATTCGAATGTCGATCCGGGTCTTACCAAACAGGTCGCATACCTCGTTAAGAAGGCGTCCAAGATCTATCTGGGTTTCCTGATATTTCCCTGACCGGGCAAAGCCAAGAAGCTTATTCGTAATTTCAGATCCCCGCTTGATGGATCGTTCAATGTTTATGACCTTGTCTGCCACCGCTGGATCTGAATGATACTTTACCAGCAAGAGAGAGGTGTTGCCCTGGATTCCCATGAGCAGGTTGTTGAACTCATGGGCAAGGCCCCCGGCAAGGGTAGCAATGGATTCAAGTTTTTGCACCTCAAAATATTTTTCTTCAAGCTCTTTTTGTTTTTTCTCCCGGTTAAGAGTTTCAGTCACATCCCTGACAATACCCCTGAAACCTTTTTTCCCCCCATTGGCGTCTTCTATGAGTGTAATGGAAAATTCGTAAACGACCTTAGATCCATCCTCCCTAATAAACTGTGTCTGGTTAAGTCCAGATGGCACCCCTGTCTCATAAACCTGGTTTGCAATTCCCCGGATGATATTGCCTGTTTCAGGAGGGACTAAGGTGTAGAGATTCATCCCGATGAAATGGTTGTAGACTTTCCTGGTCATCCGGCACAATCTTTTGTTTGCAAAGGTAAAAACACCATTAAAATCTATTTCATAATAACCCTCATTGATATTTTCAATGATCGAACGATAGCGCTCTTCATCTTTTATCAGGGCTCTGATGTAGAGCTCTTTCTCAATATACCCGCCTATCATCTCAGCCGCTGTGGTAATTATTTCTATCTCCATGGGATGCCAGGCATGGAGACTCTTCAACTCTTCAAACCCTAGAAATCCATACCAGTGATTACCTGTAAAAAGGGGAACAACAAGGGTAAAGTCATTTTTCTTAATCCCACAGCTTTCAGTTTGATTTTCATACCCCGACAATGGATTAACAATGACAATTTCGCCTTTTCCCAGACATTCTTCCCATTCGGGCACTTGATCCTGATAGACAAACCACCCCTTCCCATTGGTTTCAATCTGTTCATCAACCCCCCGCTTCATGAGCTGATGAATATTTCTTGCGGATATTCTGCCATCTGTTTGAACAAAATTTTCGAAAAAAGAGATCCTGTCAACCCCGGTTACCTTAAGCAGTTCTTTTAAAACACGGACAAGGGCGTTGGGATTGCCGGATATAAACTCCTTTGAACAGGCGGCAAGCCCCTTGTAATAGGCGAGGATGATGTTTTTTTCCGTGGCAGTATCAGATGACACCATGGAGTGCCCCTCCTTTTTGCCCCATCAGGTCCACCCTCCTTTCGACATCAGGGTCCGGGACAAGGGGCGGCGCATGGAAGGGTTTGATCCTTGCGTCTAGGATCAAGGCTCCCCTGCAGCCCCAATGTTTGTGACAGATAAAACTTTCAACCCCATAAATGTCGTGGGAAGGGTTTGAACGTGAAAAGGCGACCCACAAAAAATTGGTAAAACTTCGGGCACAAAACTCCGGATCATCAACGATCACAAACAGGGCAAGCCCATCTCCGGGATCTGACGCAGCAAGGTGGCGGGCAAGCTCACAAACCTCCTGTTCGGCTGTTGAATAATCAATAAAACCTGCTCCCTTGACAACCACAATTCCAGGACCCGTAAGTCTTGGCCCTGAAAATGACCGGGGAAGTTCAAGGGAAGATGGATAGATTGTCGCAAGGGATCTAAGCCTTTTACCTGCTGCCGCCACCACGAGCTTTGACCCGGTATTGAGCCCTTCTGCGCTGTAATCCAGGGTATCCATGGTAAAGGAGGTGTGAAAGTGAAGGTCCCTTGTAAAATCCACCCGGGAGAGACAGTGAACCAGAAAACTCTGTTCATCTGAGATGTCTAAATTTGGGGCATCCTCATGGGAGATGATAAAGAGATATTTCGCAAGTGAAAGCTGGTTTGAGCCGAGGATGGCGTTGGCATGGGTCAAAAGTTCCCGGGGCCTTCTTGGCTCATAGGGCACGTATCTCTCCCTTGCCTTGGCAAGAAGCAGGGGGTGTACCCCTGCGGCATCCACGGCATGGATTGCCGTCACACCGGGGATAGCCACGGGAATGGCGGGTCCTGTGATCTCGTGGATCAGCTCACCAAAGATTGAATCCTCCTGGGGGGGACGACCCACAACGGTAAAGGGCCATACGGCGTCTCTTCTATGGGTTACCGATTCCACCTCAAGGTAAGGGAAATCGTGGACAAGGGAATAATACCCCAGGTGATCCCCAAATGGTCCTTCAGGTTTTGTGCGGCCCATGGCAATGGTGCCTGTGATGCAGAAATCGGCATCAAGGCTGATGATATATCCGTTTTGGATTGTGTATCGAAAACGTCTGCCTGAAAGGACTCCTGCAAAACACACTTCCGGAAGGGATTCTGGAAGCGGCATGACTGCGGCCAGGGTGTGGGCAGGAGGTCCTCCCACAAAGATGCTCACCTTGAGCCTCTCATTTCGTTCCAGTGCCCTGGCATGGTGGTTACCTATCCCCCGGTGGATCTGGTAGTGCATTCCGACCTCACGGTTCAAAAGGAAATCGTTGCCAGACAGCTGGATCCTGTACATGCCCAGATTGGAACGAAAGATTCCCGGGAACAAGGGGTCCTGGGAGCACACCTGGGGAAGGAGAATAAAACCTCCTCCATCCCCGGGCCAGCATCTTACCATGGGGAGCTCGTCGATCCTGGCAGTTCCTTCAAGCACCGGACCGGATCTCTGTTTTTTGGGCAGGGCATGGACAAGGCCGGGCAGGGATTTAACCGCCTGTAATGGAGACTTCAACGCTTCTATCGGATCGGACTGGAGCGCCACAAGGCGCTTCACAGTCTCAAGTCCAGACCCCAGGATCTTGACGGCCCGCTCCCTGGTGCCAAACAGGTTTGACACGGCCGGAAAGCGGGAGCCTTTGACCCGTTCAAATAGAATGGCCGGTCCCCCTGCATCATACACACGTCTATGGATCTCGGCCATTTCAAGATCAGGATCAACCTCCTGGCGGACCCGTAGGATCTCCTTTTGTTTGAATAAAAAATCCACACAGGCCGCAAGACTTGAAAAACTCATAGGATTACGCTCTTCCTTGATCCAAAACCAACGCTATTGTTCATGTAATAAGATTCCCGGGCGACAAAACGGTAAAGTTGTGCTCGAAAACGGCCCATAATGAAGGTAAGAACATTTCCACCACCAACCTGAATACCGAATTTCTTTACGTAGGCCCCTGCTGCCGCAAGGCTTTCAGGGGTCATGGGGAGCGATTCAACAACACCCTGCATCTGAATACCCCTGAGTCTTTCCCTAACAGGTGCATCGGCAAACAAAGAGGCCCCGCACACAGCGTTGGACTGTAAGGCATCACGGACATGGCGTGAGTCCGGGGATGAAAAAAAATAGAACCCTCGATTTCTGTAAACATAGTATAACGGCACAGACCAAGAACCCTGGTCAGATGAGGTTGCAAGGGTCATAACCTTGAGATTCTGCACAAGGGTTTCATGGTTTTCCCCCTCGCCTTCCAGATCGTCCAAACCAGATTCATCCAAACCGAATTTATCCAAATTAGATGTATCCCCACTGTTTAAGCCGTCCATGGGCATGCCTGGCATACTCTCCCTGTTGTACTTCAGTCAGGTACTGTTTATAAAATCCGGCAGCAGTTGAAACATGATTCATCCCCTCCTGGCAGTACCCCTTGAAAAACAGGGTGCCTGGATTTCCGGGAAGAAGTTTGCCGTACCGGTCAAACCGATTAAAGGCCCTGTCAAACTGCTTTAAACTCATGTGGGCAAAACCCGCCACATACTGGGCCTGGGGCTCGTCCGGATAAAGAGTAGTTCCAAGGTCTGCGTGGGTTGCGGCTTTTTGAAAATTTTGGGTTTCAAGCATGCATTTTGCCAGCATGACATGGGCCGCATAATCCTGAGGGGATAGTTTTACGGCCCTTTCAAATTGAGATTGAGCATTGTGATACTCTTTTTTCGCCATGTATTTGTCCCCATCCTGGAGGGCTTCGATGACATCTTTAGCCGCCCTGACAGGTGCGATGTTATCCATGTAACGTTCAGAGTTCAGGGGAAATTCGGACGAGTATCCATAGGGGTTCCGACTCTTGGCAACGGCTGTGTCATAGCGTTCATCGCTCATGGGATGGGTCGAAAAAAGAATGTCCGCCGGCGAAGCTCTGTTTTTGTTCAGCGAATTTAGAACCCCCATGAGACCCACAAATCCCATTGACGAGTATCCGGCCTTGACCATGTATTCGTTGCCAAGGGCATCGGCCTCCCGCTCGTTATCCCTGCTGTACCTGGCAAGGAGAGCCCCCTGCCCCAGCATGCCTATCTGCTGGGCAACGTCCCCCAGGCCCTGACTCCGGGTGCCGATGGCCATTGCAACTCCGCTGATAAATATGGACGACAGGGTAGATTTGGAGATCTGCTGGGCCGAATGCCTCGCATTGACATGGCCCAGTTCATGGCCCAGGAGGGCTGCAAGTTCCGCCTCGTTGGAGAGCTTCAAAAGAATACCCCGCGTTACGGCAATGCTGCCCCCGGGAAAGGCATAGGCGTTGATGTAGGTTGCATTGACACACCTGAACGAGTAAGGCATCTGGGGCCTGTGGGTCAGAAGGCTGAGCTTTCTGCCCACCTCTGTCACATAGGCGTTTACGCTCCTGTCCTGAACCGATCCATAATCGGTCGAGAACTGGTGGGGAGACTGGGAACGGTCCATTGCTATCTCCTGGTCAGGCGTTACCATCATAAACTGGTTTATCCCTGTCACGGGATTTACAGCGCATCCTGCCAGGGTGAGACCTGCACCCAGAAAAAGGGAACCCTTGACAAACTGACGACGGGTCATTGAAAAATCTTGCGTCATGGATTATCTCCTTGAAAAAGAGCCAAGTATAAAACAGATCACCCCTGAGGCAACAAGGAGCTGGTAAAGGGGTAGATCCCGGGCCAGGTAGATAAGGCTATTTTGCAGATACTCAAAGGGCAGCATCTCTATAAGACCCTCCACTCGATGATCCGTTGCCGTTGAAAGGGTAAGATCATTCCAGAGATTGTCGGTGTGCATCATGGCGGCTATTGTCTGGAAACCCAGAACAACAAGACCCCCTGCCCCCAGAAGTGATCCTGCTATATTGAATTTATTCATAGCTATATATATTCTGACCTATCCCCCCAAGTCAAATCTTTTCACTATATTAGCTTTTAGCTGCTGCCAACTGCCTACTGTCACTTGCTACCTACTACCTTACCAGGTTTTTACTTTTCTTTAACCATGGTTTGTGGTACCTCCTGCATGGAAATCATGGAAAAAAAAGATTCAACATTCAAACAGGTGGGTTTTGCCTCGATTATCATGATGGCATCCGTGTTTGCAAGCCGTATCATCGGGCTTGCAAGGGAGATGACCATTGCCTTTTCCGGGGGGGCGGGCGGTGAGGTCGATGCCTACCAGGTGGCTTTCATCGTTCCAGAAATTCTCAACCACATCGTTGCAAGCGGTTTTCTGTCGGTGACCTTTATCCCCATCTTTGCTGCCTACCTCGCCAGAAACGAGGAGGAAGAAGGATGGAGAATATTCTCCCTTGTTTTTACCACCTTTGGGCTTCTCCTGGTTGCAGCGACTTTGGCCTGTCTCTGGTTTGCCCCTGAGCTTGTAGCTGTTTTTGCCCCCGGGATAGATGACCCTGCCCTGTTCAACCTTGCGGTAAAAATGACCAGAATAATCATCCCGGCCCAGCTCTTCTTTTTTTCCGGCGGACTCTTCATGGCCGTCCAGTTTACCAAAAAAAAATTTTTAATCCCAGCCCTTGCCCCTCTTATCTACAACCTTGGCATCATCCTGGGAGGCGTTCTCCTCGGTCCATACCTTGGCATAGAAGGCTTTGCCTGGGGTGTCCTTGGCGGAGCCTTTACCGGCAATTTCCTGCTTCAGTATCACGGGGCAAGAAAGACGGGCATGCTTCTCAGGTTTAAGTTTGACATCACCCATCCCGAGCTTATTCGTTATACTCTCCTGACACTGCCGTTGATGGTGGGGATGACAATGACCTTTTCCACCGAGATTCTTTTAAAGTTCTTTGGGTCTTATCTTGCCGAGGGAAGCATTGCGGCCCTCAACTACGGGTTGAGAATAATGTTCATCCTTGTGGGACTCTCGGGCCAGGCAGTGGGGGTCGCATCCTATCCATTCATGGCAAAACTTGCGGCAGAAAAACGAATTGATGAACTCAACACCCTTCTAAACACCACGCTTAAATTTCTGCTGCTGGTGATACCGGTTTCTGTTCTTTTCATGGTTCTTCGCCAGGAGATTGTTTTCCTCCTGTTCGAGCGGGGGCGATTCGGCCCCGACGCCACCCAGACAACCGCCGCCATTCTGCCCTTTCTCCTTTGTGGGACCTTTGCTTTTGCAGCCCAGACCGTTGTTGTCAGAGGATATTATGCCATTCAGAACACCTGGCTGCCAGCCCTTTTAACCACACTTGCCGTCATCATCACCCTGCCGGTTTTCTATCTTTTCATGGGGATCATGGACGCACAGGGGGTGGCCCTTGCCCTCTCCCTTGCCGCAACGGCCCAGACCCTGATCCTGTTTGCACTGTGGAACAAAAAAAGCCATAACAGCGGCGCAGGCTCGGTGTACAGATTCTTCTTCACCATGACAGGATTGAGCCTTGGGACGGGCTTTATCCTTGTAAACATAACCGCCCTACTGAAAACCGTCATTGTTTCCACCACATTCTGGGGCGCTCTTGCAGTATCGATCATCACCATCTCCATATTTGCCCTGCTCTTTAGCGGCGCAGGACAGATCTTCAGAATCAAGGAAATCAATCGGTTCAACAAAAAAATTACCCAAAAATGCCGTGGTCTCTTTTTCACTTGACACCTGTCAGCTGCCGGTATTAAAACTCAAATAAAGATCTGACAGCAATTCAAATTCCCCCTGACAACCTTTATCTCTGGATGGGAGGCCCATGAAAAAAACCGGTTATGTGCATGATTTGCGCTACCTTCTCCATGACACAGGATCCTATCACCCCGAGATGCCCGACCGGCTTATCGCCATCCACGACGGCATCAAAAAGGCCGGTCTTCTCGATCACTTGACCGTCATCCCTGCTTCCCGGGCGGATCTCAAATGGATACTTGCAGTCCATGACCAGGCCTATGTCAGGCGATTTGAAGAGGTATGCCTGTCGGGCAACTGCTACATTGATGATCAGGACAACCAGATCTGCGTTGAAAGCTATGAGACTGCATTCCTGGCCGTAGGCGGCATCCTCGACGCCGTTCAAATGATGATGGAGCAAAAGATAGACAACGCCTTTTGCGCCATACGCCCGCCCGGCCACCACGCAGAACCAGACAAAGCCATGGGATTCTGCTATTTCAACAACATCGCCATTGCAGCCCGTTATCTCCAGAGGGAATGGAATATCGAGCGGGTGGGAATAATCGATTTTGATGTTCACCATGGCAACGGCACAGAACACATTTTCCAATCCGATCCCACAGTATTCTACTACTCTATCCACGAACACCCCTCGTTTGCCTTTCCTGGAACCGGCAGGGGTTTTGACGAGGGAACCCTCGGGGGTGTGGGGTTTACAAAAAATTCGCCCGTACTCCCCGGCCAGGGGGATGAAAATTACAAGAGTAATATCACCAGGGATCTCATACCGGCCTTTGAACGGTTCAAACCCGAGGTTATTCTGGTGTCAACGGGATTTGATGCCCACATGGGCGATGAGATGTCAGACATCAACCTTACCACCGAAGGATTTTCCTGGATCATGGAGACCATCATGGCCCTTGCAAACCGCCATGCTAAGGGGAGGATAATTTCAATTCTCGAAGGGGGATATTCCCTTAAACTCCTGCCTGAACTTGCCGCAAACCACGTATCCATCCTGCTCAAGGGATAGGGCAGTAGGCAGATGAAACTTGATAAAACAAGCTGGGTGTAGGGGCGATTCCTTGCGGTCGCCCTTTGTGGCAGCTTCAATAAAACCGAATACCCGTCTACCGGTCAAAGATAGTTTCATACAAAAACATAGGCAAGGTTCATGTTCAAAAAAGAATTACAAGAATTTGGGAGGATATTATGTTTGTAAGTAAATCCATGGTAAAAAAAGTAATTACCATAAATGAGAACCAGTCATTGATTGAGGCGCAGCAGACAATGGTGTCCAACAATATCCGCCATTTGCCCGTTGTGGATAACGATAACCATCTGACGGGCATTATAACAGACAGGGACATGAGAAGCTCCATGCCCTTTTTTCTCCTGGATGATAAAGAACGCAACGAGCAGCTTGAAAAGATAAAAACCCTGACCGTGGCCGATGTCATGACCCCGGACCCCATAACCATTTCGCCCATGGATACCATCCAGGATGCCCTGGTGCTTATCCAGAGAAAAAAGGTCGGTGCCTTTCCGGTTGTGGACGAACAGGGGAAGCTCACCGGTATACTGTCTGTACGGGATCTTTTAAGGGCGTTTACAAATATAATGGGAATAGGCGAACCCGGCACGCTTGTGGGTATAATTGTTGAGGACAGGATGGGCCAGCTCAAGAAGATTGTGGATGTTGTGACCGAGGAGAAAATTTCTTTTGGCTCCGTTCTTGTGGCCCGGTACTGGGACGAGGGCAAACGGGCCGTGTTTGTCTATCTTCGAACAAACAACGTGATCCGGGTAAAAAAGAGGCTCCAGGAGATAGGATTCACACTCATCGATCCCATGGAATGGTATCTTGGCCAATTACCCGGAACGGTTGAGCCAACCATATAGCCGATCCTTACACTGTGAATTTTTTCACCATTTCCCTGAGGGATTCAGCCATGCGGCTAAGGGACAGGGCACTTACGTTGACCTCATTGCTGTTGGTGTTCATGACTCCTGCGGCGCCGTCAATGGCGGCAATATCCTTTGCCATTTCCTGGGCTGCAAAAGCTCCCTGACCCACATTCTCGTTCACAGAGGCAACACCCTCGGCCACCTGGGCAATTGCATCTGTAATCTCACCCGTGGCCATAACCTGCCTCTCAACGGCCTCGGCAATGGCTGAAACAGCATCGTCCGACGCCATGACCGTTGCTGTCAGCTGCTTGATGCCGGTGGCAGTATCCGTTGACTTTTCCTTCATCCAGGAAATACGCTCATCAACCTTGATGGTTGAACTTGCGGTTTGAGCTGCAAGCTCGGTTATCTCCTGTGCAACCACGGCAAATCCTTTACCATACTCTCCCGCCCTTGCCGCCTCAATTTTTGCATTCAGAGCCAACAGGGAAACCTGATCGGCGATGGTATGAATTTCATCGGTCACAAGATCAACCTCGCCTGCTGCAGCACCGAGCTCCTTCACCACCTCACCCATCCGGCTAAACTCTTCGACTGACTTTGATATTATAGATCGGGCCTTGGCCGCATTTTGAGAAATCTCGTTTACCATGTTGTTCATCTCAACAGATGAACTGGCTACAGTCGTCAGATTGGTTGTGGTTTCCTCCATGGATGCAGCTATGGAATTTAAATTAGAGGAGAGCTGCTCTGCTGCGGCTGACACTGCGTGGGCATTGGAAGTCGTGGTGTTACTCGTCTCAAGCAGAACCTTTGAGATTGAACCAAGCCCGGCTGAAGATTCTGAAAGAGAAGAACTTTCTTCTATCACACGGCTTATGATCGTGGTCAAATTTTCGTTTACAAGGTTGATCCGGGCAAGGATACGACTCATCTCATCATTTCCCTTCACATCTATTCTGCCGGTAAAATTGCCCTGTCTTAACTTTCTAGTTGCGTCAAACAGAGTTGAAATTTTCTTGTTGACCAGAGTGTGGAACAGAAGCCATACAAGAAAAACAATAATGACTATGCCCAACGCTCCCAGGAGAATGCTCCTGTTCCTGATGGTATCAATCGAAGCGATTATCTCATCTTCAAGGGATCCCACCGTGATTCCCCCGAGCACCACCCGGGACGATCCATGGCAGTGAAAACAATTCTCTTCATTGGGGATGACCCTGTTTACGAGGCCAAATTGCTGATCCTTAAACATGGCAGTTACAATATTGTAATTGTCACGATTCTCAGCTATCATGGTTTGAATGGCCGCTGCAGGCCCGCTGCCAAGACTCGATTCAACAGAATTCCCAACGATTCCTTCATCCGTGCTAAAGGAAATCTTTCCATTAAAATCATACACAAACACCTTGAGATCTGGCAGGGTTTTGCGGAGACGCTGGAACTGATTTTTGACGCCGTCGTTATTCCCGGTCGCAAGGGCATCAAACATCCCCCCCTCAACGGCCCCTGCGAGCATGATATTCTGCATGGTCATCTGGCTTGTGGCAAGGTTCCTCTGGGCGAGGATATTTGAATAAATTACAGCTGCAAGAACAACGGCTACCACACCCGAAATCCACACCATGAGATGAAGCCAGAGTCGGCTCTTTATAAAACTAATCATTGGTTGACCCTCTATCGCGTTTGAGATTAATGGGTACCGCCATAAAGAAGGGGCTTGAAATTAAATGCCTTGATTCGATCAGGATTGTGGCAGGGGGTGCAGACTTCAGTGGTGAGTTCGTGGTCGATATCATCCGGGTCACCCGATTGGGCATGGAGACTTCCCGGTCCGTGGCATACCTCGCAACCGGCATTCTTTAAGTCCGGGGTTTCAGTCTCCGAAACAAACCCCCCTGGTTTTCCATACCCAGTAGTATGGCAGTCAAAACACTCAGTGTATTCGGCCGGGGTGAGCTTTTGCTGCATCACCTTAATGCTTTTAAATGAACCTGCTTTTTTGGAAAAACCAATATAATTTTTATACTCTTTTTCATGACACTCCTTACAGGAGATTGAACCAATATAGATGCGATCGTCTGCATCCACACTGACCGGCGTGGCGACGGCAAAAAAAAGAGCACAGGCACAAAGAAAAAAACAGGAGACCCAACTGACAATCGGGTGTTTAAATTTTAACCTTATATTTTTAATCAACTGTTCAACCTGTCCCCTCCTGGATATTTATCTTGGCTCAAAACAATCAACATTCTTATTATTAAATCAACAAAACAAAGTCAACCCAAATAAAAACTTATAGGCCGTACTCACAAAATACGCTTTCCAAGGGCCGATACGATGAGATCCACAGCCAGCTTTGCCGTTTTGTTGACCTGATCAAGAATCGGGTTGATCTCCACAAGATCCATGGAGGTAAGTTTCGCCGAATCAGCAATAATTTCCATGAACAGGTGGGCTTCGCGAAAGGTGAGCCCTCCGGGAACCGGGGTGCCAACACCCGGGGCTTCCACGGGATCAATGGCGTCAATGTCAAAACTCAGGTGAACTCTTTTTAAATGAATGAGCTTCATCAGGGCCTTTCTGGCAATGGTTCCCATTCCCTGTTCGTCAATGTCACTCATTGTATAAACGGTGATACCGCTTTTTTTGAGCCGAATGCGCTCAAACCGGTCAACGTCCCGTATGCCGATTATTACGACATTCTCAGGATCCACCTTTGCGCCGGTCCTTCCAAGATCTACAAGGCGCCCATCTCCGGCTCCAGTCAGAATGGCCAGGGGCATGCCATGGATGTTGCCAGATGGTGATGTCTCAGGGGTATTGAAATCGGCATGGGCATCGATCCAGATAAGGCCGGTGGGCCGGTCGTGGGACACCCCACCCACTGTGCCGATGGCAATGGAATGATCCCCGCCGATAAACAGGGGAAAGGCGTTTTCCTCTATCACCTGCTTACCCCGTTCGTACACCTGTTCACAAACCCCCCGGATTTCGTCAATATAATCGGACGCCTCTCCTCCTTCAACAGGGATCCTGACGGGCACAACTACGTCACCCAGATCTTCCACATGGTGACCAAGGGCACGAATGGCTGACACAAGACCCGTATACCTTGCAGCAGCAGGGCCCATGTCAAGTCCCCTGCGAAGCTGACCAAAGTCCATTGGAACTCCGACTATTTTCACCTGTTTGTTCATCCAGAACCCCTTTAGCGCTTGTCATTTAAACGGATTTATGGTTATTTAATTGTGATATATAAACCATAACTCAGAAAATAGATAGATGAGTTTCTGGATGTTTGCCCTGGTTTTCATGCCCTGACGGGCACGATAAGTGTGAATCAAGCCGGAGTTTAGTAGACATCCAGAAGAGATTTAAGGAGCCGGAAACAATGTACACCAAGGAAATAACCAGAGACAAAGAGACCCTTTTGATGATCAAAAATCTTATTGATCAAGGGGTTGAAAAAATATCCATTATCATGCGCCACTCGGCAAGATATTTTGGACAAGATCCCAGGATGGAGCCCTTCCTGGGGTTGACCGAAACAGGCAAGGGATATGCCGTTAATCTTGGCCAGGCCCTGCCCCGAAAGCCCGACCCTGTTTTCTTCTCAAGCAATTTCGGCCGCTGCATCGAGACAGCCTATCTCATGGACAAGGGATACACCCAGCGGCACTCGAGTTCCAATGGTCATAACACCCTTGAGGCAACCCTTGCCCCATTTTACATTCGGAACATGGAGTCAGCCTTTACAACCTTTGAGAAGCTTGGGAGCGACAGATTCCTGCGCACCTGGTTCGACAAGGGCCTTGACCATGGGATGATGCAGGATTCAGAAGAGGCGGCGGATCTTTTGACCGATTTCCTGGAGGCTAAACTTGACGGCCTTGATCCCGGCCAGATCGCCATCTGTGTCTCCCACGACTGGAACCTCTACCCGATAAAGGAGCATAAGCTCAACCTTCCCTTTGAAGAGTACGGCAAGGTTCAATTCCTTGAAAGCGTTGTAGTGTTTGAACAAGGGGGGAAAAACTTCATAATGAACCACCAGCAAGAACCTATACAACTATAACCCACATTTTCTTTTGAACACAACAAAATATGAAATACGATAGCTGTTAGCTGTTAGCCATTAGCTGTTAGCATATAATAGTAGGTTGGGTTGAGGAACGAAACCCAACAATTGTAAAGTATTCTATTTGGCTAACAGCTAACAGCTGAAAGCTGAAAGCTAAAACAAGGAGGCGTTATGGATGAAACACGCATCACCGTTATCTGCGAGAACAGGGCGGGCGGGGTAATGGGCATCACAGGCGAACACGGTTTTGCCGCCCTCATTGAAAGGGGAGATCGAAAGATCCTGGTTGACACAGGTCAGGGAATGACCTTGAAATCCAATGCCGAGGCTCTAGGCATAGATTTGAAGAAGGTTGATACAGTGGTGCTGAGCCACGGCCATTTTGACCACACTGGCGGCCTTCCCCAGGTTCTCTTCCCCCCCAGGGGGCTCAGGGTGATAGCCCATCCAGACGTATTTGACAAAAAGTACGCAGAGGTTAAAACTCCCATGGGGACGACCCGGGCCTTCATTGGCATCAAATTTCAACGAGAATTTCTTGAAACCACCCTGGGGGCATATTTTGACTTCCAGACAGAGTACAGTCAGCTCGCTCCGGGGATCTTTTTTTCCGGCCAGGTACCAAGGATAACTGATTTTGAGCACCCCGACACCCACCTTCTGGTAAAAGAGGGGGAGGAATTTATTGTGGATCCCCTTTTGGACGACACATCTCTACTCATCGAGACGGCTAAAGGCCCGGTCATTGTAACCGGTTGCGCCCATGCAGGCATTGTCAACGTCATGAACCACTTTAAACGACAAAGCGGCCACGACTCCTTCCATGCCGTCATCGGCGGCACCCATCTTGGTTTCATGGGGCTAGGCGAGCAGCTTGAAAAATCCCTTGACGCCTTTGACCGATTCAAGCTGGGTCTCATTGCCGTATCCCACTGCACGGGCAATGAAGCAGCAGCCATCTGCTACAACCGGTTCAAGGATAGGTTTGCCTTTGCAAATGCAGGCTGGAACGCTGTCTTTTAGACCATCCTGGAAACCTATGCGGCTTTTGCCGTAAAAACAGCCCTCACAGGGGCGGGATATCCCTCAACGGTTCTGCTCCTGTCCCGGGGGTCCAGAAAATCAATCAGGGATTCAGTCTGAATCCATGGGGTTTTACGCTGTTCTCCGGGTGTGGTCTGGGAAATGTCAATGCAGCGAATATCGACAAATCCAACCCGTGCAAGCCAGGACTCCATCACCTTGAGGCTTGGAATAAAAAAGACGTTTCTCATCTTTGCATAACGCTCCCGGGGAAAGAGGCAAACATCCTCTTGACTCTCCAGGATCAGATTCTCAAGCACCAGTTCACCGCCTGGCCGCATCATATCGTAGATTTTACTCAGCATATCAAGGGGAGATCGCCTGTGGTAGAGAACCCCCATGCAGAAAATCGTGTCAAAAGCTTCCCCGGTACCGGGCATGGCATCAAAGGATATCGGCAGGGAGAACAGATTTTCTTGCCCTGCATAGCGGTTAATGGCATGGAACTGAAAATAAAAGGCATGCTGGGGTTCCAGGCCCAAAACCAGTCCGGGATTCTGCTGGGCCATCCTGAACATGTAATAGCCGTTGCTCGACCCGATATCCAGAACCCGTCGATCTTTCAATGATGAAATCCTTTTGACAAACCTGTTCCACTTGATGTTGGACTGCCACTCCGCATCGAGGTCAATCCCAAAGAGCTCAAACGGACCCTTTCGCCAGGGGCAAAGTTCAACAAGGGCCTTGCTCAGCTGCTCTTGCTGACCGATATCAAGATCGTCCAAGGTTCCGATAAGGGGAGCATCCCGGTCAAGGTCAACAATGGACGCCACGGCGTCCGGCAGACCTTCCAGGGCCCGGGTGTATTTGAGAGTATTTCCCTTGGAATCGTCAAACAGAGGTGCAAGCTCGGCAAGCATCCCATCAATGCCCTGGAGTTTAAACTCTTGTTCAAGACAATCATATCCCTTAAAGAGGTCAATTCTACCCATTATTTTTAATTCCCAGGTTTTGTTTCACGGCAATGATCGAGGCAAAGTTGAACCACTTGAGCCAGACATCCATGCAGACAAAGCCTGCCCGGGCAAGACGCAGCTGATGGACTTCCAGGGTTTCCGGCACAAGAACGTTCTCAAGGGCCTCCCGCTTCTGGCTGATCTCAAGTTCTGAATATCCGTTTGTACGCTTGAACCGGCTGTAATAATCCAGGTGAAGGGCCGAAATATCCGAATCATGGGCCGCCACCTTTTCGGTGAGCAGCAAAATCCCGCCGGGTACAAGGGCTTGAAAGATCTCCTGGACAAGGGCATCACGCAGGTTTTGACCGAGGAACTGAAGGGTAAGGTTAACAACCACCACCGAGGCATTGGAAATGCGAACATTCTCGACCCGGTCACAGACCAGGATGATATCATCTTTAAAACGCTCATTTTCAAGGCGCTGTTCATATTTTTCAATCATGGGTCTTGAGCTGTCCACCCCAACCATGGAAAAGGGACGCCCGTTAAAACGCCGTCCGGCAAGCACACCAAAATTGCCATGGGAGCATCCAAGATCATAGATCCTTGTCCTATCCTGATAAAAATCAAGGGTGAACTCAGCCTGGCGGGTTATACTCTCCTTGTACATGGGAACGGACCGTTCGAGCATATCACTGAATACTGCGGCCACATCCCGGTTAAAATCAAAGGCCGGCACCGACTCCTGGGGGGTTGCAAACAATCTGTCTTTTTTCATCTGGTTCCTGTAAAATTTCAAATTCGTTTCAGGGCCTCAAGGGCTGCAACATAACCAAAAATCCCGCTGATCATAGATAAGCTTCCCATGGGATTTCTCAACCGTCCTGCATCCATATAGTTGGGCTCCAGGATATCAGATATCGTGTCCTTTTCAACAACCTCCGTTGAGTAGACACAGAGGATGCCCTGCTCCACCCCCATTCGTCTGAGCCTTTTTCTGACCGAGCGTGCCAGAGGGCAGGAAAGGGTTGAAGAAAGATCCCCTGTGGTGATCTTGGTTGGATCCATTTTCCTTGCCGCCCCCATGCACGAGATCACATCAATCTTGTGACGAACGAGTTCAAACAACAGATTCACCTTGGGATTGAGGCTGTCTATGGCATCGATCACCAGATCAGTTTTTTTTTCAAAAATTTCGTCAAAAGTTTCCCTGTGGCACAGCATGTTAAAAGACTCAACTCCCATGGCCGGGTTGATCTGCTTTAAACGCTCCTCTGCAACTTCAGTCTTGAACCTGCCAAGATTGGGTTCCACAGCCAAAAGCTGACGGTTGAAGTTACTCTCACCAATGGCATCAAAATCCACGATCCTCAGGGTACCCACCCCGCTCCTTGCAAGGGCCTCGATGGCATGGGAGCCCACGGCCCCGAGACCTACAACGGTTATTGTGCATTGTTCGAGTCGCTCCATGGCCTCCCGGCCAAGAAGAAGCTCGGTGCGTTTAAATCTTTCCCTGGAAAATCCCATTTCTCTCAAACCTCTATGTATACAAGCTTCCTGTCTTTTCCAACACAAAATCAAAGCAACATACACAATTTTACACTTGAGGTTAAGTCTTTTTATCCGATAATATAGTTATATGATCTATAAGGAGATGAATAGAATGCCAAACAGACCCATAATACTTCCCGTGCTTAAAAAAAATGTTGAACCTACGGCACCTGTAAAGAAGACAACCCTTGACCTGACCAAAAAAACCATCCTTCAGAAGTTCATACAAAAGCGACGCAAAAGAAAGAGGGATCGCAGGCAGGAGGTGAGGGACGGTGTTATTGTCTCCCTCTCCTTTGAAAATGACAGGCGCAAAAACCGCGATAGACGCCGGGTATGATTTTTTCGTCCCCGTCCCAGGGGTAAAAAAATCCTTATCCTTCCTGGATAAAATCCTGTTTCACTGTTCGGTGATCCAGGTGAACGTCCAGCTGGGGAAAGGCTAGGGATATCCCTCGTTCCTTGAACACCCGATAGATCTCAAAACGGATCTCGGTATCCACCAGGAGCATCAGATCAACATTAGTCCAGACCCTGAGAATAAAATCAAGACTGCTCTCCCCTAAATCGGCAAACAAAACATCCGGCTGGGGAATGGCAAGAACCTTGGAGTTTGATTGACCAATTTCAAGAAGGGTGTCATGCACAAGTTTTACGTCAGAGCCATAGGTGACCCTGACCTTGATCTTCCTACGTATCCGTTTATCCCTCAAGGTCCAGTTGGTAACCTGGGCGCTGATAAAATCAGAATTTGGAATAATCAATGCTGCATTGTCATAGGTTTGAACGATGGTTGATCGGACATTGATTTTTTTGACACTGGCCCAGACACCGTTTACCTCGATATCATCGCCCACCTTAATGGGCCGCTCAAACAAAAGGATAATACCGCTGATGAAATTGTTAAAGATATTCTGAAGACCAAATCCAAGACCTATGCCAAGGGCACCAAAGGCAACTGTTAACGATGTGGTTCCAAAGCCGAAGACATGAAGGGCAAGAAGAATACCAAACACCCACATGGTGTAAACTGTGATCATAGATATGGAATTTTGAGCGCTATCTTCAAATCCACTGTCCACAAGAATTTTGTTCAAGAGGAGATGTTTCCACAAACGGGTCGCCACATGGGTGGCCCCCAGGGTAAAGGCGGCATAAAAAAAGTTCATGATGCTGAAGGCCAACCCACCCACCACAAACGAATGGTTCAAAAACAAAAAGATACGAACCACCACCGCCCAGTCCCAACTCCAGGCAAGAACCATAAGAACGATGATCGTCCCCCAAAAAACAACCCACCCCACCTGGAGCAAAAACCACTTCACCGGGTGACCATGACTGACCACATGGCTGAAGTAGGGGTCCCGGGTCACCTCCAGTTTCTGTCTTGATCTTAGATCCAGGAGAATGGAAAAAAAAGACCAGCCCCAGATTAAAACAGCCACGGAATAGACCCAGGAAACATACCAGTAGATGGCAAGGGGTCCATAACCGAAGAGCTCCATGAGAAGGCCTGCCAGGAGTATCAGGTTACCCATGGTCACCGTCAACTTGAGCATCAATGGCCTTGGGACCCTTTCCTCGTCCTTCCCGGTTGTGAGTCGCAGCCTGAAGGTCATCACAAAAAAACAGACCAACAGATACAGTTCTAGAAAAAGCCTTGAAACAACCGGAATCATATGGTTGTAGGCAAACACCTGGTGAAGAACCAGGTTGAGAGCTATAAAGGGAAACAGCCCCCTGAGGAAAAAGCTCCAGAAGGCCAGTCGTCGTGGGTCGATCAAGGCCTTGAAACCCACGGTAAACTCCAGGAAAACGATCAGCCAGTCAACAAACAAAAATGCCATAATAAGCTGTAAAAACAGGGTTAGACCAGCCTTGTAAAAACTTCCATCCACCATCAACCCATAAACGTAGAAATAGAGAACAACACCCAGGAGGATCAGGGAGTGTCGGGCCATGGCCAAAAGATCTTCCAATGGCTTTGTCAGGTCAGCCCCCCTTTTTTTAATTTGACCATGGAGGAACGAGCGCAGGCGGATCAGCATTATCAGCCATATGGCCAGAAGAAAGGTAAAGCCCCCCAGATTCATGGCGATATTGCCATATCCCTTTTCTTTGTCCGGATAATCCCTGAGAACCTCCAGGCTCCGGGGGTAAAGGGAAAGGACCTCCTTGATCAGGTCAACCAAAGAGATGCTTCCAAGGGGGGGAATTTCCCTTTCAAACCGCACTTCCTTTTTTCGGTCCAGGAGTTCCTGGGCAAATTTTTCCGAAAGAGACTGAAAATCTCTTTTAACGGCCAGCATCTCTGCAAGGTTTTTTTTACCGGCATCCAGAATCTCGGTAAGAGTCTTTTTTTTACTCTGGTAAATCTGCTCCAGCTCTTTAAAGTTTTTCTTGAGGCGGGCAGCTTCTGAATTGGAGGTATCCACCGCTGCCATCACCTCGTTTGAGTAGGCATGGTTCAGTGAGATTTTTTCATCCACCCGGTTGAAATCCTGTGCAAGGATTTGAATTGTATTCTGGGTTTGTCGGACAGAATCATCAAGCCCGCCAATCATGGGTTTAAGAAAATTCCAATCAGATTGGAGTTTTTTCAAATCCTTGTCTTCAGCGATCAGGGTCTTGGCAAACGAGGAGAGATGTACCCTGTACTCTTTTATTTTAAGGTCCCGTTGGGCAAGATTTTTACGAAGGATCTCCCATTGGGCTGTATCTGCAGCCGCCGTCTCTTTTCCCCGGGTTAAATCCTGGGAGAGATTCTTGAGAATTGCCCCATAGTCAAGGAGTCTTGCCCTTTCTGGAGTGGGGGTTGAATTTGGTGCTGGGTCCGGGTTGAGATTATCCTGGGCGGCCTGGAGGTTGTTTACTGCAAAAAGGATCATTACTACCAAAAGGAGAGACAGAATCAAGGGCTGGAATAAAAAAAAACCTCGAGACTTACCCCTCATACTTACATCCATAAGGCTCTCCATTATTACACCTTCTTGAGCATTTCCCCATATAGTTCCTCATACTTTTTAGCACTCTTTTCCCAGGTAAACCTCTGTTCCATTCCCCGTTGCTGGATTTCAAGGTAAAGGGGGTGGCTCTCGGTGTAGAGGGATATGGCCTGTTTGAGTCCATGGTAACAGCTGTCGCTGTCTGGTGAGACAAAACTTATTCCCGTGGCAGAGCCAGAACCAGTGTCTTTGTCAAGCCCCACAACCGTGTCTTTCAGTCCGCCTGTCTCTCTGATGATTGGAAGGGTACCGTAGGCCAGGCTGTAGATCTGGTTTAGTCCACAGGGCTCAAAAAGAGACGGCATCATGAAAAAATCAGACCCCGCCTCAATCAGATGGGACAACCCATTGTCATATCCATTGACAAAACCCATTTTCTGAGGGTATCGAAGCTGAAGATGATGGAGTCGGGAACCATACTCAGGTTCACCCGAACCGAGCAAAACAATTTGCACCGGGGGGTCTTCGTACAGGAGGCGCTCAAGGGCAGGAATAAGATAGTCAAATCCCTTTTGAGCCGTAAGTCTTGCCACAAGCCCCAACAGGGGATACTCCCTGTTTTCTGGAAGTCCCATCCGCCTCTGGAGAGCTTTTTTGCATCGATGTTTTCCAATCAAGTCTTTGGAGAAAAAATGATGGGGAAGAAAGGGGTCTGTCCGGGGATCCCAGAGGGTATAATCACATCCGTTGAGGATGCCCTGGAAATTCGCCTTTCTCTTGTTCAGGTACGGCCACAGATTGTGGGAGGTGTCGGGGGAAAGAAGCTCCCTTGCATATCCCGGGCTTACTGCATTTATACCATCGGCGTACATGATACCGCATTTAAGCTGATTTAAAAGGCCATACTCCTCCATTAAATCGTGGGTAAACCGCTCCGGTTGAATGCCAATGGCATCTATCCATCGTCTGTCTGTCTTGCCCTGAAAATAACCATTATGAATTGTCAAAAGGGATCGGGTACGTTCAAATTCAGGGCGGTCAAGATAATGTTCCTTGAGATAATAGGGAGCAAGGGATGTCTGCCAGTCGTTGCAGTGCACTATATCCGGGATCCAATCGCTTTTGAGGCAATCTTCCAGGGCAGCCTTACAAAAAAAAGCGTAACGAAGCACATTATCGCCATAGGAAAAATTATCATACCCATAAATGCCGCCCCGGCTGAAAAAATCGTGGTGCTCGATAAGCCTGACAGAAACCGGGCCCAAATGAACCGGATGAACAAGGCAGCCGTACCGTTGGGAATGATTCAGGTTAAAATAGAGGGGAACAGGATCCTTGGACCACAGCGCAAGGTCCCTGTACTTTGGAAGTGCAACCCTTACGTCATGACCTCTGTCCACCAGTGCCTCTGGCAGGGCCGCTCCGAAATCGGCAAGTCCCCCGGTTTTGACTATTCCATCCATCTCCGACACGACCATGAGAATTTTCATCAAATAAACCCCACCCTTGCACCCTTGGGAATCACAACGACACCACCTTCAGACACCTGAAAGCGCTGCCGATCAAGCTCTGGATCTTCTCCAATAATCGTGCCCGGTGCCACCACCACATCTTTGTCAAGGATGGCCCGACGAATGCGGCAGCCAGAACCAACATCGGTATTTCCCATGATGACCGACTGTTCGATGGAGGTACGGCTGTGAACATGAACCCTGTACCCGAGAATGCTCTGGTTTACAAGGGCACCGCTTATGATACAGCCGGAAGAGACAGTAGAGTTGATGGCATGGCCTGTTCTTTCCGCCTCATTGTGAACAAATTTTGCAGGAGGAACTGCGGGGGAATAGCTCCTCATGGGCCAGTGCCGGTTGTATAGATCAAACGATGGAGTCGCGGCAATCAGATCCATGCTGGCCTCATAGTAGGCGTCCACAGTGCCCACATCCCTCCAGTATCCCTTTGAGTTAGCAGGCTCACCCCTGATCTCGTTTGTGGAAAAATCATACACATAAACATTTCCATTGGGAAACATCATGGGAAGGATATTGTAGCCGAAATCATGAATTGAATTATCATCCTCAGCATCGATCTGGAGGTAATTGACAAGGGTGTCAGCATCAAACACATAATTACCCATGGAGGCCATAACATGGGTCGGACGATTGGGAATGGTTTTGGGGTTGTGATCTGGTTTTTCTTCAAATCCGATCATTTTACCGTTTTCATCAACCTCGATGACACCAAACTGACCTGCCATTGCAACTGGAACCGGAATGGCAGCCACGGTAAGTAAGGCCCTCTTTTTTTTATGAAAATCGACCATCTGCCTGATTTCCATTTTATAAATGTGATCACCGCCAAAGACACAGACGATTTCAGGATCATAGGCGTCAATAAGGTTTAAATTCTGATAAATCGCATCGCAGGTACCCTTATACCAGTGCTTGCCCATACGCATCTGGGCGGGTATCGGGTCTATGAAATATCCTGTCAGTCCCGTGATACGCCATGTCTGACTCAGATGCTTCATCAAAGAGTGTGCTTTAAACTGGGTCAGCACAAAAATCCGATGCAGATCTGAGTTGACAAAATTATTGAGGACAAAGTCAATAATTCGATAATTACCGCCAAAGGGAACGGCGGGCTTAGCCCTCGTACTCGTAAATGGAGACAGACGGGTACCCTCACCACCTGCAAGAATCATTGAAAGAATGCCGCTCATACCCCTCCTTTATTGTGATTCGGTTATGCATGATGCGCTTTGATCCTCCATATCTCAAATTTTCTTTTTCAACAAGGATCTTCCAGACAAACCAATATTTTTAATTTTGGAGTTTTATTCTCAGCCGATGGAATGCTGCTCAACGATTCCCTGCTCTCTGTAGGTATAAAACCTTGAAGTGGCAGATGCCTTGAACACCGGATTTTTAACGTCAACAAAATCGACAATAACTCCCCTGGTCTTTTCCTTTGACGGTCGAAGTATCCTGCCCACATACTGAATGACGCGTCCGGAAAACTTTACCGGGGTGGTCAGGTAAAGGGTCGTCAAATCCGGCAGGTCAAATCCTTCGCCAATGAGTTGACCTGTGGCAATCAGAGTCGTAATCCTGCCCTGATGGAGGGCATCCATTATTTCGCCCCTCTGTTTTTCTGATTTGTCCCCGGTCAGGACGGCAGCATTTACCCCGCCAGTCTTTTCAAGCATTTCACTCAACGCTTCGCAATGCTGTCTGCGATCGGACAGGACAAGATTGACCCCCCTGCCCCGTCTTTTCAACAGAGTGTCACAGATAAGCTTGTTTCTCAGGGGATCCCGGGTCAGGGCAGCAAGGGCCTGGGAGTAATTGCTGGATGCATCGATCTCTGTATCAAATTCAGTTTTAACCCAGACCACTTCGGCCTCACAAAGAGTTTTGTCGTCAAGAAGGTCCTGTTTGGCGATCTGACCGGTGATTTCTCCAATATGCCAGAAAATAGCCCTGGAGAGCCCGTCCCGCCTCGTTGGCGTTGCGGTAAGGCCGAGCATATACCTGCAGTCAAACTGACGGATGGCCTCGATATACTGCATGGCTGGTACCCTGTGACATTCATCCAGAATGAGGAAACCTGTCAGGGGCTTCAATTCTTCTGTTCGTCTCACAAGGCTCTGAATGGTTGCTATGGTAACCTCGGCTCCGATCTTGAACTTGCCATTGCCGACAACACCGATTTTTTTCCGTGGAATACCCAGAAAAGTCTCGACCCTGTCAATCCACTGATTGAGAAGTTCTCGGGTATGAACAACGACCAGGGCCGGCTGTTTTCGATGGGCGATCAGCCAGAGGGCCACCACTGTTTTACCCCCCCCGGTAGGAATATGGGAAACTCCGAAATCTTTCTCCACAAGACCTTTAACCGCCTGGAGCTGGTGGGGACGCAACTTGCCATAAAAAGAGATGTTGCGGGCGGGTAGACACCTTCTTTTGTCATCGATGTCAACCTTTAACTCTGCATGGTCCACAAGGGCCTTTAACTCATAAAAAAAGCCCCTTGGTATCGTTATGCCACCATCCTCATTTTCCCTGTAGAAAAAAAGTTCCCTGGGTATTCTGGCCGTACCCCTCCCCTGCTTCTGGGCATCGGCATATCTGGGGTTAGGTATAGTCAGGATCGCCAGAATTTGGTCTCGAAACTCTTTATCCATGGAGTTCAAAGTCAAGGCTTTATCGACAATTAACCGCATTCAGTCCTATTTTTTCAACTCTTTAAGATAGGTATTAGTCCTGAGAAAGGGAACGTACATCAAATCACTTGTAATAATGTGGTCAACCAGCCAGTCACGCATCTGTTTGATCACATCATAGGTCAGATTGTCCTTATCTTCGGTCACCAAACGCCGCAAACTTATGACGATTTTAATGAATTTGCGATGTTCCTTTGCATGGATTTCGATCTCGGGATAACCATTTTTTTTGAGATACTCCTCCTCCTTACTGAAGTAATAACGGCTGTATTCATTTATCTCTGCAACCATATTTGAACACTCTTTTGCATCCTTTTGATCCTGCTTTAAATCAATCAACACATTCAAGAGTGCAAACATTTTTTTCTGAAGATCATCAATTTCCGGGATATCAACGCTGAGTCGTTCATCCCACTCTATCTTGTCTAACTTTTCCATCAAGGTCTCCTGTGTTTCGCATAAAAAACTCTCCCCAAAACGTCACTGCCGGGTAAGTTTCATTGTTCGTTGTGGTTGTAAATCATCTCCTGCTCCGGACGTGCCGGTTACTTCCTGCAGACAAAAAGGGTCAAAATAAGCACTATCGAGATAAGGAGCGCAATGGCAACAGTCATCTTTAACCCGCTCTGGCCAAATCGTGGATAGACCACAAAGGGAACGAGCCACAGGTAAAGAAAGGTATGAAGCAGTCCTATAACCAAAACCCTTAGAACTGCTCTTTTTTTCATGTTCAAAGGCGCTCCAGAACTTTTTTGTGAATATTATCAAACCCGCCGTTTGACATAATAAGCATTAAATCTCCCCTTTCACCCGTTTTAAGAAGAAAATCCACCAAAGTGTCGGTATCGTCAAAGAGATAGGCACTTATTCCCCGTTCGCAAATATCCATCACCATTTTTTCAGGTGAAAGCCTCTGTTCAACCGGTACCTTTTCAATGGCTGAGGGTCGGCGGACACAGACCAGGTCGGCATTATCAAAGACCTGGGGGTAAGCTTCCTGGAACACCTTGCGCATGCTTGAATTGGTTCTTGGTTCAAACACGGCAATGATCCGGCCCTGGCTGTAAAACGGGCGTACTGCCCTCAGGGTTTCCCTGACAGCCGTGGGATGATGGGCAAAGTCGTCCATGACCGTAATGCCGTTTTTAACCCCCCTCACCTCCTGACGCCTCTTAATGCCGGAAAAACTCAGAACTGCCCGGGCCAGAGTATCTTCTGGAATGTTAATGTGTCTTGCAACGGCAATCACGGCAAGGGTGTTCATTAGGTTGTGATCGCCCATGAGGGGGCTTTCCAACCTGAGGATCTTTCCCCCTGTATCCTTTACCCTGAAAACACTTTTCCCTTGCTCCACAAGACAATCAACACATTCCCAATCCGCCAGCCCATGGCCGTAACGCTCTACCCTGCTTGCCGTATGGGTTAGAATCCCATCGAGATTTTTGTCGTCGTTCCAGGCAATGGTCAGGCTCTCAGGTGCGAGACCTTTGACAAAATTTGTAAACACCTCCCTGACATGGTCGAGATCCCTGAAAATATCGGCATGGTCGAACTCAACCCCTGTCATGATGGTAAAATCAGGATGATAATGCATGAACTTTGGCCCCTTATCAAAAAAAGCCGTATCATACTCGTCCCCCTCGATGACCATATAGTCGCCATTTCCAATGCGGTAGTTGGAATTAAAATTCTTCAGGATTCCCCCGATCATGAACGAGGGATCAAGCCCTGCCTCATTCAAGACATGGGCCATGAGGGACGAGGTTGTGGTCTTACCGTGGGTACCGGTCACAAGGATGATCTTTTTACCCCTGGCGGCAAAATGGTTCAATGCCTGGGGCATGGAGCAAAAGGGAATCTCTTGCTCCATTGTTACCACAGCCTCGGGATTATGTCTGAAAACGGCATTTCCAACAATCACAAGATCGGTAGCAGGATCAAGGTTTGCCCTATCAAACCCCTCAAAAAGGCTCACCCCCCTTGATTGAAGAAAATCGCTCATGGGTGGATAAACCTTGTGGTCCGACCCTGTCACCTCATATCCCAGATCCTTGAGCATGCAGGCAAGGGCGCCCATGCCCGTGCCACAGGCTGCGATCATGTGAATTTTATTCACGATTTCCGGGATAAAATTACGGGCAAGATCGATCTTACCTGTCCCCGAACCAGGGTTCATACCAATTCCTTTACCATCCACTAAACCAGAGGCCAGGTCCGTTGCCATATCAGACAAGCTCCGCCATAACCTCACTGGCAGCAGCCAGGGTATCATCTATATCCTGATCGCTGTGGGCAGAAGAGACAAACAACGCCTCAAACTGTGAAGGGGCAAGGTAGATACCCCGGTTGCGCATACCATTGTAAAACTCAGAGAACCTTGCAAGATCGCTTGTTTTGGCCTGGTCAAAATTGGTGACAGCCATTTTTGTAAAAAACATTCCTGCCATGGATCCCACATGGTTTGAGGTGAAATCAATCCCTGCATTTTTAGCTGCTTCGCGCAGACCAGTCACAAGTCTCTCGGTCCTTGCATCCAGGGTCTCGTAGAAGCCGGGCTTCTTTATCTCTTCAAGGGTTGCTATTCCTGCTGCCATGGCCAGGGGGTTGCCCGAAAGTGTTCCTGCCTGATAAACAGGTCCAACTGGGGCAATGTGGTCCATGATTTCCCGGCGACCGCCATAGGCACCAACCGGAAGACCGCCACCGATGATCTTTCCAAAACAGGTAAGGTCCGGTGCTATCCCAAACAGACCCTGGGCAGACCCCCTGGCCACCCTGAACCCGGTCATCACCTCGTCAAAAATAAGAACTGAACCATGCTTTGTGCAAAGGGATCGAAGGGTTTCAAGAAACCCCGGCACCGGCTGTACCATTCCCATATTTCCAGCCACAGGCTCCACGATAATTGCGGCAACCCGGTCTCCCTTTTCCGCCATCACACGCTTTACCCCTTCCACATCATTATAGGTGATGCTCAGGGTGTGGGTGATGACAGATTCAGGGATTCCAGGGCTTCCTGGTATCCCCAGGGTTGCAACCCCAGACCCTGCCGCAACAAGAAGAGTATCGGCATGGCCATGGTAGCATCCATCAAACTTTATGATAATATCCCTTCCCGTATATCCCCTGGCAAGCCTTACGGCACTCATGGCCGCCTCGGTTCCTGAATTGACCATTCTCACCTTTTCAACCGATGGAACAGCCTCAATCACAAGCTTTGACAGTTTGGTTTCAAGGGCAGTGGGCGCACCAAAGCTTGTTCCAGATGATAAAGCAACGGTCAATGCCTCCACCACGGCAGGATGTCGATGACCAAGAATCATAGGCCCCCAGGAACCCACATAATCGATATAGGTATTACCATCGGCATCAGTTATTCTGCTGCCCTGGGCCTTTTCAATAAATAAAGGGCTGCCCCCCACTGATCCGCATGCCCTGACAGGTGAATTTACGCCTCCTGGAATAAACAAGGCAGCCTCATCAAAAAGTGCTTCAGACCTGGTAGTTTTCATGATATTTATCCTTAATCCAAATATTTATAATTCCTGATGCAAACGTTGAAATAACCTTTATATTTACCAAACAGCCAAATTCTGGTCAATATGTTTATTTTTTTAAAAATTTTAAAAAAAATGTTTGACAGACTATCTTTTTGCTGGTAGTTTCCCCTTGTTTTCTTGCTTCGGCAGGGCCGTTAGCTCAATCGGTAGAGCAACTGACTCTTAATCAGTAGGTCCGCAGTTCGATCCTGCGACGGCCCACCAATGACATCAAGCCTTTCATCGTTTTTCGTTGAAAGGCTTTTTTGTTTTGTTTGGGACTTTTTGGGGACTATTATTTTGAAATTCAATGAGACGCTCTTTTGAGATTCGTTGAATTATCATCTTCAAATTCCTTTTCAAGGTTGTTTTTTCGTCCACCCCCAGGCTCCAAGTGGGAATTTCAAAATTGTTTACGCCCATCATCAAAAATCGCTTGTTCTGCCAAATTCTGCACCTGTAAAATTCTCGCCATAGTTGAATAAGCCTCCTTTAGTGTGAAAGTAGGCTTAATATGCCACGGGTTGACAGGCTTTAAAAGATGGGTTTATATGCACTTACTTTTTGAATTCTCAGGAGTAGTTCTTTCGTTTTTTCTCTGACATCGGTACACCTTCTTCTGCCCTTATAATCGAAGTTTTTCGAAGTTTCCACTAATTTGGAGAAAAATCATCCTCCCACAGGGAGGGGTTATAAAACTTGATATAACCGTAAAATATAGATATTTAGAAAAAGGAATAAAGTATCTTTTTCGGATGAGGGACATCACTAATCAAAAAGAGATAACGCACATGACGTTTATCATAATCGAGAAGAAAAAGTAGATTTCTTACGTTAACAGCAGTGATTATTTTTTAAGTGGGCACAAGATTATGGCCAGAAAACAACCTGGCAAGGTAAAAAAAACATTCTGGCGGATAGTGATTTCAATGGTGGGGGTGGGTTTACTGCTCTTGCCGGTGTCTAATCTGGCGCTTTACTTTATAGGTGAACAGGTCACTGTTTTTGGGGTAAATACCCGACGCTTTGGAGGGGCAGACAATGGAAGGCCTGCCAATGCGCACTATGAATGGGTGATTGGTTATTCATTTAAAGACAAAACCGGTACTGCACATTCGGGGCACACTCGTCGGCGAGGGGGATATATGGAGACGAAAATAGAAAGCAAGGCTTACTATTTTCCTTCAGCGCCTTTTATCAACGCGCTTGAAAAAGAGGCAGAGCCCAATTTTGGTCAACCAATTATGTTGTTTCTTGGGGTGCTATTGCTGTACGTGTTGAATAAGAAAAAACGTTCGCCCAAGCCCCCTAAAAAATCGCCAGGCATTGCCTCGGGAACCGCAACAGAAATTTGTGATTATGATGACAGCATCGAGGAGTCGTTCAGTGATAATGAGGAGGATGAATAAAAAATGGCTGTTCACACTATTTATTACATCCCCTGCTGATCTCGCATGAGCACAGGCACATATCGGCCTTTAAGCGATCGAACCGATATCCAACAAAGATAGATAAGTCCCGCCATGGCACAGCCGATAACAATCCATTCTCCCGCATCGAGGAACTCATACCCACGAAATGAATAGATGTTGGCCAGCTTGATTGTTCTCGATTCAAACAGAGCCCAAGCCAGATGGATCGGGATATATGCTACCAGGAGCAGAACAACCCAGGCAAACAGAGGAATCATCCAGATCATGGCTAAACTGAATAACATGATCAACAATGGGATCATCAAATGAAATTTGACGATCTCTACCAGGGCATATAATGGCATGCAGGCAACAATGACCAACAGCGTTGCAAACAAAGCTCCCGGCAGTGGGGATCGTCCCTCAGCAAGGTTTTGTTCCCCGTGCTGTCCCACCTTTTCCATGGCCAAATCCCGTGCCGCTGGATAGATTTCCGGTGTGCAGTAGAGATGCAAAACGTCACGGTAATGATTGCGCAAACGGATAGTATGATACTTATCATCGTATCTGGCTTCAAACACTGCTTTCCAATCAAGATTGACACGCTCTTTGGAAACACTGAGCAAACCAGCCCCTGCCAAGCTCGGATTGCCCGCTAATCCACCGGCCAGAAGAGCCATTCGGGCGATGATACGCGCCCTGTTGTCGATCGACTCATAAGAAATGCCCTTTTCAGACAGAACGAACCTTGCATTGGAATGGTTGCCAAAAGTTATCAGCATGACCAGAAAACCGGCAAGGGTTATTCCGAAAATAACGGCCAGAAATATCAGCGCCATCATCGGAAGACTCTCTATTTCACCCGTAGCAATGAACACTGGCGAGAGAATCAACATAATCACAAAACAAACGACACACATCGCCTTGCCCCAAGCCATTACAATATGAGGATTGGTGAGTAAAGGGAACTTTATTTCCCATGTCAAAAGTGCTGTTTTAGCTGTCATGGCAACACACTCCCTATCTTAGCTTATAAAAATGAGAAAACAACGCTCTACGGGTGATTTCATGCTGTTGGATATAAGAAACATAGACGCTTTGGTGCTGGATCAATTTTTATCTCTCCTATTACTATATGGAACTTCTCTCCTATCCTGTATATATTAATCTTTTTCTATCCCTCGATAAAGCTCAAAAATTCACAACTATTTAAATGTTATTAAAAAGTAATTGTCTTTTAAAAACTAAAAAAGTTTTGAAGATAGAGAGCAGGAACCGCACATACTTTCGATCTTTCTCATATTCTTTGGGACCCACACAACATGGTATTTACAGTCCCATGATGTTTGTGCTAATGTTTTTTTCACTAAAATGCCCCTTTGAAATCCGGTTACAGAATATGCGTTGTATCTTACTTTCAAAGGAGTATTTTTTTAATGTTTTAGCATAACTTTTGCCATTCTTACTATCGAAGCTGGGGATTTAGCACTGTAATTAAAACCAATAATATGGAGTTAACGCAGTATGGTCACGTCAAATTACGTTCAAGTACAGACTTGCATTCGTGCCATCTTCTTATTTTGCCTATGTTGCATTTTCAGCACCGCCACGGCTCGTGGACAAAATGGAAAAGATCCTGAGACGGTATTGGCCAGCCTGGCCGTCACCGTTTTACAAGGGACCGAACCCGCCGCTGCCGCCTCACAAGCAGCCGACGCGGATGAAACCCTGCGCGGCCTGGCCGAAAAAGATGCCCTGACCGTGCGGGCGCTTATCGGATACGGTCGCATGTCAGCCTCGACCATGGCCCCCCTGGCCGGATTACGTGGTAAAGGCATCGACGTGCTCGGAGCCACGCCTGACCAGCTCGACGTAATCCTGAACGAACACAGAGGCACTCTGAGTCCTGTTGAAAAACAGGCTCTGGAACAAGTTTCGGAGATCATGCGCAAGGCATCGAATGTGGTATCAACGCAAGATCAGGCTGCCGCATCCAATACAGATGAAAAGTCTGCCGACACTGAAGAAACCGCACCAGGTGTGCAGGACGTCCCGACAGCGACTGAACCCATGCAGGATAAAATTTCAGCATCTTTCATTCCCAGCCGCCCGGCCCCCGAACCTCTGTCACCCATGCCCTTGCCCCCGGCCCTGCCCATGGTCGAACTTGGCGGCGCACAATACGCGGGCATGATCACCACGGCCAAGGAAGCCACACGTACGCTGATGGGCGAAATGAGCGACGCTGATGCCCAGCGCTTTGAAAATCAATGGGCCTCCTATTATGATTTTCCCTCCGCCGAGATCAGCGAACATTTCCGGATGCTTACACCTTTGCTATCCGAATTTCTAAACATCAGGGAAGCCATTGCAATGACTTCCGCCGCTTTTGATGAAGTCTGGAGCGAAGCAATGGTCGCCGCCGAATACGGCAACGCCAAAGGCGCAGACGGGGCTCTATCCCAGGCGGACATGCTCAAGGACTACCTTTCCTCCCTTGAAGCCAGGGGCAATCAGCTGGCTCAAGGAATCCAGGCCCTTGGCCAGGCACCGGACCCGGTGGCGGCCAAGGAAAAGGCCAAGACTCACCACAAATCCGCCATAAAAGACATTGAAAACCTTTTCGTTGAGACTCCAACCCTGGAGGGCATCTGGTACGGGGCCGCAGGATACGATAAAGACAGCTGGATTAAAGGCATCAAGGGTTCGCCGATTCTCTTCGTAGTCTATGGCGTTGGAGACCCGGAAAAACCGCACTACAGAGCCCTGCTTTTGGACGCCGCCGACTACGACGACAAGGAAGACCCCCATGTCGATATTTTCGGCATGAACGACGGCGACAGCCCTGACATGCCGGGTTTAGTGCACAACTTCGACGAAAACACCCTCCGGCATACATACGAGATCAAGGACGAGGAAGACACCTACGCGATCACCATCACTGCAGACCGCCTCGCTGAAGGGACAAACTCCTTTGACTACCCCCTGCCCGTAGCTCTGGAAACGGTGGAGGTGGCCTACAAGAAAACACAGGACAAACTTATCCAGGATAGCGCCCAGTTCGATGCCACTGAAACGGCACCGGTAGAGACCCTGGAAGAAGCACTCAGGCAAGCTGTGAAAAGCACAGTCACGCACTCAACCCTGTCCATTTTAGACAAGGCGGCATTGTCGGAACTAAATGATGTGCGTCGCCACAACGAATGGACCCCGGTCTTTGTGCATGCAGCAAGTCAAT
>Ga0265295_1000678_pt1 | contig 65928 bp, 60 predicted proteins | sample Munlansysbiofilm_FD_192503 | JGI IMG/M metagenome (GOLD analysis project Ga0265295, IMG submission 192503) | Leachate microbial communities from a municipal landfill in Southern Ontario, Canada - Methane capture system biofilm | ecosystem: Engineered > Solid waste > Landfill > Unclassified ...
AATCAGTAAATCTTCTTATGAGATCATGTAACAGCCTGTCTGCATTCAGTGATATTCAAGCTTTATTTGATCCTTTGGAGCATGGCAAGATAAATTCAGAACCATTAAAAATAGAACTTGCTTTTAAAGGTGATGAGTTTTCTTTTAAAAAAGATAAGTAAACTGTCCCCGGAATTCTCCCTGAATTCCTATTTTGAGGTTTTGAACTCAAATTAAAGTTTGAATAAAAGGCCGGTTAGCTGATAAAGATGAAACATAGATTTGTCTTCGATAAAAAATAAAGTGGTTGAGGATTTGTCAAGATTAAACATTTGACCCTCAACCCATACAAGGCGTAAACCGAAAAAGAAAAATCATGGACAAAAGGAGTTATTTGCTGCCACAGGGTAAAGTTAAAAGTGCAACACTTTATTTCCCAAGAGCCGATTGAACGGTTGGAACCGTTGTGTCTGATCTATCATAATACCTAAGACCGCTACCTGAAATAGATATGGGCGGTAAAAAAACAAAAGGTTAGATAGCACAGCGGAATAATTGTCCAAGGTTAAATTGGGAAAAATAAAGCTCAAAGTGCTAGGACAACTATAACTTTTGGTAAAATTTGAGAGGTTTCAACACCCTTTAGGAGACTATTTAAAATGAAGAATGTCTATTTTACTGTTTTTACTCCAGTTTATAATCGTAAAGATAAAATTCATCGTGTTTGGGAGAGTTTAAATAAACAAACATTTTGTGATTTTGAGTGGATAATTGTAGATGATGGTTCTACTGATGGAGTTGAACAAATTTTAAGAGAATATAAAGAAAAAGCTACTTTTTCTATAACAATTTTAAGGCAACAGAATAGCGGAAAACATATTGCTTGGAATAGAGCTGTGAAAATTGCAAGAGGTGAATTATTCGTACCTGCAGACTCTGATGATGCTTTTGTTGAAGATACTTTAGAGTTTTTTTATAAAAAGTGGCAAATATATTCAAAGGATGAAAAAGAAGATTTGTCTGGCATTAATGTTTTATGTAAGGATTCACTAACAGAAAATGTCGTTGGTGATTATTTCCCTTTCAGCGGATTTTTATCAAATAATTTAGATTTAGCCTATAAATATAAAGTGCGAGGGGAAAAGTGGGGTTGCATAAAAGTTACCGCGCTAAAACAAAGAGTTTTTCCCGAAGTTAAAAGTTCTCATATGAGTGAATCTTGGATATGGTTTTGGCTAGCCAGAAAATATAATGTTGTTTGTTATAATAAAGTTTTAAGAATTTATTATCAAAATGAAGGAAATGCATTAAGTGACAAGCCTTCATATAGTACTTTAAAAGCAAGAAGTAGAGTTGATTATATTCACGGAGTGTGGAATCTTAATGAAAATATTGATTATTTACTAAAATATGAAGATAAATTACAATTATTCAAAAAATTTCTGGTTTTTTGGAGAACAGCTTTTTTAAATAAAAAAAATGTATGCAGAGTTTTTTCCGATCTGAATAATAATATTTCAAAAATACTTGCTTTTATATCAGTACTACCTGGATATATTTTGTTTGTAAAAACAAAACTCGAATAATCTTTGTTTTATTAAATGTTTGGATTTTATTACTATAATCATCCATGCACAACATGTAAAAAAATAATTTATTGAAAATTGAATTAATGCCTTCGAAAAATAAATACAACCACCTCTTAGATACAAGCCAAGTCAATAAAGATGTAAAAAAAAGATCAGTAAAAGCAGGAACAGCAAACCTTATTTCTCAAGGTTTGTCTTTAGGGATAACTTTGATAAGAGCAGCTATTTTGGCCAGATTACTTGCACCAGAAGATTATGGTGTTTTTTCTATGGTCATGGTAATTGCAAGTTTTGCTTTAATCTTTAAGGATCTTGGCCTTGCAACTGCTACTATCAGGGAAAAAAATATAAGTCATGCTCAGGTTAGCAATCTTTTTTGGATCAATACCCTGGTTGGCATTGTATCAATGTTGATTATCATTCTAATTTCTCCGCTAATTGTCTGGTTTTATAATGAACCAAGGTTATTAACAGTAGCAATAACTCTGGCAATAAGCTTCCTTTTTGCAGGTATGACAGTCCAGCATCAGGCTTTGCTTAAAAGACAAATGATGTTTGGAAAAATTGCAATTATTACAGTTGTATCTTCACTGGTAAGCAGTCTTTTAGGAATTGCTACAGCCTGGTTGTTTGGTAATTATTGGGCGTTAGTATGCATGCAGGTTTCATTAAGTTTATTTTTAATGATTGGATTTTGGTTATCAGCAGGATGGTTACCGAGTCTACCTTCAAAAAAGGCAGAAACAAAAAATTTAATAAAAGTTGGTGTTGATGTTGCGGGTTTGAATGCTTTTTCTACTATAACGCAGCAGATAGATAAAATAATAATTGGCCGTATTTCGAATGCCAGTGCTTTGGGTTATTATACTAAAGGTTTTCAAATTCCTCAGCTTATATCCGGTCAGTTCCGCATGGCCATTTTTGCTGTAGCTCTACCAGCTTTGTCTTCTTTGCAAGAAGAAAGAGAAAGGTTTGCCACATATTATTATAAATTTTTAAATATGATTGTATGGATTACAATGCCGATATCGGCTTTCTGTTTCATATTTGCTGAAGAGATAATTTATGTATATTTTGGACCAAAATGGTCAGAGTCTGTAATCTTTATGCAGCTTTTTTCCATTAAAGCTTTTATTATGCCTGCTGTTACAACTTTAGATCAGATACCCCTTGCTTTAGGTTTTTCAAAAAGATATTTGTATGCAGGAATGGTAAGAAGTTTTGCATTATTAATATCCTTATTGTTTGTTGCTCCTTTTTATGGAGTTTTAGGTATAGCTTTCTGTGTTGCCTTTTCAGATTTAATGGCATTTATACCATTTGTTAAATTATGTTTAAAAAAAAGCCCTGTTGATATAAAGCAATATTTTTATATTGTTTCTATACCTTTTATAAGCTCGGTTGGTCTTGGAATTATTTTTTTCTATTTAAAAACTTTCACAGAAACTAATTCAGTAACTTTTAAAATTATTTATATGATTTTATTTATGCTTTTAACTATCACGTTATTTTTTATAAATGATAGTCTGAATAAGAAATCAAACTTGGGAATATCCAAAAGAATATTTAAATATTTAAAATTAGGTATATGATTATGGAAAAAATTAGTCCGAATGTAGTTTTTATTATATCATCAGGACATTCAGGCTCTACATTACTTGATCTTATAATGGGTACGTTACCTGAGGTAATGTCAACCGGAGAACTTGTTTGGCTTCCATGGCAGGTTTATAGAGACGGGAAAATATGTACAGCTGATCCAAAGCAGGATATATGTACTTGCCTTAAAACATTTCGCGAATGTTCTGAATGGGGAAAAGTTTGGCATAGCTTATCACTTAAGACTAATCAGGATATATTTAAAGATCCTTTAAGCTATAATATTTTTTTTTTAAGGGAAAAAAAATACACATCAAAAATAACCTTATTTAAAAAAATTTTACGCAAAATAATGAAACTAAGCATTTTAAATAATCTGAGTTTTTTGACTAACAGTATTATAAAAAAAGAAAAAGAAGCTATAGATAATACACTCACTCTTTATGATACAATTGCTGAAAAAACTGGGAAAAAATATATAGTTGACTCATCAAAAGATATCCTTAGAGCATATGCAATATGGAAGATGAGGCCTGAATCAACAAAAATTATTTTATTACATAAAGATGCAAAAAGTTATGCAGCAAGCGGAAAGCATTGGGGTAGAAGCATTCCGGTTAGTCAAAATTTAGAAAGTTGGCTCCACGACTATGAAAAATTTTTTATACCGATAGTAAAAAAAATGAGTATAAAGAACACTATATCTGTAAAGTATGAGGATATGACAAAAGACCTTGAAAAAACAAGAGATAGATTAGCTTCTTTTATTGGTGTTAGTTCTTCAGGTTCTGCTAATATCGATACAAGTAAAATGCATATAGTAGCAGGTAATCCAATGAGGTTTAAAGGTATAATAAATATTAAATATGATGAAAGATGGACTACAGAGCTTAATGAAGAAGAAAAGAAAATTGCAGAAGAATATGAATTTAAAATGTCATCTTTAATGAGATTTATAAATTAATTATAAGGAAATAAATTGAAAGTATTATGGTTTACAAACATTCCGATGCCTGATGTTAATAAATATTTTGGCCATAATGCAATGGGTTCTGGCGGCTGGATGGGTGCTCTTCTTGAAGAGCTTAAAGAAAAAAAAGAACTTCAACTGGGTGTTGCAACAGCATGCAGTCAGTTTCCTAATACAAGTTTTAAAAAAGATGGGGTTGAATATTTTGTTGTAAAACAACAATCTCAAAAATTCAGGCGTTCAGTTTTTTCGGCAGATAATAATCTTTTATATCTTAAAAAATGTGTTGAAATAGTAAATGAGTTTAAACCTGATATAGTCCACATACATGGCACAGAAAGGTTTTACGGGCAAATGTTAACCAAGGGCATGATTGAATGCCCTGTAGTTTTTTCTGTTCAGGGAATAATGGATAGTTGCTCAGAATGGTATAGATGGTTTGGAAAAATGTCTTTTAAAGAAATATTATTATCAAGTTTTTTTGATTCTTTAAAGGGTAATGGTTTACTTTGGGAGCTTCGTGAAGCAAGAAATCAGGCAAAGCGTGAGCGTAATTATTTCACAAAAGGTAATTATTTTTTTGGGCGAACAGACTGGGATAAAGCCTATGTTAAATATTTTAACTCTGAAGCAAAATATTTTGATGTAAGCAGAATAATAAGAAAACCTTTCTGGGGAAAAAAATGGAACTTATCAGATTGTAAAAGACATAGAATCATATTTACAAATACCAGGCATCCAAGAAAAGGAACTGAGTTATTGCTGGAAGCTGTAAAGAGACTTAAACCATTATTCCCAGATATTGAGCTTGTGCTTATAGGCTCCCTTGGCGGAGGATCATACGGCAGAAGGCTAAAAAATAAAATTAACAGTCTTGATGGCAGTGTTAAATCATTAGGGCAGATGAATGCTGAGCAGATTTCCCATGAGCTTTGCAAATCCCATGTATTTGTATCTGCATCATATATAGAAAATAGTCCTAACAGTATTGCTGAGGCACAGCTTGTTGGTATGCCTGTAGTCTCATCATACACAGGTGGAATTCCGAGTATGATAAAAGAAGGGGAAACGGGCCTTTTTTTTCCAATTGGTGATGTTCCTTTACTTGAAGACAGGATAAAACAAGTCTTTGAAAATGATTTTTTGGCGTTGTCTCTTGGAGAGACTGCTTATAAGGAATCCCGTGATAGGCATAACTCTGAGAAAATAGTTGAAAATTTGATTAATGGGTATAAGACAATAAAAATAGATTAAGTTTAAATGTCAGCCTCTAATTATCTACATAAGTTTAAACAGCAAATTAATATTATATCTGTTGTTATCTTTGCTTTGCTAGTATCTAAGATGATACTGGCAGGCAAAGAAAGATATGCATTTATATTATGTTTTATTCCTTTATTTATTTTTTTATATAAAAAGTATTTGAGTCAAAAAAAAATAATTATATTGCTTATTATTTCAGTTTTTTTCCCAATCCCTTTAAATATTTCATCAACAAATCTAGGGCCAACATCACAGTATTTCATAAGTTTTGTTTTTTTTATGTTTTTAGCTGATTGTATCATTAAACGCAGGTTTTATTTTAATCAAAACCTTTTATTAATGCTTTTATTGCTATTATTTTCTGGTGGAGTATCAACATTATTAATTTCTGATCACGATATATTCAGAACTTCATTCTGGGCTTTAGTACTGGTTGCCAGTGGAGGGATGTTTTTGCTTTTTACAGACGCATTAAAATTTAATGATTTTACTGAAAAAAAAGAATTTTTTTTAAAGCTAATAGATTTTATATTATTACTTCTTTCTATCCAAATTGTGATTGGAATTGTTGTATTTTTTTTTCCAGGGACAGAAAAATATTTATACATATTTTATTCAAAGAATGTAGATATATCAGAAGTAGAGTTTTATACAAGAACATTAGAGATAAATGCCTCAAGAATAAGAACACCTTTACTAAGTCCGGAAGGTTTAGGTGAATATATTGCAGTCTTATTTCCTTTTCTAATATATAGGTTAACAAATAAGTTTAGTCTGTTTTATTTAGCATGCTCTTTCATTATTTGTATTGGATTGATTATGTGTGCAACAAGATCCGGTATTGTTTTAAGCTTATTTGGAATTTTATGTTATGTGTTTATTATAGAGAAATCGTTTAAAAGAAAAACAATAACTTTTATGGTAATTAGTTTAATTGTTTTTGTTATTTTTTATTTTCAGATAGGAACAAATGTGATTACAGAAAGATTTATGGAAGCTTACTATTCATATTCTACAGGTCAAGATTTTTTAGAAGTGAGTAATAGAAGTTTTTTTGTAAGTAATTTTAAATATTTTCTAGAAACCTTATCTTTTTTTGGAAATGGTCTTGTAAGCCCTATTATATACGGTGTTATCTTTGTTGATTTTCATAATCTTTTTATGACAATTTTTTTTAGATATGGAATTATTGGTGGAATTATATATTTTATTCTACCAATATCATTGATTCTTCAGTTACTAAAAAAAATAAAAAAATTTCCAGAAGAAAAACTATATAGTGTAATTCTTTTATCAATTTTGATCTTTTTTATTAATGAATGTAAATTCGAGTTTACAAGAAAAAATAATTATGTCCTTCTTATTTGGATTACTTTTTCTTTTTTTTATCTTTTAGTAAAAGATAATTTTCCAAAAAAAGAAGTAAAAGAGTAAAAAATGATAAAAGTTTTATTGAAAATATCTGAAAAACTAAAAAATCTGCAAGATAGGTTTTATTCAAAATTATTTATCTTTTTGTTTAAAGGTTTAGGTGTTGAAATACAAAAACCTGCTTTGATAGTAGGTTTTCCATCAATAAATAAATTCGATGAAAGTTATATAAAATTTGGAAAAAATTGCACTTTAAGGTCAAAATCAAGGAATAATGCCATTGGCATTAATCATAAAATTATTTTTAGAACTCAAAAAGCCGGTGCTGAGATTTTTATTGGAGATAACACAGGAATAAGCGGTGGTGCTATTTGTGCAAAGGAGAAAGTTACAATAGGCTCAAACTGCCTTATAGGTTCTAATGTTGTCATCTCTGATAATGATTTTCATGCTGTAAAGCCTGAAAATAGAATCAATAATAGAAATGATGATGATATACCTGCCAGGCCTGTTTTAATAGAAGATAATGTGTGGATTGGTGCGGATTCATATATATTAAAAGGGTCTTATATTGGTAAAAATAGCGTTATCGGTGCCGGAAGTGTAGTATCGGGTATGATTCCAGAAAATGAAGTATGGGCTGGGAATCCCGCTAGGTTTATAAAAAGAATTGATTAGAATTTCTTCCAATGAAAGTTGAATTTATATGCTAAAAATTGCAACAATAATACCTGTTCATGACAGAAAAAATATCACTCTAAACTGTCTAAAATCTTTATTGGCAATTAAGAATAATAGTTTATTTAAAAATGAAATCATAGTTGTAGACGATGGTTCAAAAGATGGTACTGAACAAGCAATAGCTGAAAATTATCCTGACGTAAAAATTTTAAAAGGTGGCGGTAACTTATGGTGGACAGGAGGAATTAATAAAGGGTTGGAATATGCTTTAAGTCAAAACAGGTATGACTATATATTAATTATAAATGATGATATTTGCTTTGAAAAAAATTTTATTCATACTTTGCTAAAAACTTTGCTTGACAATCAGGACTCTATTGTAGGAGCAACAACTTTTTATTCCAACACTAATATCATCTGGAAAGCTGGGATGAACGATACAAAAAAATTGCACCCACTTTTAAAAAATAATTATCAAAATACTAATTATAAAAAAGAATTACCTGATCTTATAGAGGTTGATGCTATTTCAGGAAGAGCTCTGTTGATTCCTGTTAAGGCTATTAAAGATATTGGATTTTTTGATAGTATAAATTTTCCCCATGGTTTTGGAGATCATGAGTTTAGTGTCAGAGCTAAGAGAAAGGGTTATAATTTAATAATTAATACAAAAGCAAAGATTTTTTCCGAACCTGGAGCAAACAAATCTTTTTTTCATTTGATAAAAAAGAAACGACTGCCTGAAATAGTTAAGAGCTTTAAGAATGTAAAATATGACTGGAATATCAATAAGCTGATAAAAATATATATTGTTTCTAGGGGCAAAGTAAAAGGGTTTCTGGGCTTTTGTATCCATATGGCTATTCTTGTTAAATGGATTCTATTTAAGGCTATATTATCACAGAATAAGTTTGAAAATTTAGTTAATAAAAAAATTGAGTTTTTTAATGATTAAGATTTGTTTTGTTATAAATAATTTAAAAATGGGTGGAGCTGAACGCCAGTTCTTGGAATTGCTTAAAGGTTTGAATAAAAAAGACTTTGATGTGTCTTTGTATCTTTATGCAGAGAATGAGCCTTTATTTTATAACGAGATATACAATATAGAAGGGATAAAAATTCACAGAGAAAAGGTTAATAGTAAATTTAAAGTATTAAAAATATTTAAAGCTACTTTTAATATAAGAAAATTTATAAAAACAAATAAATTTGATTTAATCCAGACATCTCTTGTAATGAATGGTGCTCTGGTAAGATTAGCTGCATTGGGTATACCCCATTATAAGAATAAAATTATAACTTCGATAAGAAAAAATTTTGATAAATATCCTTTGTATGAAAAGATTATCGAGTCTGTTTTATTAATAAACTCTTATACTATAACAAATACTAATTATTCAGCAGAAAAATTCAAAAATTTCTTAAAAGGATATTTTAATAATAAAATACTTTATATTTATAATGGTTTCAATACTAAGAGGTTTTTAAAAAAAAAATATGAACCGAGAAATACCATTACTATCGGATCTGTAGGCCGAATGACAAAAGAAAAAAATCATATTCAAATCCTTAGAGTCTTATCAAGCTTAGAAAAAAGTTTTGAAGTCTTTATTATTGGAGATTTAGGGACAGAAAGGATTAAGCTAGATAATTATAAAGATAAAAATTTAAAACAATATGATGTGAAAATTATGTCACATATTCATGATATAGAAAATTATTACAAAAAAATGGATATTTTTATTCTTCCTTCATTATATGAAGGGTGTCCAAACGTACTATTTGAAGCTATGCTTTCAGGGTGTTTTTGTATAATTTCTGAAAATGCTAATACAGATGATTTTATAGTAAATGGTGTTAATGGTTTGGTATATGATAACACTGATTCAGGGTTAAAAAAATGCATTGAAGAAACTTGTGAACTTTATCCAACAGATGAAGGAAAAAAAATTATTGATAATGGTTATCTTTATGCAAAAGAAAATTTTTCAATTGAAAAAATGATAAATAGCTATGATTTTTTGTACAAAAAAATTTTAAATTAAAAGTTCATGAGAAAAAAAATGAAAAAAATAAGAGTTGCAATGTCACAGCGAATCTGCCCTGAATATAGAATTCCTGTTTTTAAAGAAATTAATAAGTGTAAAGGAATTGATTTTAGGCTGTTTTTTGGCAAAGGTACTAATTCAGGCTCAAATAGAAATGCAAAAAAAATCTCCGGTTTTAAATTTAGTAAAATATTTACAATATCTGCATTATTTAATTACCATGGCGAAAAATACAGAGTTTTTCATCCGACTTTACCTTTTTACATCCTAAAGGGTAAGTATGATGTGTTAATAACAGAACCTGGAACCAATATATTTAACAATCTTTTTCTTTTTCCTGTTTGTAAGCTTACCGGCGTAAAGTTTATTTGGTATACGGCTGGTAATCCGAAAAATACTTCTTGCCTAAAAAAAATAATTTCTCCACTTTTAAATTTTATGATTTTACATTCTGATGCATGTATTACATATAATTCTGTAGCAGATAATGACCTTTTAAATATTGGGGTGGAACCTCAGAAAATTTTTAGGGCCCAAAATACTATTGATGTTTCTTCTGTTAAAAAAGCATGCGAAAAATATAAAACAAAAATAATTGAATTTAAAAAACAATGCAAGTTAGATGGCTATAAAACAGCGTTATATATAGGGGGGGTGGAAGAAAGAAAAAGAATTAAGAATTTAATTGATGCGGCATTATTATTAAATAGAAAAGATATTAAAGTAAAAGTCGTAATTGTGGGAGATGGTCCTTATCTTGAAAAATTAAAAGGTCAATTAACGAATGATGAAAAAACGCACGTCTTTTTTGCTGGTCGTCAAGTAGAGAATGCTCCATTATATATTATGGCATCAGATGTTGTTGTTTTACCTGGAGAGGGTGGATTAGCTATAAATCATGCTTTTGCTTGCGGTAAGGCGTGTATAGCTACAGAAGAAGCTGAAGGGCCTGCAGTACGTGATTATATAGTAGATGGTTATAATGGTTATGTAGCCCAAGAAAATGATGTTAAGTCCTTGAAGTTAAAAATGGAAAAAATATTTTTAAATGATAAATTGCAGCAGGAATTGGAAAAAGGTGCAAAGGAAACAGGCGAAAAATTTACTGTAAAGTCCATGGTAGATTCCATTATTAATGCTGTGAATTTTGTAGCTAAATAAAATTATGAAAAAAATTATTTTTTATCTTCTCTATTTATTATTGAAAAATTTACCAGGTTCTTATTATATAGATCGATTTAGAGGCTATTTATATAGTTACTTTTTTAGGGGGTCGTGTAAAAATTTAAGAGTTGGTAGAGCTGTAAATATTGCAAATCCAAATAATATAGAAATCTATGATGATGTAACAATTAATGCAGAAACATATTTAATTGCAAGCCAAGAAAAAATTATAATTTTAGATAATGTTTTGATTGGGCCAAGATGTTTTATCCAAACTCAAAATCATAATTATAAGTGCAAAGCGAAATTAATAAAGGATCAAGGTTCTATATCTAGATCAATTAAGATAGAAGAGGATTGTTGGATTGCTTATGGGGTTACGATTTTACCTTCTGTTAAAATTGGAAAAGGTTCCATTATTGGTGCATGCTCTGTTGTAACAAAAAATACTTCTGACTATTCCGTGAATGTAGGTATACCCAGCCATAAAATTGGTGAAAGAGTGTAATTAATCAGATTAGGAAATGTCTTGAAAATATTATATGTAAACAAGTTTTTTTATTTAAACGGCGGATCAGAAAAAGTTTTTTTTCAGGAGAGAGATTACTTTTTGGAAAAAGGATATTCCGTAGTAGATTTTTCAATGCAGGACTATAGAAATTTTGGGTCCCCTTTTTCAGATTTTTTTGTAAATAATATCGATTATTCAAATACAAAAGGTATTTTTAACAAGCTTAAAAACGGGTTAAGCTTTATTCATTCTTCAGAAGCTGTAAAAAAGCTTGAAGATTTAATATTAAGAGAAAAACCTGATATAGCTCATCTACATAATATTTATCATCAGCTTACACCCTCAATAATACATCTATTAAAAAAATATGATATAAAAGTTGTTTTAACTCTCCATGATTATAAGCTTGTCTGCCCAACATATTCAATGTTGGATAGCACAAATCAAATATGCGAAAAATGCATAAACGGTAACTTTGGTAATGTTTTCTTTAATAACTGCACCGGTTCAAAGTTCCAGGGCCTTTTAATGGCAGCAGAAGCTTATTGGCACAAATGGAAAAGAAGTTATGAGTTAGTTGATAAGTTTATTGCTCCAAGTGAATTTATGGCTGAAATGGTAGGAAAGCGAATATCGAAAGAAAAGATCAAAGTTATTCCTAATGGAATAGATTCTTCAGAAATTAGTCCTTCAACTGAAGATAATGGATACGTACTTTTTTTCGGGCGACTATCAAAAGAGAAAGGTGTTAAAACACTTTTAAAAGCCCATGAACTAATAAAAGATAAAGTTGACTTAAAGGTTGTAGGAACAGGACCTTTGCTTGAAGAATTAAGCATTAATTATAAAAATGCTGAATTTTTAGGTTATAAAACAGGTTCTGATCTTAATAGTTTAATTGCTGAGTCATCTTTTGTAGTTGTTCCTTCTGAGTGTTATGAAAATTGTTCCATGGCGGTTCTTGAATCTATGGCATTTGGAAAGGCTATTATAGCCTCGAAAACCGGAGGTATCCCTGAACAGGTAGAAGATTCAAAAAATGGTTTCCTTTTTGGAATAGGCAATGTAGAAGAACTTGCTTTTAAAATGGCTCAACTTATATCAGACAAAAAACTAAGAGAAATTTTTGGTGAAAAGTCTAGGGAAAAGCTTGAAAAAGACTATTCATTAACTAGTCATTTTGAAGCTATTTCTTTATTATATAAAGATTTGATTTCTGAAGAAACAGTATAGCTAAAATATAAAGGTAATTATATGGCTGAAAATAATAATATCAGACCTACAGATGCATGCATAATTTTGACCTACCGCTGCCATATGAAATGTAAAATGTGTAATATATGGCAAAATCCAAGCGACAAAGATAAGGAAATAACTCCCAAGGAACTTGAAATTCTTCCTGAAGGATTCGAGTTTATAAATCTTACGGGTGGTGAGCCTTTTTTAAGGAATGATCTTGAAGATATAATCAGGGTGTTGTCTAAAAAAACAAAAAGAATAGTGATTTCAACTTCAGGTTATCATTTTGATAAAATAATCAATTTGGTTCCTAAGTATAAAAATGTTGGCGTAAGAGTCAGCATTGAAGGCCTTTCAATGAAAAATGATGAATTAAGAGGCCGTGAAGGTGGCTTTGATAGAGGTTTGAAAACAATTTTAGGGCTTCAGAGAGCAGGTGTGAAAGATATAGGCTTTGGAATAACTGTTTCAAATCATAATTCTGAAGATATGCTTTGGCTATACGAGCTTGGTAAATCTATGGGTGTTGAATTTGCTACGGCGGCATTTCATAATTCTTATTATTTTCATAAAAACGATAATTTTATTTCTAATATTGATGAAGTGAGTCAAAATTTTGTAAATCTTGCAAACAGGCTTATGAGAGAAAATAATCCTAAATCATGGTTTCGAGCTTTGTTTAACTTAGGCCTTATAAGATACATAAATCAGCAAAAAAGAATGCTTCCTTGTGAGGCAGGTTCTATGAATTTTTTTATCGATCCTTATGGAGAGGTTTTGCCCTGCAACGGGCTTGAAGAAAAATACTGGAAAGAAAGCATGGGGAATATCAGAGATGTATCTGCTTTTGATGAGCTATGGTTCAGCGAACAGGCCGAAAAGGTGAGACAAAAAGTAAAAAAGTGTCCTAAAAATTGCTGGATGGTTGGGACAGCATCTCCGGTTATGCATAAATATGTAAAAAAAATAATTCCATGGATTTTGAAAAATAAATTTAAAAGTCTCTGTGGTTTTGATCTAGATACTAAACTTCCATATTTTGATGTTGGTCAGGATTTAACACAGGGCGATTTAAGAGAAAAGTAGTATTGATTATGAAAATTTTTGTTACAGGAACCAGAGGTCTTCCTGATATTGCAGGAGGAGTGGAAAAGCACTGTCAGGAACTATACCCCAGAATCGCTTTAAAAGGACATGATATTTACGTCTCTACAAGGTCAACATATGTAAAAACAAAAGTTAAAAGTTTTAATGGTGTAAGGCTTTTAAATGTTTACGCCCCTGTAAGAAAGAGTTTTGAAGCGATTATTCATACTTTTTTATCTGTGCTCAAAGCAAAAAGGCTCGAGCCTGATATTATCCATATCCATGCTGTAGGCCCCGGGCTTATTGTTCCTTTGGCAAAACTTTTGGGATTTAAAGTAGTTGTAACAAACCACGGCCCTGATTATGACAGGGGAAAATGGGGCAGATCAGCAAAAGTGATGCTGAAATTTGGTGAATATCTTGGAGGGAAATTTGCTGATCAAGTTATTGTTATTTCAGAAACAATAAGGAACATTATAAAAAACAGGTGTAAAAGAGAATCTTGCTTAATTTACAATGGCGTAAATTTACCCAAAAAGGATTATGGAACAGTATATCTTGAAAAATACGGACTTAATAAAAAAAAATATATTCTTGCAGTAGCAAGACTCGTTCCGGAAAAGGGACTTCATCTTTTAATTCAAGCTTTTCAAAAATTAAGAACTGATGAATATAAGCTTGTAATTGCAGGAGATGCAGATCATGAGTCAGGTTATTCAAGAAAACTTAAGCAAACTATCTCAGATAATGAAAATATAATTGGAACAGGTTATATTACAGGTGATGAACTTAACCAGATATATTCCAATGCAGGATTATTTGTTCTTCCTTCTTTTCACGAAGGTCTTCCAATAGCACTTCTTGAAGCCATGAGCTATGATCTTTCTGTTGTTGTATCAGATATCCCTGCAAACCTTGAAGTAAATCTGGATAAGAACAGATACTTCAAATGTGGCGATGCAGATAATTTAGCTGAAAAAATAGATTATTATCTTCACTATGAAGAGAACATTTCATACAGAAAAATTATTGAAGAAAAGTACAATTGGGATTTAATTGCTGATCAGACTATAGATCTCTATAAATCAGCTCTAAAAAATTAATAAAAAGTAGTATTTTAAACATCAAAATTCCTAAGTAGTTGCTGAACGAAAACGGCCTTTTTTGACCATTCCTGCGTCAGATTCAAAATTTAATCCTCAAAATACTAAATGTATTCCTGCTGTTAAATTTTTCATCTTCCTCGAACTGAACAAAAAATTCTCGTTTTCGGCCAATCACTAAGTATTATTAAATATGTATTAAACAGGAAATAAGAATGAAAAAAACAGCATTAATATCAGGAATAACAGGCCAGGACGGAGCCTATCTTGCGGAATTTCTGCTTGAAAAAGGCTATATTGTTCACGGAATAAAAAGAAGATCATCCCTTTTTAATACTGGAAGGATAGATCATCTTTACCAAGACCCTCACACAGACAACAGGAATTTTATTCTTCACTACGGCGATTTAACAGATTCTACAAATCTTATAAGAATAATTCAGGAAGTTCAGCCTGATGAAATATATAACCTTGCTGCTCAAAGTCATGTTCAGGTTTCCTTTGACAGTCCTGAATATACTGCCAATACAGATGCTCTTGGTACTTTGCGTCTGCTTGAGGCAATCAGGATTCTTGGGTTAGAAAAAAAGACAAAATTTTATCAGGCTTCAACATCAGAGCTTTACGGCAAAGTTCAAGAAATTCCTCAAACTGAAAAAACTCCATTTTACCCAAGATCCCCATACGCTGTTGCAAAACTTTATGCTTACTGGATTTGCGTTAACTATAGGGAAGCATATGGAATTTATGCTTGTAACGGCATTCTTTTTAACCATGAATCTCCCCTCAGGGGTGAAACTTTTGTGACAAGAAAAATTACAAGGGCTATGGCAAGGATAAAGCTTGGTCTTCAGGAAAAGCTTTATCTTGGTAATCTTGATGCTAAAAGAGACTGGGGCCATGCAAAAGATTATATACGCATGCAGTGGCTTATGCTTCAGCAGGATGAACCGGATGATTATGTTATTGCAACAGGATGTCAGTATTCTGTAAGGGAATTTGTAGCTTCAGCTGCATCTGAGCTTGGAATAAGCATAGAATGGCAGGGGAACGGAATTGATGAAAAAGGGGTAGATAAGAAAACAGGTAAAGTTATCGTGGCAGTTGATCCAAGATATTTCAGGCCAACTGAAGTTGAAACACTCCTGGGCGATCCTTCAAAAGCAAAAGAAAAACTTGGGTGGGAGCCGGAAATTACTTTTGATGAGCTTGTTGCAGAAATGGTTAGAAATGATTTAAAAGAAGCTGAAAAGGACGATCTTTGCAAAAGAGAAGGTTATCAGGTTTACGATTTTCATGAATAGTTATGATTATTAAAAATCAGGAGAAGGTATGGAACTGAATTCAAAGATTTTTGTTGCCGGTCACAGAGGGCTTGTTGGCTCGGCTATTGTTAGAAAGCTTAAAAAGACAGGTTTTAATAATCTTATTTTCAAAACAAGTTCTGAGGCTGACCTAAGAAATCCTGGAAAAGTAAAAAAACTATTTGAAGAAGAAAAGCCTGAATATGTTTTTCTTGCTGCTGCAAAGGTTGGGGGTATTTTGGCCAATAATACTTATCCTGCCGAGTTTATATATGATAATCTCATGATTCAAAATAATGTTATTCATTCTTCTTATTTAAATAATGTAAAAAAATTAGTATTTTTAGGATCTTCGTGTATTTATCCAAAGCTTGCTCCCCAGCCGATGAAAGAAGAATATCTCATGACAGGAGAGCTTGAACCTACAAATTCACCTTATGCTGTAGCAAAAATTGCTGGTATAGAAATGTGCTGGTCATACAACAGGCAGTACAGAACAAAATTTATACCGATTATGCCTACAAATCTTTACGGTCCGAATGATAATTTTAACCTTGAAACATCGCATGTAATGCCGGCTCTTATCAGAAAATTCCATGAAGCAAAAACAAATAAAGATAAAAAAGTCATAATGTGGGGTACTGGAAGTCCAAAAAGAGAGTTCCTTCATGTAGATGATCTTGCAGATGCAAGTATTTTTATAATGAATAAAGACTTTTATGATACAGTTTCTGTTCTTCCAGACACTCAAAAGCCTCTTTTCAATATAGGAACAGGAAAAGAGATAACAATAAGAGAACTTGCAGAGATGATAAAAGATATAACAGGTTTTAAGGGAGAAATTGTAAATGATGAAACAAAACCTGATGGGACTCCCAGAAAACTACTTGATGTTTCACGCATGGAAACACTTGGATGGAAGGCTTCTGTTTCATTAAGAGAGGGTATTGAGTCTTCATATAAGTGGTTTCTTGAGAAGTATTAAAAAAATAATTGGCCGCGAATGACATTAATGGGCTTTTGCCAAAAGTCTATTTTAAAACGATGCCTGAATGGATCGAAACCTTAAATTTTAGAAAATTTGGTTTGAAGCATTGCCTAATCTTGTAAATCAGGTATAAAAATTTTATTTATAATTTAACTGAGCTTTTCATATTTTTGCCTGAATTGAGAAGAAAAGAGTATAAGTTCCAATGAATTTTTCCTCAGAAGAAATATCTTTTTTATCTGGTTTTTTATCATCAAAGGTTAATGGTTTTGAATTTGATGCAAATAAATTTAATTTGCAAAATGCTGAAAAAATACTTGAAACTGCCGAAGAGCAAAAAATTTTTCCAATTTATGGAAATGAGCTTTTAAGCATTTTTGAAAAAAACAGTAATGGATTTGATAAAAATTACTGGCTTGAGAGGCTTAGCAAACATGAAAAAAGAGCTTTTAATCTTACAATAAGACTTCTTAAAATTTTAAATTTTTTAAAAGAAGAGCAGATTTTTGGCATTCCTGTAAAAGGACCTTTGCTTGCAGAGTTTTTGTATAATGATATTTCATCAAGAGCTTTTGCAGATTTAGATATTTTTATTTTTCAAAAAGATCTTTATAAAGCAGTAAAAATTCTTGAAAAACAAGGCTATAAACCAGAGCTTGATCTTGATGAAAAAAAAACAATGATATTTTCCCGCCATGAATATGATTTCAAGCTCTATGATAAATCTAGCCATACTATTGTAGAACTTCACTGGGAACTTTCAGGAAGATATACAAAATCCCCCATTACACTTGATAATTATTTTAGAACCTTATGCGATTTTAATATTTTAAATAAAAAAGTTCAGAAATTAAGTAATGAAACAGAATTTATTTATCTTTGCATTCATTCTGGGAAACATTGCTATGAAAAACTTGAAATGCTTTATTCCATTGCTGTTTATTTCAATAAAATCAAAGATTCTTTTGATTTGATTATAAATATGGCAGATGAAATGAAATGCAGAAAAATTGTTCTTTTTTCTGTTTATCTTTGCATTGATTTTTTTAATTTAAAAGTTGATGAAAATGTTTTAAATCAAATAAAGGCTTATAAAGATTTTGGAAAAATTAAAAATCAGGTTGCAAATTTTATTGAAAATAACGCAAATTTTTCCAAAACAAGATTTTCAAATCTTCATATAAAACTTCAGGAAAATATTTATTTAAAAATAATTTTAAGATTAAGACTGATCTTTACCCCTACATGCAGTGAGTGGGCAGTAGTAAAACTTCCTGCTAAATTAAGTTTTTTATATTATTTTATACGGCCTTTCAGGCTTGTATTTTTGTTTTTTAAGTAAAAAGGTTTAAAAAATGACTTTTACAAAATTTTTTGAAGTTTCAGGTATTACAATTCAGCTTAACAGTGAGCTTGAGATTAAAGAAAAAACTTTTGCAGATAAATTTAATCTCTTTCTTTCAGCAGATCAAAAACCAGGGAAAGACAATGTAGAATTAAATCATTATTTTAAAATTCCAGATTTTGATGTTAAAAATTTTGAAAAGGAAGTTTACAAAAAATCTCCCTGGGTAATTTATAAAAATTATGATCAGTGGGTTTATATTTTAGAAACTTCGCCTGATCCCAAAGAAAAAAAAATAAGGCAGATTATTTTTTTTAATCATGATCATACAAAGGCAGATATATTTAATGGCGATCTTGTAAAAAATGCATTTTTAAAAGGTGGAGCAGGAGCTCTTACTTTGTCCCCTACAGATCAGATTCTTCTTTCAAGGCTTCTTGCTGACAGAAACGGATGTTTTCTTCATTCAGACGGAATAAAAATAAATGGTCATGGATATCTTTTTGTCGGACATTCAGGTGCCGGGAAGTCCACAATTGCAACCCTTTTAAAGGATAAAGGCGAAATTTTGTGCGATGACAGAATGATTTTAAGAAAATGGGACACAGGATATAAAATACACGGAAACTGGAGCCATGGCACTCTGCCAATTGTGTCACCTTCATCAGCACCGGTTAAAGGCATATTTTTTCTTGAGCAGTCAAATGATAATAAAATTATTCCTTCACAATCTTCAATGGAAAACATAAAAAAAATTCTTGGATGTCTTATAAAACCTCTTGAATCAAAAGACTGGTGGAATAAAATATTTGATTTAACGGAAGATATTGTCCAAAATATTCCCTGCTACAGATTGCAGTTTGATAAAAGCGGTAAAATTTATAATGAATTAATGAAGATTTAATAAGGCTTTATATGTCTTACAATAAACAATATATTAACAGAATTTTATTCAATAATTCTAATTTCTTGAATAAAAAATCATCCATTCCACAAAAAATTGATATTGAGCTTACAGAACGGTGCAATAATAATTGTATTCACTGCTATATAAACCAGCCTGAAAATGATGAAGAGCTTAAAAAAAAAGAACTTTCAACCCAAAGACTTAAAGAAATAATAAAAGAAATTGCTGATCTTGGATGTCTTTCAATCAGGTTTACAGGCGGTGAACCTCTTTTAAGAAAAGATTTTAAGGAACTTTACCTTTTTACAAGAAGACAAGGCCTTAAAGTTGTTTTGTTTACAAATGCAACCCTTATAGATGAAGAACTTGTAAGCCTTTTTGTAAAATACCCTCCAGGAGATAAAATTGAAATAACCCTTTATGGAACAGATGAAAAGTCCTATCAAAAAGCCGCCGGTGTAAAAGGAAATTTTAAAAAAGCAATAAATGGAATAAATCTTTTAGAAAAAAACAATATTTCTTTTATTGTAAAAGGTATTTATTTTTCAGGAAGAGAAAAGCAGGCACAGTCATTGATTAACTATTCCAGGCATATTCCTTATATGGATGATATGCCTTCTTTTTCCATGAATTTTGATTTAAGAGCCAGAAGAGATTCTAAAGAAAAAAATGAAATAATAAAATCACTTAGGGTTTCCCCAGAAGAAACAATAAAATTTATTTCCATGGGAAAAGAAGAATATATTAAAGGCACTAAAGAATTTGCAAAGAAATTTATGAGGCCTGCCGGAGACAGTATTTTTAACTGTGGCTGCGGAAAAGGCGGTGCTGTTGATGCATACGGCAAATTTCAGCCCTGTCTTCTGCTTCGTCATCCGGATGCTTTATATGACCTGGAAAATGGAAGCATAAAAGATGCTTTAAATGTTTTTTTTGTTGAACTTAGAAAACAAAAATCAAAAAATTTGGATTATTTGAATAAATGTGCCAAATGTTTTTTAAGTGGTTTTTGTGAAAATTGTCCGGCCAAGTCATGGATGGAACATGGAGTTCTTGATTCTCCGGTTGATTATTATTGTGAAATTGCCCATGCAAAGGCACGTTTTTTGGGTCTTTTAAATGAAAATGAATTTGGCTGGGAAGTAAAGGACTTTGAAAAGCGAATTGCAAAATTTTGTGAATAAACTGCATCAAGCTTAGCTGATAGATTTTTTTGTATATTCAGCAAATTTTAAAACCCCACAATTCGGATTTTAGTAAATGGAAGGTAAAAAATGGAAAACAAAATAAATGCTCAATCTGTATATCTTCCTTCAGAAGATGTTGTTTCAAGGCAGATTGAAGATGAGTTTCTTCTTGTGCCAATTGCCTCTGGAATTGGAAGTATGGAAGATGAGCTTTATACTCTTAATGAAACAGGAAGAATAATCTGGGAAAGAATGAGGCCTGGTTTAAGCGTTGAAAATCTGGCAGATGAACTTTCAAGGGAATATGATGCTTCAAGGGAAGTAATTTTTGAAGATATCTGCGGAATTTTAAATGAGCTTTTAAAACTTAAAATGGTTGAAAAGGTTGAATAGAAATAAAAGCTCTGTTTTATTGTCAGGGGAAAATTTTGCAGAAATAATGGAGTCTGTTTTAAAAAAAAATGCAGATTTTAAATTTACTGCAAAAGGATACAGCATGTCCCCTTTTATAAAAGATCTGGATATTTTGATTATATCTCCCTTAAAAAAAAATCCTGGTTTTGGTGATGTTGCAGCTGTAAAAAATAAAGTAAATGGATTTATTATTGTTCATAGAATTATTTTTAAATATAAAAACAAGTTTTTGCTAAAAGGTGATAACTTGAAAAGCTGCGACGGATTTTATTATAGAGAAGAGATTTTGGGGATTGTTTCAAGTGTTTTTAGAAATAATAAAAAAATATGGTTTGGTAAAAAAATTATTGGCTTTCTTTCTCTGGTTAAAATTTTAAATTTTGTAATTTTGCCTTGTTTGAGATTTGTTAAGCAAAATTTTTTGTATTTAAAAAAAGTTTTAAAAAAGTAATTAATATGTCTGAATATATAAAAAAAAATTTAAGGCTTCCTGAATTTGATTTATGGGAGAAAAAAAAGAGCAATAATTCACTTTTTTCATTTACTCTTGAGCTTACTGCCAGATGCAATAATAATTGCAGACATTGTTATATAAATTTACCTTCCAATGACAAAGATGCAATGCAAAAAGAGCTTGGTTTTGATGAAATTAAAAAAATTGCTGATGAAGCTGTTGAACTTGGAGCCCTATGGTGTCTTATAACCGGCGGAGAGCCTCTTTTGCGTGAAGATTTTGAAGAAATTTATATTTATCTCAAAAGAAAAGGCCTTTTTGTAAGCGTTTTTACAAACGGAGTTTTAATAAATGAAAACCATATAAAATTGTTTAAAAAATATCCGCCCAGAGATTTGGAAATTACTGTTTATGGTATAACTAAAAATATTTATGGAAAAGTTACACAAAAGCCTCAAAATTTTGAGCCTTTTATGGAAAATATAAAACTTTTAATTGAAAATAATATTAAGGTAAGTTTAAAAAATGTTGTAATAAAATCCAATCTGAGTGAATTTGATGAAATTTCAAAATTTTGCAGGAAATATTCTGTTTCTCCCTACAGGTTTGATCCTCTTATTCATCTCCGACTTGATCGCAGCGAAAAAAGAAATGATGAGATAAAAAAAGAAAGGCTTTTGCCTGAAGAAATTGCAGAATTAGAAAAATCTGATTATAAAAGATTTTCTTCAATGCAAAGAAATTGCGAAATTCTTATCCTAAATAAGGAACTTAAAGAAAATAACTATCTTTTTTCATGTGGTGCCGGCCTTTCAGAATTTGTTGTCAGTTATAACGGATATTTTAGATTGTGTTCATCCCTTTGCCATCCAGATTGTATTTATGATTTGAAAAAAGGCTCAATCAAAGACGCAAGACAAAATTTTGTGCCTAAAATAAGAGCCATAAAGAGTTTTAATAAAGAATTTTTAAGTAATTGTTCAAAATGTAAAATAATAAATCTCTGTCTTTGGTGTCCTGCCCATGCATATTTGGAAACAGGACATCTTGATTCATATGTTGAATATTTTTGTGAAGTTGCAAAGGCCAGGGAAAATATAATAAAATGTTGACATTTCGTGAAGCTTTGATTTATATATTTATCTTATAATTTTACAAGAATTTTTTTGGAGGATGTATGAAAAAGGAATGGAAAAAACCTGAGTTGAAAATTTTTGTGCGAGGTACTTCAGAAGAAACAGTTTTATGGGCCTGCAAAACACCTTCTTATCTTGGAACAGAATATGGTCCGGGAACAACAGATTGCACTGTATTTGAACAAGGTTATGCATGCAGCGGTAACCAGCAAAGTTAATAAAAAAGAATTAATCTTGATTAATTTATAAAATCTCTTATATATTCTCATATACATTTAAGTATGGAGTGTATTTAGAGATGGGAAAAAAATATAAGGTTTGGAAAAAGCCAGAGTTAAAAGTTTTTACAAAAGGTAAAGCAGAAGAACAGGTACTTGGAGTATGTAAACAGCATGGTTCATGGTTTAACGGAGGCCCTGTTTCTCTTGTGGGTTGTGGAAGTCATACCGGCTATTTTTGCCAATACAACAATGTTTCATAATTTTATTTTTTAAAATTTAAGTTTTTTTATGGGTTATCTGGAAATAAGTCTTGCCTTCCTTTACAAAAACATCTGAAAAATTAAAATATGCATTAAAAATAGATAAAGCTGTTTTATTTGTCTTAAAGGCATCTCCAAAGACAGCTTTTTTTTCTTTTTTTATTGTAATTGTTCAGGGACTTCTTCCGGTTGCAGGTCTTTATCTTATAAAATTGATTATTGACTGTGTATCAGATGGTGTTTCCAAAGGAAATTTTGCTGATTTTAAACAAATTTTAATTTTAATTTCACTTGCAGCACTTGTTGAGCTTTTATCAGTGCTTTGTCAGCAGCTTTCTTCAATAACACTAAATTATCTGTCAATTTCTGTTTCAGATTATGTATACAAAGTTTTACATGAAAAATCAGTTTCTGCAGATCTTGAGTATTATGAAAATTCTAAATATTTTGATACCCTTCACAGGGCTCAGCAGGAAGGTCCTTACAGGCCCGTAAAAATAGTAAACGGACTTAGCCGGCTTTTTCAAAGTACAATTTCTCTTGCAGGTATTACAGTTCTGCTTTTTTCATTTCACTGGTCTGCGTCTTTTATACTCATGGCTGCTGTAATTCCTGGAATTATTGTCAAAATAAAATTTGCAGGAATTAAATTCAATTGGGCAAGAAGCAGAACACAAAATGAAAGAGAAGCATCCTATTTAAACTGGCTTATAACAGGTTATTATTCAGTAAAAGAAATCAGGCTTTTTAATACAGGTAAATTTTTTATTGATAAATTTGCAGGGATCAGAAAAAAATTAAAACTTGAAGAAATAAATATTTCAAAAAAAAGAGCTTTTTTTGAGTTTATATCCCAGTTTTTTTCAGTAGCAGCTGTTTTTGGAGCACTTTTTTTTATTGCTTGCAATGCTTTGAAAGGACTTATTTCTGTTGGTTCTATGGTTATGTATTATCAGGGTTTTCAAAAAGGGCTTGTTTTTTTCAAAAATTTTCTTGGTTCCCTTGCAGAGCTTTATGAAGATAACCTGTTTATAGCAAATTTTTATGAGTTCCTTGATGTAAAAAATAAAATAAAAAACCCTGAAAATCCAATCCCATTTCCAAAAAAAATTATATCAGGCATAGAGTTTAAAAATGTAAGCTTTAAATATCCTGGAACAAAAAAATATGTATTAAAAAATCTTTCCTTTAAAATCAAGCCTGGTCAGACTGCTGCAATTGCCGGAGAAAACGGTGCAGGAAAATCAACTCTTGTAAAACTTTTATGCCGTTTTTACGACCCTGATGAAGGCAGGATTTTAATTGATGGGAAATCTTTGACTGAATTTGATATTGAGGACTTGAGAAAAAATACAAGCGTTCTTTTTCAGGATTTTGTTCAATATCATTTTGATGTTAAAACAAATATCTGGATGGGCGATACAAGTTTATCAATAAATTCATACAAAATAAGGTCAGCTGCAAAAAAGGCAGGCATAGACTCAGTTATAGAAGAGTTCCCTGATGGTTATGAAACAATTTTAGGCAAGCTTTTTAAAAACGGTGAGGAATTAAGCAAAGGTCAATGGCAGAAAATAGCACTTGCCAGGGCATTTTTAAAACAAAGTTCAATTGTCATTCTTGATGAACCATCAAGTTCCCTTGATCCAGAAAGTGAATTTGAAATTTTTACAGGAATAAAAGAACTTCTCAAAGAGCGAATTTCACTAATAATAAGCCATAGATTTTCAACTATCAAATCATCAGATACTGTTATTGTTTTAAGCAAAGGTCAATTAAAAGGGCAGGGCAATCATTTTGAACTTATTGAAAATAATTTTCTTTATAAGTCATGGTATGAAAAGCAGTCTTTTGTTGAAAAAAAACATTGATTTTATAATTAATGAATTATAAAAGTACGCTATATAAAATATAAAAATATTGTTTAGGATAATTTATATTAAGCTTAAAAGGTTTGGAGTTAATTTTTTTTAAGGGTTTTTTATGCTTCGTGAAAAAGCTTTGATTATTAACAGGCTTCATAAGATATTGGATGCTTTTTTGACAATTACTGCTTTTATAATTGCTTATACAAGCAAAAAAGGACTTACATCTGTCTTTGGAGGATTGTCAGATGGAGAAAATTACAGCCTTGTACTTTTTATAATTTTGGTTGTATGGTATTTTGTTTTTGAGTTTTACGATAATTATTCTTCATTCAGGCAAAAAAGCCTTATTAAAATATTCTTTGATTTGTACAAATCAATTATTTGTTCTCTCATGATTCTTACTGTTATTTTATATTTTTTTAAGCTCACACATATAAGCAGGGGGCTGATTTTATTATTTGTTTTTGCAGATATTGTTATTTTGTCTTTGTCCAAATTTTTTATTTATAAAATTTTGGGAAGAATAAGAAAAAAAGGATTTAATTTTAGAAATATTCTTGTTGTCGGAAGCAGGACAAGAGCTAGAAATTTTATTGAATCTGTTATAAAAAATAAAAATTCAGGATACAAAATTGTCGGGTGTCTTGAAACAGAATCCGGCCTGAATGGCCAGTCTGTTTACGCTGATATAAAGATAACAGGCATTATAAGTGATTTAAGAACAATTCTTGAAGAACAAATAATAGATGAGCTTGTTTTTGCAATGCCCCTAAAGAAAATTGAAAATGCAGATAAATATTTAGCCATAGCAGAAGATATGGGAGTTAAATGCCGGATTATTCCGGATTGGCAGCTTCATTACCTTATGTTTAAGCCTGATGTTGCTACAATAAGATTTGAGTCTTTTTTGGGGACTCCGACAATGGCACTTCATATGATAACAAATAATGACAGGCTTCTTATTTATAAGACAATAGGTGATTATTTGTTTTGTTTTTTTGCATTTGTTGTGTTTTTTCCATTGATTTTAATTATAGCTTTTCTAATTAAGATTAGCTCAAAGGGTCCTGTCTTTTATAAGCAAAAAAGACTTGGACTGAATGGACGAATTTTTGATGTTTACAAATTCAGGACAATGGTAAACGATGCTGATAAACATATAGAAGAATTAAAAATTTTAAATGAAGCTGATGGGCCGGCATTTAAAATAAAAAAAGATCCAAGAGTTATTCCCTGGATCGGGACTTTTTTAAGAAAAACAAGTCTTGATGAGCTTCCCCAGATTATTAATGTTTTAAAGGGTGAAATGAGTCTTGTAGGGCCAAGGCCGCCTCTTCCTTCAGAGGTAAAAGAATATGAAATCTGGCAGAGAAGAAGACTTTCAATGAAACCTGGCCTTACCTGTATATGGCAGATTTCTCCAGGGAGAAATGATATAAGATTTGAAGAATGGATGAAAATGGACCTTTATTATATTGATAACTGGTCTTTATGGCTTGATGTTAAGCTGATAGTAAGTACTGTGAGATCAGTTCTTACAGGAGCAGGAAGATAAAAAGGAGGAAATATGAAAAAAATTACTTTTACGATTTTATTTTTGGCTTGTTTTTTATGGCTTGGGAATGCTTTTGGAAATGAGTGGAAGCAAAATTTTTTCAATACAGCATTAAGTTTTAATTATGACATGGCAGTTGAGAATGCAATTGAGTCTGGTATTTCAATTGAGGAAATTGTGGTTTTGTCTTCAGAGCTTGGATATGACAATCTTTATGCGGCAGGTAAAATTTGTGTTTTGTCTGATGAAATGGCAAAGAATGGCAAATTCGGGCAGAATTTAAATGATGTTGAAGACCAGATCATCAGAGGAGGAATTGATCCTGCAACTGCTGCAAAGGCAAAAACTATGACAAGTTCTGATTTAAATTCTCTTGTTAATTCAGGAAGTATTAGTATCCCTGGAAATGTAGAACTTACAATGAATTATGAACGCTATTACGGAGCACCTGAGGAAGAAATCAACGACGGCCGTGAAAGGGTTTTTAAAGATAATCAGGAAGATCAGGGTCTTGGGTTTGGAGATGATCCGGGATTAGGTGGCGGACGTCTTGTAATGAATCAGTTTAATTTTAGTTTTGGCGACAATATTACCCAGTTTATTTCACCTTCAGCACCATAAGGTTGTTATTATGTTATTTAAAAAAAGTTTATTTTTTTTAATTGTTTTTTTTGCAGCTTGGTCAATATCAGCAGCACAGGAAATATCAGGGGATGTGTTTGGGAAGCAGAAGCGTCATTATCATCCCGGAGCAGCTCTTGGGTTTGAGTATACTGATAACCTTTATAATACCAAGTCAGATAAAGAATCAGATTTTACAACAGTTTTTTCTCCTTCAATTGCTTTTTCAGCTCCAGGAAGCAGGGATGTTGAGCTTATTTTAAATTCTGAAACCGGAGCTCCAGGAGGCCTTGCTCTTTCAAGGGATACTCTTGAATCAACTGACAAGTATCTTGCCTATCTTATCTATAATCCAAAGGCTGAATGGTATGCTGAAAACAGCAGAGAAAATATGGTTTCCCATAATGCAAAAGCAGCGGGACAATTAAATTTTTCAGGTGGGCTTCTTATAGATATGGCAGTAAAATATGCTACTGCAAGTGAAAAAAGAGGTGAAGTCGGAAAAAGAGAAACTGATGAGTATGAAGATATCTTATACAATCTTATTATCAGATATGATGTTTCTCCAAAATTATTTTTTGAAGGAAGTTTTTCAGGATATAAAATTGACTATGATCTTTCAGAATCACAGTTTAGAAACAGGGATGACCTTTCCTGGTCTTTGTCTGCTGGATACAGAATAAGTCCTAAAACTTCATTTTCCCTCGAATATCAAAGGGCAGATGTAGATTATGACAAACCTTATTCTCCAACAAGCACGGCAAATTACTACCATGACAACACTGAAGAAATTTATTCTGCAAATGTTTCATGGGACATAACTGCCAAATCAAAGGGTAAATTTAAAATAGGCAGTTCTGAAAAGGAGCTTGATTCAGGTGAAAGCTCAGATGATTTATTTATGGAATTAAATTTAAATCATAGCTTTACAACAAGAACAAGTGTCCAGTTTGCTGCTGCAAGAAGATTTTATGAAACAAATTTTGGATATGCTGATTTTTATGTTTCTGATAGAATAAGTATATTTTATAACCAGGAGCTAAGTTCTAGAATAAATGGTAAAATTAATTTTTATTTTACTAAAGATGATTATTCAGGGGTTGATTTGAAAAATAAAATTTACGAGATAGGGCCTTCTTTAGAATATAACTTAAATGATTGGTTTTCTGCTGAAACAGGCTATCTGTTTGAAACAAGAGACTCTAATTATAGTGTGCTCGAATATGACACCAACAGGTTTTACCTAAGTTTTAATGCTGAATTTTAGAAGTTCAGGCCTGGATTTTAATTAATACTTGCTTGCCAATACTTAAAAAATGTTTTGGCAGGCTTTTGTTTTTTGAGGAATTCAATGAATTTAAAGTTTTGTTTTTTTAAAGTTTTATTTCTTTTTTTTATATTGTTTTCAAATCTTTATGCTGAAGAAGGAAATAATTATATTGTAGGCCCTGGAGACACCTTAGATATAAAAGTTTATGATCATCCAGACCTTTCTCTTAAGATAAGCGTTTCAGGAAACGGTTATCTTCGTTTCCCTCTTATAGGCGAGTTTCTTGTTGCCGGAAAGACGCCTTCACAGATATCAGATGAAATTGAAATTAAATTATCTGATGGATATCTAGTAAATCCTCAGGTTTCAGTTTTTATATCTGAAAACAGAAGCCAGAAGGCAACAATACTTGGAGAGGTTGAAAAGCCAGGCCTTTATGAATTAACAGGAAAAACTACTTTGCTTGAGTTTATTTCAACGGCAGAAGGACTTACTCCTGAGGCAGGAAGATTCATATATATTACAAGAACATTTGAAGGAGAAGGTTTAGAAGGCCAAAGAGATGTTATAAAAATAGACCTTAAAGCACTTGTTGAAGACGGTGATACTTCCCAGAATATTTTTCTAAGCAATGGAGACAGTATTTTTGTCCCTGAAATGAAAAAAATTTATGTGACCGGAGAAATAAAAAAGCCAGCCGCATACAGGTTTGAAGAAAACCTTTCCGTTATTAAAGCCATTACAAATGCAGGTGGTCTTACAGATAAGGCTGCACCTAAAAATGTGAGAATTATAAGAACTGTAAATGGTGAGAAAAAGATTGTCGAAAAAGTCTCAATGGACGAAAAAGTTCTTCCAGATGATGTTATAGTTGTCCCTGAGAGTTTTTTTTAGCCTTAAATTTCAAATGTGTCAGAGAAGAAAGTTTTAAATATGGAAGTAAAAGAAAAAGAAATTCATCTTAAAGATTATTTTCATGTAATAAAAAAAAGGAAAAAAATAGCTGCTGTTTTTTTCTTTATTACTTTTATAACTGTTATTATGGGAACAATCAGTTCAAAGCCTTTATACAACTCTTTTGTAAAGCTTAAGGTTGAAAAAAACAGTGCAAATCCCCTTAGGGGAGATTTCGGATATATGGGGTATGATCCTGAATTTTTGCAGACACAGACTGAAATTATAAACTCTAAATCAGTAGCTGAAAAAGTTGTTAAATCCCTTGATCTGGTAAATAAATATCCGGTTTTTTTCCCTGAAAAAAAAGATAATTCTTCCCTTACAAAATATATAAAAGATTATATAAAATCTCTTATTAAATCTATTGTTAAAAAAAATGATAAGCCAGAAAAAGAAGAAATAAAAGTTAACAACCTTGAGGAAGTTTACTTTGCTGATGATAATTCACCTGAAGCTCAAATGGCAGATATTGTAAGAGCTGGAATCAAGGTTAGTCCCATGCAGCAGAGTAAGATAATAAATGTTTCCTATACTTCAGGAAATCCTGTGTTTTCTGCTTTAGTTGTAAATTCAATAGCAAAAGCCTATATTGAGAGAATTCTTGAAATGAGAATGGAAAATATTGGTTATACTCTTGAATGGATGAAAAAAAAAGCTTCAGAGGAAAGGGTAAAGCTTGAATCTTCTGAAATAAAACTTCAGCAATATCTAAACAAGAAGGACATTGTTACAATTGAAGACAGAATTGCTATTATCCCTCAAAAACTTGCACAGATAAGCACTGAACTTACCAAAGCAGAATATGAAAGACAAAGGCTTGAAGAAATAATCAGGATGATTGAAAAAACAAGGACGGGCAATCTTGGTTCTGTCCCTGTAATTGCAACAAACAATAATTTTCAGGAAATAAGGAAAAAAATTTTTTACAAGGAGCAGGAACTTTTAGAGCTTGGTCAAAAATATGGAGAAAAGCATCCTGTAATAATAAGGCTTAAAAAAGAAATTGAATCACTTGAGCAAAATAAAAAAAACGAAATGGATAGTATTATCCAGGAAGCAAAAAATGACTATTCACTGGCACTTTCAAATGAGCTGAATTTAAATGAGCAGCTTAAAACAACAAAAAATGAGGCTGCAAGGCTTAATGAAGAATTTGTTCAGTATAAAATTCTTCAAAGGGAAGTTGAAACAAATAAGCAGCTTTATCAGGCATTGGTCACAAGAATAAAGGAACAAACTATAACTAAACAAACAAGAAATGTTGATGTATGGGTTATAGAAAAAGGAAAGGTTTCTTCTTTTCCATTTAACCAGAATATGAAACGCAATATTTTGCTTGGATTGGTACTTGGATTGTTTGGTGGTATAGGTCTTGCTTTTTTTCTTGAATACTTGGACAACAGGATTTCTACTGCTGAAGATGCTGAAGAAAAAACAGGACTTCCTGTTCTTGGAAGTATTGGTCTTATTCCAGGAGATGAATCAGAAAGACAAAATATAATTGTAACTCATCCAAGGTCTGCACATTCTGAAGCCTACAAAAGCATAAGGGCATCTCTTTTTCTTGCAACGTCATCAGGGCTTCCTTTTTCTCTTGTCATAACAAGTAACTTGCCTGGAGAAGGCAAAACACTTACAAGTGTTAATATTGCAATTTCAATGGCTATTGCAGGGAAAAAGGTTCTTCTTGTTGATGCAGACATGAGAAAACCAAAAATTCATAGTATTTTTAATCTTGAAAATGAAAAAGGTTTTTCCGGTATTTTATCTGGCGAGGATTTTAAAAAAGGATTTGTTTTAAAATCTGAAATTAATAATCTTTTTATTCTTTGTTCAGGGAAAAAACCTGTCAATCCTTCTGAACTTTTATCTTCAGATATTATGGAAAAAATTTTGAATGCTTTTGCTAAAAATTTTGACATGGTTATTTTTGATACTCCGCCTGCAGGAATCGTTTCAGATGCTGTTGTTCTTGGTCATTGGGCTGAAAAAATAATATTGGTCACAAAGTCCGGTCAAACAAAATATGAAGATGTTCATTCATGCCTGAAAAAATTATCAGGGATTGAAAATAAAGTAATTGGACAGATAGTCAATGCAGTTGATATGAAAAAGCAGGGATATCACGAAAATTATTATTATTCAGAATATTATCAATGATAGATATACATTCTCATATACTTTATTCAATTGACGATGGAGCTTCAAACGAAGAAGTCTCACTTAAAATGGCAAAAATTGCAGTAGAAGACGGGATAACTGAGATTATTGCCACTCCTCATATAACTGAATTTTCAGACTGGAATAAAATTTTTTTAACACGAAATATTCTTCAGGATAAAATTTATAAAACTGGATTAAATCTTAGACTTTATCTGGGCGGAGAAGTTCCATTTGGTATGCTTTCTGAAGGATATCAGCCTGTAACGCTTGCAAATTCTGAATTTATTCTTGTTGAATTTATGCATGGTGGAATTAAAGTTCCAGACAATGCACAAGATATTTTCAGGCGGTTTTTGAAAAAAGGTTATAAAATTATAATAGCTCATCCTGAAAGAAATTTCTTTTTTTTAAAAAATAAAGAACGGCTTAAAGATTTGATTTTGCCAGGAGTTTTTCTTCAGGCAACAGCTATGAGTTTTAAAGGAAGTTTTGGAAAAAGTATTCAGCTTTTTAGTGCTGATCTTTTAAAAAATGAAATGATAGATTTTATTGCAACAGATGCCCACGATAATGTTTATAGAATTCCTCAAATGAGTTTTCTTTTAAAATCCGGCAAAAATAAAAAATATTATAAGTTGCTGGATAAAATACTAAATGAAAATCCGGAGATAATATTTTCAAATGGAAAATAAATTAAACTTAGCCTGGTTTTTTTATCTTGTTTCAATTTTTTTTGCACCCTTGGCCTTTGGAGCAACAGAAGAATGGTCTTTGTTTACAGTACTTGTTTTGATTTCAATATCATTTTTGTTTTTTCAGTTTTATGCTCTTAAAAATAAAGACAGAATCTATAAGGTCCCTGGTACAATTTTTTTTGCAGCAGGCTTTTTTTATATAATTTTGCAGATAATTCCTCTTCCTTTTTTTGCTGTTGAAATTTTGTCTCCCAAAGCCTTTGAAATCAGGAACAATATTTATGATTCTGCTTTTAATGGCTTTTATTCAATTTCACTAAACATTAACGGAGGCCTTAAAACATTAACTCTTATAGTTTTGTTTTATCTTGTATATTACATGACAATTCAGCTTATGGCTGATTATAAAATACTTAAAAAAACTCTTTTTTATCTTGCCTTTTTTGCAGGAATTCTTGCTGTGTCGACAATTTTGCAGTCAATTTTAACAAACGACATGGCATTATGGATTAGGTACGTTCCTTTGAATTCAATGGTTTTTGGCCCATACGTAAATCATAATCATTATGCGGGCCTTATGGAAATGCTTTTGCCTCTTGTTTTTGTTCTTTATCTTGTTTACAGGCCGTCTTTTATAGATAAATCATTAAGAGAAAAAATTCTTGGTTTTTTTCAAAGAGAATCAGCATACATTTATATTGTTTTTGGTTTTTTTGCTGTTGTTGTAATTTTGTCAGTATTTATGAGTCTTTCAAGGTCTGGTATTTTTTCAATGTGTGTTTCACTTGCTGTTTTGTTTATTTTTTTAAGATCAGCTAGAAAAAATAACAGCACAGGTTATTCAATTTTGTTTTTTACAATTTTTGCTGCAGCAGCCATATGGTGGTATGGGTGGGGCAATATTGACAAAAGGTTTGGACAAACATTGGTCCAGATTGAAAATGGCCAGCTGAGCAGGCTGAATTTCTGGATGGATACAATTGAAATTATAAAGAATTTTTGGCTTACAGGAACAGGTGCAGGAAGTTTTGAGCAAATTTATCCCTATTATAAATCCTATATTTCTGAAAGAATTATTGGCCATGCTCACAATGATTATCTAGAGCTTATTTCAGATTTTGGGCTTATAGGCCTTTTTATTTGTGCCGGATTTTTTATTTTAATAATATCTAAATCCTTTAAGAATTTGAAAAAAAGAAAAGAAAAATTTGCTGTTATTGGAACTTTTGCAGCTTTTTCCTCTATTTGTGCAATAGGAGTTCACAGCATTACAGATTTTAATTTGCAGATTCCAGCAAACGCAATGATCTTTTTTTTGGTATGTGCTCTAATGATTTCTTTTTCACACACAAGATTCAGACAAAATCTTGAGCCAAGTTATCTTCAAAAAGATAAAGCCAATGCTTGTTTAAACCATTTGATTGTTTTTGTTTTGATTTTTTTCCCTCTTGGTTATTACTCATGTAAAACAATGCTTGCACGTATTAATTCATTTGATTTTCCAGTTGAAAAAGTAACCCCCCTTTCAAATTGGGAAGATATTGAAAAATACACAAAAGCAGCTCAAAAAGCAGCTTTTTACAATCCTTTTGATGCTGAATTTGCAGCAGCAGCCGGAGATTCATTTTTTTTTAAAAAAGATTTGAAAAAAAGTCTTTCAATGTATGAAAAATCCCTTGAATTAAGACCAGTTTCAGGGGAAATTCTTCAAAAATACGGAATTGCACTTTATTATTTCGGAGAAGAACATAGAGGTGAAAAATATCTTAGGCTTGGAAGTTCTTTTAATAAAAAAGATTATTCACTTTATTTAAGACTTGCAGCTTTTTATTTTGATTTTGGACAAACTCAAAAGGGAATAGAAACCGTAAAAACTGGGATTAGTGTTGACCCTTTAAAAACAGGAGATTTATTGGCTCTGATGTGGTCTGCAAATCTTAATTTTACTCAAATGGAAAAAGCACTTCCTCCAATATCTGAAGCCTATTACAGGTATTCATCCTTTATTTCAGCCCTTGATTATAAAGGAGTTGCTGACTATAATTCAAAAATTCTTGAAAAAGCTCTTTTTTTTGCAGAAAATGAAAAAAAGCCATCAACTGGAATTTATTCAAGGCTGGCAGTTTTTTATTTAAGAACTAAAAATCCAGACAAGGCTTTTGAAGTAATCAGTGCGGGTTTAAAAAAATATCCAGAGGACAGCATTATTCTTTATTATGCTGGATTGGTATATGAAAATTTAAGCCTTTATAATAAAGCAGAACAATACTATACCCAAGCTGTTACAATAGATCCAGACATGAAATCTGCAAGAAAAAGGCTTGAAACTTTAAGGAATAAAAAAGATTTTTATTAAAATTTTGTTTAAGACCTGTTTTGATTTGTTTGGGCTTAATTTAAATTTTACAAAAAACTATAATTTAAAGGTATAAAATGAAGCATTTGGTTTATATTCATATTATTGTTATCGGCTTTTCTGCTTTGACTGCGTATTTCCTTTTTTATAATAAAAATGGAATTCAAAATCCGTTTATTGAGATTAATAAAAAAAATATTTCTAAAGAAGAATATGAAAAAGCTCTAAATAATAAGCCTTATTATTTAGACAATAACCAGTTTCTTGATCAGTTCATTGAAAAAGAAATTTTAATTCAGGAAGCCATAAAAAATAACTTGCACCAAAATGAAGATTTTAAAATAAAAATAAAATCTTTTTATGAAAAAAATCTTGTTCAGCTTTTAATGGAAAAAAAATTTGAAGAGTTTAGTAATTTAGAAGCTAGTGAAGATTTAATCAGCAAGTATAAAAAATTTTTGAGTTTTAAAATCAAAAATTGCAGTTTGGAAGAAAAAGATAATGAAAAATTTGTAGATTTTAAGTTTGTACCAAATAAAGTAAAATATGAGTTTATTTTTAATGAAGCTAGAGAAGTCAGGTTTACAGATGAAAATTTAAATAAAAAAATTTATACTTTGAGCGAAATGCCAATAATAAAAGAAGATGTTTTGTCTTCAAAAGAAATATTTGAAGATTTAGTATATATAAAAAGCACTTATTTATGGAATAATTGGTTAAACGAAATTAAAGCTCATGCTAAAATATCAATCTCAGAAAAGTTGAAAGAGAGTACTAAATGAATTCCAAAAAATATAAAAGAAGACAATATATTTTAAAAAATACTTCCCAGCCAAAGTATATATTCTCTTATTTTATTCTTTTTGCAACAGGACTTTTACTTTTTTCTCTTTTGTTTAGTTTTATGTCCATGGAAACAACTACAATAACTTATTACAATAATCAAATCAGCATAGGGAACACCCCTTATATGCTTATGAAAAAAATGCTTGGTTCTGGCTGGATAATTATAGTTTTGGGCGGTGGCTTGCTTTTTGTGATGTCTGTAATGATGACTCATAGAGTTGCAGGACCAGCCTATAGAATTGAAAAATCTTTGGAAAGAATGCTTGATGATGATTTTGGATTTAAAATTGTCTTAAGAAAAAATGATGAAATGAAGCCTGTGGCAAAAAAACTTGAGACCCTTTCATTTAAAATTAAATGGTATAGAGATGATATTTTAAAACATAAAAATGAATTTGATGAACTTATAGCCTCTTTAAATTTAAAAGAGGAAGACAAAAAAAAATTAAAAGAAAAAAATAATGAATTAGCCTTTTTTTTAAATCTGAATTGAGCTTGTTTTTAAGTTCCCGGTATATAGCAAGAAAATGTATTTTAAATTTAAATCTAAAATTCAATTTAGTGATTGGCCGAAAACTAGAATTTTTTGATCAGTTCAAGGAAGATGAGAAATTTAACCTTTAGGATACATTTAGTATTTTGAGGATTAAATTTTGAATCTGACGCTGAAATGGACAAAAAAGGCCGTTTTCGTTCAGCAACAATTTAGGTAAACGCGAATATGATATCTATGCCTGGGGGAAAATTTTTTAAGAAAAAATATTTAAAAGCCGGATCAATAAGTATTGTCCTATATTTTTTATTTTTTCCCACAGTCGAAATATTTGCATTGGATTTAAAAACTGCCTATTCAACCATTGTTTATGAAGATTTTGAGAGCATAAATAAATTTAATAAAAAATTGTTTATGGGCAGACTTAGATATTTTATGCCGGATAAATTTGAAACAACTGAAAATGAAGTTGCAACTAAAGTTGATTTGTTAGTCAACAGGGTCCAAAGTGTTTTGGAGATGTTTCCTAAAGATTTGAAATTTAGTATTTATGTTTTGAAAAATTCAGATGAGGTAAAAAAAACTTACTTAAATATCTATGGGAATCAAAAAGATTTTGTTGCATTTTATTCACCAAAAATGAATACAGTTTATTTGTCTCCAGACAAGCTTAATGTGAATATTCTTGCCCATGAAATAGGCCATGTTGTTGTTGAAAATTTTTTTGAAATTTCTCCTCCAGTTAAAATACATGAAATTCTTGCTCAGTTTTCAGAACGTCATCTAGGTAATTAATAATATATTGATTTAAGTGTGCTGGATTTTTGTATGATTTAATTGAGCCTGAAGGGCAAATATAGGCAATGATCAGCAATAAAAAACTGATTTTAATAAGATGTCTTAAAATCAGTTTTTTTATTAAATGGTTGCTGAATAAAAAAGGTTTTTTTGTCCATGCATTTTTGTAGTTAAATATTTCATTTTCCTTAAACTGAATAAAAAATCCTTATTTTTGTCCAAGCACTAATTAACAAATTGGGATTTATAATTTTTTCTTTGTTTTATCTTTATTTTTTTCTATGGATTTTTCGAGGCCAACAGTTAATTTGTCTTTATTTTTTAAAAGGGTTTTTTCGCCAATACCTTTTACTTTGAGTAAGTCTTCAATCTTTTTAAAATTGCCGTTTTTATTTCTGTATTCAATTATTCTTTCTGCATATTTTTCGCCAATTCCAGTAAGCTGAGAAAGCTCTGCTTTTGTAGCTTTGTTTATGTTGATTTTTTGTGCACTAAACACTGACGGTGAAAAGATAAAGAAAATAATAGTAAATAGGATGATTGATTTTTTAAACATAGGTATTCTCCTGTAAAAAAAGATTGGATTTATATAAATGTAAAATTAAGATATTATTTTTTTAAAATAGAATATTTAAAAAATCAACTTATTATTTTTATAAATAAATATAAGATTAATATTATTTTTTTATTCAGGGTTTAACTGAGCTTTAAAAAATTTCGCTTACAGCAAGCATCCCCTCTAAAGTTAGGTATGGTTCAATGCTTTCAATTGATGTTGTTATTTTTTCCATAACTATTGAAAGGCCGCCTGTTGCAATAACTTTTGGGTTTCCTCCAGTTTCTTTTTTTATTCTTTCTACCATTCCGTCTACAAGAGCTGCATATCCGTACAAAATTCCGGATTTCATACTTGAAACAGTATCTTTTCCAATTGCATTTGGAGGCGGATCATAAAGTTCAACTCTTGGGAGCTTTGATGCTACATTATAAAGTGCATCTGCTGCAGTTCTGATTCCAGGTGAAATTGCCCCTCCAAGATATTCGCCTTTTGAGGAAATAACATCAAAAGTTGTCGCAGTTCCAAAATCAATTACTATCAATGAAGTTTTGTATTTTCTGTAAGCTGCTATTCCGTTTATTATCCGGTCTGCCCCGACTTCCATTGGATTTGTATATAAAACAGGCATAAGTTTGCTTACAGAGTTTGAGTTTATCCAATGTATGCTTGAATTGATAAGATAACTATGGCAAAAACCATTTATGATATGGTCTGTTTCTGGAACAACTGAAGATACTACAACTTTTGTTATGTCATTATTAGAAATGGAGCTTTCAGAAAAAAGACTTTTTACAATAACTGCAAACTCATCTTTTGTTCCTTGTTTTCTTGTGCTTACACGCCATTCCCTTAATATTTTTTTTTCTTTGAATATACCAATTACAGTGTTGGTATTTCCTACATCTACAGCAAGAAGCATTTGATCTCCGGTTTTATACGTTTTTTAAAGCATCAATTATTTTTAAGGCTGCTTTTGTTTCTTTAACATCATGCACCCTTACAATTTTTGCTCCGTTTAAAACACCTGCACAAACAGAAGCAACGCTTCCTGTTACCACATCTTTGTCATTTGGCAAATCATCTTTTTTAACAAGTTTTCGAATAAAGGTTTTTCTAGATGTCCCAATTAAAACCGGTAACTCAAGATTGCTTAAAATTTCAAGATTTTTTATTATTAAAAGATTGTGTTCAAGGGTTTTTCCAAAACCTATTCCGGGATCTAAAATAATATTTTCTTTTTTAATTCCTTTTTTTAATGAATATTGAATCCTTTCTTTAAAAAACTTTAAAAGTTCATCAAAAAGGTCAGTATACAACGGATTATTCTGCATATTTTCAGGCGTTCCAAGCATATGCATTAAAATAATTGGACAGTTTGATTGTGATGCAACATCTGCCATTTTTGGATCAAAAGTCATTGCAGATATGTCATTTATAATAGAGGCCCCTGCAAACAGTGCTTTTTTTGCAACAACTGCTTTGTTTGTGTCAATTGAAATAGGAATTTCTGTAATTTTTTTTAAATTTTCAATAACTGGAATAACACGGTCAAGCTCTTCCTCTAGAGAAACAGGTTTTGAAAACGGCCTGGTTGATTCACCGCCGACATCAAGAATGTCTGCTCCGTCATTGATGAGCTGTTTTGCATGAAGAAGAGCTTTTTCAAGAGTATTGTATTTCCCGCCGTCTGAAAAAGAATCAGGGGTAATATTTATTACCCCCATAACAAGAGTTTTTTTTGTTTTAAAGTTAATCATTAATTATTCAAGATCCTCATCAGGAGAGATGTCGTCTTCTTGGTTTTCAAACTTTTTTTCGTCTTCTTTTTTTGGTTTTTTTTCATTTATAACAGGCTCCTGATCGTCAAGAGATGGAACCTTTGAAGCAAATTTAAAGTCTGGTTTTTCACTTAAAATAAGTTCATCAAGCTCATTTCCCATTACAGTTTCTTTTTCAAGTAAAAGATCTGCAAGCTTGTGAAGAAGAGTCATGTTTTCTTTTAAAACTTCTTCAGCTTTTTTGTATGACTTGTTAATTATATTTGTAACAGCCTCATCAATTCGTCTTGCAGTATCTTCTGAATAATCCCTGGTATGAGCTATTTCTCTTCCAATAAAAACCTGGTCATCGTCCTTTGAGTATGAAAGAGGGCCAAGTTCACTCATTCCCCATGACCTTACCATTTTATGGGCAATGCTTGTCGCTTGCTTGATATCGTTTGAGGCTCCGGTGCTTATTCTTTTAAAAATCAAATCTTCAGCAATTCTTCCACCAAATGCAACAGAAAGTGAGCTTTCCAGTTGGTCTTTATATCTGAAATCACTTTCATCAGGAAGAAACCAGGTAACACCAGCAGCTCTTCCCCTTGGAATTATGGTTATTTTATTAACAGCATCTGTATAAGGGAGAAGTCTTGCAACAAGAGCATGGCCTCCTTCGTGGTAAGCGGTTACTTTTTTCTCATCTTCACTCATTACTTTAGATTTTCTTTCAAGGCCCATATAGACTTTATCCTTTGCATCTTCAAAGTCTTTCATGTCTATAAAGTCTTTGTCTCTTTTTGCTGCAATAAGAGCTGCCTCGTTCACAACATTTTCAAGGTCAGCACCTGAAAATCCGGGAGTTCCCTTTGCAAGTGCTCTTATATTTACACCCTCTGCAACCGGAGTTTTCTTAATATGAACCCTTAATATTTTTTCACGTCCTGCAACATCCGGAAGAGGAACTGTAACCTGTCTGTCAAATCTTCCTGGCCTTAAAAGAGCAGGGTCTAAGACGTCAGGTCTGTTTGTTGCTGCAATAAGAATAACACCTTCATTGGATTCAAATCCGTCCATTTCAACAAGAAGCTGGTTTAGTGTTTGTTCGCGTTCATCATGTCCGCCTCCAAGACCAGCACCTCTTTGTCTTCCCACAGCATCAATTTCATCAATAAATATAATGCAGGGGGCATTTTTTTTGCCCTGCATGAAAAGGTCTCTTACCCTTGATGCACCTACACCTACAAACATTTCAACAAAGTCTGAACCGCTTATGCTGAAAAAAGGAACTCCTGCTTCGCCTGCAACAGCTCTTGATAAAAGAGTTTTACCTGTTCCAGGAGATCCTGTTAAAAGAACTCCTTTTGGTATTCTTCCTCCAAGACGTGTGAACTTTTTAGGATCTCTTAAAAATTCAACAATTTCTGTAAGTTCTTCCTTTGCCTCATCAACTCCGGCAACATCTTCAAATGTAACTTTTCTGGTATTTTCAGTCATAAGCTTTGCTCGACTTTTACCAAAAGACATTGCTTTTCCGCCACCTCCTTGCATTTGTTTCATAAAAAAGATCCATACGCCTATTATTATAATGAGGGGGAGCCATGAAACTAATACATTAACAAGCCAGTGGTTTTGTTCAGGAGGTTTTGCAGTGATTGCAATTCCTTTTTTCCTTAATTCTTCTACAAGACCAGGGTCGTTTGGTGCATATGACCTGTAAATCTGGCCTGAAGCATCTTTTAGTGTAAGATTTTGATCCTGAATGGTTACTTCAGTTATCTGGCCCTGATTTACCATGGCCATAAATTCTGAATAATTAATCTGTTTTGAACCTGGATTCTGCTGCTGTTCAAAAATTTGGAAAAGCATAAAAAACACCAGAAGTATTACAAGCCAGAGAGAAAGATTCTTATAAAAAGGATTCAATTAGACCTCCAAAATATTTATTTAGCCTTGAGTTTTTCAAGGGCAGGGTTAACTAAAGTTAATTCAGCCATTTTTTTATTATCTTAATCATGATTGATGAGTAAGCAAGATATATTTGTATTTTTACCTTAAAATTCGTTTAATAACTAATGTTTTTTCACCTTTCAAGGGGAAAGCATTAAAATGGTTTATTGCAACCCCTGATATCCAGTAAATTTTACCTTCAGATTCAAGAACAGCAATTTTTTTCTTTTGATCTGGTGAAAGTCTTTTCTCACATAAAATTTTTTTTATTTTTTTTCTTCCTTTGAAATTTTGAGGAGAAAATCTATCCCCATTTTCAAGGCTTCTTAAAATTAGAGGGAATTTTATTTTGGATGCGTTAAGCCGGATTTCTTCAAGCTCATTTAGATTTTCATTGGTTTTATATTCGATGTAAATTTTAAATTGAATTGTCTTTGAAATATCAAGAAAAATAATTTTTTCAGGAAGCTTTTCAATTTTAAAATTTAAATCAAGGCTGTTTTTGTTGTCTAAATTTCTAAGGCAGTGGTCAGAAATTTTAAGCTCAAGCGTGTCAAAATATTTTTGTGCAATTACCTGATCTTTCAGATGAAATTTCTTTGTACCTGAGTTTAATGAAATTTGAATTATTTTATCTATATGATCAAGGCTTGTTTTAAAGGTTGTCCCTTTGAGGGCTTTTATTACTTCTCTTAAAAGCCTCCTTTTTACAGCTTTTTCAAGATCCGCAAAAATTTTCAGATTAATTTCTGCCTTATTTGTTTCAAGTTTTACAGTTTTTTCAAATATGTTTTTTGTAAAATTTTCAAAAAAAATATTTTCTTCAGATGCAATATCAATTAGGTTCGCAATTCCTTTTTTGATAGAGGGGTTATAGTTTTTTTCAAGATAGGGGATTAAAATATTTCTGATTTTGTTTCTAAGGTAGTCTGTTTCAAAATTTGTTTTGTCTGTGCAATAGCTGATTTTATTTGAATCTAGATAAGAAAGAATGTCTTTTTTTTCAATATTTAAAAGAGGTCTTATAATTTTTTCTCTTTTTTCAGGTATTCCTGACAGCCCGCTGATTCCAGTTCCTCTTATCAGATTCATTAAAACCTGTTCTATTGAATCGTCTTTGTGGTGGGCTGTTGCAATATGGGTAAACCCGTTTGATTGTGCAATTTGATATAAGGATTCATATCTTATTTTTCTTCCTGCATCCTCTTCTGAAATTTTAAGCTCTTTTGCTATTTTTTTTATATCCTTTTTTTCATAATAAAAAGGAGCCTCTATATTTTTAGAAAAATTTTTGCAAAAAACAGCATCATTTTCTGAGTCAATTCCTCTTAAGCAATGATTTAAATGAAATGCTCCAAGCTTAAAACCTAAATTTTTTGATAAGATATGGAACTGGTGTAAAAGGAAAACAGAATCAGGCCCTCCAGAAAAACCCACAAGGATTGAGTCGTTTTTTTTTATTTTAAAATTTATTTTAAGTTTTTTTTCTATCTCTTTAGTAAGTTTATTTTCCATTATTTTCTCTTTTTGAGATTTGCCTTGATTTTTTTTACTGAAAATATATTATGGAGTCAAAATTTTAATGAAAAGACCTCAAGTCATCCTGACCGGCCGCCGTGTAACAGACGGTTGTGAACCTCGTCAGGCCTGGAAGGGAGCAGCGATAAGCAATTTTTGTCTGTGTCGCGGATCGATCCCGGTCAGGATGACTTGGGGTCTTTTTTTTAATGAGAGTCTTATCCTTTATTTTTTCATAACAAAAATTTTATTTAAAAAAATATGGAACTTTTAGTTTAGGATTTACTTTTCTTGACAAGCTGTTTTTTGTTCTTATTTTTCCCAACAGATTTAATCTGATTGTTTTTATTAACTATAAGAATTTGAAATAATAAATAAAGTTTTGATGGGGGAGAGTTTTGGAAGAAAAGGATAAGACATCCCGAAAAATTGACATTGACGACGGCACTGAAATTGAAAACACTGCTGCTGAAGAAAAAGTCAATGCTGACCCAAAGCCTGCAGGCCAGGAAGCAGAAAAGGAAATTCAGGAAAATCAGGAACCTGAAAACGGTTCAGGTGAAAAAAAAGCTGATTTGGAAGAGCAGCCTGATGAAACTGTTTTGCTTAAAAAAAGGCTTGAGCAGGCTGAGGAAAAAGCAAGGGAATTAAATGACAGGTATGTAAGAGCTCATGCTGAGCTTGAGAATTTTAAGAAAAGAACCAACAGGGAAGTAAGTGAATTTAAAAAATTTGCAGTAGAGGCAATAGTAAAACAGCTTCTTCCGGTATTTGATAATCTTGAAAGGGCAGTTTTTTCTGCAGAATCATCAGGAGAATCTGAATCCTGCCAGATAACCCAGGGCATAAAAATGACCTTAAAGGAAATTGAAAGGGTTTTTGAGCAGTTCAGTATAAAGCCTGTTGATGCAGAAGGTCAAAAATTTGACCCTTTATTTCACATGGCGGTTGGACAGGAAGAACGGGATGATGTTGAAGAAAATACTGTAATAAAGCAGTTTCAGAAAGGCTACCTTCTTCATGAAAGACTTATAAGACCTGCAATGGTCATTGTGTCAAAGTCAAAATCTGTGAAAACTGCTGAAGAAAATCTGGAAAAAGAAAATAACAACGGTGAAGAAATTAAGGAATAACCGCCGGGATAATATTAAGGAGGATAAATCATGGGTAAAATTATTGGTATAGATTTAGGTACAACAAACTCTTGTGTTGCAGTTATGGAAGGCGGTGAGCCAAAAGTTATAACAACTGCTGACGGCGGAAGAACAATGCCTTCAATGGTTGCACTTACAGACAGCAATGAAAGGGTTGTAGGTCAGATTGCAAAAAGACAGGCAATTACAAACCCTCAAAATACAGTATTTGGAGCAAAAAGGCTTATAGGAAGAAAGTTCAATTCTCCAGATGTACAAAGAGACAAGAAAAATCTTCCATACGAAGTAAAAGCCGCAGATAACGGTGATGTAAGAGTAACACTAAGAGACAAGCAGTTCAGTCCTGCTGAAATTTCATCATTTATTCTAGCTGAAATAAAAAGAACAGCAGAAGACTACCTTGGAGAACCTGTAACGGATGCTGTTATTACGGTTCCAGCATATTTTAATGACAGCCAGAGACAGGCTACAAAAGATGCAGGTAAAATTGCAGGACTTAATGTTCAAAGAATTATAAACGAGCCAACAGCGGCTTCACTTGCATACGGCCTTGATAAAAAAACGGATGAGGTGATTGCTGTATTTGACCTTGGCGGCGGTACATTTGATATTTCAATTCTTGAAATAGGCGATGGTGTTTTTGAAGTTAAGGCTACAAACGGTGATACTCATCTTGGCGGTGACGACTTTGACCTTGTTGTTATCAACTGGCTTGCAGATGAGTTCAAAAAAAATAATGGAATTGATTTAAGAAACGATAAAATGGCATTGCAGCGTTTAAAGGAAGCAGCTGAAAAAGCTAAGATGGAACTTTCATCTTCAATTGAAACTGATATAAATCTTCCTTTTATCACAGCTGATCAGTCAGGTCCTAAACATCTTCAGATCAAGCTTTCAAGATCAAAACTTGAGTCTCTTGTATCTGATCTTCTTGCAAGAATTGACGGTCCTTGCCTTACAGCAATAAAAGATGCAGGAATTGCAAAGGAAAAGATAGACGAGGTTATTTTAGTCGGCGGTATGACAAGAATGCCTGCTGTTCAGGAAAGAGTTAAGAAACTTTTTGGAAAAGATCCTCACAAGGGAGTAAACCCTGATGAAGTTGTTGCAATAGGTGCAGCAATTCAGGGCGGTGTTCTTCAGGGTGATGTAAAAGACGTTCTTCTTCTTGATGTTACTCCTCTGTCCCTTGGTATTGAAACCCTTGGCGGAGTTATGACAAAACTTATTGAAAAGAACACAACAATTCCAACAAGGAAAAGCCAGGTCTTTTCAACAGCAGATGACAATCAGCCTGCTGTATCAATTCATGTTCTTCAGGGTGAGCGTGAAATGGCTTCTGACAACAAAACTCTTGGAAGATTTGAACTTACAGATATTCCTCCGGCTCCAAGGGGAATGCCTCAGATTGAGGTAACCTTTGATATAGATGCAAACGGAATTGTTTCTGTTTCTGCAAAAGACAAAGGTACTGGAAAAGAACAGTCAATAAAAATCACTGCTTCAAGCGGTCTTTCTGATGAAGAAATTGAAAAGCTTGTAAAAGATGCCGAGCTTCATGCAGAAGAAGACAAGAAAAAGCGTGAACTTGTTGAAGCTAAAAACCAGGCTGATGCTGTAGTTTACCAGACAGAAAAATCCCTTAAGGATGTTGGTGATAAAATTGATGCTGAAACAAAGGCAAATATTGAATCACATATAGAAAAACTTAAGGTCAAAATAGAAGGTACAGATACTGAGGCAATTAAAAAGGCAACTCAGGATCTGACAGAAGCGTCTCATAAGCTTGCTGAAAAAATTTATCAGCAGCAGGCAGAGCAGGGACAGCAGAATGCTTCAGGTGATGAAGGGCAGGCACAGTCTCAGTCTTCTTCTGACGATGATGTTGTTGATGCTGATTTTGAAGAAGTAAAAGACGATAAAAAATAAAATCAGCTTGTTCAGTTATTAGTGTAAAACGACGACTTTTTTTTATTAAGTTGAAGTAAAAGATTTAATCTTGGATACTTAAGTATTTTGAGGATTAAAATTTGGACCAGACTTAGAAATTGATAAATAAAGACCGTTTTCGTTGATAAATATTAACCCCCTCAGGATTTAATCCTTAGGGGGTTTTTTTATTTTTGCTGTTTAACCTGAATGCAATTGGTATTTTTGTTAAATTATTCCGGACAAATACAGGCTATAATTTGTAGTGTTTTATGGCACGCCCTCCAAAATTATTTATTTGCTAATATTTTTTGAATTTATTGGTAATTAAGCCCTTTATAAAAAAAATATTTTTTTTTGTTATAAGATAAAAAAATAACACCTTGGTTCTAAAAATTTTAAAAAGTAGGCATTTTTTTAAGCAAAAATATTTTTTTAAAAAAAAATTTAAAAAAATATTTATTATTTTCAAGGTGTTAAAAAAATTTTTTTATTTTAATGAATATTTCATTTTCATTTTTAAATTTTTACTGTAAAACAAAATCAATACATAACTATGTAGCAAACTATAATTATAACATACTGGATAAATATTATGACAGAACCTTTAGCTGAGTCATATGCAAAAAATCTTCGCTTTCTCAGGAGAAAAAAATTTTTTTCTTCTAGTTGTCAGTCCATGTGCTGCACTAATTTTATGAAACGAAAAATACCTGTTTATTCGGGTTTGAAGGGAACGGGTAAAACTTCATATGTTAGAGCATTTGCAGATAGCAAAAATTTTGAATTTTATCGGCTGAATTGTATACATGCAGATGCTGAGTTATTTAGCGAGGCATTATTTTCTGTTGAAATCCAGATTTTAAAAGGAAAAATAAAAGGTGCTGTTTTTCTGCTCAGTAATATCTACAAGGCAGATAAGGAATGGAAAAAATCTTTCGTCAGATATTCAAAAACAATTATTTTGTAATAAATTTTAAAGGCAGCTTAAAAATGATTGAAATTTCAGATTCAATATTTGTTGTTGGAGAAAATACAGTTCAGCCATTGCAAAGCATAAAGGACAAAATATCCTAGCAGCTTTGATAAAGGTCCAGTGTTTGTCTGGAGAACTGCTCAAGTATATTAATTAAAAAGGGTTAATTTTTAAAATAACAAGAAAGGACTAAGCCATGAAACCAAAATTTTGGAAATTATCACAAGGTGATAAAAATTTTAAAGACATTATTGAATCAATCAATGATGGTCTTGTTTATGTTCATAAAAATACTCGCAGCAAAGGTATTTCAGTGCAAAGCCAGGCTGATGATTTTGTGAATGCATCCATTGGCGATTATTTTTATCTAACCCATGGAAATAACGGTATTTATTGTATTGGCCAGTTTAGTGGGCCGGCAAATATATTTTCAAAATACAGAGAAGGCTGGATGGTACGTAAATTTGATTTTATTTTTGCGTCTTTGACTAATAGGAAATATTCAGGTGTCCAGAAATGGTGGGCACCAAATGACAATTCTACTTTTACCTGTGTTCCGTCAAATGAAATGACCCTTTTTGAAAAGGAAATTCTTAAGCCTTTTTTTGGAATCAGTTTAGAACAGTTTGGCTTAAGTTAAAAAACAAAATTAAGTAGGGGTAGGTCAAATCAGGATTTTTTGTTCAGTTCATTGGAACTTAAGCTTTAACGATGAGCTGAACAATTAAGTTTGAATTAGTCTTGTAAAAAAAAATTTAAAAGGCTTACAAAAATAATGAAAAGAGAAGAAAATGATAAAAATAAACCCTAAGATGCATGAAATGAAATCAGCCTATAGCTTGCACGAAATAGGTGATGAAACAATTATAAAATACGGTGTGAATATTTTGGAGTGTATGAAAGATGCCCAAATAAAAGAAATTATAAATAGTTTTTATTTTACGCCAGAACAGATACTTTGTTTTATGAGTATAAGTAGTTATGCTGCAAAAGAAAAAATTGAAAAAAATATTGATTTTATAAAATTTAACTTGGCGTTAAAAATAGGAGAAATTTTAAAAATAGATGATTTATATTGCACCACCTCATGTGACCTTCAAAATTTAATTTTTACTGATTTTCTTTTAAAATTTAAATACAAAAGAGATTCATTTGAGATCAGAGGTTTTGACAATACTCATGGATTTGGTCATAAAAACCTGGATTGTTTAATAAAAAAATTTAAGTATTCTGCAAAAAAATTTGACCAGAATATTATTAAAATCAGTTTAGAAGAATTAAGCTTGCTGCTTATTTATACTTTTGATTATTACAGGAAATTTAATAAAAAAAAATTAAGTAAAATATCTTTTTTTTGGCAGGAAAATGGTTTTTTTTCACTTAAAAATTTTTTTAATACCTTATCAAAAAATGAAATATTAAGTTCTATAAAAACCGAAAAGAAAAGACTTAAAAATTTAATAAGTACAAATATTGAATTAATAGAAAAAGGCCTGATTTGTATAAACTTGGGAGAAAATCCTTTTAACACATTTATTTTGCTGAACAATATTGCTGGTCAGCCTTGGAAAAACAAATCAAACATACAAAAACTTTTAAATTCAATTAAAAACAAGCCTGATATAAACTTAGGTTTTTCACATAAAGAACTGATTGCAAATTTAATTTATTTAAATAATTTATTCTATAAAAAAACAGAAAAACTATATGCATTTTTTAGCGATAATTTAATAACTGATTTTAACGATATTTTTCAGGAGATTATTGATGGGATAAGCCTAAAAAGCAAGGAAATTACCTTTTTTATTTCATCATTTAAAACCAACCTGCTTTATGAGTTGGAAAAAAAATTTGATGTTTTGTTTATTTTTTTTAAAGAGCTTTTAAAGCTCAATGAAAAAAACAGGCCGTGCAATCGAATACCCCTAACATTATTTATTGATAAATTAAAATATTTGGTTCCTGAACTAAATCTTTTTGCATGGCAATAAATTTTAACTAGTGTCTGGAAAAAACTGCCTTTTAATCCTCAAAATGCTCAAGGTATTCTAAAGGCTAAATTTTTCATCTTTTTTGAACTGAAAAAAATTCTGATTTACGGCCAAACACTAATTTATTTAAACTAAAAAGAGCAGATAATGAAAAATAAAAATAGTGTCAAATGTCAAATTTCTGATTTATGTGTTCATCCAGTTTTAAAATACGGGATAGAAATAATAAATATATTAAGTGATGAGCAGATAAAATATATTTTTAATTGCTTAAAACCTGATTGTATTTCTTTGGCTGTTTTGTATTTAAAGCTGCCTGATAAAATTAGAATGGCCATTGATTCAAATTTAATTGATATAAAGAAAAAAATAATTATTCATAATATAGAAATTTTGCAAAGCAATAGAAACCAAAGTGATTTATCCAACGAATATGAAGTTGAAAAATTAAGGCTTTATAAGATCTTAATAAATAAATGGGATAAACTATTAAAATGTTCTTTTAAGTCAAAATATGAATTTAGGAATAAAAATTTTTTGTTGGAGAATCCTTCTTTTTATTCTGATGACCCTTTATATTTGAGCTTTGAAAAAAGCCTTGAAAGAATAAATAATTATATTGATAAAAAAATAAATAAAAGGGCTTCAAATTATGCTTTTAGTTTAAGCAGGGAAAAATTATGTCCTAAATTTTTTTTTAAAAAAGAATTATGGATAGAAAATACGTTCACCAGTTTTTCAGAAAATATATTTGCTGAGCAGGCATTAAATTATTTTAAATTTATTAGAACACAAAACATTGCTGCATTAAATTTTCTAGAAATAAAAAAAATATTTAATTATTTTAATACAAAATTTTTTTTTATGGCAGGGTTTTGTATATTCAATGGGTTTGATTTTGCTGATTTTTTAGATGATTTGGAAATAATAAAAAAATCTGAGCTTGCTGATTATAAAATTAAACTTAAAGTTATTCAGCAAGGCCTTTTATGCATAAAAAATAAAAGTAAAAAAATGGAGATGATTGATGTCATTGATCAAATAGTTAACTCTAATCTCAAATGCAAGTTTCAAAACTATAAATTCAGAAAAAATTATCTCCCTTTAATTTGTTTGGATGACTGCCTTGAAAATATAATAAAGGATCTTGTTCAATTAAAAATAACATTTGAAAATGGGAATATAGACTCAAAAAAATTTTTTTCAGGTTTCAAATATGATGACTTTTTAAGTAAATTTATTTTTGACAAAGACGCAAACGAAAAAAATCTGTTTTGCCTTTGTGAAAATATACTCAAAAATTTAGAAAATAAAATGAATTTATTTACTTTATTTTTAATCTATATTTCCAAGCCAGATCAAACTAGTTTTATTGAAAAAGCAGTAAGAATTTATCCTTCGCTAAAAAAAATAAGTTAAATTTATATATTTTAAGGTTATTTTTATGAAAAAATATTGTTCATTGATTGATCAAAAATGTATTGGCAGAAAATGTGAGTTTTATCCAGGCTCTTTCGCATTTACCATCAGACTGAATATATTGGAATCCTTTTCAATAAAAATTCTTGAAAAAATTAAAGATAAAAAAGCAAATAACGATGCTGTAAATTTGTTTTTGTCAAAAGCAAATCCTGAATGGGGACATTTATCAGCAGACATTAAAACAATTTTAGCTTTCCTGAAAAAAATATATTTTAAAAAACCTAATAATAATTCAGCAGAAATTATTATTCGAAATTCTAGAATGTTAAAAAGGAAGCTGTATTCTCTCTCTGAAAATGGGGCTGAATATGTATATTTACCCCGGGAAATATTTGATCTTTGTCAAAGAATTTCAATTTTCAATTTTTCGGATATTGACATTTTAGAGGATTCTTCAATTGAAAATTTGATAAAAAAATTTGATAAAAAAACTATTATTTCAGCTTTAATCATTTTAAATCAGGGGTTGAAAAATAATCTTTTAAAAAAAATAAAACCTAAAAGAAATTTGAAATCATTATCAAGTGGAAAAAGAATTGATTGTTTTGCTAATTCTGAAAAAATTTTATGTGAAATGATTTGTATGGAAGAGACTTCAAGATTAAATAAAAAATTTAATTTTGATTTTGAAAAACCAGCTTGCAAGCATTGGGACTTGCATTTAAAAAAGTTAAAATTCCAAAAAAATAATATTAATTTTAATCATAAGATTTGTCCTTTGTACGGGAAAAAATGCATAGGCAATAAATGTGATTATTTTGGAATTATAGAAAATCAATTTCATTTGGAATGCGGAGTAAAATTTATTTTGCAGATTATGTATGCCAAGAAAAATTTAAATATTAGTCTAGATTCTGATTTTTCAAAAACATTGGTTTCTGAAATAATGAATTTTCCAGAAGTTTATATAAAATATTTATTAAAAAAAACTTCTATCAAATTTAAAGTTTTTCTTTTTAAGATATTGATAAAAAAATTTCAAACAGGCTCTCAGGAAAAAGACAAAAATTTTCTTCTTGATTTTGCTTCTTTTTTTACTTTAAAAGAGCTTAAAAATATTTATTCTAAGCTTGAACCTCAAGAAAAGTCTTTGTTTTTTATTTGTTTTAAATCCACATTATCTTTTGATGAAATATTTTATTTAAGCTTTGAACGTACAGAAGAATGGTTAAAAAGAGTAGCTGGCTATGTGGTTTCGTCAGCAGGTGTGCCAGAAAGAGAAAACCAGCTTTACATAGAAAAAATAAGCGGAGTTTTATCAAAAAGAGCTTCTGAAATGTTTATAGATGACTTAAAATCTTTAGAAAAAAAAATTACTCCCTATCAAATTTTACAAGCAAGAAAAGAAATTATTTATGAAATTAGAAACATAAATTAGAAATTTTACTTTTATATTTTTAAGTAGTGATTGACTGAAAACGATAATTTTTTGTTTATTTAAATGAGATTAAAAAATATTGTTTTCGGCCAATCACTAAATAGATTTTTTATATTTAAAAGTATGAAACTTTTTTTAGAATTTTTCTTTAAGGTATTTTAAAAGTATTTGAGATTCTTCATTGCTCAAATAAGGGACTTTAAGAGTTTTACTCCAGAAAAAATTTTTACTAAGAAGTTTTTTTATTTCCTTTGCACTTATACTTTTGATTTTTTCTTGATCTCTTTTAGGCGGTGGAATTAAATTAAAGGTTACTTGTTTGTATAGACCGTCTTTATCATCTGTTTCGCGTATTTGCTCACTTGTGACCTGCCCTGCTGCAATTATGCCAAGACCTGACTGATAGAAAAAAACATAGTCGCCTTTACTGAGATATTCTATTAAATGTTTTACAGGGCCATAGGAAGCAACATAATTGTTTTCAAGCATTTCCCACTGGTTTTCGCTGTTATTGTTTATGTTGGTATCAAAAATAACGCCTTTTTTTGAGGGGATATTTTTAAATGGTTCAAATAAGGGTGTAGCATAGTTATCGTCAAGAATTGTTTCAAGTTCAAAATCAAAGGCTTTTGAAAATATTTTGGCATCATCTAGAAGTTCTGGTTTAAATTTTACTTCATTTATTAAAGCTCTGACAAGTACAGCTTCTATAAAATCTCCTGTTGAAAGAGAGTGTTTGTCTGCAATAGATCTTACAATTTTTTGAAGAGTAGGATTTATTCTTACCCCTAACTGGGTTCTTTCTTTTGATGGTTCATTTTTTTCTTCATTTGCATCTGTATTTTTTTGAACTTTTACCATAAGTTTTATTCTCTATTTTATAATTTTAAAATTATTGAATAACTATATAATTTTTATTAAGTTTTCAAGTGTTTTATAACTGATATTATATATATTTTTTAATCAAAAAACTATAATTTTTGGGTTTAATTAAAAAAAATAGTAAAAGTTAAATGCAAAGATACTTATTTTTTTTGAAGATTAGGTTTTTATTAAAATAATTTATTTTTTTTAGCTGGGATTTTGTAAAATTTTATGTTTTAGATGAGCTGTTAAATGAATTTTCTAAATAAGGTTTTAGGAACAAAATGGCTATAAATACAAGTTGTTATAAAAAAATAAAGGGAGTTGTATTTGATCTTGATGGCACTCTTTTAAATACACTTCCAGATATTGCTTTAGCAGCAAACAAAGCTCTTGAAAAATTTGGTTATCCTGTTCATTTGGAAAGCACAATAAAAAAATTTCTTGGAAATGGTTCAAGGGTATTGATTAAAAAGGCAATGCCAGAAGATAAGCAAATTTATGAATTTATAGAACCTGTGCTTGAGTATTATCTAAAAAAATATAAAAATTTAGAGCAGGAAAAAACAAAGCCATATGACGGAATACTAAATCTTCTTGAAGAATTAAAAAAAAGAAATATAAAAACTGCAATTGTAACAAATAAAAACGACTTTTTGGCAGAAAAATGTGTAAGTAAATTTATTCCGCAATCTTGTTTCAACTCTGTTATAGGCCAAAATGACAATTATCCGGCAAAGCCGCACAGATATATGGCTGATAAAGCTGTAAGTGATATTAATGAAAAAAATGAAGATTGTGTTTTTGTAGGTGACAGTTATGTTGATATTAAGACTGGTTTAAATGCAGGTATTAGGACCATTGGTGTAACTTGGGGATTTGGGCAAAAAAAAGAACTGGTTGATTCAGGAGCATGGAAAATAATAGATCATCCAATGGATCTGATTAAAATTTTGTAAAATAAAAGTAATTATTAATTGCCCTGAGCGGGCAAACCCTTCCGACGGACAGTTTTTGTGGTGCCATTCTCAGGGACTGGCTTACACTTCCGCTTTTGCCTCGGAAAACTTTAGAGATTGAAGAATGACACAAAAGATTGAACACTACGAGTTTTTATTTTTCAAAATAAACTCTTTTTCAAAATTAAATGTTTCAGGTTTCAAGAACTGGAGTTACAGGCTTTTTTTCTTCTTTATCCTGGCTTATCCACACACCTAAAAGAATAAGAGCTCCGGCAAAACATTGAATAAAAGTGAATTTGTCGTTTAAAAGAGCCCATCCCCAGATCACTGAAAAAACAGGAATAAGATTTACAAATACAGAAGCCTTACTTGCAGGAATTTTGCTTACTCCGTAATTGAAAAATCCATAAGCTCCCATGGTAATGAAAATTCCAAGATAAATCAGTATAAAAACAGGGAAAACCGGCCATTGTGAAGGAATTGCAAATGTCCCTGCAAGATTTCCAGTAAAAAGAATAACAGCAAAAAAGATTGAACCGCAGAAAGTCTGAACTGCTGTAAGGAAAAAAGGATTGTATGTACTGCTAAGCCTTTTAAGCAAAAGGGTGTATCCGGCCGCACAGGTCATTGCAAGAAATTCAAAAAAGTTTCCAAGCAAAGGATTTGGTGATTCTGCATCTGCTCCCCCTGAAAAACTAAGTAAGACAGCTCCAAAAATTGCAAGCACAAATCCTGAATATGTTTTTTTTGAACTTTTTTCTCCAAGAAAAAATGAAGCTCCGATTGCAACAATAAGAGGAAGAAGTGCTGTTATCATTCCGGCCTGGGATGATGTTGTGTTTTTAAGTGCAAGTGCCTCAAAAACAAAATAAAAACAAGGTTCAAGAGTTGCCATGCATATAATAAGATAAATATCTTTTTTCTTTATTTTTTCAGGTTTTATAAAAGGAAGAAGTGGAATAAAGCATATGGCTGCAATAAACATTCTTGAAAAAATTACAAACATAGGCGGAAAATACCTGAAGGAATATTTTAGAGCAACAAAGGTGCTTGACCATAAAATCATTGCAATTACTAATGCTATAAAGGGTGCAAGCTTTTTCATTTTAAATCTCCGATTCTTTAATCAAAAAAGAACCTTTTATACCTTTTTTAAATCTTTTTAAAGAGTTTTTTGACCGGAGATAAAGACTTAAAAAGTATGTAAAATTAGATATTTTTTTGTAAAGTCTTAAGGCATTTTATTTTTTATGAAGTATTTCCATGGCCCGTGCAGTCATATTTGGATAAAGATCTGCAGGTACATAAGCTTTACCAAGCTTTTTAAAAATTATGTATCGTGCACATTTTGAATTGTCTCCAAGGCAGTATTTTTTTTTGTAAATTGCACCAAGTCCTGATTCGTCACTCATTTTGTCATTAAAAAAAGGGCATGTGTCAAGACATTCACATTTAGTCATAATTTTTCTCCATATGATTTGTTAAAATTGAAAAGAGAATTAAAAGACATGTTAAAAAATAAGATATGAAATTATTTTATATCATTTATATTAAAAATAAAATTTATATTTGTTTAAAATCTGATTAAACCTGAATAAAGATATTTGCAAATATCGTGTTTTCTTCTCTGGTTTACAATTTTTTTACAACTTTTTTACCTCCATGTGACAACCCGTTTTTGAGGGGGCAGTATACTGGAAAAAATCATGAAATATTACAAACAACTTGAAGGAGGTAAAAAATGGATAAGTTAAATAAAAGCCGGATAAAATTTTTTGGTATTATTGTTTTTGCATTGTTTTTTTGTTTTTCATACTCTCACGCATCCAGTGATAAAAAAATCAAGGTAGTTATTGAAACTGACAGATATGTTCTTCCGGCAGGAGATCTTAAGACTGCTGTAATAAAAATAACACTTGATGCTCCGCTTTCCTATGACAGTGATAAGCGTCCGCCTGTAAACCTTTCCATTGTTATGGACAGATCAGGTTCAATGACAGGAGCAAAGCTTGACAAGGCAAAAAAAGCCGCAATTGAAGCTTTAAAACGTCTGGGTTCAAATGATGTTTTTTCTGTTGTTGCCTATGATACATCTGTAAATACAGTTATTCCTGCTGCTATGGGAGGTTATACAGAATATGCGGAATCAAAGATAAGAAGTATTGAAGCCGGTGGAAATACCGCTCTTTTCGGAGGTGTGAGCCAGGCTGCTGCCGAAATAAGAAAAAATCTCAATGAAAGATTTATCCACAGAATTATTCTTTTATCTGACGGACTGGCAAATGTGGGGCCAAATACCCCTGAGGACCTTGGAAGACTTGGAACGGCTCTTTTAAAGGAAAGTATATCTGTTACAACAATAGGGGTTGGAACAGATTATAATGAAGACCTGATGACAGGCCTTTCACAGAAAAGCGATGGAAATACTTATTTTGTAGAGTCTGCAAAGGATCTTCCCTCAATTTTTTCAGCAGAGCTTGGAGATGCCTTGAGTGTTGCAGCTAAAAAAGTTGCAGTGAAAATTAGTCTTCCTGAAAATGTTAAACCTGTTTCGATTATTGGAAGGGAAGGAAAACTGACAGATTCAGGAGTTGAAATATTCATGAACCAGCTTTACGCAGGCCAGGAAAAATATATCCTTCTTGAAGTGGAAATATCTGGAACAAAAGATAATTCAAATATTGATATAGCTTCGGCTGAAGTTGAATATCTTGAGCCCTTATCCAATGAAAAGATCAAAATAAGAAAAACAGGGCAGGCATATTTTTCAAAAAACAAAGATAAGGTAAGTGCTTCAGAAAATATCAATGTATTAAGGGAATATCATTTAAACATAAATGCTCTTGCACAGGAAAAGGCCATATCTCTTTCAGACAAGGGAAAAACAAAGGAGGCTGCAAAGGAGCTTAAGTCTTCTGCAGATAATTTAATGGATTTTGGAAGAAAATATAATGACAGGGAAGTTATGGATGAAGCTTTAAAACTTGAGCAAAAGGCTGAAAGCCTGGAAGAAGATGGAATGAGTAAAAAACTCAGGAAAGTTTTAAGAACCAATTCCTATCAGATGAAAAATCAGCAGACAGAAAAGGAATAGAGCTTTTCATAACTCTGGTGAGGTTATAAATTGAGCAAAAGAAAAATAATTTTCTACTGGATTACAATTCTTGTTCCGGCCTTTATTATAGGAGCCTGTGCAGTGATTCTTCTTTCCCATGAGCAGGACAGGAGAAATATGGAAGCTATACAGGCTCTTGAATCAAGGGCTGAAAGTATTGCAGACTCAATAGGTTTTACAGTGGAGACATTAAAGGATGAATTAATCAGGTCTCTTGCTGCAGTAGATGAAAATAATATAAAAAACAGCCTTGTTAACTGGAAAAATAAAAATCCTCTGATCAGAAATGTCTTTATCTGGGACAGGAATGAAAGGCTTTTGTTTCCTGAAGATTCCAGACTTTTTTCATCGGAGGAAAGGCTTTTTGTAAAAAGATACCAAGCACTTTTTTCCAAAAGAATACCTTTTGAAAAGGAAAAAATGGACAATGCCAGCCAGGTGAAAACAAGTTCTGAATCAAGCGGCAAAAAAGAGCTTTTAAAGCTTGCCTCACAAAGAACATTTATCCAGGAAAGAGATTATTCAAAGGAAAGTAAAAATTTTTCCTCAGGCTGGATTCCCTGGTACATGGAAAACAGTCTTTATCTGCTCGGATGGGTCAGCAGGGATAAAAAAGCTCCTGTTTACGGCGTAGAAATTGAAATGGTAACCCTTATTTCAAGACTTATTACAGATTTCCCTTTAACAACTGAAAATGACATGGTTTTTGCACTTGTAGACGGAAAAAATCAGGTGATTCATCAGTCAGGCCCATTTGAAATAAAAGATATTGATAATCCTTTTGTTTCTGTCCCCCTTTCAGGGTCTCTGCCTCTTTGGAAGATTTCGGTATATACAGACGGCAGTTTATCAAAGCAGAGCAGTGGCTTTTTTTATCTTTCCCTTATTCTTGTGCTTATTTTTCTTTCTTCAATAATATCTGGAGGGGTTCTTATTTTTAAGCAGGCCCAAAAAAACTACATGGAGGCCATGCAGAAGACTTCTTTTGTTGCTTCTGTTTCCCATGAACTTAAAACTCCTCTTACAAGCATACGAATGTATTCCGAACTTTTATCCTGCCAGAAAGTAAATGACGAAAAAAAACTTAAAAAATATGCTGATGTAATAAAAAGTGAATCAGAAAGACTTACAAGGCTTGTAAATAATATCCTCGATTTCAGCAGTCTTGAGCAGGGAAGAAAAAAGTATTGTCTTACAGAATTTGACCTTGGAGAATTTATAAAAAATTTTTCATCAATTCACAGACAAAGATTTTTTGATGAAGGAATAGAGCTTTATCTTGATCTGGCTGAAGATAAATATCTGGTAAAAACAGACAGGGACTGTATGGAACAGGTTTTTTTAAACCTGTCTGACAATATAATAAAATATGCGGCTGAAGGAAAACATGCTGTTATTAAACTTGGGGCAGAAAAAGATTTTTATAATATCAGTTTTATAGACAGAGGGCCCGGGATTCCCCATGGACACAGGAAAAAAATATTTGAAAAATTTCACAGGGTGGACACTTCCCTTACTGCTGAAAAATCAGGGTCAGGACTTGGTCTTGCAATAACTGCAAAAATACTTAAGGATCTTGGTGGAGATCTTGTTTTTACTCCTGTTAAAGAAGGGGGAAGCTGTTTTACCGTAATAATTTCAAAAAATGTAACCATGGAAGAATAATTTATGAATGGGAATATTCTTATAGCAGAAGATGATAAAAATATCAGGGAAGGCCTAGTAGATACTCTTGAAATGGAAGGCTACAATGTAACTGCAGCAAAAGACGGGGTAGAGGCTCTGGAGTTTTTCAGTGAAAGAGATTTTGATCTTGTGCTCATTGATATTATGATGCCTAAAAAAAACGGTTATGATGTGTGTATGGAGATAAGGAGGAAGAACCTTGCAGTGCCTGTTTTAATTCTTACTGCAAAGGGTGAGGAAATAGACAAGGTTGCAGGTCTTAATCTCGGTGCAGACGATTATATAACAAAGCCCTTTGGAATTCATGAACTCATGGCAAGGATAAGGGCTGCCCTGCGGAGGAGTGAAATATGTACAGGAGGGCGTGAAAATGATCAGGAAAATGACATTTTCAGGTTTGGAGACTATGAAGTAGACCCAAAAAGATTTGTTCTCATTAAAAATAATGAAAAAAAAGACATAACAAAGAAAGAACTTGATATATTAAAGCTTTTAAGTTCAAGAAAAGGCGAAGTTGTAAAAAGAGACGAGATTTTAAACAGAGTCTGGGGAATGAAATATTACGGAACAACAAGAACCCTTGATCAGCATATTGCAATGCTCAGGAAAAAAATTGAAAAAGATCCGTCCTCACCCATATATATAAAAACTGTCCATGGTCTTGGATACAGGTATGATATTACAGATTTTTGAGCTTTACGCTCAAGAATTATTTTATCAAGTTCATGATCTTCAATTTGTTCAAGTAAAGCTTCATATGTTGAAGCAGGTACAAGGCAGTGGGCCTGGAGCTCTGCGTAAGTCTCCCCTGCACCTGTTTGTTCGCATTAAGATATTTTTTCAACTTTGATATTTAGAGCCTGTGCAATCCGTTTTGCCATGTCAGGAGTAAGTCTACGTTTTCCTCTTTCATAATCACTTATCATATTTTGGCGAATCCCAAGCATCTTAGCCAGTTCTGACTGGGAAAAATTAGCCTTAAGTCTGGCTGCTGAAAGAAGGTTGCCTATCCTGTTTGATTGCATTTCTTTCCAAAAATCAGTCTCTTCAATGGCGATGCTCTCATCTTGGGCTGATGAAAGAATCTTTACCTCATATTTCATAAAGATATATTATAACCATATATGGTAATGGCCAAATGTTTTTTTGTGATATGCGAATGTATTGCTCACCGGGCACGGTTTTTTGTGCTCCCTCCGGTGCAGCAAAATGTTCGCTGAGTTTAAGCTACTTGAAATTGAATCTTTTTTCCTACAGCTTGTGCATAGTTTACCAAGGTTGATAGGCGGATATCTTCAGCATGATTTTCGATACGAGAAATTGCAGATTTTTTTGTATTCAGTAAAGCAGCGACCTCTTCTTGAGTAAGGCCTGCCTCTAAACGGGCCTGCTTTAAAAGAACTCCAATTTTAAATTGCTCATACCCTTTATCAAAATTATTTGCAAATATCAGGCTTTTCTTTTTTCTTGATTCAATATATTTATCCAAATCATCCATTGTTATGCCTCCTGGAAAGATATTCTTTTTTTCGGGATTCTGCCAACTTAATCTCCTGATTTGGAGTCTTTTGACTTTTCTTTTGAAACGAATTGGTCAAGATAATTAGTTCCTGACCGTCAAAGAATCCAATGAGACGGAAAGTATCTCTCCCGACATCTACCCTGACTTCCCAAATATCATTTGTATTGACCAGTTTCTTAAAGTATTTGGATGGAACCTGATCAATTTCTCTAATCAATTTCAAAACCCAAGCTATCTTTGCTGCCTGAACATCTGTCAAAGTATCTAAATGCTTCCTAACTGGGCATTTCCCAGATGTTGTATGGTAGAATGAAATTGTTTTCATATCAATAAAGTACACAAATATGTTAACTTTGTCAAGATGCAAAAGTTGGGTTGTTGGCAGCGAATGTTAAAAGAACCTGCAATTAAAGGCACGCGAAAACCTTTGGATTCTTCTAAAAAAGGTCACATGTCTTTAATTGTCAGTATTTATTGATTTGTTATGTGAATTTTACAATGCCTTTACACTTTGGAAAGTTAGAGCAACCCCAAAATTTTGTTCCAGCATTTTGCCCTTTTTTAGCTTCTCTTAAAATCATTGAACTTCCACATTTTGGACAAATGGGTGTTTTATTATTCTGTTTTTCTGCAACGATATTTTTAACATGTTTAACATGATCACGATGAGTTTTAAGAGAACGTGAAAGCCTTCCTTGCTGAATTGCTGTTATTACAGCTTTTAACTCATCTTCAGTAAAAACAGTTTCTTTTTTTGATTTTATAAATTTTATATAGCCAATGGCATGGGTTACATTATCGGGCATTTTAGTTTTAAATGTGCTGTCTCCAACAAAAACAATAAGAGAGTGCAGTTGTTTTGGGTCAAGTCCTAAAAGGGTTTCAATAGTTTTTGCATGCTTATAGTTTTGATGAAGCGGATTTTGAAATTTACTTGAATGTTTAAATATTTTCTGAGTCCACATTTTTTGTTTAGGCTGACCAAATATCCAGCCTTTCATATTCTTTGTTTCAACCACAAAAATTCCATATTTTGATATTATAATATGGTCGATTTGGGTTGTACCGTCATCGGTTGGTAAGGTGACATTTTTTATTAAATGATATTCATTTTTATTGAGAAAAATTTTTGATAAACAATTGACTATAAATTCTCCCATAACGCCTTTAAACCAAGGGGTTTTTATGACAGCTAATAGAAGAGCAATAGGAATAAAATACCAGAAAGTTGTTAGAAAATTGATTACAATTTGTGATAGTTGCATTAATTAAATCTCCGATGATATAAAGCACATAACGCTACAAATCAGCGGTGCGGCTTTTTGCGTCCCCTGAATTTGCCTTGTTATGCGATTTCTTGCTCCAGTAATTTCTTAAATGCCGCTACGAGCAGCTTTTTTCTTTCTTCTATAAATTGTCTGAAATTTCCTAAAGTAAGGTCAATATCTGGAATATAGTGCCGTTCCATATATGCCTTTCTATCTATTTCATTTGGGTACTTTTCTTTTATCCAAGCATCGAAATCTTTTCCCGATTTTTCTTGATTTGGGACACCTTCAAGCAACTGCAAATTTGCCAAATAATTGTAGTTACCAAGATAAAATTCTATATCCTTTTCACTGATTCCGAGTTTTTCGAGCCGTTTTTTTGTGAATATTTTTTTAGGGAAAATATGATCTTGATGAAATTTATTTCTAAAATCGAGCGTGGGATAAATAAACGCAAGGACAGAATATGTGTATACCTGTGCATACTGATAATATAAAAGATTCTCAATTTCATCGTCATCAAATGAAACTGCCTTTGTTCCGCCTCTAAGCTTGTTGATAATTTCGTTTAATGGAAAGCCACTATCAGAAGAGTTTATTATTTCACGCATTGGCCTAAGAACATTATCCGGTTGACCACTAAATGTTCTTTTTAGAAGAACCATCACGAGCCACTTGAAAATTCGCTGCCTGTCATTTTGATATTTTGCTGATTCAGCAAAATTTTCTGGGCTATTTATCTTGTAAAGATATGCCGCTATCGGGATAAGGGCATTGTTTGATGTTAACGTGTCTCTATGATAGCCAAGAGATGAGAGCAAAACGATTGCAGTCTTGATTGCTTTTGTAATATTTTCCCATCTTTCTTCAATGGCAAGCATGTTTTCTTGATTAAAATTATCAACTTTAAATGCAATGTCTTTGAACCCGGAAAGGACCAAGCAACTCTTTAAAACAAAGTCCTTGTTGACGCTAAAACCATCACCTATGGAGTTTACCTCATCAACGAACGAAGTGATTTCCTCTCTTGCATCTCTCTCTTTCCATTGGGCAGTAGCGATTGAAAGTAATAAATCTGAATAGCTTAATTGAGTTCCACCACTGTTAACGCGAATGAATATATTTAGAACCTTGTCTAAACTTTTAGCTCTTTCCAGGAAAAAATTAATGGATTTGTTTTTTTGAATAACTTCATACAACTTGAAGAGTGTTTTGTTAGCGAATCTAAATTTTTCCTTACCGTATTCTGAAATGTCCTTTTCAAGAAGATAATCATTGACATCTACAGCCTCTTTCAAATTGAGCACATCTCCAACAACAAACCAAAAATGCTCATCATCGGAATGCCCCGCCTCTTTATTTGTCAGGAACCGAAAGTCATATTCTAAATCATCATTATTTGGTGGGCATATTAGATTCAGGCAAAGTTTTCTTTTAGGAAAAGCAGAATCATTATCCCATCTTTTTCGCGGTAACTTATAGGCATATGTTCCTTTTAGACCAATATATAATGATGTTAATCTTTGTTGTCCATCAAGTATCGCGGTAACGCCAGTTTCACCAACGATATTTGCTTTTGGATTATGTGTATTATCACGCTCATGATATTCTCGAATGAATTCGTAGAATTGATAATTGTTAATATTGTCCTTTTCTACATTCCAAAAGAGGAAAGAACTGATCGGGTAATCCCTCATTAACGAGTCAAAAAGTCGTTCTATTTGATATGTATCCCAAACGAATTCTCTTTGGATAGCTGGGAGAAGATATTCTTTTTTGTGGACGCTATCTATTGCTTGTTTGATTGTTATTGGCTCTACAAATGCCATTTATTTCCTCCGTTGGTCTCTTCGCCTAACAATTGATTGTGTAGATCTGTACAATTTAAATAATTTTCCGTAGTTGACAATTAAAAAGCTGTCAAGTAAATATTTTAGTATCTGGATAAATTATGATGAAGTTTCCTGAAGCTCTTGAAACAAAATTTAATTTGCTTCTTGAAAAAAGTAATTAGTGATTGGCCGAAAACGAGAATTTTTTATTCAGTTCAAGGAAGATGAAAAATTTAACCTTTAGGATACATGGAGTATTTTGAGGATTAAATTTTGAATCTGACGCCGAAATGGACAAAAAAGGCCGTTTTCGTTCAGCAACTAATTACACCAGGAGAAAGGCTGCATCACCTGAAGTGGCTTAGGTATTATCTTGATTTTTGTAAAAAGTATGCCAAATCATATGAAAATTCAAAAAGTCTGATCTTTTTTTGCTGAAAAACTGAGAAATCGACCCACAGCCAGAGTCCAAACTAAAACAATCTTAGCTTGTTGGTGATTCAATGGAATTCTTATCAGAAGAACATCTGTTAAGTGAAATAAAAAAGTTTATAAAAGACAGTAAACACTGCGTGCTTGCAACTTCAAATGAAGGTATTCCCTATTGTTCATTAATGGCTTACATCAATAATGATGACTGTACTCAGATATATTTGGCAAGTTATTGGGATACACAAAAAGTTAAAAATCTGAAGAAAAATAAAAACTTAAGCCTGCTAATAGATTCAAGGGGAAGCCAAAGCCCAAAAGCTCTTACTATACAGGGAGAATTTTTGGAAACTGATAAAGGATTATATGATTTTGTATTCAAAAAATTCCTTAAAGAACATCCAGAAATGGAGCCTTTTTTGAGTAGTGAAAAAATTGAATTTATTTCTGTAAATTTCAAGGCATTCATGTATATCAAGGGGCTTGAAGATACATATTTTATTGATCTGAGCTGATTTTGACCATATAAAACCTAAGTTGAGCATTTCATCTTTTTAAATTTAAAATTTTTTAATGAATTAAGCTTATTATATTTAAAAATATGAAACCCTGCGAGCTTTCCAATTTTGCTGCATCTACTGCGTTAAATTGTATCACGCATAGCAAAAGTATAGCCTGATACAATTTGCCGTTATATAAAGCAAAGGTTTAATGTCTAAAACTTAGAATATTAAAGAATTGGTCTCAAAGTTTCCCATGAATCAATGTCATTGTAGATGGAAAAATTATTGGAAAAATGCTTGATTGAATAAGTCCCGCCAATAACTCTGAAAAAGTGGGTATAATTGTAGTCAGCCTTTTTATCCAGAAACATGTTTCCAACTATTATTTCTTTTTCAGATAATTCAGGGTCCTGTGATTTTTTCAGTTTTATAATTAATATGTTTTCTTCAATTGTAATAGAATCAATAAAGTCAGGATGCCTGTTAAGAATTTCATTTTTTATTTTAATGTCAGGAAATAAATTCTGTTCCCAGAAATATCTTGATAAATCAAACAGATAGCGTTCCAATTTGTTTTGTATCCGGCCTTCCTCGGCAGGTTCGCAGTTATTATATATGTAACTGTATTTTCCGCAGTTTGAAAGCCATTCAAGAATTGCCCTTCGAACATTTTTTATTAAATACAGGTCGTCTTTTTTTGTTTCTTCAACAATTTTTAATAAAATTAATGATTTTATTTTTCTGTAGTATTCAAGTGTTATTGGAGGATCAATCCTGTTTTTTAAATAATCATACCTGAAGTACTCAATGGTGAAGAAAAAGTATGTCAGGGTTTCAAGAAGGGTGTTGGAAATGTGATAAACCTTATCAGGCTTTAAGTCGTTTTCTCTTATAATGTTAAAGGAATATTCAATAAAATTTTTCAGTTCCTGTGCATGGGCTTCAAGTTCTGCTTCTGAAATATCGGATGTTTTTTGCGGGTGATAATAGTTGAAAGAACCTAAGGCTTCATTCATTTTATCAAAATCTTCCACAGCATTATTTGTTCCGACAAATCCATACATCCAGTAAAAAGAAACAGCCAGCAGAATAACGGCTGCAAAATTTTTTTTTACAAATACAGGATCTGCAGCGGTTTTGTTTTTGTCAGGAAGAAGAATAAGTATGGCAATTCCAAAGATATTAAGCATTGAAAGAATAGAAAAAATTTTGCTGTAACCCTTGTTTTCAACATATGGAATACTTGCCAGAAGAAAAATGAAGTTCCCGATAAGATAGGGAAATATTCCAATATCTATGGACCATATTTTAACCAGCAGTTCATCCAGTAAAAACAATCCGATAAAATATGTAATTCCAGTTTTAAGAAAATAGTTTGCAAACTGTATGTCTGCTTCTTTTTGTTTATTATTTTCTGAATCTGAGAAATCTTTAGAGTCTTTTCTATTGTTTAGAGTTTCCTGGCTTGTGCATGCAGTGCAGAATCTGGAGTTTTCTATTTTTGACAGACAATCGGCACATAGTTTTTCACCTTCATCATTTATAAAATAAGTTTGTTTTTCTTTATTGATTCTATGCCAGGTTTTAAAATGGTTTTTTTCAAAAATTTTTTTGTACTGAAGTAAAAGAAACTCATCAATACCGGTTTTTAAAAAAAAGCTGTTTCCTTTTATTATTAAGGAAGCAGTCTCAATATCGGACTTGAACACCCTTGCAAGTCTTTCCACTGCTTCAGCTTCTGTTATGTTTTCGTTAAAGTCTCCTTTGAAAAGGAAATCATATTTTATTTCATTCATCAGTATCCTGCAATTATTATAAATAATGCCAGAAGGGGAGCAATGTTTTCATCTTGATTTAAATTATCGTCCATATAAAGATATGAATTCTTATTTTTTAATACATAGCCTGAAATTTCACCCTTGATATTTTTAATGTAAATTTTTTTGCCTTCATCTTCATTATTTTTTTTGTTTTTAGAAAATATTGATCTGATTTTATCAAAAACACTATTGATTGTTTCAAAGACGCTTAAATCAAAAATTTCATTTCTTATCTCGGAAGCAGTTGACAAGATGCTTTTTTCCATGTCTGTTTTTTCAGATGCTGCAAGTAAAATTTTGCCGTCTGTATGTTTGCATATATAAGTGTTTGAAATTTCATCTTTTATTACTGTATAGATTTTGTCTCCATTATGATCGAAAACCCTGAACCCTGGTTTGATGATACTTTTCTGCTTTAATGAAAATTTATAATTTTGTTTATTATAATGATATCCAAGTTCAAAAAATCTTTTGGTTTTTATGATAAAAGGCAAAAAAATGAGTACTGAAAAAAAGAAGATCAGCCCGGCAGCAGTTGGTGTCAACAGGCTGAAATTTGACTGAGAAATATATTTTAAAAATTTTGGATAAACTGCAATTAATAAAAGAATTGTAATAAAAAGTGCTGATAAATATGAAATATAAATTTTTTTAGAGTGAACAAATGCATAATTTGTGCCTGACCGAATTCAAAAAAAGCATAAGAAATCAATATATTAAGCCATTTTCTTATAAAGAAGCAATGTAAATTATAACATAATTTTTCGATCAACCCTGCTCCTAAAGCAA